>NPIF01002181.1_pt1 | contig 13014 bp, 12 predicted proteins | sample 8637461 | NCBI WGS metagenome assembly NPIF01 (sample SAMN07420641, study PRJNA396082) | bioreactor metagenome | isolation source: sample BR12 brine-fed electro-methanogenic bioreactor BR | place: Japan: Kochi | collected 2016-12-09
GCGCTACCAGACTGCGCTACATCCCGAGATGTCCGACAGACGCAGATTTCTAGCATGACAGTTGGCAAAAAGCAACCTTTTTTCGCCTCTTCTGAAAAACCGCCAGACCCTGTTGGACAGCGGTAGGCTTCCGCATCCTTCCAAATTTTGCGTAAACAACAGGTTTTGAAGCCTGCTCATCATTTCCTAACACAAACAGTTTAGGAATTTTCCGACATGAACCCTTTTAGCGGGAGAGTGGCCGATCATGACAGCCAATGAACCGAAGCTGAACAAGCAGGCAAACAGCGAAAAGCATATTCTGGTGGTGGAGGATGAGGAAGATATCCTGGCGCTGATTCATTACAACCTGAGCCGGGCGGGGTTTCGCGTCAGCTGCGCAACCAGTGGCGAAGAGGCTCTGCGTCTGGTGCGAAAGGATCCCCCGGATCTGGTGGTTTTAGATTTAATGCTGCCGGGTATCGATGGCCTGGAGGTCTGCCGTACCTTGAAGAACCAGCCGGAAACCCGATCCGTCGCAGTGCTGATGGTGACGGCCAGGGGCGAAGAGGCCGATGTGGTGGCCGGATTGGAAATGGGCGCCGATGATTATGTCACCAAACCCTTCAGTCCGCGAATCCTTATGGCTCGGGTTCTGGCGGTGCTGCGGCGCGGAGAAAAAAACCAGGAAGCAGGGGACGACACCGGGGTGATCGAAACAGAGGGCCTGCTGATCCATCCGGGACGTAACGAGGTGCTGATCGATGGTCAGCCTGTGGATTTGACCTATACCGAATTTCGTGTGTTGCACTTTCTGGCCAGTCGTCCCGGCTGGGTGTTTACCCGTTATCAGATTGTCAACGCGGTGCGGGGCGACGACTATTCGGTGACCGATCGGGCCGTCGATGTGCAGATCGTCGGTTTGCGCAAAAAGCTCGGCACCTGTGGCAAATACATTGAAACCGTGCGGGGCGTCGGCTACCGCTTCAAGGACTGAAAACCATGCGAAACATTCGGCTGCTTTGGCAGATATTTCCCTCCTATGTGATTATTATCATAGCGGTTTTATTCGGCATGGGCTGGCATCTGAGCGGGGCCATTGAGCAGTATTTCCTGGAACAGACGGCCAGCGGCCTGGAAGCCCACGCCGGCCTGGTGGCTCCACAGTTGGCCGCCCCCCTGGAAGCCGGGGATTATGCCAGGCTGGATGATCTGTGCAATGAGTTTGCCGTCATCGCCGATACCCGGTTTACCGTGGTTTTGTCCAGCGGCGAAGTGGTGGGCGATTCGGTGGAAGATCCCGAGCGGATGGAGAATCATGCCAGCCGGGGGGAGGTTGCCGAGGGGCTGGCCGGCCGGGTGGCCCACTCGACCCGCTTTAGTCGGACCACCCAGCAGGACATGATGTATGTGGCGATACCGATCGTCCGAGACGGGCGGGTTCTGGGCACGGTCCGGGCGGCCCGGACTCTGAGCGCCATCGACAGTGCCCTGGAAAGGCTGTACCGTCAGGTTCCTGTGGGCGGGGCGGTGGTGATGGTTCTGGCGATTTTGGTCAGTTACTGGGTATCCCGCCGTATCAGCCGGCCGCTGGAAATGATGCGTCGCGGCGCGGCGGGCTTTGCCCAGGGCCGCTTCGANNGTATCGATGGAGGTCTGTGCTCTGGCCCGGGCCATGAATCTGATGGCCGAGCAGCTGGACGACCGGATTCGGACCATTATGGAGCCGCGTAAGGAGCAGCAGGCGGTTCTTTCCAGTATGGTCGAAGGGGTGCTGGCGCTGGACATGGAGGAGCGCGTCATTCATTTCAATAAGGCCGCAGCAAACCTGTTGGGAGTCGATCCTTCCCAAGCGGAAGGGCAGCCGATTGCAGAGGTGGCTCGCAGGGCGGACTTGCAGCGCTTTATTCGCTGCACCCTGGAGAGTCTTGACCCCATGGAAGGCGAGATCGTTCTGCAGGGCGAGGAACCTCGGTATCTGCAGGCCCATGGTACGGTGTTGAGGGATTCCGAACAGCAGGAAATCGGGGTGTTGATCGTACTGCACGATGTCACCCGGCTGCGGCGCCTGGAGAATATGCGCCGGGATTTTGTGGCCAATGTCTCCCATGAATTGAAAACGCCGATCACGGCCATCAAGGCTTCCGTCGAAACCCTCCTCGATGGCAATGCCATCTCGCCGGTCGATTGCGAGAAATTTCTTAAAATTATAGCCAAACAGTCCGACCGCCTCAATGCCATCATCGACGATCTGCTCGCTCTGTCCCGTATCGAGCAGAATGATGAGGTCGGCAGCATGATTCGGGAAATGCAGCCCCTGGAACCGGTGCTGCGTTCGGCGGTGCAGTCCTGTGAAATGGTCGCTGCCGACAAAGAAATTACCCTGGAGGTGCATTGCAGCCCCGAGTTGCAGGCCACTATTAATGGGCCATTGATCGAGCAAGCCGTGGTGAATTTGATCAGCAACGCCATCAAGTACAGCGATGCCCGCAGCTCTGTTGAGATCAGTGCTCTGGGGCGGCCCGCTAAGATTCTGCTTCAGGTTCGGGATCATGGGTGCGGCATTGCCCGGGAGCATCTCTCCCGGCTGTTCGAGCGGTTTTACCGGGTCGATAAAGCTCGCAGTCGCCGTCAGGGGGGCACGGGGCTGGGGTTGGCGATTGTCAAACATATCGTGCAGGCCCACGGCGGCACGGTATCGGTGGTCAGCGAGCAGGGTAAGGGCAGTTTGTTTACCCTGGAGCTGCCGGGAAACGACACCCAGCACCATGGGAAATGAAAAAACACTGGTTTTAAGGGCGAGGCGGCCCTTGCAATCTGCTTATGACGGCCTAACAAGGGGCTAACATTTTTCCTGCAGAGTGCAGGCGTGGACAAGGAATGGTTAACGATTCCGGCCATGGAGCCCATTCGGGTCGGCCGGCCTACCTCACTCAGAAAAAAGGAGACAAGCGATGACAAGCAAGGCGAAGGGAAGATTCAAAGGGGCGGCCACGGTAGCCCTTTCAGCTCTGCTGGCGGTTCCGATGCTGGCGACCGGTAGCTGGGCCGCGCAGCTCAAGGTGGATGAGAATTTGCCGACCTATCAACAGGTTCAGGGGGTTTCCGGTAACCTGAACAGCGTGGGTTCCGATACGCTTAACAACCTGATGACTCTGTGGGCCGAAGGGTTTCGCAAAAAGTACCCCAACGTCAATATTCAGATCGAAGGTAAAGGATCGAGCACCGCGCCTGTGGCTCTGATCGAGGGCGTGGCTCAGATCGGTCCCATGTCCCGGGAAATGAAACGCAGTGAAATCGAGGCCTTCGAGAAGAAGTTTGGCTACAAACCGACAAAAGTTGGCGTGGCTCTCGACTCCCTCGCGGTCTATGTGCACAAGGATAACCCCATTGAAAGTCTGTCTCTGCAGCAGGTGGATGCCATGTTCTCCAAGAACCGCAAGGGCGGGCATGAGGATATTACCACCTGGGGCCAGGTCGGCCTGACCGGCGACTGGGCCGGTAAGCCGGTCAGCCTTTACGGCCGCAACTCGGCTTCGGGAACCTACGGTTTCTTCAAAAAGAAAGCCCTGTTCAAGGGAGATTACAAGGATGTGGTCAAGGAGCAACCCGGGTCGGCTTCGGTGGTGCTGTCGGTGACCGAAGATCTGGGCGGCGTCGGTTACTCGGGAATCGGCTACAAGACTTCCGGAGTCAAGGCGATTGCCCTGGCGATGAAAGACGGCGAGAAAGCCTATGAGCCGACCTACGAAAATGTGCTGGCCAAGAAGTATCCCCTCGGTCGCCTGTTGTACCTCTATGTCGCCAAGCAGCCCAACAAGCCTCTGCCGAAAATGACCGAGGAATTTCTCAAGTATGTCCTCTCCAAAGAAGGTCAGGAGATCGTGGTCAAAGACGGTTATCTGCCTCTACCGGCCCCGGTGGCCATGCAGCAACTGGCTCCTTTGAAGTAAGTACCACGACGAATCACATGAGGCACATCCTGCTCACGGGTCATAGGGCCGGTGGGCAGGACTTTTTTTGTGGACGCCCAGGATGGGAACAATGAATCAAAAACATCTGAAAAGTATCCGGCGCTGGGATACGATCGCCCGTTATGCGATCACCGTTGGCGGCATGACGGTGATTCTAAGCGTGTTACTGATCCTGTTTTTAATCGCGCGGGTCACCTTCCCTTTGTTTCAGGCTCCAAGCATCGAGCAAAGGGCCTCTCTGGCGCCCGATGACTCCCGGGGTGGCCGCTTGCTGCAGGCCGGTGTGGACGATTATCTGGAAACTATTTTCACCCTGCGGTCTGACGGGGCGATCCATTTTTACGATATGGCCAGCGGTGAGATTCAGGAGCGAGTGCTTCTGACGCCCCCCCGGGAAGGGCTGACGGTGGTCGATGTGGAACGGAGCCGTCCCGATCAGTTCGGCCTGCTCTGGAGCGATGGTTCCCTGTCTGTGGAAGAGGTGAACTTTCCGGTTCGCTTTGATGCCGAAGGAGAGCGTTCCTTCGACCGCGAAGTCCTGCGGCGGGCCCTGCTGGCGCCAACGGGTGCAGAGTTGCCCCGTCGGTTTACAGTCCGTCACAGTGAGGAGCAAGGGCTAGTGCGGGTGGTCCTGGACAGCAGCGGCCTTCTTCAGGTTGAGCAGCAGGTCACGGTCACCGACCTGTTCGGCGAGACCCGGAACGAAAATTATAGCTCCGAACTGGATCCCGGTCTGGTCAAGGGACAAATCAGCGCCCTGACTCTGGACAGCGAGGGGGAAACCCTGTACGCCGGTACCGATCAAGGCACCTTGCTGCGCTGGGATCTGTCGGATCCCGAAGCGCCCAAGTTGCTGGACCGGCTACCGGCTTTTCCGGACCGCCGGGCGATTACCGCCCTGTGTCTGATTTTCGGGGACATTTCTCTGGCGGTGGGGGATGCTGCCGGCGGGGTGACGACCTGGTTTCCGGTGGCCAGCGAGGCCTCCGGCGGCGAAAAACGCCTGCAGCGGATCCACACCTTGTCTTCCCACGACAGCCCGGTAACCAGTTTGCTGCCTTCTTTGCGGGACAAGAGTCTGCTCAGCATCGACGCTCAGGGCATTGTCCATCTTGACCACATGACCAGCGAACGCCAATTGCTGGATTTGACCAAGGTCGGGCCCCTGACCTCCGTAGCTTTATCCGGTCGTGGCGACGGTCTGGTCGGGATCGATCCACAGGGGCGGGCCGTGGCCTGGAAGGTGGATAATCCCCATCCGGAAATCAGCTGGAAAACCCTGTTCGGCAAGGTCTGGTANNACGAGCCGGCCTATGCCTGGCAGTCCTCGTCGGCCAGCGACGATTTCGAACCCAAGCTCAGTTTGACACCGTTGCTTTTCGGCACCATCAAGGGCACCGTCTACGCCATGCTGTTTGCCGTTCCGCTGGCGCTGCTCGGAGCGATCTATACCAGCCAGTTCGGCAACGAAAAATTGCGGGGTCTGATCAAACCGGCGGTCGAGGTTATGGCCGCGGTTCCTTCGGTCATTATCGGTTTTCTGGCCGCCCTCTGGTTTGCGCCTTTGCTCGAAAAATCGATCACCGCTCTGTTTTTGAGCGTCTTGTTTATCCCGACCTTTCTGCTGCTGGCCCTGGTCGCCTGGCAGCAGATCCGCAGCCGGGCTTTGTTCAAGCGGTTTGAAAAGGGCCACGAATTCCTGCTGCTGGCCCCGGTTCTGGTCCTGGCCGTCGCCTGCGCCCTGTGGCTTGGGCCGATGGTGGAGAGTTGGGTTTTCGGGGGCGATTTTAAACTCTGGCTGTTTAACGAAGGCGGTACCCGTTACGATCCGCGTAATAACATCGTCATTGCGTTTGCCATGGGATTTGCGGTGATTCCGATTATTTTCACGATCGCCGAGGATTCACTCTCCAACGTACCTCAAAGCTTGAAGGCCGCATCCCTGGCCCTGGGCGCCAGCCGCTGGCAGACCGTCAAACGGGTCATTTTGCCTTCGGCCAGCCCCGGAATTTTCGCCGGGACCATGATCGGCTTCGGCCGGGCCATCGGCGAAACCATGATNNATCGTGCTGATGGCCACCGGCAATACGGCCATCATGGACTGGAGCATTTTCAACGGCATGCGGCCGCTGTCTTCGAACATCGCCGTGGAAATACCCGAAGCGCCCCATAACGGTACCCTCTACCGGGTACTGTTTCTCTCGGCGGTGCTGCTGTTCGTAATGACCTTTGTGCTGAACACCGTGGCGGAGGTGGTGCGTCAGCGGTTGCGGAAAAAATACGGTCGATTCTAAAAGGGCCGGGTGCGCCCCGGATCGTTTGGTTTTGGTTATTGTTTGCAGGGATACGGGATAATTTATGAACGATTTCTGGCGTAGAGGTGAACACTGTGTCTGGGGAACTGCTGCCGCGTTGACCCTGATTTTGTTGCTGGCCGGGGTGTTGATTTCGGTGGTGATGATCAATGGCCTGGGCGTTTACTGGCCGTCCCAGGTGATAGAGGCGCGTCTCGAGGACGGTTCCCGGGTTATGGGGGAAATTGTCGGTAGAGAAGATGTCTATAAGGGCGAGGGCAAACGCCTGCAACTGAAGATAGGCAATCGGGACCTTTACGGTCTTGACTTCCGTTGGGTCGACGAACATCGTATGACCGAACTCAGCCGACCCGACGAGGTGGTCGTTCTGGAGCGTGAGGAATACGGAAATTTTTACGGTCGTTTGTTATCGGTGACCGTGCCTCCGGAGACTCTGCCCCGGACGGCGGACGACTGGGAACGCCTGGCTGCCGCCCATAGATACGTGGAAAAACAAAAACAGGGGAAGCTCGCCGATCTGGCGGAGCAGCTGAGTCGGCTCAATGGCCAGACGGCCCGTTTGCGAGCGCGCATGAACAAGCTGCTGTATCGCGGTGTGGCAGCCGACAGTCCGGAAATGCAGAGCTTGCAAGACAAACAACAACAGATTGATACGCAATTCAGCGAAATCATGACCCGGCAGGCCGCTGCGCGAGAGACCCTTTCCCGCTATACCGCCACCTTCGCCGATACCAGCGGCCGGGAAGTGGTGATGGCGATGGCGGACATCGTGCGGTTTTATCGGCCTAATCAGATGTCCTGGTTACAGAAGGTTGGCTTTTATCTGGATAAGCTGAAGGAACTGATCTTTGGCGAGCCCCGGGAAGCCAATACCGAAGGCGGTCTGTTTCCGGCCATCTTTGGCACCATCACCCTGATTTTCATCATGAGTCTGCTGTCCTTCCCCCTGGGCGTCATAGCCGCCATTTATCTGCGGGAATATGCGCGCGAGGGCCTGATGGTGCGGCTGGTGAGGATCGCGGTCAACAATCTGGCCGGTATTCCCTCCATCGTCTATGGCATCTTCGGTCTGGCTTTTTTCGTCTACGGAATAGGCGGCAGCATTGACCAGTTTTTCTTCCCTGAGCGGTTACCCAATCCGACTTTTGGTACGGGGGGCATCCTGTGGGCCAGCATGACCCTGGGCCTGCTGACGGTACCGGTGGTAATCGTGGCTACGGAAGAGGCCCTGGGGGCCATTCCTCAGGGCGTGCGAGAGGGGTCACTGGCTCTGGGGGCCACCAAGTTGCAGACTTTGCTGCGTACCCTGTTGCCTATGGCCTCGCCGGGGATTATGACCGGTCTGATATTGGCCATGGCCCGGGCCGCCGGCGAGGTGGCGCCGCTGATGATCACCGGGGTGGTCAAGCTGGCCCCGACCTTGCCCATCGACGGTACCTTTCCCTATCTGCATTTCGATCGCAAATTCATGCATCTGGGGTTTCATATTTACGATATCGGTTTCCAGTCCCCCAACGTTGAAGCCGCCAAACCGATGGTCTTTGTCACCACCTTGCTGCTGGTACTGATCGTACTGGTGATGAGCAGCATCGCTATCTATATGCGCAACAAGATGAAAAAGCGTTACAGTTACCGAACTTTTTGAGCAGAGGCTGTTTACTATGAGCGAACCTTTTCGTATTCCTATCGATAACCCTGTGGTCAAGGTCAAGAATCTGAATTTTTTCTACGGTGCGAGCCAGGCCTTGTTCGATATCAGTCTGGATTTCCCCCGGGAAAAAGTCACCGCCTTGATCGGACCGTCAGGTTGCGGCAAGTCGACCATGCTGCGCTGCTTTAACCGCATGAACGATCTGGTCGATGGCGGCCGCGTTGAGGGCAGCATTCTGCTCGACGACACCGAACTCAACGCGGCATCGATGGATGTTATCGAGCTGCGGCGTCGAGTCGGCATGGTGTTTCAGAAATCCAACCCGTTTCCTAAAACGATTTACGAGAATGTGGTGTACGGGCTGCGCATCGCCGGCGAAAAAAATAAGGCGGTGCTCGATGAAGCGGTGGAAGGAAGTCTGCGGGGCGCCGCCCTGTGGGATGAGGTCAAGGATCGTCTGCACCAGTCCGCCCTGGGGCTTTCCGGAGGGCAGATGCAGCGTTTGTGTATCGCCCGGGCGATTGCTGTCAATCCGGAGGTGGTGCTGATGGACGAGCCCTGTTCGGCCCTGGACCCTAAACCGACCATTCGGGTCGAGGAATTAATTGGCGAACTGCGCTCAAAATATACCATCATCATCGTCACCCATAACATGCAGCAGGCGGCGCGGGTGTCGGATTATACGGCTTTTCTTTACGAAGGGGCGTTGATCGAATACGGTCTGACCAAAAAGCTGTTCGTCAAACCGCAGTGCAAACAAACCGAAGACTACATCACCGGACGATTCGGATAAGGGAGCTTTAGGATGACACGTCATATTGCACGGGAAAGAGAAAATCTGAAAAGAAGGCTGTTGACCTTAAGCGCCGATGTCGAAGAAACCTTTATGATGGCGGTGCGCGCCCTGGAGACAATGGACGAGAAGCTGGCCTTGCAGGTGGCCACCTCGGACGACCGCATCGACCGTCAGGAGGTTGACCTGGAAGAGGAGTGCCTTAAGGTGCTGGCTCTTCATCAACCGGTGGCCAACGACTTGCGCTTTATCGTTTCGGTGCTCAAGATTAATAACGATCTGGAAAGGATCGCCGATCTGGCGGCAAATATCGCCGAACGGGTTCTCGATCTGAAGAAGTATCAACCCATCGCTATCCCCTTCGATTTCCCCACGATGTCGCAGAAGGTCTATTCGATGGTCAAAAAGAGTCTCGACAGTCTGGTCAATCTCGATCTGATGCTGGCCCAGGAGGTTATTACCCTGGATGATGAGGTGGACGAGATGCATCACCGGAGTTACGGTCTGGTCATTGAGCAGATTCGGCAAAACCCCGACAACATCGAGAGCCTGATTACCTACCTGGTGATTTCGCGATACCTGGAACGGATTGCCGATCAGGCCACCAATATTGCCGAGGATGTCCATTATCTCATCGAAGGCGATATTGTTAGGCACATGAAATAGCCATTGCCCCTTGATCCCCTTGTTTTTACGGGGGGCGACCTGCTGCCGTTAAACCTGAAAGCCCCGCCAATTGGCGGGGCTTTCAGGTTTTATTCCGGGGAAAACACCCCTCAGGTGCAAGTCCGGCCGTTATAGATGGCTCCGCCCTGCTCCCGGTATTCCTGCAGCACGGCTCGGGCCTCGGCTGCGCAGACGTCGCGGTACACGCGAATCCCCCGGCGCTGCAAGGTGGCGGGCCAGTCGGAAGGCTTGTCCCCCTCATCAAAGCCGATGGCCCGGGCATCCTCGTCCCGGGCACCGCAGGCCAGGCTGACGATGCCGGACCAGGGCAGGGCACCGAGGCACATGGCGCAGGGCTCGGTGCTGGTGACCAGTTCGCAGGCCGGCAGCGGGGGGGCGCCGAGATCGTGGCTGCCGACCATCTGTTGGGCGAGCATCAGAGCGACCAGTTCGGCGTGGGCTACCGAACAATGTTCCTGGATCACCAGATTCACCCCGGGCGCCAGCAGCCGGCCTTTGTCGAGATCGAAGACCGCTGCGGCGAAAGGACCGCCGGTCCCCTGACGAACGTTATGCCGGGCCAACTCGATCACCAGCTCCATGCGTTCTTCGCGATGGCTGAAAATGCGATCGGCCGGCGGCAGGGCTGTGTTCAGCCAGGCGGGCAGCTGCAGTATGATGTTCGGTAAAGGCAGAGGCATGATGGAGTCCAAAAATGGAAGGAAACCAGATCAATCGAGGGACGGTTCATCCATGGAGCAGAAAGCGGGGACATCTTTGGGGCTGTAATGACGACGCAGCCACTGGCTGAGTCCATCGAGACCGGGAAACAGCACCCGTTCGGTGATGTTGGCCTGGTCGAGTTTGTCGCGGATTTCCCATTTCAGTTCCGCCGGAATGATGATTTTGCGCCAGATGGCAGGGTGTTCGTAAAGACACTGGCAGAGAGATTTTTCCGGATCGGACATGACCGAAAAAAAGGCGAACTGATTGACGATGCGCTGCTCCATGGAGGGCGGTTCGAAGAAGATCATCGAATGGTCCCGGGACAGGGCGGACAGTTCCTGCTGGTTGCGGATGGTCTCGCTCAGCATTTCGACGGTAAATACGTTGGCTCCCTCGGAGGCCAGCTTTTCCAGCAGCAGCTTGGGCAGCAACTCATGGGCCTTGACGTAGTTCACCGCCCAGATGGCGCCGTCGATACGGAACTTGCAGATATTGGCCGTGGCGAAATGCATGGCGACCAGGGGCGAATAGGTCCAGTCGAGGAGCCGGGTCGGCAGGCCGTAATGTTGGGCTCTGGCCATCCAGTGCCAGAAGGAGTCGGATTCGACGGCACTGTGATGAGCGTACTTTCGGAAATTACGCATCAGGTGGCGTTCGAGGGGGGCATAATCCCCGCCGAGGCGCATCAGAGTGGTCTGCAGGGGATAACGGGCGTCGGACAGGCCGCGGAAGGCGAAACGGGAGCGGAACCGGCCCAGATACGGGTTCCAGGATTCGGCGAACAATTCCTGCTGCAGCTGGTCCCAGCTGTGGATGCGAATTTCGTTCATGACGTGGGAAGAGTCCTGTCGCGATGCTCGCAAGGGGGTCAGACGATGCCCAGGATAACACTCGACTCCTGAAACACTGCCCAGGCTTCATCGCCCTCGGCCAGCGCCAGGGAATCCTTGCCCCGGGTGATGGTGGCGCTGATGGTGCTGCCGCCAGGCAGTTGCAGGGAGATTTCTGAGTTAACCTGGCCTTCGGTGATGCGGCAGACAGAGCCTTTCAGGATGTTGCAGGAGCTGAGGCGGGCCTCGCCGAGATCCTGGACGATAATCACCGCTGGCGCCTTGACCATGGCGAAAACTTCCCGTCCCGGGCTGAGATCCAGAACTTCGACGCTTTCATTGGTCACCTGGGCGGTCAGGGTATCGTCCCCTTTGAGTCGGAGTTGCACCAGGGTGTTGATGGTGCCGCGGCAGAGCCGGGTGACCTCGCCAGTCCATAGGTTGCGCGCGCTGACCTTCATATTGACCTTCCTTAAAAACTGATAGAATCTTTCCCCTTCGTCAAGGTGTTCGCCAAGGGCGCTGAGGAACCTTTGGTGCTCCTCCTGGATGGCCCGATAGCGGCGGATGACCTCGTGTCCGGCTTCGGTCAGACAGGTTCCACCGCCGCCTCGTCCTCCGGCGGAACGCATCACCAGTGGCTTTTCCGCCAGGTTGTTCAGGGCGTCAACCTGTTCCCAGGCCGTTTTGTAACTAATCCCCTGAGCCTTTCCGGCTTTGGTAATCGAGCCGAGCTGATCGATTTTTTCCAGCAATTCGATCCGGCTCAGGCCCAGAAAGTCCTCTCCGGCCATTTTAAAACTGAGCGAGCCGGAAACTCTGAGTTCTGACGGTTTTTGGTTGGACACGGGAACCCTCCTCTGTTCGTGAGCCTTACCGCTTTAACCTACTGATTTTATCGGCCAAAGGCAAATAAAAACAGGATCTCAGCGAGGCCAGGCCGGTCTGGCAAAGTCGGCCTTTGGGTCGGCGGAAAGCAGGCTGGGTTCAAGCTGGCGATTGAACAGCATCTGGATGCCGTCGGCGTCCAGCGGTTCGGCAAAATAATAACCCTGTCCGATGTGGCAGCCCTGCTGGAGCAGGAAAGCGATCTGTTCGGCGGTTTCAACCCCTTCGGCGATCAGTTGCAAGTTCAGATTCCGGGCCAGGTCGATGATCGTGGTCACGACGGAGGCGTGCTGGTTGCTTCCCGGCCCTCCCTGGACGAAGGACGGGTCGATTTTCAGTCGGTCAATGGGTAGTTTCTGCAGATAAGCGAGGGAAAAGTAACCGCTGCCGAAGTCATCGATGCTCAGCTGCACGCCGAGCTCTTTGAGTTGATCCAGCACCCGGCTCGCGGAAGCGGAATTCTGCATCAGGATTCCTTCGGTAATTTCCAGCTCCAGACAGGTGCCAGGAACCTCATGCTCTGCCAGTATCGAGCGGATATCTGTCACCAGGCCGTCGTGCATGAATTGGCGGCTGGTGAGATTGATCGCCAGACAAAGCGACAGATCCCAATCCCGTTTCCAGTGCTGCCACTGACGGCAGGCCTGGTCCAGAATCCAGTTTCCAAGGGGGACGATGAGCCCTGTTTCTTCCGCCAGCTCGAGGAATCGATCCGGCGTAAGAAGGCCCAGTTCAGGATGATTCCAGCGCACCAGCGCCTCGACGCCGAGCAGTTGTCCATTGCGCATGTCGAACTGGGGCTGGTAGAGGAGGCAAAATTGCTGCCGGTGCAGGGCCTGGCGCAGGCTGGTTTCCAGCTGCAGGCGACGCCCCAGTTTCCGCTCCATCTCGCGGGAGAAAAAGCGAAAGGTATTGCCGTTGGCTTCTTTGGCCGCGTACATGGCGGTATCGGCATGGCGCAGCAGCAACTCGGCGCTGGTTCCGTCTTCCGGATACAGGGCAATCCCGAGGCTGGCCGAAGTGAAAACCTCATGGCCCGGCAGAGGGTAAGGCTCGGAAAGGGTATTCATCAGTTTGCGGGCAATGCCCGGCAGGTTCTGCAGGGTGCGGAAGCCCGACAGAATCACCACGAATTCGTCCCCGGCGTAACGGGCCACCGTATCGTTGCTGCGCAAACAGTTTTGCATACGTT
>NPIF01001645.1_pt1 | contig 13008 bp, 11 predicted proteins | sample 8637461 | NCBI WGS metagenome assembly NPIF01 (sample SAMN07420641, study PRJNA396082) | bioreactor metagenome | isolation source: sample BR12 brine-fed electro-methanogenic bioreactor BR | place: Japan: Kochi | collected 2016-12-09
AACGCCAAGCTGATCATCAAGCTCATCAATGATGTGGCTGCGACGATCAACAACGATCCGCGCGTCGGCGACAGGCTCAAGGTGGCGTTCCTGCCCAATTATCGCGTCTCGCTGGCCGAACTGATCATCCCGGCCGCCGATCTTTCCGAGCAGATCTCAACCGCCGGGCTCGAAGCGTCGGGCACCGGCAACATGAAATTCGCCATGAACGGAGCGCTCACGATCGGCACGCTCGACGGCGCGAACATCGAAATCCGCGACGCCGTGGGCGAAGACAACTTCTTCCTCTTTGGTCTGACTGCCGAGCAAGTCGCCGAGAAGCGGTCCAAGTACAACCCATGGCATCACTACCAGGGCAATGAGCCGATTCGCCGTGCCCTGGATGCCATCGCCGAAGGGGAGTTCAATCGCGAGCACCCGTTCCTCTTCGCCCCGATTCGCGACTGGTTGACCCGTGACGGCGACTATTACATGGTGCTGGCCGACCTGCCCGGCTACATAGACGCCCAGGACCGCGTCGACGCAGTGTGGCGGGATCGCCCGGCGTGGCTGCGGAAGGTGATTCTCAATGTCGCACGCATCGGCTATTTCTCCAGCGATCGCACGATCCGCGAGTACGCCGCGGACATCTGGAATCTCAAGGCGGTGCCGATACCCTTGACGTGTACGGCTTGAATCGCCCGCGTATGCGGCACGATTTGGCGGGCGGCAACCGATCGATCCCGGTCTGTACGGCGGACTTTTCCTCCGGCGGATAGCATCCTACAATCCTCTCGTCACTGAAAATGGAGCGATCGGCTCGTCTCGGCGCGATTTGGGCGCTGAGGTCGGGCGGCGATAACCCCGAACTAAAACACGAGGCAGAAGAGTTATGAAGACAACATTGAGTCACATCGCGATCCTGTCGGCGATCATGCTGATGGTGGGATTCCTGGGGTGCTCCCCGGCTGACCAGAAGACGCCCGCGAAAGCGGATGAAACGCAGGCTTCGGCCGAGAAGAACACGGAAACCTCCTCGCCGATGGCCAAGGGCCCCGAGAAGACCATGAGCAAGGAGCCCGTCGAGGAAGAGTCCCATGCGAAGCCAGACGAAACCGCCGAAGCTTCGGCTGAGAAGGCCGATGCGGCCGCAGCCAAGCCTGCCGCCGACGACGCCCTGACCCGGGGATTCAAGGTCACCGGCATGCATTGCAGCGGCTGCGAGCACATGATCTGCACGAAGCTCAAGGCGATCGAGGGCGTGAAGTCGGCGCAGGCCTCGCACAAGAAGGAACGCGTAGTCGTCATGCTTGACGGTACGAAGGACGTCACCGACGCCGAACTGATGATGACGATCGAGGCGGCAGGCGGCGACTACAAGGCCGAGCCGCTGCCGAAGGAATAGCACAACGCGCGGCGGTCGCGGACCGAATATAATCACCTGGGAATTGCGGAGCGACGAAGGGCGATAATCGCCTGAATGTCGCTTGCCGCGAGGTCTGCAATACGTGTACCGGCGCGCTGCCCGTCTGCGTCGAGATGGGACGCGAGTCGCCTGCTGGGGTGAGCACAATGCCGTTCTACGTCTATGAGACGATCCGGGACGACGACGAGCCCGGCGAGATGTTCGAAGTCTTCCAGTCGATGACCGAGCCGCCGCTGACGAAGCACCCGGAGACCGGCGAGCCTGTCCGCCGCGTCATCCAGCCGCCGAACATCGCCGGCAAGTGGTCCGACATGAGCGCCAAGTCGGCCATGAGCGACAAGAACCTCGCCCGTCACGGCTTCACCAAGTACGTCAAGGCCGGCGACGGACGCTACGAGAAGACGACCGGCGACGGCCCCGATTCGATATCGGGGTACTGAACGCTGGGAGTTGTTGCCCAACAAGACCTCCCTCGCGCCGGTTGGGGCTATCAACACTCAGCGGCACCTCTGTGGTTACCTCGTGGGCCAATGAGGTTGATCCTTCAGGAATCGTGAGTTTCTGGAATGAATGGCAGATTGACTGATCCGCCGGTTGAATTACTGCAACGCGACATCGTTTCTTCGTTTCATGAATACGTTGACTATGCCGGCGTAATGGGAGAGATGGATTGGGGGCTGGTTTATTCATTGCCCTACTGGGAATACCTCGATCTGGAGGGCATGTACGAGGATGAGCGTGTCTTCATCCGAGATGGGTGTCTCCTGCTGATTCTCGCAATGGCGTTTAATGCGTTCGATCATCACGGCGGATCCAAGGGCAATCGCATTAGCCGTCATGCGGAGGATTGCATCGACGCGGTGAATCACGTGCGATCTGATGATGCGGACACCCAAGCGCTGACCGATGCAGTCTTGTATGCGATAAACCGCGTCAAGTCGGGGCAAGGTTGGGATAAGTACATGATGCACGCCGCCGTCTGGGCCTTTCGCCGCTATGTCGCGACGTATTTCGAGAACAACCACCGTACCTGCGCGGCGTACCAAGTGCCGGGAGCCGACGAGAGACCGAACCGAATGGCGTGGGAGGACAAGGACGGCTTGGCCTGACAGTTTCGCCGTCAGTCTTTCTCCCATGTCGGCACTCGTCCCGGCGTCCATGGCGCGCCGGCCGCCTCGATCTTCACCTCCAGCGCCGGGATGTCTTCCTCGACCATTGTTCGCAGCGACGCCAGCACCGGCGCGAATTCCTCCGCCGCGAACGCATACTGATCGCGGTGCGTCTGCGTCGGCGCGCACGTGACCGACCACTGGCCGCCGACGATCCATGACACGCGTTCGCTGATTGACGGCGGGGCGGCTTCGTTGCGGCGGTTGTACGTAGGATCACCGCGCAAGCTCACGCGGATTGCGTCGAGACGCTCGCCGATCGACTCCACCTCGGCATAAAACGAAAGATCGACATCGGGCGTGTCCTCGATTGCCGCACGGAGATAATCGAGCCGCTCTTTGGTCTTGTCCGCGACGCGAACCGCGCCTGTCACCGCCCGTTGGAGTTCCGCGACACGCAGTCGGAAGGCGTGAACGGCTTCGGGGTCGTCCGGCTGGAACGTGCCTTGTGCCAGTGCGACGACATCGAACGTGACCGGCTGCGTCAGTTCTTTGATCTTGCCGTCGATTTCGCTGCACAGGGTCGCGGAATACTTGCCCGGCAGCACCATCGGCCCCTGCGGCTCACTGGCCCAGGGCGACTCCGGCGGCGATTTGTCCAGCCTCGCCGGCTCCGAAGAGGGATACCTGAGATCCCAGGCGACCCGGTGCAGGCCTTTGTCGCGCGGAGCAGACACCTGCCGCAGAACCTTGCCCGCGGCGTTGCGAATGAGGACGAATACCTGTGGCTCCCGCTCGCGATCCTCCTCGCGAAACTCATCCAGCGTCGGATGGTGCGGCGTTTTGCCGGCTTCGGCGGCGATCTTCTCCGCCTCGTGCCGGGTCTCCTTCCGGGTCTTTATTTTGTCCTTCAGGTGGTAGGTGATCACGGCGCCGTGCGGTGGATTGGGCGCGGAGTAGAACGACGCGCCCTGAGTGCCCTTGCCGTTGCGAGCCCCGAGCCGCGAACGCTCGACGTACAGCAGGGCGTCTTCGATCGGAAAGACAGCGGCCTGCGCCTCCGCCAACGCCGCATCGGCATGGCGCAGCGGCGAGTAATCGTCGAGCACATAGATGCCGCGACCGAACGTCCCCAGCAGCAGATCATTCTCGCGTTTCTGGATGGCGATGTCGCGGACTGAGATCGTTGGCACGCCGTTCTTGAGTTGCGTCCAGCTCTTGCCGCGATCGAGCGTGAAGAATACACCAAACTCCGTGCCCGCGAACAATAATTCCTTCTTGACATGATCCTCGGCGAACGAAAGCACGACGTTTCGCTCCGGCAGGTCGCCCACGATCGACGTCCAGGTGCGCCCGCGATCGCGACTGACCAGCAGGTAGGGCGAGAAGTCCCCGTTCTTATGATTGTCGAAACCTGCATACACGGTGTCGGCATCGTGTTGCGACGCCCACAGGCAACTGACGTAGGTCATATCGGGGATGCCGGGAAACAGGTCAATTCGCCGCCAAGTCTTGCCGCCGTCTTCCGTGACCTGAATCAGGCCGTCATCGGTTCCGACATAGATCAGGCCTTCAACGAGCGGGGACTCCGTCAGCGAGACGCAATTGCCGAAGACGGACGTGTCGTTGTGCTTCGCGACGGCGTCGGCGAGTTGCACCTTGCCCATCACCTCGATTGAATCACGATCGAGCCCGCGCGTCAGGTCGCCGCTGATCGCGCGCCAACTGTTGCCGCCGTCGTCTGAGCGATAGAGTCGCTGCGAGGCGAAATAGAGCCGCGTATGCAGATGCGGGCTGAGCAGCAGGGGGGAGTCCCAGTTCCAGCGATTCGGCTCCTCGCCGGGCTTTTCGCGCGGCTTGATGTCAAGCCGCTCGCCGCTGCGGCGATCGAATCGCACCAACCCGCCGTACTGCCAGAGGCTGTAAACGATGTTCGGATCTTCCGGATCGACCTGCGTCTCGTAGCCGTCGCCGCCGACGGTAAGAAACCAGTCCTCGTTGGCGATGCCGATTCTGTCGGTCGTCCGTGTCGGGGCGCCGACGGTGCTGTTGTCCTGCGTTCCGCCGTAGATGTGATAGAACGGCTCTGCGTTATCGACGCTGATGCGGTAAAACTGCGTCACCGGCAGATTGGGCATATACCGCCAGTGCTCTCCGCGGTCGAAGGTCTCGTACACGCCGCCATCGCAACCGATCAGCAGATAGTCGTTGTTCGCCGGGTCAATCCAGAGGGCGTGGTCGTCCACATGGCGGTTCTGTCGCGGCGTGCGATGGAACGTCTTGCCGCCGTCATTGGTAACGTGCAGGAATGTGTCGAGCGAATAGACGCGATCGACCTCGACCGGGTCGCAAACTAGTTCGTTGTAGTATTGCGGGCTCGCCGAGATGTAGTCGCTGCGTTTCTCCCAGGTCTCGCCGCGATCGGTTGACCGCCAGACACCGCCTTTGTCCTCGGGCAGCTCGATAATCGCGTACAGCACATCTGGGTTTGCCGGAGAGATGTCAAGGCCGATGCGGCCGAGTTCTTTTTCGGGCAGGCCGTTGGTCAGTTCGCGCCAGGTCTTGCCGCCATCCGTCGATTTGTGAATTGCCGATTCAGGTCCGCCGTTGACAAGCGTCCATACATGTCGCCGTCGCTGATAAGCAGACGCATAGAGTACATCCGGATCGCGAGGATCGAGATGAACCTCGCTGATGCCCGTGTCGTCGCTGATAAACAGCACGCATTGCCACGTCGCGCCGCCGTCCGTCGTCTTGTACAAACCACGATCGCCGCCGCTTCGCCAGAGCGGCCCTTGTGCTGCCACATACACGACATCCGAATCGCGAGGATCGATGGCGATCATGCCGATGTGCTCGGAGTCCCTGAGGCCCATGTGCAGCCAGTGCTTGCCGCCGTCGAGGCTCTTGTAGACGCCGTCTCCGAACGACACACTGCGCTGACTGTTGTTTTCGCCGGTGCCGACCCAGACGACGTTCGTATTCTTCGAGTCAATCGTCACGCAGCCGATCGAGTACGAACCCTGCGTGTCAAAGACGGACTCAAACGTGATGCCGCTGTTGATCGTCTTCCACACGCCGCCTGACGCAACGGCGACGTAGTACTCCGCCTTATTGTTGGGGTTCACGGCAAAATCGCCGATCCTGCCCGACATCAATGCCGGCCCGAGCGAGCGGAACTTCAACTGTGAGACAATCCCGGCGGGCGTCGTGGATTCGTCGCCCTCGGCCGAAACGGCAACTTTGCCCGTTGCCGTTTCCGCATCCGACTGCGGCGGGATCGCCGAAGCCGCGGTCGCAGCGATTATCAGCCCGGAGATCAGTAAGGTCAGAATCCATCTATTCGCCGTAAATCGAACGCTTTCAGTGCGCATTAAGGTGCCTTTCGTGGGACTCTGTGGCTCGCCCGGCATCCCCCGCGAGATTGCCGCGTATCTGGAGTATCGGACGCTGAGCCGCCGACTTGAGCAACGGCAGCGCATCTGTCCGAAAGTCTCATTGTAACGGGCTTGATGCCCATGATGCGAGTTACGGCCGCAAAGTGCGATCCTTGCGGACGCGCTCGCAGCATGGTAATTGACTGGCATGCCGCGGAGTTCCCAAGCCATCATTGAACGCCTCTCGCAGCGATTCCGGCAGCGATACAACCGACAGCCGGAAGCGGCGGGGGGATCGCCGGGCCGGATCGAAGTCCTCGGCAATCACACCGACTACAACGGCGGCCGCGTGCTGACGGCGACGATCGATCGCTACGTCGTCGCCGTCGGCGCTCGACGAAGCGACCGCGCCGTCCGTGTCTTCTCGGAGGCATTCCAGGAGGACGCGATTCTCGATGCCGCCGCTGACTCTCACGCACCGAGAGGGCATTGGTCTGACTATGTCGCCGCCGCGATCGTGGGGCTGAACCGCGCGGCCCGTTCGGAGCTTTCGCATGAGCGGCCTGCGGACATTCACCTGCCCGGCATGGACGTTGTCGTCGGCGGAGATCTGCCGATCGGCGCGGGTCTGAGCAGTTCTGCCGCGTTGGAGGCGGCAATCGCGAAGTTGTTGTTACGAGCCGCCGGTTGTGACGAAGATGCATCTTTGCTCGCCGAGGCCTTGCAGACCGGTGAGGCCCAATGCGCCGGAGTCCTGTGCGGTCTGCTCGATCAATACACCGTCTTGTGTGGCGACGACCAAAGCCTACTGGTGTTCGACAGCCAGACGCGAGAGGCGTCAAAGCTGAACATACGAGACTTGTCGTTGGCATTCCTGCTGATCAATTCGCAGGTGCGGCGCGAACTGGGCGGTAACGCGCCGTACAACACGCGCAGGACCGAATGCGAAACCGCGGCGGAGAGAATCGCGTTCGCCTCTTCCAGGCCGCTCATGCCACTGTGCCGCATCGGACTTGCCGATTTTCGCGCCGGGCGAAGCTGGTTGCCGCATCCATTGGGCATGCGGGCCCGCCATGTCATCATGGAGCACCAGCGAGTCAATCGGGCTGCCGAGTGCCTTATCAGCGGTAATCTCGAACGATTCGGCCGATTGCTGAATACATCGCATCGCAGTTCCGCACGCCTCTTTCAGAACAGCCACCCGACGCTCGATCGTTTGCAGCAGGTCGCCGCAGCTGTCCCAGGTTGCCTGGGGTGCAGATTGACCGGCGCGGGGTGGGGCGGCTGCGTTCTGGCCGTTACACGGTCCGACGAGGCGGCAATCGTCGCGGGGGAATTGACCGAGGCCTTCGCCGGGAACGCCGATCTTCGCGACGCGGAGGTGATTCGCTGCGAAACAGCCCCAGCCGCGTCCTCGCTGGCGATACAATGACAGTGGCGGCCAGACATGCCGCTGAGGTCAATCGTGCCAACGTCCCGCTCATTCAGTCTCCTGATGGTTCTCCTAGCGATCGCTGTGGGGATCTGCTCAGGTTGTGATTTCTCGGCGTCCACCTCTCCGCCATCGCCGCCGACGGCTCCCGGTCCGGTTTTCACTGTGGTCGAGCCGTTGCCGCCGTCCGGTCCCGGGTCCGGCGTGTTCGTCGTCGTCATCGGCAATAACTAGCCGCCGGGCACTAGTGACCTTCTCCCCGCCGCACGCCGCACCACCGCCTCGGGCAATCATCGGGAACACATCTTGGCGAGTCTGAATATCTATATATAATGCGGCCGGTCGAGGGCAGATGGGCAACATATCTAACAGGAGGTGTGCAGTGAACTACAGGCATCGTGCCGCGGCGGGTGTTTTAGGTCTGGCGATTCTTGCTGCTTTCATTCTGCTCGTCGCCGGCGGCCACGAATCGCAGGCCGTTGAGCCGCCGAAGAACCGTGGCCGCATTGACGTACTGTTCTCGCCCAACGGCGGCTGCTGCGATCGGATCGTGCGGGAGATCGAATCGGCGAAGAAGCATATCCGCGTGCAGGCGCACTTCTTCACCTGCAAGGAGATCGCCGAGGCGTTGGTCGAAGCTGCGGAACGCGGCGTCAAGTGTGAATTGATCGTCGACCGATCGCAGACGGGTCAACGCTGGGCCAAACTTCCGATGCTCGCACGCGGCGGTGTCAAAATCCACGTCGACAAAGAACACGCCACGGCGAACAACAAGATCATTCTGATCGACAAGTCCACGATCATCACCGGCTCGTACAACTTCACACGCGCCGCGGAGGAGAAGAATGCCGAAAACGTGCTGTTTATCAAGAACTACGACGAACTGTTTGACGCGTATCTTGAAAACTTCGAGAAACTGAAGGAGGCGACAAGGCCGTACCGGGAATAATCCCGGTGGCACGGGTCAGTTCAGTATGGAATGCCGAGAATTGCATTGGCCGTGCGCCGGGCGATCTCGTCAGCGCGGAATCTCTGCTCGATGCGCCGCCGTCCGTTCTCGCCGAGTGTCTTTCGATGGTCGGCACAAGCCAGAAGCCGGTTGAGCGCTGCTGCGCAGGCTGAAGCACTGCCGGCCTGAACGACGTACCCGGTCCGTCCTTCCTGCACGACTTCGCGCTGGCCGCCGACGTCTGTGACGAGGCAGGGGATGCCGTGCGCCATGGCTTCGAGCACACTGTTGGACATCGACTCCCGCAGCGATGCCTGCACATAGATGTCGATCTCGGCGTAGATGGCGTCCTTGTCGCAGATATAACCGGGCAACCTGACGCGATGGGGCAGGCCGAGCGAGGCGGCCCTGCCGCGCAACATATGTGCGTGTGGCCCGTCACCGTAGTAGGTGAGCGTGGCGGTCGGGTGCCGGCGGGCAATCTGCGCAAACGCATCCAGCAGCACGAACACGCCCTTGGCATCGCTGATGCGTCCGACAGTGCCGATGTTCAACGCACCCTCGCGGCGAGCTCGCGTTTCTCGCGGTGTTTCACCGTTCGGAATCACGCAGGTTTTGTCTCGCGGAAATCCGTACTCGTCCGCATACGCCTCTGCGACGCGACGGCTGTTATAAATGATGGCGTCGCAGATCCATGCGGGCAGCAGACGACGCCACAACAGTCGCCGCCGCCACAGTTCCGGCGACGGAATCACGCCGAACCAGCGCTTGTTCGCCGGCTCCGGCAGCGGCTCGGGTTGCTGGCGTATGGCCGATACGACGCGCAACCCAAGCGACCTGGCTGCGACGAGTGACGCGGCGAAGGCACCACCTGACGCCTGCTGCACGGCGAACAACGTATCCGCGCGCGTAGCTCGCAGCCATCGTCGCCGTTCGAGAATTGTCTTGGCCTCAAGTCTCGCGTCACCGGAGAGGACGTCATCGATCCAGCCTGTGCGTTCAATGGTCAGCCGCGACGGATCATACTCGGCCAGCAACTCCTCATAGATTGTCGTGCCGGAGTAGCCCACGTGAACCGCCGCCCCGGCTGCAAGTAGCGCGCGAAGGGCTGAGAGCGTGTATTTCTCTGCCCCACCGGTGAGTGTCTGGTCTCCGACATGAACGTGATGCACAGCCAGGACGGCGACCCGCCTCCCCAGCAATCGCGGCAACGGCGTCGTACTCGCCGTATGATGCTGCCTGGCGTCGCGCGTCCGCGGTGAACGCTGACCTGAAATGACGGGAGCCTGGGTCATCCGTGACCTTCTATGCCAGTTCGACGCGGTCGTGTGAATCCCGCGTCCCCTTATGTGTATCGTCGGATTACGCCGAATGCTTTGGCCACGCGGCAGGCAGCGTAATCCTGTTCGCTTGAGGGCCCTATTGGGCCAAGGCCGTATCCTCCGCCGGTGCGGGCGTTGCGGGCGGAGTTGCTGTCTCCGGGAAAAGCACTTTGTTCAGAATGTACTCTTCTGAAATCGGATCGAGCAGGTTCTCCTCGTCGAGCGGCCACAGGCCGCCTTCGCCCAGCAGCGTATCCATCGCAAAGAGCGTGACCGTCTCGTCGCCGGCCGGCACGAGCACGTAGCCGAGTACACGACTTTCCGCAGTCGTGCCCTCGAACAACACCTCCGCCGCTTCTGATTCTCTCAGCAGCGTTGCAAACGGCTCGATCGCTTCCGGCCGCACGAGGAGCAAGTCGCGCGGTCGGCCGTTACTTGAATACCGGATCGCCAGCGTGCCTTCTCGTTCCCAGTCGAGCACATTATTGAACGTGTAGTCGTAATCCACGCCGTTACGCCAATCAGGCGAGTCCGCGCGATAGGTCGCGTCCTCGGCTCTCGAAGGAGATACGAGAGCGACATGCCCCGTCGCGCCCTCGATTGACCCGCGCAGGGACAAGTCCGCGATGCCGGTGAGCGCTTGCAGATCACTCGTCGACAATCGCGGCAGCAACCGCCAGAACTCGTCCTTCACATCGGACCAGGCGAAACGCGCTCCCAGCGGAGCGGGTTGCGTACGCGGCACGAGTCCGTCGTCCGGCCGGCTGTGCACGCAGGCGAGTCCGGGCAGCGGCCGATTCCACCAGTCACACAGCGCCAGAGAGAAACCCCAGCCCTGATCCATCGGCGCCGGCAGCGACTCTACGATCAACTGAATCTCGTTCCATCCCGCCTTGAGTGCTGCGAGGCCGGCGATTGTCGAGGGCAGGTTGCGATCGGCGCACTCTCCCTGGCTGTAGTATGCACCGCCGCGGATGCACTCGCCGTTGAGCCAGACGCTGGCGCCGTCGTTCTGCCCCAGCCACATGCGGACATTCTGATCCTCGGGCGAGAAGACCCACGACGTGGCCCGCACGAGCGCCGGCCCTGCGTTGGGGAACAACTGCTTGAGATCGACGAACTCGCCTTCGTTGATGATCCGTCTGGCCGCAACCGAGCCGGCGGCCGGCAGGGATGCCATGACGTTCCCCATCACCGGCGCCGTGGAATCACCGCCTTGAGCCGGCACATCAAGCGGCCCTTCGATCTGCCAGAGTTGGAGATACGCGCCGGGATCGACGAGGTCGGCCACCTTCGGAGCGCGGTGAAGTTCCGGCGGGACGTGGTATCGCAAGGCGGCCCGCAAGGCGTAGCCGGCATGGGGAGGGTGGTTCTGACCGCAGCCCATTGCGGCATCCGCCAGCGGTGGCACCGGCCCGGCTTCGGACGTCCTGAAGCACCACTCGATGCATCGGTTCCAGGCCGCCAGCAGGTCGGGCCATCGCGCTTCGGGGAAAACATCGATCAGGCACGAGCCCTTCGGGCCCTGATCCGGGAACACGACGCGTGTCGCATCCTGTCCGGCTTCATCCGCCAGCTGCGGACGCACGAAAAGCACAACATCGAACCAGCCGCGTTGCCTGAGGATCGACGCGTCCGGGCCCAGCGCCGTGCCTGCATACTCCCGCAGAGGGAACTGCCGATCGTTACGCATATCGAAGAACGCGGTGTAAGTCTGGACTCGGCCACCGGTGGCCGCCGTGATCATCCGCTCCGCAAAATACCAGTCGTCCTTGATCTGGCCGATCTGCTCGTTGGAAAGCTGCTGATCGCCTCGCTTGTGCAGAATGACGAACAGAATATGCCATTCCACCGGGTCCATGACATTCGAGGCGGCGATCGATCGTGCGATGAACGCAGTCACGTCTGAAACGCTTCCGCCGCGTCGGTCCATCATCTCGGCCGCGCGGAACTGGCTGTCGCTGTGCGGCGGATGGATGATGCGGCACTCGTTGTAAGCCTCGAAGGCGGGCGCATAGAACCCGCACTGATCGAGGTAGAGTCCCCAGCGGCGGTTCTCATTGAAATTGCCCGACAGTTGATACTTGCGAAGATCGTAGTCCAGCAGCCTCATGCATCGCCGAGCGAACCGCGCGACATCCGCGTTGTCACTCTCGACAAGCTTCTCATAGATGTCACGTGCGGGCCGCTTGTCTCCAGCGATTTCAAACCGCAAGGCGGTAAAGTACTGCCGCACCGCCTCGTCCTCGGCGACGTCGGCAAAGTCGAACAACGGGCCGGAGTAACTGTCGTTCAACAATAGCGGATCGGGCATGGCGAGCAGGCTGATGTTNNGATGTTGACGCCCTCCGCGTCCGTCTCAAAATCGGTCGACAAAGAAAGCAGGCCCTTCTCATAATCCGGGTTCGCTCTGATGGTGGCGAGGTTCATGACGAACGCCGTTGGGAAAGTCTCCAGTTCCCAAGCCGGCAGCGTCTGATCGCCGACAGTGATCCGCAGCGTGCCGGGCACCTGCACCTTGACGCCCTCGCCCGTCGGCGCTGGATCGGCGAGCGGCGTCGCCGGTGCTCCCTCCATCCATGGCTGCGAAGCAAGGAGCACGATCGGGCAGTCCATCGGTCCCATCGATGATCGCGGCAGCCGATAGGTGAAGCTCTCGGAACCTCTGGCGAAACTCGATCGGCCCATCGGAATCACCGTCGAATCTACCGGCCGCGTTTGGGCCTGGGCCGCAAGTGGAGCAACTAAAACGATCAAGAGGACCAAACATCTCACGCAGGCGATCATTCAATTCTCTCCAAGACGCCGGCCGCCAAGGCGGAGAAGCGTGTCGGGCCGGGATCAGGCGGCACGTGCCGCGTTTGCAGCGCAACTGTGCGCATGTACATTTATCGGGGAAACGGCTTGCGGACCGCAACACGCACAAGTAGATTCCCGTCAGAGCTAGATTGTCGCGACTTCCGCCGCCAATTCAACCCGGAGAGGGAATTGCTTGGCTATCTCTAACTCAGCTAAGAAATGGGGTTTGTTCAGATCGTGGACGTCGCGGCATCCCTTGTGGTGCGCGTGGCAGGTCACCTATCGCTGCGATTTTCGCTGTGGATTCTGCCATTACTGGCGGGATCCGATGGGCGAACTGCCGGAACAGACAGTCGAGCAGTTTGAAGTAGGCGCAAAGAAGCTCAGCAGCCTGGGCACGCTGCTCATCTCCATGGCGGGAGGGGAGCCCTTTCTGCGGGACGACCTGCCCGAGATCATCCGGGCCGTCGGCCAATGGCATTTTCCCTTTGTGACAACCAACGGCGGCCGGATTACCCCTGAGCTGGCAGAGGAGTTGTTCGACGCCGGGCTGTGGGGTGTGTCGGTAAGCATCGATTATGCTGATGCGGCGAAGCACGATCGGCGGCGCGGCCG
>NPIF01006925.1_pt1 | contig 12994 bp, 14 predicted proteins | sample 8637461 | NCBI WGS metagenome assembly NPIF01 (sample SAMN07420641, study PRJNA396082) | bioreactor metagenome | isolation source: sample BR12 brine-fed electro-methanogenic bioreactor BR | place: Japan: Kochi | collected 2016-12-09
AATCTGCTGGCGCTCAATGCAGCCGTCGAGGCGGCCCGCGCGGGCGAGCATGGCAAGGGTTTCGCTGTCGTCGCTGACGAAGTTCGCAATCTCGCGATGCGTGCCGCGAGCGCGGCCCGCGACACCACGTCGCTCATCCACAGCTCCAACGAACGGGCCAAGGAGGGGAGCGGCGTTGCCAACGACGCTTCATCCACGTTGCAGGAGATCGCGCGCGAAGTCGCCCGGGTTGCGGAGCTTCTGAGCGAGATTTCGGCGGCATCGAATCAACAGGCGCAGGGCGTGGATCAGATCAACAGCGCCGTCTCGCAGGTCGAGAGCGTTACGCAGCAGACATCGGCGAGCGCGGAAGAATCCGCCTCGGCCGCGGAGGAACTCAGCGCGCAGGCCCAGACGGTGCGCAACATGGTCTCTCAACTCGCGGCGATCGTCGGATAGGCTGAGCGGGCGCAGAGGGCGGACAATTCGCAGCAGTACGTCATCGTACCACGATGATCGTGCCGGGTGATGCGCGAAGCTGGGCGGCGGCGTTTCCCTGATTGATGGCGACTTCGAGCATGCCGGTCGAGCCGATGAGGGCGATGATTTCCCCCGCCGCGACCTCGCCGTAGGTCATGCGCAGCGGTCCGACTCGGAGTGGTCCGACGTAGACGCTCAAGGCGCGGCCGCCGGTGTCGAGGGCACTGAGGTCCGTCTCGCTGATGTTCGAGATGAGGTTTCCGAATCGATCGACGTACAGGATCTGTCCTTCGATGCCGTGATTGGGCAGCAGTGTCGGCCGGTCGAGATTCAGTATCTCCAGCTCCTCCACGACGGGTCCAACGTTCTCGATGTGCATGCCTTGCGCAAGGTGCCCGGCCACAGGGGCAAGCACGTCGCGGCCGTGGAAGGTCGAGCTCACCTGCGGCCTGAACAGCCGCGGATTGTCGATCGCGCGCAGTTGGCCCATCGGAAAGTCGCGATGGATCAGGCTGATGAGCCCGTTGTCGGGAATGAGAAAAACCTGGCCTTCGTAGGTGACGGCGATCAGGCGGCGCGACGTACCGACGCCGGGATCGACAACGCCGACGTGGATGGTGCCGCCGGGAAAATGCTCAAACACCTGCCGCAGGACGAACGCGCCGTGTACGACGTCGTGGGGCTGTATCAGGTGGGTCACGTCTACGATCTGCGCATCCGGGGCGTGCTGGAGAATGACGCCCTTCATGCAGGCGATGTAGTGGTCGCTCTCACCAAAATCCGTTGTCAATGTGACGATCGTCATGTGAGTTGATATCGGGTCGGGTCGAACTCAGCCTGTCGTGTTAATCGGTGCATCCGCCTTATGGGATTATTGAGGGGCTTGCGGCGGCGTCAATGGCTGACGGCTTATGCCTCAATACAGGCGTCCGGGTGTGCGGCGGAGCGTAGCGCGAGAAGACAGGTCAGAACCGCGGCGCAGATGAGGACGATTGCCCCGACTGCGATGGCGCTGTCGAAGAGACGGCTCAAGGAGAGACCGGCCCGGACCAGCTCGCGCAGAATCGCGTGGCTGTCGCCGGGGGATGCAGTCGCTGCGAAGTCGGAACCGCTGACTGTGCGGAGAAGGGCGGCTCCCAGCAGGGCAAGACAGGCACAGATGATTCGCGGTCTCATGGCGGCTCCTGTGTCACGAAGTCGGGTCGGGCTGCTCCGAAGGGGGAAATCAGCCGCACATCGCGCGCCGCGGACGCGGCGGGTCCGACTTCGCCCCGGGAATGATCCCTGGAGGGGCGCGGGCCGGTCTCTTATGGGCGTGCGGGAGGGGTTCCGGTTGTGCCGAGTGAATCGGCTGTAATGGTGTGTGGATCGGGTGGCGATGCGACTGCCGGCCGGGGCGGCGGAAACGGGCGACGGCCAGCATTAACATTATGCATTCAAGGTGGTTGCGTTTCATTGCTTCGGTAGGCCGTTGACTTATCGGCCTGACGGAGCCGCATTCGCGGCGTGCGGTGGTGGTTGTTTTTGGTCACGACGATGCCCGGCAGCGGCGATAGACTCTGGGGGGCGGCGGCCGTCTGCTTATAATCTATTTTTCGGCCGCACCTGTGAGTTCTCGGCATCCACGCGGGGGTGTTCCGAGACGTGGGCAGTGCATGGTAAGGATCGATGCGATCTTCCGGGAATACTCGCTCCAATCGACTGGCCGACGCGCGACGCAGGTCGGGTGAAGCTCCGAAGCCGCCGCTTCTTCAGCGGGTTCGCGGTGTGCTCGGCTGGCCGCTGGTTATCGCGGCGGCGTTCTTCGCATGCGCGACGCTGATCGTGCTGTCGGGGGAGGGCCGGCTGCACTACTTCGAGGGCCAGAAGCTCTCGCAACCGGTGTTCGCCCGGGTCAAGGTCGAGGTTGAGAACAGCGGCAAGACTCAGATCGCCCGTCGCAACGCCGAGCAGAGCGTCCCCAACTACTTCAAACTGAATCAGGCATTGATCGACTTGATCTCCGCCGAGGTTCGCGATCTGCACGCCGCGGTCAAATCGGCGGAGTCGTTCGAGGTCTTTCAGGAATCCGAGGCGACACGCTGGACGCTCGACAAGGATGCTTTTGATGCGCTGAAGCGCATGACGGACGAGGCGGGCAGCGAGCGTTTCAAACACATCGTCGACAAGCTGGCCGAGCGGCTGGCGAAGGTGGACATGATCAAGAGCGCGGCGGTCGATCGAGAGCCGCGCAGCCGCGCAAGCCACGTTGTTATGGTCCGCAAGAACGGCGAGCAGGAATCCGTGCCGAAAGAGAACCTGCGCTATGCCGCCAACGCGGAACAGGTCGAACGAACGGCACGGGAGCACGTGCGGTTCGTCGTTTCGCCCGAGCTTGAAGAGGTTCTGGTCGCGATCATCAAGCGCGCGATCATGCCGAGCGAAGGCGAGGTGCAGCCCATTTACGAGTTCGATCTGGCGCTGACCAAGAGCCGGGTCGAGGACAAGCTCGCGTCGTTTGTGCCGGTCAAGGATGTGTACTACCCCGGTGACGTGCTGGTGCCGACGGGGACGCTGCAGCCCGCCGAACTCGGTCTGCTTGAAGCCGAACACAACGAGTATCTGAAGCAGCGGGTGACGAATCCCGAACTGCTGCGGGAGTGGCGCCTGCGGCAGCTCGGCCTCATCGGCATCGTGTTCATGGTGACGGTGGGTATGTCGCTCTACACATACCTCTGTCAGCGCCGGATCGCCAGGAAGACTGCCCGCGCATTCGCGCTGGCGCTGTTGATGCTGGTCATGCTGTTCATCGATCGAACGGTGCTCGTCGGCATGAACGCGTCACCGATGTGGAGCGTCGCTTCCATCACGATGACGGCGGCGATTCTCACGATCGCCTATTCACAGATTTTCGCGATCGGCATGACAACGGGGCTCGCCCTGCTGACGATCCCGACGCTCGGCGCGCCGTTCAGCATTGCGCTGGTGCTGCTGACGGTTGCGTCGGTGACTGTTCTCCTGCTTCGTGAGATTCGTACGCGGCTCAAGATCGTGGAAGTCGGCGTGATTGTCGCGCTGGCCGCCGCGATCAGTGCGGCGTTCGTCAGTCTCGCGCACGGCGAGGCGGTGATCGCCAACATGTTCGTTGCGTCGGTTGCCGCGCTGGCGGGCATCAGCATCGTGATGGTGCTCATGCCTGTGATCGAGAAGGCGTTCATGATCACGACGAGCCTGACGCTGCTCGAATGGGCGGACACGAATAATCCGCTGCTGCGTCAGTTGATCGAGAAGGCGCCGGGCACGTGGCAGCACAGCCACCTGCTGGGCAGCATGGCGGAGAAAGCGGCGGCGGAGATCGGCGCGAACGGCCTGCTGGTCCGCGTGGGGGCCTACTACCACGACATCGGGAAGATCTGCAAGCCGAACTACTTCGTCGAGAACCAGCAGGCGCGGATCAACGCCCATCGCGGCCTTGCCCCGACGATGAGCCTGCTTGTGATCCTGGCCCACGTGAAGGACGGGCTCGCGCTGGCGCGAGAGAATCGCCTGCCGCCCGTGCTGCACCAGTTCATCACGCAGCATCACGGCACGACGATCGTTCGGTATTTCCACGCCAAGGCGACCGAGGAGGCCCGCGCCGCCGGCCAGGGCGCCCGCGAGCCCTCGGAGAGCGAATTCCGATATCCCGGCCCCAAGCCGCAGTCGCGCGAGGCGGCCATTCTGATGCTGTGCGACGGTGTGGAGGGTGCGGTCCGGGCGTTGCAAGATCCGACGCCGGGACGTATCGAAAACGTCGTCAGCGAGATTACAATGGCGCGGCTGATGGACGGACAGTTTGACGATTGCGACATTACGTTGAAGGAACTCTCCCGGGTGGAGCAGAGTCTGATCAAGAGCCTCTGCGCGATCCACCACGGCCGCATTGCCTATCCCAAGAGCGGCGAATCGACCAGCCAGCCACAAGTTCGCACGGCATGAGCAGCGACGACGACCAACCCGAGCAGGAACCTCCCGCGGGCCGTCAAACCCAGCACCTCCACATCACGGTGTCTGCCTGTCCCGACGGCATGGAGAAGGATGTCGTGCGCGCGGCCCGCACAGCGTTGACGTCGCAGGGTTTTGAGCGGGGCGAACTGGAGATTGCCGTTGTCGGCGACGCCGAGATGCGGCGCCAGCACGAGGCGTGGATGGGCGACGCCGCGACAACCGATGTTCTTTCATTTGATCTTCGCGAGAAGCCGCGCAAGGGGCGCGTCGAGGGGCAGTTGATCGTCTGTGTGTCGGTCGCCCGACGCAGGGCGCGGGCGCGGCGAACCGATTGGCGCGGCGAGCTTCTGCTGTATGTTGTCCACGGCTGCCTGCATCTGTGCGGGATGGATGATCAGCAAGAAGAGGATGCGGCCGCGATGCACGCGGTTGAGGACAAGCTGCTGTCGCGCATGGGTTGGGGGCCGGTCTTTTCCCGTCGAGCCGGAGGGCGGAAAACAGGAGTGCGCCGATGAGGATCGCGGTCGTGCAGTTGGAGGTGCGCCCCGAGCAGCGAACCATCGCGTTTCAGCGGGCGCTGCGGGCGGTCGAAGTCGCGGCCGACAGGGATCCCGCCCCCGACCTCATTCTGTTGCCGGCGTTTCGCGATGTGGCGGCGTACATCGCGGGCGGGCCGGCCGTGGGTGAGAAGATCCCCGGCCAGACGACGGCGGCGTTCGGGCTCAAGGCGAGGCAGTGGGGTGTGTTCATCTCGTTGGGACTTGCCGAGTGGACCCGTAATCAGCCGTTTGTGACGAGCGTTCTGCTGGATCGCGACGGTGACACGTTGGCGACACATCGCCAGCGGCGTTTTGAGACGCCGGCCGAGCCGGTATTTGCCGCGGGCGACGAATCAACGACGGCAAACACGATTCTGGGGCGCGTCGCCCTGTTGACCGGGGACGACGTGCTGGAGGAAGCGGCCTGGGCTTCGGCGGCCAAGGCTACAGCGGCGCTGGTGATTTCGAGCGCCTGCCGTGCGAATCGCGAGGATGCAGGATCGATCGATGCCGATGAATTCAGGGGCAGGTTGTGCGAGCTGGCCGTGCGGTACGATATGCCCTGCGCCGTGGCCGACGTCGTGATTCCCCCGAACGGTGTCATGTCGCGCTGGCCCGGCGTCAGCACGATTGTCTCGCGACAGGGCGTCGTGCTTGCAGCGGCCGAGCCTGACAAGGAGGCCTTGTTGCTGCAAGCGCTGGAACTGCCGTCGCGTGAAGGCCTGGAAGCGTAAGCAATGCCCGATTTCGCAACGATATCGCCATTTCTTCTCGTCCTCTGGTCGTTGATGGTGTTGTTCTGCGGCACCGGCGTCATCGCCGCGCGAACGGTTTCGCGCACGCGTCTGTCGGAGGCCTTGAAGCGCCGCAAGAAGGAATCGATGCTGTCGGTGTTCGATGAACACGAGCGGCATTACACGCTCGCGTGTCAGATTCTGAGGCAACTGGCGCTGGTGCTGTTCGTGCTGACCCTGTCGGTCGTGATCGACGGCGAAGGGACGGTGTTGCCGCCGCTGCTGCAACTCCTGCTGATTGCCGTCGTCTGGTTCCTGGTGATGGGCATCGCGATTCCCGAGGCGTGGGCGCGCTATGCGGGCGACAGCTATATCGCGGGCACGCTGCCTGTCATGGAGGCCCTGCGGCGCATCCTGCATCCCGTTCTGAAGCTGATCGACTGGATCGATGAGATCGTCCGCCGGCTGGCGGGCGTTCCGCACGAGACGATCAACGGCATCAAGGAGATGGAGCGGGAGATTCTCGACGCCATCGACCAGGCGCAGCTCGGCGGGGCGGTGGATCGATCCGAGCGGGCGATGATCAAGTCGGTCATGGTGCTCGACGATCGCGACGCGGGGGAGATCATGACGCCGCGCACCGACATGATCGGCATCGAGGCATCATCCGATTTCGAGGCGGCACGGAAGGTCATCATCGAGGCGGGCTACTCGCGCATTCCGGTGTACAAGGAAACGATGGATCGGATCATCGGCGTGCTCTATGCGAAGGATCTGCTGCGCGTGACCGATCCGGATCAGTTTTCGCTGGCGGGCAGCATGCGCGAAGTGGCGTTCGTGCCCGAGTCGAAGGATCTCGCCTCGCTTCTGAAGGACTTCCAGACCAACAGCGTTCACATGGCGATCGTGCTCGACGAATACGGCGGCACCGCGGGGCTGGTGACGATCGAGGACATTCTGGAAGAACTCGTCGGTGAAATCACGGATGAGCACGATGCTCCCGCTCGACAGCCGATCAATCGCATCGACGACAGCACGGCGGAGGTTGACGCCCGTGTTCGCGTGGACGAACTCAACGAGCAACTCGAGCTCGAACTGCCCGAGGACGAATCGTACGACACGCTCGGCGGGCTGGTCTTCAGCAAGCTGGGGCACGTGCCGGTGCCGGGGGAGCATTTTGTCGAGAACGGCGTGCGGATCGAGATTCTCGAAGCGCGGGACCGCAGCGTGAGCCGCCTGCGCATTCACATCCTCGACATCGACGAAGACGAGGAAGCCTAGCCGCGTGTCGCTCATCAAGGACATCGCAATCGTTCTGCGCCGACTCGATTACAGCGAGACGTCACAGGTGCTTGCCGTGCTGACGAAGGAGCGCGGCCAGCAACGGCTTATCGCCAAGGGCATCAAGCGATCGACGAAAACGCGCGTCGCGGTCGGCATCGACCTGCTGGAAATGGGCGATGTCGTTTACTCACGCCGGCCGGGCAAGGAGGGCACGCTGGCGGCGATGACGGACTGGCGGCAGATCGAGACATTTCCACACGTGCGGCGCGATCTGGCGAAGTCGTATGCCGCGCAGTATGCAGCGGAAATCACGACGAACCTCACGGAACCGCACGACCCGCATCCGCTGGCTTTCGACGGTCTGCGTTTTATGCTGGAAGCGTTGAAGGACGAGGCGCCGCTGGTCGCGTTGAATCGGTATCTGTGGGTGTTCCTGCGCGAGATCGGTTTGCAGCCCGATCTGTCGCGCTGCGTGAACTGCGACACGCCGATCGACAAACGGGAGCCGCTCTATTTCAGTTCGCGACTGGGCGGGGCGATCTGCCGCGACTGCGAAGGAACAGTCGTGGAAAAGCGGCGCATCTCGCCGAACGTCGCTCGATCGCTGGCGGCGGTCCGCAACGGGGCGGCCGACCCGCAGTACGAGGGCGACGAAGCGAAGGTCGCGCTGCGCGTCTTCGAATTGCTGGACTATCACCTCACGGAGACGATGGCGAAGCCGGCTCGGACGATCGGGCTGTTGCGCTCGGCGCTGGGGTTGAAGCGATGACGCGCCCCAGGGTCACATTCCGAACGTCTCGTCCTGGATGATTCGCTTCTGCCGCTCGACCCAGCGTTCGAATCGATCACGGGTGGGGAACATGCAGGCGATGATCAGCGTGACGAAAATGCCCACGATGAGTTCAAGCGGCTTGCGGTGCAGCAGGTAGGCGATACCGAGAAAGAACGCCGTGCCTTCCAGCATCGCGCCGCACATGATGACGCGCAGCAGGTGCAGTGACGCGAGTCGCGCGTAAATCTCTCTCGATGCAGCCTCGTCATCTTTTCCGGCTTCGCCGGCCGCGGCCTGCACGCGGCGGATGATCCCGCGCACGCCCCGGGCAGCGACGACGAAATGGATGATGAAGGAGGCGCACAGCGCCGCCACGGTAAACGCGAAACCGAACAGGCTGAACATGTGCGCCTGCTCCGGCGTCGAGCTCGTCTCGATCGGCTTCACATACACGAAGAGATAGAACACGACGATGCCAAGCACCATCGCCGCGATGATGAGTTGTGACGCCAACAGCCGCGAGTCGCCCGGTCTGCTTCGCTCCATGTCGAGCATCGCGATTCCTCCGCGTCACTCACCGATGAGTTGTACGACGATCGTCCTTGATCGCGGCCGCGTGTCGAAGTCGATGAGGATGATCTGCTGCCAGGTGCCGAGCGTCGGCTTGCTGTCGACGATCGGCACCGTCAGGCTCGGGCCCAGCATCGACGCGCGGACGTGCGAGTGCCCGTTGTCGTCGTGCCAGGTTTCTTCGTGCTTGTAGTACCCGTTCTCCGGGGCGATTTTCTCGTAGTAGTGCTTGAGGTCGTGTTGTACGAGGCCCGGCTCGAACTCCGTGGTCGTGATGCCCGCGGTCGAGCCGATGACGAAGAGCGTCACGGTGCCGTTGGTGATGTGCGCGTCGGCGAGCGCGTCGATCAGCCCCGGTGTGAGATCGAGCACCTGGCTGTTGCCGTGTGTCTTGATATGGATTTCGCGCGTCTCGACGACCATGGTGGCATTCTACCGAAACTTGTGCTGCCTGCGAGCGCCTGCTCCGCGTCCGCCACATGTCTGCCTGATGAAGGTATCAAGCCGCCCGCCGCGGCGATGACACGGCTGTTCACCCAGCCGCGTTTTTGACTCCGGCGCGGCGATTCGGGACAATGTCGGCGGAAAGGAAAAGACTCATGGCAACCACGTCCAAACTGTCACTGCCCGTGTGCGATCATCAACCCCGACCCTACAACGGCCCCTCCAAGGAGGAAACGCTGGCGCTGCGGCGCGAGTATCTCACGCCCGCACTGCTGACGTATTACAAAGAGCCGTTCATGGCCGTCGAAGGCCACATGCAATACCTGTGGGACGAAAACGGCCGGCGCTATCTCGACGCCTTCGCGGGCATCGTGACGGTTTCCGTGGGGCACTGCCATCCGAAGATGGTGGAGCGCGTCCGCGAGCAGGTCGGTGTTTTGCAGCACACGACGACGATTTATGCCCATCCGACGGTCGGTCAGTACGGCAAGAAGATGGCCTCGAAGATGCCGGGCGATCTGAAGGTGTCGTACTTCACCAACAGCGGCAGCGAGTCGAACGACCTCGCGGTGATGACGTCGCGAATGTACACCGGCCGGTTCGACGTGATTGCGCTGCGGCACTGCTACCACGGCGGCTCGCAGTCGACGATGGCGCTGACGGGGCAGGCGACGTGGAAGTACGCGCTGCCGCATTCGTTCGGCGTGCATCACGCGATGCCGGGTTATTGCTATCGCTGCCCGCTGGGGCTGACGTATCCGAGCTGCGATCTGAAGTGCGCGTACGATATCGGCGATGTCATTCGCTTCACCACGGCGGGGCAGGTGGCGTGTTTTATTGCCGAGCCGATTCTGGGCGTGGGCGGGGCGGTGGTACCGCCGAAGGACTATTTCAAGATCGCGTATGAAGAGGTTCGCAAGGCGGGCGGTGTGTGTATTGCCGACGAGGTGCAGACGGGCTTCGGCCGGACGGGCGAGAAGTATTGGGGGTTTGAGAATTTTGACGTGGTGCCGGACATGGTGTCGATGGCGAAGGGTATCGGCAACGGCACGTCGCTCGGCGCGGTCACGACGACGCCGGAGATCGCCAAGTCGCTGGTCGGCAAGCTGCACTTCAACACGTTCGGCGGCAACCCGGTGCAGGCGACGTACGGTCTTGCGACGCTCGACATTATTGATGAAGAGGGGATACATGAGAACGCGCTGAAGGTCGGCAATCGGTTGAAGGCGGGGCTCGAAGCGCTGATGGACAAGCACAAGTTGATCGGCGAGGTCCGCGGCATGGGGCTGATGCTGGGCGTCGAACTGGTGCGCGATCGCAAGACGAAGGAGCCGGCGAACACCGAGGCGGCCGAGGTGCTGGAGGAGGCCCGCAAGCGCGGACTGCTGCTGGGCAAGGGCGGCTTCTACGGCAACACGCTGCGGATCAAACCGCCGATGTGTTTGACGATGGACGACGCGGATTTCATGGTTGCGTGTATTGATGAATGTCTGACGGCGGTGGGGAAGAAGAATTAAGAGCTGTTAGCTATTGGCTCTTAGCCGTTAGCCGTGCGATCTGCCTGCTGAGCTGTCGGGCTTTGTGGTCTTTGTAGGATGCGTCCCTGACGCATCATAGAACGCTGTTGGCTGTCACGTGTTAACGACTGCGCCAAGTACTCGGCGTCTCGTACCCACGCGGTGCATGGTGATGCATGGAATGTGAGTGTCGCACGCGTGAGGAGTTCACGGGGGACGCGGCTTCCGCGTATGCGCGCGAGCACTTGGAGTGCTTGTGGGACGATCCGGTGAATGCGGTGGCCGGTTTTGTTTGTCGCGAAAGTGAATACTATTGGATGCTGTATCATCCTGTGTCCCGCGCTATTGATGAGCCGAGGGACGTTCACTTGCGGAGACAGAAAGTAATTACATCCCTATCTGATGCAATAAATCGTCATAAACCGAAACGCAGTTTTTTCTGGTGGCGAAAGTCATCACGGTGCAGATGTCAAGCTGAACATGAATTGCCGGAACCGCGAGGGGATGAATACGCAGCCCAGTATCTTGTCGAGTTATGGTACGATCCACTTGAGTGGCTGACTGTCTATGTTTGTTTCGAGTGTATGGCCTACTGGGTGAAGGAGTATCCGCACGCAGAGCTTCACGGTGGTGGTCCACCGCGACTTCGACGCCTTTAGAAGAGCCGACGTTAGACTATCTCTCTGCATGAAGGACGTTTGCTGCATGGACAGCCCGGAAATGCGCAGGCTCGGCGATGCATATCTGGATCGGCTGCGATGGGCCGACGACGGTACCTGCGTGACGTTGGAGTTTACGACGTTTCCCGATCGGCAGCGCATCGATCTAGAAATTGGGCAGGTGATCCATATCGTGTTCGCGCGGACGCTCGAAGAGGAGAATGTTGAGGAACCTCCCTATTGGGTCGGAGAGGTGGGGTTTGATGAGTTGAAGGACGGTGGTGCGGAGATTCTCACTCGTTTGAACTATGGATTTAGGAAGGCGTCGGAGGACAAAGAAGCGGCTGCCTATCCCGGAACGACGCTCTACCATCTTCATGCCGAGGGGGCGATCGTGCTTGATATTGTGTGTACGAAGGCGGCATTGCGAGTTGCGCGAGCAGACCAGAAGGCCTGAGTTTGAGTGAGTGGGAGAATTCTGCCGGGCGAGGCCCGGCCTACCGAAGATGCACGTTTGCTCGCTGGAGGATGTTCGGGACAAGGCGGTGATGTGATGACGGAGTACGCGATTCGGGAATATCGGGGCGGCGACGATGCTCGCCGGCAGTATGAGTTGTGGCTTCAGGCGACGGCGGAATTGCCGCGCGCGTGGCGCTCGTGCCTTCGCAACGTCGAGTATCAGCACGAGCAGGCGAAGCGCTGTCCGCGGAGTCGGCTGTTTGCCGAGGGGGCGGACGGGCGGTTGATCGGCTACATCGGCACGCACCCGCCGTTCGAGTGGCTTGCGTCGCAGCACGGCCCGCCCGCGAAGTCGCTGGGCTGGGCGATCCCGTTCGGCTTTCCGTGGACGTTCCCGTACGACGCGGCGCTGGAGGTCGCGCTGTATGACGAGATGATCCGGAGCGTGCCGCAGGTGTACGCGGATTCAAAGCGCGACATCTACATCCAGCGTTTTCGCGAGTCGTGGTCGCAACATCTCGGTTTTCTTGAGCGGCGCGGATGGCGGCGGCACGATCGCCTGCCGTTGGTGGGGCGTTCGATCGGATCGGTGGATGCGGCGTCTGACGAGTTGGTCGTGGTTGCGCGAGATGATCTGTCGTTGGTGAGTTCGCTGATCGAGGCGGATGAGACGGCGGCGGAGAAGAGCACGGCGGCGGATCTTGAGCGGAAGTACGACGGCGGCTGGATCGTGAGTGATACCTTCTGGCGGCTGGGGACGCGCGGCGCGTTCGCGATCGAACAGCGCGGACCGTGGGCCGCTGTGACGCTGTTCGCGGCCGAGGCGGATGCGTGGGACGAGACGTTACAGGCCGTCGCCGCAAAGGCCGGTTCGCTCGGGGTGAAGGAGATCTACTTCACGATTGATGCGAATGACGGGCGGCTGCGAGCGGCGCTTGAAGATCGCGAGTTTCGCGAGGTGGACGCCGGGGTCTTTTATGTTCGCGATGCTGATTAGGGCGGGCGGGCGTCGGCCCACATAAGACGCATGCTTGCGGCTGCGCCGGCAAGCTTGGCGCGCGGCCCCCCGCGATGATGCACGTGTGGCTCTGGAGCGCGGTATAATGGGGTCGGCGAAGGCCGAAGGAGGAACGTCATGTTGACGCATCCGTCGCATCCGGCTCCGTGGGAGATCCGGCGTCATCGCTTCGCGACTTTTGTGCGAGCGCACGAATTCGCCGAGAGGCAGATCGTGTCGCTGTTCGAAATCGACGGCGTCGCCAGGGCTACTATCCGCACGCTACACAGAATCGGTGTCGATACGGCGGACAAGATGCTCGCTACGCCTACGGAAGAAATCGTGGAGAAGCTGATTCCATATCAATTGCCGCCGGGTAACGTCGAGCGAAAGTGTAAGCGGGTTGAGCTCTGGAAGAAGCAGATCCGCCAACTCAAGGAGAGCCGCGACAAAAAGCCGATGAACGAGGGGTAGTGTGCACGCCGTTGCGTGCTCGATGTCGGACGGAGCACGACCTACAAGTGCATTGAACCAAACGTGTCTAACGCATGCCGCTGGTTATCTCATGCTTGCGGCTGCGCCGGCAAGCTTGGC
>NPIF01006309.1_pt2 | contig 12931 bp, 10 predicted proteins | sample 8637461 | NCBI WGS metagenome assembly NPIF01 (sample SAMN07420641, study PRJNA396082) | bioreactor metagenome | isolation source: sample BR12 brine-fed electro-methanogenic bioreactor BR | place: Japan: Kochi | collected 2016-12-09
GGCACGTGCTTGTGGGCGGCGGCGTGGAAGATGGCGACGGGCTTTTCCTTCGCGAGGATCGCGTCGATGCGTTGAGCGTCGCAGATGTCGGCGACGTAGCGGCCGCGGGGGACGTCGGGCGCGAGCGTTTTCAGTTCGCGATCGATCTCGAAGAGGTTGTTTTCGGCCTGTTCGATGAGCACGAGGCGGGCCGGCTTGTAGCGCAAGACCTGTCGGCACATTTCCGAGCCTATGGAGCCGCCGGCGCCCGTGATCAGGACGATCTTGTTGTGCAGGTTCTCGCGGATGCGCTCGGTGTCGAGTTCGACCTGCTCGCGGCCGAGGAGGTCTTTGATGTCGACGTCGCGAATCTGCGAAACCTTGACGCGGCCCTCGATGACCGCCTCCATGGCGGGAATGGTCTTGAGCTTGACGTTGAGGCCCTGCAACTGCTCGACGAGCCGGCGGAGCTTGCGCTGGGGGGTGCCGGGTTCGGCGAGGAGGATCTCGTCGACGCCGTGCTCTTCACTGAACTCTCGGACCCTGTCGAGGCCGCCGAGGACGGGCACGCCGTGAATCTGGGTGCCGTGGCGCGCCGTATCGTCGTCGAGGAAGCCGACGACGCGGTAGCGCTCGACCTGCATGCGGAGGATTTCGCGCAGCAGGGCTTCGCCCGTATCGCCTGCGCCGGCGATGAGGCAGATTTGTTGCCCAGCGGACGCGACGGGCCGCAGTTCCTCGTGATAGAGGCGTACGACGATGCGTGCACCGCAGATGGTGGCGATGGTGGTGCCCCAATCGAGGAGAAACACGGCCTGTGGGAACTGGCCACGTCCCGTGATGAATCCTTCGCCGTTGTATTCGTAATAAATCCGTTCGATCGCGAAGAACGCGATGACGAAGAGGATCGTACTGAAATGCGTGGCCTTGAGAATGGCGAGTACGTCGCGCATGCCGACGTAGCGCCAAGAGCCGCGGAACATGCTCATCCGTGCGAACACGATGAGCTTGAACAGGAGGGCAAGCGGCAGCAGCGGCAGAAAGAAAACCTCGAACCAGCGGTTGAATTCCTTGAAGTTGTAATAGAGGCCGAACGCAAGGAAGAAGGCGAGCGCGAAGAGGAATACATGCGCGAAGAACGACAGCGATGCGCGATAGCGCAGGATGTTCGATTTGAAGCCTGAGTTGTTGTCGCCCGCCTGCGGCATGGATTGGCTGGTTCCGATCTTTTCAATGCGGCGGGCAGGTCACGACGTTCGGCTCGTCGCTCGGGCAGCCTCGCTCAAGGTTTGAAGTCGAGGTTGCATCGTGTTTCTACGAATCGATCGGACTGCCGCCATCCCCCTGTACCGGCTCTTTCCGCGTCTCATCCGGAGACTGCTGCGCCTGCTTTTCGGCGGCCAGCAGATCACGGAATTTGCCGATTCTCTCTTCGTACTGGCCTCCGAATGCGTTGGTGGCGGATTCGGCGGCGCGAACGGCCGCATCGATATCCCCGTCGACCCACGCGAAGTAGGCCAGAAGCAGACTAAACGGCGAATCACCACCCACCGCGGCGGTCATGTTAAGCGTTTCGTNNTTTCGAGAGTCAGGCGAAAGGCCTCTTGCCGCGCCTCAGGCGTCTCGCCCGGATAGAAACTGTCGACAAAGTTGTCGATCCTCATGTCTTCGAGGTTTTCGACCCGATCGAGCGCGAGGATCATCTCGGCAATGGCGGTGTTCGTGTTTCGCCGCTTGAACGCGACATACATGCTTGCGACGTAGGGCCGGGGGTCGTCGGACCAGACCTGCTTGGCAATGTCGAAGGCCTGTTCGGCCTGAACGTAGTCGCCAACTCGGGCATAGGCGGCGCCGAGCTTGAAACGTTCTCGGGCCATGGCATCGAGTCGCCGTTCCAGTGCGTCTTCGTAGGTTACGGGTTCCGGTTGCGCTTCCTGCGTTTTCGCAGATGGATGCCCAGCTATGCCGCCAGGGAGCAGCACGGGACCAAGCTTGTCCAGTTTGCCATCGTCTAGGGTCGAACGCCCGACGTAGGGCGTAACGTTTTGCCCCAGCGTGGATCGGGCGCTGAGCAGGTTTCGGGCTTCGAGGATTCGACGTGTGCGAAGCTGCGATTCCCTGGGCTCGTCAAGGAGACTTGTGCCCTCTCCCTGGTACAAAGGCGAGAGTCTTCGCGTGGACTCCGCCCTTGTGGTGATACCGCGATACCGGCTTGACCGGAAAGTACTGAGTGGGCCGCGGCCCTGCGCCGGCCTTGTTCCCGTCAGTTGAGGAGAACGCCTGTTCGCGGCGTCGCGGGCACTTCTCATGCCGCGACCTCGCTGCGCGAAGGCCTCCTGGCTGATCATGCATACCAGCGTGATGCAGACAAGTGTCGCCACTCGCAGACGCATACGGAAATCTCCAAATGGTGTTGAGGACTTGCGTTAGGCTGTCCTCTCCCCATATATCGGTCAATGCGGGCCGTCTCCGTGGCAGGTTCTTGGGAAACGATCCACCCTCCTGCGGATATGGTAACATACGCTCGGGAGCCCCGATCGGATGAGCCGATTTCCCTCAATTTCCGTTTCTCTGGCCGCAAAGTGCCGCATTCTCTTTGGATTGGCGGCCCTGCTGATCGTCACCTCGGCCCTGTTCGTGCCGTGGCTGCGGATGCGCGATCTCGTGCATGAGGCCAATATCCAGACCGCAAGACAGATCGGGCGGCTGGCGCTGGCCAGGAGCGATCTTCGAAACGAAAACTGGGCCGCGGCGCAGAGGGCCCTGGATCGGTGGTGGCCCGCCGGTGCGGCGCAGCACGGCTTTCGCAGTCCTCCGCCTCGCCTGATCGCCTTATCGGACCCGGGCGATCCCGTCCCGCCGCCAGGCAGCGACGAGTATGTGAAGGAGGCTATTCGGACGCTGGCCCAGAATCCGGGCCTTCAGGAATCGATGCCGTTCGTGGAGAGTCTGGGGGAGCTTCTGTTGTATCACGTCCTGCTGCCCGTGCGATCGACGGGCGGTACGTACCCGCCGGGCACGTTGCTGGGGGTTGTCTCGGTGGTTTATCCCGTGGCTGATGCGAAGGCCGATCTGTGGATAAACCTCGGACTGATCGTGATGGCGGCGGCGCTGGCGGGAACGCTGGCGGTTCTCGTGTTTTACCTGGTGACGCAAAAGCTGATTCTGTCGCCGGTCCGTGAGCTGCGGCGGGTGNNGCCGAGAGCGTCTCGCAGGGGGATCACAGCGTGCGCAGTACGGTCGCGACGGGGGACGAGTATGAGGAGCTTGCCCGGGCGTTCAACGCGATGCTGTCGCACTTGCAGACTTCGGAGAACGAACTGCGCAGCACGAACAAGAGCCTGGACACGCGGCTGGGAGAACTTGCGGAGCGCAATGTCGCCCTTTACGAAGCGAACAAGATCAAGAGCCAGTTTCTGGCGAACGTCAGCCATGAGTTGAGGACGCCGCTGACGTCGATCATCGGTTTTGCTGAACTGCTGCGCGAGTCGGCCAGTGCGGAGGGCGGGCGGATGCTGCGCTACTCCGAGAACATCATGTCCAGCGGGCGCATGCTGCTCGGCATCATCAATGATCTCCTCGATCTGACCAAGATTGATGCGGGGCGACTCGAACTGCATCTCGCGACGGTCGATATGAAGGAGATGGCCGCGAACCTGATCGATTTCATGCGGCCGCTGGCGGAGAAGAAGAGCCTTCAACTTGTGCCGATCGTGGCGGAGGATACGCCGAAAATCGTCAGTGACGCCGGGCGTATTCAGCAGATCCTCTACAACCTGCTTTCCAACGCGGTGAAGTTCACGCCGGAGGGCGGGCTTGTCGAGTTGAGATTGAGCGGCGTCGAGGGCGGCATCTCGATCATCGTGCGGGATACCGGCGTGGGCATCGCGGCGGAGAAACTCGAACTCATCTTCGAGAAATTCCGGCAACTCGACGAGTCGATGACGCGGGAGCATACAGGTACCGGACTGGGGCTGGCGATCAGCAAGGAACTCGTGTCGCTGCTCGGAGGGACGATCAGTGTCACGAGTGAGGCGGGCAAGGGGTCGGAGTTCACGGTCTTCCTGCCGCTGGAAACAAAGATGCCGGAGACCGGCCTGGATCTGCATGACATTAAACTGACGGATTGATCAACACGGCCGCGGCGCGATGTTCTGCAACTTTGGCCGTTGTCGACAGGTGATGTCACGACAAATGCAGATGGACAACCGAGGAAGAAGGGGCTGCGATGGCCGGCGCGGGTCGGCCTGGTGCTCGCAAGTGTCATCATCGCGGCATTGATCGCGGAGGCTGCGGTCCGATTGTTTGATCTCGGTCCTCGCGTATGCGCGCCGCGGCGCTTCGAGCCGAAGGGCGTACCGTTCACGCAGATGCCGAACGGCCCGATCATCTATCAATCGAATGTGACCTTCGCGTCGGTCTACGACACGGGGTGTGACGATCGCGGCTATCTGGGTGCGGACGGTCGCATCGAGTATCACATCAACTCGCGGGGGATGCGCGGGCCGGAGGTGGCTGCCTCGAAGCCTGAGAATGCGTATCGCGTGGTTTGCCTCGGCGATTCCATCACGTTCGGCGAGGGTGTGCGGTATGAGGATACGTATCCGGCGGTGCTGGCGACGATTCTGGGCGAGCGGATGCCGGATCGGCGGGTCGAAGTGATCAACGCGGGGGTGCAGGGGTTCGGCACCAATGACGCGGCGGCGTTCTTTCTGCGGCGGTGCCTGCAACTCAAACCGGATGTCGTCACGCTTGGGTTCTTTCTCAACGACGCGATGCCGCACGATGAGACGATCCGGCAGAACGAAGCGATGATGAGAGACGCGCCCCTGTCAGGTCTGGCGCGGGCGTCACGAATCTGGGAGATTGTGGAGCGATCCCGGCGGGCGGACGCACTTCAGGGCGAGTATTTCGCGTCGATCCGTTTGAGCTTTGACTCAGAGGCGTGGGACCGATGCCGACAGGTTCTGGCGGGGATGCAACAGGTCGCCCGCGAGGACGGCTTTCGGTTCATCGTCGTGCTGTTTCCGGTCTTGTATGAGCTTGACGCGGGGTATCCGTTTCAGGCGTTGCACCAGAGAATTGCCGGGGCCTGCGAGGACGCGGGCTGCGAGTTCATCGATCTGCTGGCGGTGTATCAGGGGCATCGGGCGGAGACTCTGTGGGTGCATCCGGTCGATCATCATCCAAACGAGATCGCCCATCGGCTTGCGGCCGAGGCGATCGCTTCTCATTCGGGCGTCGCAGACTGACGCCTTCCCGTAGTGACGCGCACTATTGCCGACATGAGTGCCACAGAACTGGCACTTACTGCCGGGTATGTTTGCGCAAATGTTGCCGACACCGTTCGCATGGACCGATATCAATGCATCGGAGGCGCGAATCGTTATTTGTCCGGTTCCAGAAAGGAATGCCCCCTCTTTTTGATTATAGGATTGCAGTGTGGCATAAGGCCAACCATTATCGGTATGTTTCTCGTGCCGTGAAAAACTTGGCTCGCAACACTGAAAACCCAACCTCTCCGCCGCGATAGGGTCGTATACTTTAGTGGATTGGATGCCGAAAGGAGTCATGTCATGGCCTCTCTCGACCTCAAGCGGATACTGGCGGGCTGGGAATACGAACCCAACCAGATCACCGTCCGGAAGATCGTCGGCGATGACGGAACGATCAAGATCCAGATGCGCCTCGATCTCGGCATCCTGCAAATGGAAGTCAGCGGCCGGCCCGACGGCAAGCGCCCCTACGGCTTTGATTCCCTGCTCGATTTTCACGAGCACGAGCGGGACGTCTATTCGGATCGCAACGGTACCGACCTGGGCTTCGAGCTTTCGCCTGAAGCGTGTGCGGCACTGCGCGATGAAGGGGTGCAATACTACCATCGCTACCTGTCCGAATTTGTGCTCGAGGACTTCGAGGCCGTTGCGCGGGATACCGAGCGGAACCTGCGGGTGTTCGAACTCTGCCGCGACTATGCGCGAACCGAGAACGATCGGATGGCGCTCGAACAATATCGGCCCTACCTGATCATGATGAACACCCGGGCTCACGCCCATCTGGCCCTGCGCAAGGGGGCGTTCAAGACGGCGCTGGCCCGCGTGAAGGCCGGTCTCACGATGATCCGCGAGATCATGCAGGAGATGGGCCAGGAAGAGGCGTTCGAGCGGGCGACCGAGGTCGGAATCCTGTCGGCGCTGCGCGATGAGATCGCGGCCAGGCTGCCGGCGGATCCGATCGAGAAGCTCGAGCGGGAACTGCAGAAGGCGCTGGATGAGGAGCGGTATGAAGACGCTTCGGTGCTGCATGAGCGCGTCGAGGCGATGAGGGCACAACGTGCCGCGACGCCCTCCAAGAAACGGAGGAAGTAAGCGCGGCGGTTGCATCGCAAGAAACGAGTCGTCGCCTTCATGTGGCGTGAAGGCGAACAACTTCAGCACAGTGCCGGGTTTTGAGGTGGACTCGGCACTGTTGATTTTTGGCGCCGGGCGGCTGCGAGTTTGTTTCGCCCTGCCGACCTTTCACTTCATCGGCCATCATCTACAATAAGGGCATGGACGCCGATGCCCTGCGGATCATCGATGCGAATCTCAATCGTGCGCGTGAGGGTCTGCGCGTGCTGGAAGAGCATGCGCGATTTGTGCTTGATGACGCGGATTTGACGCGGCAGGCCAAAGAACTGCGGCACCGGCTGCGCGACGTGGCGGCCGCGTTCGGGATCGACACCGTCGCCGCGCGCGACATTCAAGGCGACGTCGGCACGACGATCTCGACACCGTCTGAACTGAAGCGCGGCGACACGACGGATGTTGCGACGGCCGCTGCCGCCCGGGTTTCCGAATCGCTGCGGTGCATCGAGGAATACGGGAAGATCTGCGATCCCGCGGCGGCCGCTCAGGCGGAGCGGATTCGATACGACCTGTATGGGGTGGAGCAGGCGGCATTGGTTCTGTCGCCGCGGCGCAAGCGGTTGAAAGCGTCGCGACTGCACGTGCTGCTGACGGAGTCTTTGTGCAGCGGGCCGTGGCTGGAGGTTGCGCGGCAGGCACTGATCGGCGGGGCCGACGTGCTGCAACTGCGCGAGAAGGGTTTGACGGATCGCGATCTGCTCGAGCGGGCGAAGGCGCTTCGCGTGTTGACGCGCGAGCGTGGGGCCTTGCTGGCGATCAACGATCGGCCGGATGTCGCGCGTCTCGTTGGCGCGGACATCGTACACGTCGGGCAGGATGATCTTTCGGTTGCAGACGCACGACATGCTGCCGGCCGCGGTGTCCTTGTGGGCAGGAGCACACACTCCGTGGAGCAGGCGGAGGCGGCGCTGCGCGAACGGCCGGACTACATCGCCGTGGGGCCGATGTTTGCCAGCCGGACCAAGATGGGCGCGGAGATACAGGGCCCCGCATTGCTGCAACGCGTTCTGGCGATCGCTGACGTGCCGGTCGTGGCAATCGGCGGCATCACGGCGGAGCGTCTTCGCGACCTTGCCTTTGAACAGCGGTTTCAGATTGCGGTCTGCCAGGCGGCGATCGCGGCGGCCGACGTCTGTGCCGCGGTACGGTCACTCAAGTCGAATCACTGATTGCTCCCCCGGCGGAATAGAGAATTCGCTCACTTGTGATAAGCCACACACATAAAAGATATGTAATATCTCATGCGGGCCGCATGTGATTGTGTAATACAAGTCATCTTTTAATTACAAAGTCATAGGTGAATATGATTGACAGGCGCTGTTTTGCACATATAGTCATCGGCCGTACAAAGAAAGGGCTTGTGAGGCAAGTAGGAGTAATAGTCTGATGGCGAAAGCAACAAATGTCCGAGTTCGCAAGTCGATGCTGTCGAGTTGGCAGCAGCAGACGCGCGACTTGCTCAACAAGCTTCTTAAGGAGCGTCCGCAGGTGGTCGACCAACTGGCCGCCATCGATGAAGAGATTGCCATGCTCCGGAATGCGCTGGGGCGATCGGCGGGTGCGGGCCCGGCACCGCGCGGCCGCGGGGCGAGGAAGGCCGCGCCGAAGCAGCGCGGCGGCATTGCGGCAGCTGTGCTGGGCGTGCTTGCCTCCAAGAAGGTGGCGAGCGTCCAGGAGATCGTGGGGAATACGGGGCTGGCGCGCGGCCAGGTGTATCCCTGTCTGATGAATCTCAAGGCGCAGAAGAAGATCGCCGCGGCCGAGCGCGGCAGCTACAAACTGACGGCGCGCGGCGCGTCGGCTTCCCGCAAGACGAAGGCGAAGAAGGCCGGCAAGAAGCGCACGGCGAAGAAAACCCGCGGCAAGAAGACGCGGGGTAAGAAGACACGTGCGAGGAAGACCGGCGCGAAGAAGACGAAGCGCAAGGGCGGCAGGCGCGGAGGCAAGGGTTCGCGCGGACCGCGCGGTGCGGTCTCGGCGGCGGTGATGAAAGTGCTGCAAAGCCGCAAGAACGGTGTCTCACGGCCGGAGTTGATCAAGGCGACCGGCATGGACGATCGCCAGGTCTCCGCCTGCATCATGAACATGAAGAAAGCGGGCAAGGTCAAGACCGTGTCACGCGGCGTCTATGCGGCGGCATAGGCGTTTTGTCGCGCACGCCGGCTTCGCAATCCGGCGAGGCGGATCACCCGATAACATTCGCAGCGAGCGGTGATGAATGTGCTTGGGTGACGACCGACTTGTGCTGATGATCAGCCGGCGGTGATGACCTGCTTGCGGCGATGCATCGCCTGAAGGCGCCGGGATGCCGGATATCGCCCGGTTCCGGGACTCGATGCGTCGATTTCGCCGCGTGGGGCGGCGATGGGCGATGTGCGGTCGGGCCCTGGAGTGGTCTGCGAATCAGCGGTCCCTTGACAACGTCAGGGGGCCGCTCTCTAATGTAACAAGATCATCCAGAAGAGATTCCCGGGGCCGTAGCTCAGTTGGGAGAGCGCTTGAATGGCATTCAAGAGGTNNATGCAAGAGGTCGTGAGTTCGAGCCTCATCGGCTCCAGTGGTGAAAAACCCCGCTAGACGGGGTTTTTTGCTGCGCAGAGGGGGTTTCGGGTCGGGCCTGGTAGTCAGGCCACATCGTCCGAAGCAGCGCCAGTGGACATGCAGTGGACATTGGCGCTGAGAAGTGCGTTCATTGCGGCGGCGGCAGCTGCCCGATTTGCGTCGGTGACGCGGTTGTAGTACTGCAGCGTCACCTTCACGTCGGAGTGGCCGAGCAGGCTGGCGAGGGTCTTGGGGGGTGTGCCCATATCGGCGTTATTCTGAGCGAACCTCTTTCTGAACGTGGTCAGGGTGAAAGGGGCCGTCAGCTGGATACCGGCGCGTTTGATAGCCGCCTTGGCACGCCGGAGCAGATTGTTGAGCATGTCACGGTTTTCCCGGGGGTGGACCTCCTGGGCCTTTCCCCGTGGCTTGGGCGATGCGCCCGGGCCCGAACCCGCCGGCGACGCGGGGCGTAAGCACTGGAAAGGCACGATTCGCCACATCCAACGACTCATCCCGTCGCGATTCGGAGCCGATTCTGGAGAGGGAGAACGCAACCTGTCGATTCTCATCGCCGCTATCGATTAAGATGCAGGGTTGCCCGTCGTTTGAGGAGACCGGGCGCGGCCTCGTGATTCGACCCGATTGAGGAGTCCCATATGTGTGGAATCGTTGCGTACACCGGCTTTCGAGAGGCTCGGCCCATTCTGATGGAAGGGCTGAAGCGCATGGAATACCGGGGGTACGATTCCGCCGGCATTGCCATCCTCAACGGCGGCCTCCATGTCTCCAAGGCTCCCGGCCGCATCTCGGTTCTCGAATCGCAGATCAAGCCTGACGAGATGCGCGGCACGTGCGGCATGGCCCACACGCGATGGGCGACGCACGGTGCGCCGACGCAGATCAACGCGCACCCGCACGTCGACGCGTCCGGCCGGATCGCGATGGTCCACAACGGCATTATCGAGAATTACCAGTCCTTGCGCACCTACCTGAAGGACAAGGGCGTCGAGTTCAAGAGCGAGACCGACTCCGAGGTTCTGGTTCAGCTCATCGCTCATTTCTACGACGGCGATCTTGAAGTTGCCGTGCGAACGGCTCTGCGCGACGTCCGCGGCACCTACGGCATCGCGGTCATCTGCGCCGATGAGCCGGACAAGATCGTGGCGGCGCGGAAGGGAAGCCCGCTCATCATCGGCGTCGGCGACGATGAATACGTCGTGGCGTCGGACGCGGCGGCGATCATTCAGCATACGACGTCGGTCATCTATCTGTCGGACGGCGAGATGGCGGTCGTCTGGAACGACGGCTTCCGAACCATGACGCTCGACAACGTGCCGGTCACGAAGCAGGTGACCGACCTCGAGATTTCGCTCACCGACATCGAACTGGGCGGTTACCCGCACTTCATGCTCAAGGAGATCATGGAGCAGCCTCAGGCGGCGGCCGACTGTATGCGCGGCCGTGTAAACATCGACGAGGGCCGTATCCACCTGGGCGGTCTGGCGAATCTCGCCCGCGAACTCGTGCGGACCAAGCGGATCATCATCACGGCGTGCGGCACGGCCTGGCACGCGGGGCTTGTCGCCGAATACCTGTTCGAGGATCTGGCGCGGATACAGACGGAGGTCGAATACGCCTCGGAATTCCGGTATCGCAACCCGATCATCACCGATCAAAACGTCGTGATTGCGATCAGCCAGTCGGGCGAGACGGCGGACACGCTGGCCGCCCTGCGTGAAGCGCAGGAGAAGGGGGCGATCGCGCTGGGCGTTGTCAACGTCGTCGGTTCGACCATTGCCCGCGAGACTGACGCGGGCGTTTATCTGCACGTCGGGCCGGAGATCGGCGTGGCGAGCACGAAGGCGTATATGGGGCAGTTGCTCGTGCTGACAATGATTGCGTTGCAGATCGGCCGGCGTCGGCATCTGTCGCAGCCCGACCTGCAGATGTACCTCGACGCGCTGCACGCGATTCCGGAGAAGATCGAGCGCATCACGAAGCAGAGCGACGCGATTCTGGAAGTCGCGGAGAAGTTCAAGGATGCGAACAACTGGCTGTATCTCGGCCGCGGCTACAACTATCCCACCGCGCTCGAGGGCGCGTTGAAGCTGAAGGAAATCTCGTACATTCACGCCGAGGGCATGCCGTCGGCGGAGATGAAGCACGGCCCGATCGCGCTCATCACCAAGGACATGCCGGTCGTCTTCATCGCCACAAAGAATTCGCAGTACGAGAAGGTCATCAGCAACATTGAAGAGGTCCGGGCCCGAAAGGGCCGGGTGATCGCCGTCGCGACCGAGGGCGACACCGAGATCGCCGACATGGCGGAGCACGTGTTCTACGTGCCCGACGTACCGGAGCCGTTGCAGCCGCTGGTTTCGATCGTGCCGCTTCAGCTTCTCGCGTATCATGCGGCGGTGCTGCGCGGCTGCGACGTGGACAAGCCGCGGAATCTGGCGAAGTCAGTTACCGTCGAATAGTGTTTTTAACTGATGGCAGCGTCATGAAGCGACAAGGCATCAACCTTGCGGCGCGTGTTCTCTTTGCAACTGCGGTTCTGCTCCTTCTCGCCGGGGCGGGATGCCGGGAAGAGAAGCAGTCCAAAGCACCGGCGACTCAGAAGCTGGATATCGACACGCTGCGCTCCATGCCCTACGCGGGCAGTGCGCAGATTGCCGAGGGCGAAGGTGACGGCGTTGTCTTCGCGGACGTCGAGCATGTCTGTCCCGGTTACAATCTCTACACGATCCAGCCCCTAAGCGCCGCCGAACTCATTGACAACGAGGGCAGCATCATCCGGCGATGGCAGGATGAGGACAGTGAACGCTGGGTGCGGAGCGTGCTGCTGCCGGGCGGCGACCTGATCGTGGTCGGTGCGGATCCGACACACCTGTCGAACGCAAAGGGCACGGGGCCCATACTTGACGAGGCTCGCTATATCGCGCGATACGACTGGAGCGGTCGTCGGCTGTGGAAAAGGAAGATCACCGCCCACCACGATATTGCGGAAGTCGACAACGGCAGGCTGCTCACGATCACGCTGCAGAGGCGGATGCTTCCGCATGTCAATCCCAACGTGCAGACCAGAGACGATCTTGTGACGATGCTTGATTCGACCGGATCACCGATCAAATCGATGTCTCTGTTTGATGCGATCAACCGCAAGCCTCTCGCTTTTCGCTTTATTCGGGTGAAGCCCTCGGGGTTCGGCGGCGAGGATTGGGTGGACCTGTTCCATACCAACTCGGTGCAGTGGATCGACGCCAAACGCCGGGCGGGCATCCACGCGGCTCATCGTCCCAATCGAATTCTCACCTGTTCGCGCCACCAGAATCGCATTGCCGTGTTCGACTGGAAGGAACAGCGTATCGAATGGTCGTGGGGCAAGAACGAGCTCGACGGACCGCACGACGCACAGGTACTGCCGAACGGCAACATTCTCATCTTTGACAATGGCCTTGCGCGGGGTTGGTCGCGCGTGATCGAACTTGACCCGGACACCGAGAAGATCGTGTGGTCGTATCAGGCTGAGCCGCGCGAAGACTTCTACACGGCAAGCAAGGGCTCGGCCCAGCGCCTGCCCAACGGCAACACGCTGATCGCCGAGTCGGACAAGGGACGCGCGTTTGAAATCACGCCGCTGGGCGATATTGTGTGGGAGTTCCTGTGCCCGCATCGTGTGGCGGACGACGAACGGGCCGCGATCGTGCGCATACGACGTTTGCCGATCGCTTTTGTGGAGTCGATCCTGAAGGCCGAACGCGAAGCGACGGAAACCAGTGACGGACAATGAGTGATATTCCCAGTGACAACCATCCGACGGGACGGGCCGGCAAGAATCGCCGCTGGCCGACGCTTGTTGCGCTGGCCCTGATTGCGGCAGCGGCGGCAATCTGGCTGGCCGAGCGCGAAGCGCCCGCGCCGCTGCGGGAGGCGCTGAATCTGCCCGCCAGGCACGTCATCGTCATCTCGCTCGACACGACCCGGGCGGATCACCTCGG
>NPIF01000834.1_pt1 | contig 12927 bp, 9 predicted proteins | sample 8637461 | NCBI WGS metagenome assembly NPIF01 (sample SAMN07420641, study PRJNA396082) | bioreactor metagenome | isolation source: sample BR12 brine-fed electro-methanogenic bioreactor BR | place: Japan: Kochi | collected 2016-12-09
GGTGTGGTATTAGAGGTCGGTTCGTTGTGATCGTCGTCTTCTATTTATATTCTTTCTGCCTCCTCTATATGGAGAACAGCATCAACATACTAATCTCATTGAAAAAACCAATAAGATGAAGGGAACAGACGAAGAATATGGAAAATCCGGACTGAGGTCTAATGGAAATCTGGAAAAGGGAGCCTGAGCCGAATAAACAGGAGGAAGCAGACGGATATATTCGTTTGGCCTGTTCTCTCCTGGCAAAAGGGGATCTGGCAGATGCTGTGCGTCTCTTTGATGATGCCCTTGCAATTGACCCGGGGTACCATGAAGCCTGGATTGGAAAAGGTGAAGCATATCTCCGGATGAAGGACTATCCGGAGGCGATCCTCGCCTATAAGGCAGCCCTCGCAATTCGTGCAGATGATCCGGAGGCTCGCAAGGCATATGCATCTGCGCTCCTTGCAATCGGGAGAACAGACGATGCGATACGAGTGCTGAATCTTGCATTTCATCCAGGTGATCTTCCCGAACTGAAAAATCTGGTTCAGGAAATGATTTCAGGAGGGATGTATCCTGAAGCCCTTGATCTCGTCGACAGACTGACAGCTCTTGACACCGGCGATCCGAGTCTCTGGTGTCTGAGGGGAACGATCCTCTGCCGTTTATCCCGATCAGATCAAGGTGAAGAAACCGGGGGGATGCAGCCTGGTTATCCCGATGATACGGGTGTATGGTATCTCCGGGGTGCAATACGGTCTTTTTCAACAGCACTCCAGATACATCCAGATAACTTTATCGCATGGAAGGGAAAAGGGATCGCTTCACTCTCTTTACATGAATTTCATGATGCAGCAGAATCCTTTGAAAAAGCATTGGCAATTCGATCAGGTGACCGGAATACCCGGCGAAGATATGCCTTTGCTCTCCTCGGGCTTGGAAAAACTGACCGGGCCATTGGTATCCTGAATAAGTCCAGCCATATCGATGATCTCCCTGATCTTATCTCGATGGGTGAATATCTCCTCTCTGAGAAACAGTATGAAGAGGCACTAACACTCTTTGGCCGGGTACTTGTCATCGATCCCTCTTCTGGAAAAGCCTGGTTTTTACAGGGCGTCTGCTTCTATCGGCTCTCCCGTTTTGATGAGGCTCTTCATTCATTTGACGAGGCACTCAGGCTGAATAAAAATGATGCATCTGATACAGCGTTCAGTGTTTCTGAGATCTGGTGTATGAAAGGTGCTATTCAATGCCGCCTCTCCCAATTTGATGAAGCAATCGACTCATATGAAAAAGCGATCACTCTGAATACAAATGATCCTGTTGCCTGGTTTCTCCGTGGGATAGCACTTGATAAACTCTGGCGATATGATGATGCGATCGAGAGCTATGAACGGGCTCTCCCTCTCTTTCGTCAGGGCGGGGATGATGATTCTCCTGATTCCCTGCATCCCCAAACCGGAGCTGTCTGGAGAAGGCACGGGATATGCCTCTGGAATCTGGGCAGGTATGAGGAGGCTCTCCAGTCACTTGATACCGCACTACAGCATAACCCACATGATACAGAATCCTGGTTTTCAAAGGCGACGCTTCTTCAGATTCAGGGACGCAATGAAGACGCACTTGATGCTTATGCGAAGGTTCTCGAAGACCGGCCAGATTATTATGAAGCATGGCTGAACAGTGGCTCAGCTGCCCTTGCACTTGGCAGGGATCAGGATGCCCTTACCTTCCTGGATCATGCAATTGCCATCCGTGATGATGATCCCGACTCCTGGTCACTTCGTGCACTCGCACTCAATCAACTTGGCAGGACCGATGGATCGCTTGCATCACTTGAGCAGACGCTTTCACTCAATCCATCCGATCTGAAAGCAAATCTTGGCAAGGGAAAGCTTCTCATGGAATCAGGGCGATACGAAGAGGCTCTGGAGGCTTTTGAGAAGATACTGGATACACATCCTGAGAGTTCGACTGTTCTGCTCTACCATGGATCCTCCCTCGAGGCTCTTGGCCGTTATCGGGATGCAGTCTCTTCATATGAACGGGTTCGTACTCTTCGCCCACAGGATTCGGCAGCGCGTCTGCGGCTTGCCCCCCTCCTCATCCGCCTCGAACGGTACCGGGAAGCCCTGGTCGAATACGATGAGATCATCGAATCAGGCAAAGCCGATCCAGGAGTCTGGCTGAACCGGTCATCTGCCCAGATGGCACTTCACCAGAATGAAGGTGCGGTTCAATCCCTTGAGGAATTGCTGAAGATTGATCCAGATAATAATGAGGCACTTTTTGAGTTGGGAGCGCTCTTTCATCGGCTTCACAGGTATGAAGAATCTCTGGCTGCACTTGACAGAATCGATCCGGATGAGCTGAATAGTCCATCCTACTGGCAGATTCGTGGCTCTTCTCTCCTCTCGCTTGGCCATCATGAAGAAGCTGTCTCCTCGTTCGATCGTGCTCTCTCTCTTGATGAGAGCGACTCATCTGTCTGGCGTGATCGTGGCTCTGCGCTCCTCTCACTTGGGCGTTATGAGGACGCCGTCTCCTCGTTCGACCGTGCTCTCTCTCCTGATGATCCCGACTCATCTGTCTGGCGTGATCATGGCCGTGCTCTCCTCTCGCTTGGGCGTTATGAGGATGCCGTCTCTTCGTTCGATCGTGCTCTCTCTCTGGACGATTCTGATTCCTCTATCTGGCGTGATCATGGCCGTGCGCTCCTCTCGCTTGGCCGCCATGAGGACGCACTCACTTCCTTTGATCGTTCCCTCAATCTGAATCCGGATCAGCCATCTGTCTGGTCTGATCATGCGTCAGCTCTTCTCTCACTGAACCGTACTGAAGAAGCAGCCGGTTCTTTTGAGCGTTCAATCAGCCTTGATCCTGAGAACGCCGTTTTACTCTTTGAGTATGGGATGCTCCTCTCCCGGCTGAAACGGCATGATGAGGCACTCAGCTATCTTGACCGNNCTTGACCGTGCAATGGCACTCAGTCCGGATGATTCTGATCTGATTTTTGAGCGGGGCCGTCTGCTCGTGCTTCTTGAGCGATATGAGGAGGCGCTGGAAACTTTCGATCAGCTCGGCACTCTTTCACGAAATCAGCATCTGCTCCACGCTGATGCACTCTTCAGGACAGGCAGATTTGATCGTGCAGAAGAGGCATATCTTGCCTCTCTTGATAATTCGGCTGATGATTCTGCTATCTGGAAAAAGATCGGCGACTGCCGGTTCTCAATGGGAAGGTATGAAGAGTCACTATCCGGGTATGAGAAGGCCATGCAGTCTTCACCTGATGATTCAGCCTTGCTTGAATCATACGGGGATGCACTCCTTGAGGTTTTGAGAAGAGAAGAGGCATATGCTGTATTTGAACGTGCCCTTCTTGCATCTCCTGATGATCCGACTCTCCTCTCAAAGGTTGCTGATACTCTCGTCCTTCTGAACAGGGATACAGAGGCCCTCGCTCTCTATGAGAGGCTCACCGGAGGAGAAACTGCGGATCCAACACTCTGGAGGAGACGGGGGGAACTTCTCGTAAAGCTTGAACGGTATGAGGAGGCACTTAACTCCTTTGAAAGGGCGCTCCGTCTGGATTCCTCCGATAGTGCCTCCATGCTCGGAAGTGCCCGTTGCCTGATCCCCCTCTCCCGTTTTGAAGAGGCTCACGGGATACTCTCGAAACTGGTTACTGAGATTCCCGGAGATTCACAGATATGGCAGATGCTGGGTACTGTCCTTGAACTGCTTCATCGACCTGATGAGGCGCTTCTTGCCTATGAGCATGTACCTGATGAGACTACTATAGAGCGGGGTGTCCTGCTCTTTGAAGCCGGCCGTCATGATGAGGCATTCTCTCTCCTCTCCTCCACTCCTGAAAGGCTCTCTTCCCATCCGGCAGCACTCAAAGCCCTCTCCAGATCTTCAATTGCAATCGGAAAGGAGGAAGAGGCTCTTGCTATTGTCAGGCAGCAGGTCGATGAAATGCCAGATAATACCGGGATTCTTCTCCTCTATGCGAAACTCCTCGAATCCGCCGACCACCCCGAGGAGGCTCTCGCTGCTTATCGGGGGGGAGTTTCACCAGATATGCCGGATGGATGGAGAGAGATGGGCGATCTCCTCTGTCAGCTTGAACGCTTCGATGATGCAGATGCCGCATATCAGCAGGCACTCCGATTCACGCCTGATGATCCCGTTCTCCTCTACAGGTCTGGATTTGTACTCAATCATCTTGGCCGCTACGATGAGGCGCTCACTTCACTTGACAGGGGTCTTGAGATCAGCCCCGATGATAGCAATCTGATCGGCGAGCGTGCCAGTCTGCTCACTCTTCTGGGCCGTCATGAGGAAGCGGTATCTGCTTTTGATCAGCTCGATACCCTAACGCCTGAGCAGCGCCTGCTCTATGCTGATTCCCTCTTCCGGACAGGCAGATTTGATGAAGCTGAGGAGGAATACCTGGCTTCATCTGCGCATGTCCCGGATGGTGACCCGGTTATCTGGAAGAAGATTGGTGACTGCCGGTTCCGTTCCGGCCGGTATCAGGATGCAGTTGATGCTTATGAACAGGCATTGCCGCTTGCCCCGGATGACCCCTCTCTTCTGGAACTCTATGCTGATGCGCTCTTCGAAGTTGACAGGGCAGAGGAGGCATATGATCTTTACCAGCGTGCCCTCCTGGCCCTCCCGGATGACCCAATCCTGCTTGGAAAGGCTGCTGATATGCTTGTTCTCCTGAAAAAGGCAGGCGAGGCCCTTGCCCTCTATGAACGACTGGTAAGGACTGGCGATCCTGCCCCCTCAATTCTTCGAAAACGGGGTCTGATCCTCCAATCGCTTGGCCGTCATGAAGAAGCGGTTCTCTCCTTTGAAGAAACAACTCTACAGGAGCCATCCGATACCGAATCGCTTCTTGGTATGGCCCGGTCCCTCATCGCCCTCAATCGCTTTTCGGAAGCTCATGGGATCATCTCAAGACTGGTCCTTGAGATTCCCGATGATCCGGATCTCTGGTCTCTGTATGGATTTGTTCTCGAGCAGCTTGATCGTCCTGATGAAGCACTCCTCGCCTATGAGCACGCACCAGATGAGACTACGACAGAGCGGGGTCTTCTTCTCTCCCGCCTTGGCAGACATGATGATGCAATCCTCCTCCTCTCTCCCCCAACTGAAGATCCCTCATTCAGAACAGCTGTTCTCCAGGCCCTCTCCACTTCCCTTAATGCAGTCGGACGAAAAGAAGAAGCACTTGATCTGCTTCATCAGCTGATCGGAGAGATACCTGATGATCCCGAAATTCGCTTCCTCTATGCAGATCTTCTGGCAGCAGCCGGTCGTCTTGAGGATGCACTCTCTTCATATGATCGTGTAGTCTTAGCAGGGAAACCCGATGGGTGGAGAGAGATGGGTGATCTCCTCTGCCGTCTGGGAAGGTATGATGAAGCATTATCAGCATTCAGGCGGGCACTTCACTTCTCCCAGGATGATCCTGCGCTCATTAACAGGTGTGGTACCGCACTTTCTCATCTTGGGAGATACACCGAGGCAGTATCCTGTTATGAAAGGGCAATCCACCGGAATGCACGTGATCCTGAACTATTTCGCCGATATGCCTCAGCTCTCTACCATGTCGGCCGTTATGATGAGGCACTCCGATACTGCACCTGCTGGCTTGAAGAGCATCCCGATGATCCTGAGGGGTGGTATGGGCATGCCAGGCTCCTTGTCAAGGCTGGAAAATATGATGACGCCTCCTTCTCTGTTGAACGGGCTCTCTCCGGGAGACAGGACGATCCGAAGGCATGGTATCTCCGGGGCGTTATCCAGGGAAGGCTCGGCCGGTTCCCACAGGCACTCTCCTCAGCCGATAAGGCGGTCACTCTTGATGAAACCTATTCGGATGCCTGGGTTCTCAGGGGGACAGTACTCCACCGTCTTCTGAAATACCAGGAGGCCCTCCGTTCACTTGATCGGGCTCTCTCACTCACTCCTGAGGATAGCGGCTCCTGGTATATCAGAGGGACTATACTTGGGAGCCTGGGCAGGTTTGAGGATGCTATTCTCTCTTTTAACCGATCTCTGGATATTAATCCCGGGAATGCCCCTGTACTGCATGCACGTGCAGTACTGCTGCATCAGCTCGGCAGATTCGATAAAGCTGTGGAATCGAGTGAGGAGGCTCTGAGTATTGATCCCGGCTTGTATTCAGCATGGCAGGCTCATGCACATGCACTTCTCCGTCTTGGACGAAATGAAGAGGCACTCGTCTCGCTGGATCGTGCACTGGAAGGGGTGCCTGATCGCCACAGGCTCTGGTATGCGAAGGGGAAGGCTCTTGCTGCGCTTGATCGGTTTGAGGAGGCTCTCTGTTCATTTGAAAAAGCCTATGAACTACAGCCTGAACGTGCGTATATGGAAGAGATTCGGCGGTGCAGGCAGAAAACCGCCTGAGATCTCTTTTTGCTCTCTCCAGATTATCCAAGCATCACTTCTTCCAGAGATCGCGGCCTTTTATCTCCTGCTTGCAATGGGGACAGAGGTACTCTTCATCCTCGTTGATCTCTTTCTTAAGAGCTTTTGAGAAGCCTGAAGCAAGGATATCTGCCGGAAGTGCGAAGATGGCTATTCCGAGGAGTGCAATCACGGTTCCAAGCATCTTTCCAAGTGGCGTGATCGGGACAATATCACCGTATCCTGTTGTAGTCAGGGTAATAACACCCCACCACATCGCTGCCGGGATATTTGAGAATGCTTCGGGCTGTGCAGGGAATTCAACCTCATACATAGGAGTGGCAGCTGCGATCAGGACGATGAAGAGGACGAGGTACGTGGTGATGAGCGTATTCTTCTCCCCTTTGACAACCCTGATGATCAGGTTGATCGAGTCAGAATAGCGTATCAGCTTAAAGAGCCGAAATACCCTCAGAATCACAAGCCCGGTGAGATTGATGCCGGTGAGTGGCAGGAGAATATACGGGAGGATAACCAGCAGATCAATGAGTGCAAAGGGTGTCTTTGCCCATTTGAGCCGTCCGATGATCGGTTTTGCATATTCAGGGTCTGCTGTACATGTCCAGAGCCTGATCACATATTCGATGATGAAGATGATCAGCGTTGATGAAGAGATCAGGAGGAGAGAATGTCCATATGACTGCGTAATCGGTATGGATCTCCCGGATGCTCGAGAGGACCATTGCAGCGATATTCAAGAGAATGACGGCTGTAATGAAGATTCCGAAGATATAGCTCTTCCGGCTTTCCGTGTCTTGAGGCTCGATAATATCCCATATCTTCTTTTTAATGCTCTATGACTCATCTATCAGCATCCTCCCTCTTTACAGGCTCAGGTGATCTTCTGGTATCAATCTACTCGCTCTCAAGATGAATTCGTGCCTTTTCAATTTCCTTCATCTGTTCTGCTGAGATTTCCGGGTACCTGAGATCAAGGCGGCTGATGGCACGGACAATTATGTCAGCAACAAGTGTTCTGGCGACCCATTTGTAATCTGCCGGGATCACGTACCACGGTGCGTCATCAGTACTAGTCTGGAACATCGCCTCTTCGTATGCTGACTGATAATGGCTCCAGTACTGCCGCTCAGTCAGGTCAGAGAGGGAGAATTTCCACTGCTTCCTCTCTGTCTTCAGCCTGGATAGCAGCCGTTCTTTCTGCTCCTCTTTTGAGATGTTGAGGAAGAATTTCAGTATGATCGTGCCGTTTGCACGATGGTGCCGTTCAAATGCCCTGATATCTTCATAACGCGCTTTCCAGAATGCATCTGATCCATATCCCGGTGGGAGCTGCTGTCCTTCCAGGATAACCGGATGGACTTTCGGGACAAGGACATCCTCATAGTAGGATCTGTTAAAGATCCCGATCTCCCCCCGACGGGGCATGGCTTTCCAGAAACGCCAGAGGAAGGTATGGTCGAGTTCATATTTCGTTGGGACACCGAAACTCATCACCTGGCAGCCCTGTGGGTTCACACCTGACATCACATGCTTTATTGTGCCGTCTTTTCCAGCAGTATCCATCCCCTGGAGAATCACCAGGATTGAGTACCGCTTATCTGCCCAGAGCAGCTCCTGAGCTTCATTAAGGGCCCCCCTGTTCTCTTCAAGTATCTCGGCGGCCTGCTGTTTCACCGCATTTTTGCCAGCTTCTTTGAGTGTTTCACTCTGTGCCCATCCCGTGTTAAAATCTGTGAGACTGACTTTTTCCCCCGGCTTGACGAGCAGCCTCTCCATATACTTCTCTTTTATCATCTTCTTTCACCAATCCCGTTCGCACTCAAAATCTACCTTATAGAAAATAAAGAATCGTTATTTGAATGAGTGAATGGTTGGATCCCATGTACACCAAAAGATCTCGTTCTTTTGGTACACACACCTTTATATTGTTAATCTCCCCTCTAGTCTCCATGGATTTAAACCATCTGCACTGTCCTGAGTGTGGCGAGCAAACACTGAATGTTGAGCAACCATCAGATAATGAGATCTGGATCAAGTGCAGTACCTGTAGCCTCTTCATGGGCCTCTCGGAAGAGGAATGGCACCAGATTCACAACTCACCCCATCTGGAAAAGAAGATTCGGTCTCTCTATGAAAAAGATCACCCGAAAATTACCGCCGGCCACCCATGCAGGCTGTGCCTGAAGCGTCACGAAGGCGGTGTTGGAGGTATCTGTCACAGCTGCCTCTATAAGGCCCTGATCGTCATTCTGATCATCATGGTCATCAGTTCGTTTATTGTCTGGTTTGGTCTCTTCTGAAGATACTCTGCCCCGGATCAGAAGTTGCCATCCTGTTCAAAGCTTCTGTTGAAACGGATGGCGAGTTCTGCTTTATAGAGCTCCTTACCCAGATATGCCGCATGATCGAGGCATGAAACCCATCCTTTCTCCTCGATTATTGAGAATATTGAGCTCCATTCCTGTGACTTTATTGCAACTCCCATTCTTTCGGCAATGATCTCTTCTCCGTCAATTCCTATCCTGAAGTTTCCGCATGGGTCATATGTGAGAGCTTTTTCTGATGCGCCAGCCTCATGTATTGTTTCATACAGTACAGGCGGTTCATGACGGCGGCGTTTCTCCTTGATGACAAAGAGGTCAAGGCCAAGATCTTTTGGATATGGCCGCCCTTCCATCAATGCCATCATCATCGTTGCTCTTCTCATCTCTGCAACCGATCCAAGTGTTTTATCCGAGTGTTCGCTGGTGAAGATCAGGGCTGCGCCGAGTTCCTGAGCCATTGCCGCAAGGAGTGCATTGGCACCGGGGGAGTCCGCATCCAAAAGCTCCACTACGTTTCCTGCGCCAAAGAAAAGTGGATAGGATGTTTCTGTTTCTGCCATTGTCGCAAGTGCTCTCACCAGTCCTGATCCGGCAGGAGGGAGGATCTGATCTGCAATGATGCACTCAATTCCGCAGGCTTTGGCAGCTGCACAGTTTTTAGCAAGCCCTGCTTCTCCGGGAACAACAACAGCAGCAATACCCGCCTCTGCAATTGCAGATCCGATCAGGGGAATATTCTCTTCCTGGAGTGAGAGGATCAGATCAGCTCTCCCAAGTGCTGCTCCTATTAATTCAGGATCCTGGGTATCTGCTGCAAGCGGTCCTTCAATTCCTTCCAGAAGAGAGAAGGTTTTTAGCACATCCTCCGGTGTGGCATCGAACCCAAAACCGAGATCAACGATATCCGCTCCTGAAGAGAAGAACCGAAGTACAGCCGATCTGATATCCGGATGGCGGTGGGCATCCATTATCTCTGCAATGGCCTTCATCCTGCTCCCGCCGCCGATCTTCACTCCCCTGATGTAGAATTCAGGATCGGCAGCAGCTTCTCTCTCTTCCAGCATTAAAAGTGCTTTATCACGTTTCATCGCTGCAATAAGGTCATCTGCGGGAATCGTCCGGGAGAGCTGGATCTTCCCGACACCCGGGAGGATCATGGCGAGATCTGCGGCGTGGCGGGGGCCACGGAAGACAAAGACTCCGGTCTCCTTTTCCACTGAGGAGAAGTCTGCGGTACACATCCCTGAGACGATTACAAAGTCATACCGGTCTTTTTTGATCAGTTCCGTGAGCCGCTTTGGTGAAATGAACGATGCCACCTCACCGATAACAGCGATATCACAATCATGGCCGGATTCTTCGGCAGCTTCCCTGACAATTCCTTCTGTCTGGGTACCGGTTACAAGCAGGATCCGCATAGCGGTATGGTTGACGTGAAGTTACTTGAAGATGGCGAAATCTTCATCCGGATTTTCTCCAAATGATGATTGGGCTGGTATGGTGGCTAAAAAAGAAATGGTGTCTTTGGTCTGATTAAGAGGAGATCTTCTTCGCCATTGTGAGCCCTGTATCATATGCAGAATCCAGTTCACTTTTATCTGGTACGAACTGAACCTCAAATGTTCCCGTAACGGTAAATCCGGCAGTCTTCAGTTCCTCAGCGACGAAGGCTGCTGCACCTCCACGCCCTCCCATGGATCCGAAGGTGAGGGCATACCGCTCTCCCGTTCTATCGAACCTGAGTCCTTTGAGGTAATAGAGGAGATCTCCAATACTTGGATATGGCATATCGTTGATTGCGGGAACGCCGACCATGATCGCCTTTGACTCAAGAATATGCTTCACGATCTCAGATCGCTCATCTTCGTGAAGGTTGAAGATCTTCACATCAGCTCCACCTGCCATAACCCCTTCTGCGAGGGCATGTGCAAGTTTCTGAGTTGATCCATGCATGGTATCATAGATGATGGTTACCTTCTTCTTCATTGCACTCCCGGTTGCCCATCCGATATATGCATTGATCACCCGCGATGGATCGGTCCATATCTGGCCATGTGAGGGTGCTATCATCTTTACCTTGGAGAGGAGGTTTAGATCTGTCAGCTCTTTTGCCTTCTTCAGGAAGAGGGGCGTCAGGGGAACGATCAGGTTGGCATAGAACTTCTGGGTTGCATCCATGAGGATCGTCTCCGGAATGTCGGTATCGAACCTTCCGGTGAAACAGAGGTGCTGGCCGAAGGCATCATTTGGGAAGAGTATCCCTTCTTCTGCATAGAGCGTAAACATCGAGTCCGGCCAGTGGAGAAGCGGGGCCTGTACAAATGCCAGTGTCTTCTCCCCGATGTCGAGGGTGTCCCCGGTCTTCACATGCCGGAACTCTGCCCCTTCAAGGCCACCGTAATGACGCAGAAGTCCCTTCTTACAGACCTCGGTACAGTAAATCGGTGCATGTGGGAACCTTTTGTGGATCTCGGGGAGTGCCCCTGAATGGTCCTTTTCCGCATGATTCTGGATGATAATGTCTATTGTTTCCGGTCTTCCTTCAGCGGCACATGCGTCTCTTATCCGTCCCCACATCTGGGCAGACTGTCCCGGATAGACGTTGTCAATCAGCACCGTCTTCTCATCGAAGATCAGGTATGCATTGTATGATGTTCCATCAAGGGTGTAGCCATGATATGTTCGGATATCCCAGTCAAGGGTGCCTACCCAGTAGACGCCCTCTGCAATCTTCTCTGCTTTTGCTTTCATAGAAACCAACTCATTCGTATTTTTACGAATGTTCTTTTGGTTGCGAACTAATAAAAGGGTTTCGAAATCGATCTGAATCTCAAAAAGCGCCAAAATATATGATTTTCTCCGTTAATAACACTATAACAAGCGAAGAGATGAGCCCCAAGGTGATATGTATCCAGTCGGGATATCCTGATAACGCTATTCAGAAGAGGAAGAGGATTCCTGTTGTGAGGGTGATGCCGATTGGCTTGCGTCCGGGTATACGGTGATCTCGTCTGTTGGTGTTGAAAATGGTATTTGTGGGAGTAGATTGGTTTTTATGTTTTCTCGCTACTTCCTCCACCGTTTCAGTTCCAAAAGGAACTCCCCGGTCATCTTCCTTGCTTCTGCATAGGGCATAATCCCCGCCTCATCGATCTTCTGTGCAGAAAATTCAATCATCTCTTCGAGGGTAATTGATTCATCCAGAAATGATCCGCTCAGGTAGCAGTAACTGCAATACTCTTCTGACTTTGAGCCGTCCTTCTCTGTTCCGAAGTGTTCCGGATTGCTCATCGGCATGCCGCAGCTCTGGCAGAATGGCCCTTGTGGGATCTCATTCATACCGGTTTTTCTGTTTTTTCTGGTAATAAACATTACAGATGATTGATGCCGGTACTTTGTCCCGAGTGGTGCCCGGATAGATGCCCGGATCGATGACCTGACTGACTCAGATTCATCAACTCCTGTTCAGCAGGGCGCATCAGTCTTTTTATCTCTCAGATCAATGTGAGTACAGGTGAAAGAAGATGATAGAATTCATTATCGGCGGGATACTTGTCCTCCTTGCCATCGTCATTGTTCTCTGGTTTGTTAGTATCTACAACAAATACTATCGCCTGAAGAACGCATCCGAGGCAACACTCGGCCAGATCAAGGTTGCCATGAAGAAGCGGCTCGATATGATCGACCAGCTCCTCGGATCGGTAAAGAGTTATGCAGAATTTGAGAAGAGCACGCTTGAATCGGTCACAAAGATGCGTGCATCTGTTGGATCTGCCGGGGCAGGGGATCTCAATGCTATCGAAGCCGAGTCGCGGAGTGTGCTTGGCCGCCTCTTTGCGGTGATGGAGAACTATCCTGATCTGAAGACCTCCCAGACTGTGAAGGACCTGATGGGATCGATCAAAGGGCTGGAAGATGAGATCGCCCGCCACCGGTATACCTTCAACAATATCTCACAGCAGTTCAATACCATGCTTCAGACAATTCCATCGAATATCGTCGGGAACATGATCGGGATGATCAAGCTCGAGTACCTCGAATTCCAGGACGAGAATCTGGAAAAGGCCCCGAAGATCGAGTTCTGAGGTTTCTTCATGGAAGAGAAGAGACTGATTGCACTCCTGTTTGCGGGAACCCTGCTGCTTGG
>NPIF01006641.1_pt1 | contig 12880 bp, 8 predicted proteins | sample 8637461 | NCBI WGS metagenome assembly NPIF01 (sample SAMN07420641, study PRJNA396082) | bioreactor metagenome | isolation source: sample BR12 brine-fed electro-methanogenic bioreactor BR | place: Japan: Kochi | collected 2016-12-09
CATTGCTCGGCAAAATCGGTCTCCTCAATATACCTGTCAAGAAAGCGGTTGGCCTCGGCATTTGTCCGCTGTTTGTCGTAGAGTGCGGCGTCGGGCACAGCGGTCTCGAAAATCGCAAGCGGTCCGTCTCCTGAGCCGGCAATCAGACTGCGCCCTTCGTCGGCAAAGGCGACATAGTAGACCTTGGTTCCAAGACCGTGCAGCTTCAACAGTTCCTGATCGCAATTCACGTCCCAGATGCGCACGGTGCCGTCCTGGCCGCCCGAGACAAGTCGCTTGCCGTCGGGATGAAAACACACACAATGAACGACGCTGTTGTGCCCCTCCAGCCTGCGCAGTTCCCGACCGTCAACCCCATCCCAGATCCGCACCGTCGCGTCCTCGCCGGCCGACACAAACAAGTTTGCGTCCGGGCTGTAGGATGCAAACTTCACTGGTCCTTTGTGGCCCCGGGCCTCCAGCAAGACGCGACCACTACTTACGTCCCACACCCTGATCACACCGTCTGATCCCGCGCCGAGCAATCGATGGCCCGTGGGATCGAACTGGATTGACATGCAGCCGCCGATGCACGTTACCAACTGCCGTTCGAGCCGCCCTGATGACGCTTTTCGTATCTGCACCCATCGCAGATCAGTGTTTTCCTTGTTCAGCCCCCCTGCCGCGATGGCGATTCTCTGTTTGTCGGCGCTGAAGGCAACATAGGACAACGTCGTGCCGAGCTCACCCGAACGCCAGATTTCGTTTATATCAGACCGCCGCAACAGCATAACCTCACCGCGATCCTGGCCGGCGCCGATGACACTTTCCGATCTCCCCAGCGCAACCAACGCGCCGTCGTTGCTCATTGCCATGACGCCGTCGCTGACAAACTCAACGCGTCTGGCGTCGTCCAGACGGCCTGATCGGCAATGCCATAATTGGAGAAAATCATTGCCTACCACCGCAAAGACGCCGTCAGACGAGATACACGTCCTGCGCGGAGCCTGCACGCTGCATGGAATCGTCCGAACTGGAACACCCCGTGCATCACGATATGCAACCGGCATCTTCCATACTCGGACAGTGCAATCTTCGCTGCCCGTGATAATCAAATCACTGCGTGAATCGAATACCATCGAATGAATGGCATCCGAGTGGCCGCGCAGCAGGCTCATACGCTCAAGCGTATCCGCATCCCATAGCCTCAGCGCCCCACCGGCGTCGCCGGACGCAAACCATCGCCCGTCAGGGCTGCCAGCGAGAGCGGTGGCAAGTCCCTCAGGAGCGGAAATGCCTCCGACGAACTCGCCGGTCGCCCACTTATAAGCGCCAAGCGCCTGGTCGTTCCCAGCAAAGACAAAGCGCGTCGTGTCGAGGGATATTACGCGTTGAAGGGACAACTTGCCCTGATCGCCGCAGATCTTCTGGAGTTTGACGGTCTCCTTGTCGACTCCCCACAGACGAACGCGTCCCTCCTCCCCAGTGATGAGTCTCTTACCATCATGAGACAGGGCCATCGTCTCGATGTCGGCGTCCCCTCCGGCATAGAGGACGCTCCGGTCTCCCGTGCCGGGATGCCACCGAACGATGCGTCCACTGTTGTGGCCGATGAGCACAGTCTCGCCGACGCATTCCACGACCATCGCACCGATTGGGCCGTCGGGAGATTCCAAGGCTTCGATGCACTCGCCGGTGTCGGCGTTCCAGATCCTGAGCTGCGCGTCCGCACCACCCGAGACCAACCGGCGCCCATTGGGTAGGAAGGCCAAGCAAGTAACCGCATCTTTGTGCCCTCCGCAACAGTGCAGTTGCTCGCCCGTGGTCGGATCCCAGACCCTCACCGTCCGATCCCAGCTTGCCGATGCGATATACCGATCATCTGAACTGATCGCCACAGCCATCACCGGTGCTTCATGACCGCGGCAGGTGACGGCAGGGAGATTAGCAAGCCTGTTCAGATACTGCCACTCCCAGCCTCGGAGCGGTTCAGGGCATTTATCCAGTCGCGATGCCATCGGACGCGTGTTGTTCTGCTTGTAGTCCTCATAGGCAATGCGGATCTGATCGTAGTAGCCCTGCTGCGTGAGCTTGGCTGCCTGCTCCGCAGCATCCCGGTAGTAACTCCACGCGACAATACTGGACGCCGCCAGCACAACAACAAACGCTGCAGCCACCCCCAGCGCCCAGCGATATTTCTTGAGGTTTTTGCGAAGCACGTACGTCGCACTGTCTCGCTTGGCCTCGATCGGCTCGCCCGCGAGGTAACGGTAAATATCCGTGGCAAGATCGCCGACGCTCTGATATCGCCGCTCGGGCTCTTTCGACAGGCTCTTCAGCACAATGGTCTCGAGTTCGTTGTCGATCAAGTGATTGATGCTTGAAGGCCGCAGAGGTTCAGCCGTCAAGATCCGGTTGAGAGACTCGCGAATGGGGCCGGACACGTCGTAAGGAAACCTCCCCGTGAGCATTCCGAAGAGAATCACGCCAAGCGAGTACACATCCGTCCGGACATCAACGCCGTCGGGAAAACCTTCCGCCTGTTCAGGGCTGGCCCATGGCAAAGAACCCATGAACTGACCTGAGACAGTAACACCCTGCGTTTCTGCCACCGACAAAGTGTCCTTCGCCAGGCCGAAGTCGAGGACGTGCGGTTCACCGGCCTTGTCGACGCGGACGTTGCTTGGTTTGAGATCACGATGGACCACGCCGTGCTGATTGGCATGATGCACCGCGTCGCAGATCTTTGCAAAGAGGGTGAGCGCCCCGCGCAGCGCGTCGCGATCGACCGCGCGCCCGCGATCGGCCAGATGCTCGTCGAGCGGCATTCCCTCGATGTATTCCATGACGGAATACAGGCGGCCGTCATTCGTTTCGCCGCTGTCATAGACGCGAACGATGTTTGGATGGCGCAGGGTCGCGATGAGATCGATTTCTCTCTCGAACCGGCGTCTGGCCGATCTTGAGGCGAGAACGCCCTCGGTGACGACCTTGATAGCGACACGCTGGCCCGTGGAACTCTGAATTGCCCGATAGACGACGCCCTGCCCGCCGCGACGGATCTCATGCAGATTGCGATAGCCAGGAATCTGAAAACCCGGGCCGGCCCTTTTGCCTCCCCGTCGGAGCCGGTCGATCAGAACGGATGGATCCTCATACCAGTTCGATGGTTGTGACATCGCGGTATTTCGACTCAGCCTTCCTCATCAACCTGCCGGCGTATTATCTCGGACAGCCGCTTGAGCACCCGCGACTTCGCGATGTAAACCTGGTTCACGTTGATTCCGAGCGCTGCGGCCGTCTCGGCGGCATCTTCTCCGTCCACGGCGTAGGCCCTGAAAGCCGCCACGATCGTCTCTCCGAACTCGACTTCGATGACACGCATGGCGGTGCGCAGGTGGAATTCCTGCCATTCCTTTTCCCACTCCGCATCCAGCCCCGGATCCGCGCTCGCACGATGAACCGCGTCCTCCATGTTTCCTAGCGGGATTTCGTTATGGTTCTGTCGCGTTCTGCGGAAGATCGCGCGAAGCGTTATGGTCTTGAGATAGGAACGGAATTTGCCTTTCGCCGGATCATAGACGAAGCCGGGCATTGCTTTGGTCAAAGCGCTGAGAACATCCTGAAGCACCTCTTCCTGATCCGCCTCCTGCAGCCCTTGCCGTCTCGCGAATCCGCGTATCAGCGAGCCATAGCGCGTGCAGAACTCCTTCCAGGCGTCTTCGTCCTGCCCCGACCGCAGGCGAGCAAGCAGTGATGCGTGCGTGGTACTCATGATGAGCATGACCTGCAGTATAGCAGAATGGGGGATCCGAAAAAAAGGGAGCATTGTCAGAAAGAACACCCGAACTGCACTGCTAAGTCATGATAAAGGGAAGGGCTGTGTAGGCGAATGCACAAGGCATAGCCGAAAGGCGCGGCCGAAGCGGCAGGAAAGAGGACACAGGATTGCGTCCAAGTTGAGCATTACTCGAAGTCGCGCCGAATGCAATGGAACTGCCATGAGGACTTGCGCCATCTGGGCGACATGGGAACAGGCAGAATACCAAAAGGAGAGACGAGATGAAGGTAGGGTATTTGGATAGGTCTGTAGTGGTAGCAGCGATCGCGTTGATGATCTCTGCCACTGTGCCGGCAACTGCGACACCGATTCAATGGACCGAAGCAATGGGCGGCAATGGGCACTGGTATGAGTTTGTTGACTTCAGCGAAGATCTGACTTGGTATGAAGCGGAGATTGAATGCGTATCCCAGGGAGGATATCTGGCGACGATTACGTCTCAGGAAGAAAGTGAGTTCATCTCCAATCTCGTGCTTCCGAACACAACGGAGGCCGAGTTCAGCTGGATAGGCGGCTGGCAAGACCATGGCGATCCCGGATACTCAGAGCCAGGTGGCGGCTGGCAGTGGACCACGAATGAAATATGGAGTTTTACGAACTGGCGAAGCCCGGACCCTAACAACGTCTCGCCCGGTGAGGACCACCTTTCTATCTACTCGTGGGATGGTGCACACGCCTACCACGGGAAATGGGCAGATCTGCCGTGGGATCGCGCGAATGTCCAAGGCTTTATTTGTGAAATCCCTGAGCCCGGAACACTCTCGCTACTTCTTTTCGGCGGACTCGCTCTATTCGCTGGTGGACGCAGATGCCGGCAGCATGACTGATCGCACAAAAGCGGGCGCGAGCTGACGACGCCACAACCAGACTCCCCCTCCAGCTCACGCCCCTGGGGCTCGGGGGCTCGCCGATACCCTTCGGCGAGTTCCTGGGCCTCGTGTGTCCTGCAGGATTTCCCCGACGTACCAAGGCAACCTGGAGAGCGGTATCTCCACCCATCAGATTTTGTGATGACACTGCCCAGTGGGCTGGCCGCTCGGCACGAGCCGGAGGGCCGCCACCCATCAGACGGCGGCTCCTCCGGTTCCGGCATTTCGCAGACGACAGGAACGCCCCACGCTCTCGCCGCTCCGTGGTAACGGACCGCTCGAAGGCGCTCTGTCCCGTCGGGAAGCCCCGCGACGATTCTCTCAAAGCCTGCGGTGGGACAGGATTAATGCACCGGCAGCGAGCAGAAACAGCGACGCCGGCTCAGGCGTCACAGAGACGTTGTCGAGCCCCCAGAACTCCGTACCGTCGTCTGTACCAAGCGGCGCTGAGAAGCAGAATGTGATCGAGTCGCCCGCCGTGAGGGTCGTGAACTGGTGGTACGCGTTCGGAAACGAATAAATCGCCTCATAGTCGGGGGCGCCTGGCTCGAAACCCAACGTGCCGATCTCGGCGGCGCCGGTGTGGAACGGATACGAGCCGCCGGGGTATTCGCCGTAATACGCCTGGCTGTTCAGCGCGGTGTTTGAAAACGTCGTGTGCAGTAGAGTCTCGCCCCCTTGTACGCTCAAGGTCCACTCGTCCGGGCCGAAGGACGTGTTGTTGCCGTCCCACGTGCCGACGATGTAGAGATCAAAGCCAAGGGACAACTCGGTTCCGACGGGCATGTGCGACGTATCAAGCGTCAGGCAGACCGTCGGATCGTCATGGCGGTATCGTCCCAGGAACGTATCTTTGTAGGGGGCGACATCCGTATGGGCATTGGGCGACCATTCGTCAAGGGGATCGAGCGAGTTCTCAAAGTCGTTGAAATACGGCACGTCTGCCCCATATGCATAACTGCCCGCGGCACCCAGTAGGGTGGCGATCAAGAACATCGAGGCAAGTGTGAGCTTCATCTTGTGCATAATCTGAATCTCCTCCTCTTGATTGAGGTGCTGAGGGGTTGAGGCGAAAGTCGGCAACTGCACCGACGTTCGAGGACCCCGTGTTACATCCAGGCAATGCGGCGCCGCTCATGTGCTCGGGCTGTCGTGTACCGGCCGCCTCAGCTGCATGATTGCAAGGCATAAACCTCAACTGAGACGTTCCATCACAAGCCTCTAGTGCCTGCGTCAGGATGATCTGACAGGATTAACCAGAGTTCCGTATTTTTTGTCGGAGGAGTTCGGGTCAGCGGTGTTCAATCGAACCCGGCGTGGAGTTGTTGAAGGCGGGCGGAGCTTGGCGCTGCGCTTCGGATGCTGACGCGTTGATCAGGCTGTCCGCCTCGTCGACAAACCGTCGTACACTGGAATCGTCGGCTGTTTTGAAACCCGCCAGCCGGGCCTTGGCATCATGCAGGGCTTTGAGTGCCTCCGCCCTATGGCCCAGTTTGTAATAGCACATGGCGAGCACGGCATAATCGTGGACCTCGTTTCTTCGTTTGGCAACTGGCTCCAGTGTCGCCAGGGCTGCCTCGTACAGACCTGCCCGGTATTGGGCGACGCCAAGCGTCTGCTGGAAGGAGACATTGTCGGGCTCAAGCTCGCATGCTCTTTCGGCCGCTCGCAATCCGAGGTCATAGTCGACGCTGGCTTGCTCGGACCTCTCCACGAGTCTCCAGCTCTCATGCTCAAGCCGATCCGCATCGAGTGCGAGCATACGCGCCGTGCGAGCGAATGCCTCGTGCAACTCGGCGTCGCTGGGATGCATGGACTGAACCCGCTGTATCATGCGGTCAACCCAGTCGTTTTCGTACCCGCTCTCCTGGAACAGCTTTTCGAAGAGGTAGCCCGAGTAGCCGGCGCAGTAACGCTGCAAGTTAAGCTCCGACTGCTGGGGGGATGCCGGCCAGATAGCAATGGGCCCCTGATCGTCCGTCGACACCAAGCTGCCGTCGGCGGGCGAGAATGCGGCGAAGCAGACACGGCCGCGGTGTCCGCGGAGCGTGTACCGCACGCAACCTGTTTGCGTGTCCGCGATATGAATGAGCGAGTCGTTTCCTGCGGAGACCAGGCGACGTCCATCCGGGCTGAAAGACACAGCCCATACGGCATTGGTATGCAATCTGAAGTTCTTTAATGGCTTCCCGCTTTCGGCATCCCACAGCCGGCAAGTTGCGTCGGCGCCGGCTGTGGCAATCAGACCGCCATCTGGTGAATACTCCGCCGCATTCACGGCGCCTGTATGTCCCTTGAGGGCTCGGACTTCGCGTCCTGAGTCTGCGTCGAACACACGAACCAATCCGTCCTTTCCTGCCAGAAGCAACTCACTGCCATCGGGCGAGTAGCGGACGCATGCTCCACCGCGTTTAGGGATATCGATCTCCCGCAGTCTCTTTGCGTTCTCAACCTCCCAGATTCCGATCCGGCCCCTGTCCTCACTGTCCGCCGACGAAGCCTCGAAAGACACAGCCACCCTTGAACCATCTGGGCTGAAGCAGATACTCTCCGCGGGCCGTTCAAATGTCTCACTGTTCCAATCCGACTCCAACGTATCCGATCGCAGCAGGCATAACTGACCGAAGCCTCGTTGCCCGGATCCGTCGATTGCCCCAGCAACGACAGCAATCACATCGTTGCTGGGCGAGAAAGCAATGCAAGTGCACTCCCTCATCTGACGCTGAACAAGCAACCGTCCGGTTTGAGCTTCCCAGATTCGCACGAAGTGATTGATCGCCGTTGCTACGTGGCCGTCGGCACTCAACGCGACCGAATCGCGTCTCGCTGCAAAGCCGGGCAGTGAAGTCACCGGCGCACCGTTCGCGTCAAGATGACCATCCGCAGCCGGATGAAGCCAGATTTTGATCGTGTTGTCACGGCTGCCGCTGGCGATCAATCGCCCCGATTGACTGAACGCAACAGCATCGACCGGTTGGAAATGGCCCCGGAGAATCCAGGGCGATGCCTCATCATTCGCATTCAAGACGCAGACGGTCCCATCACTGCCCCCGGTGACTATCCAGCTTCCACCCTGACTGCAAGCCAATGATGAAACCGTCGGTTGCGGAAGATGCCGTGCAAAAGGTGGTTCTTGCTTCGAGAGATCGCGCACCACGATAGCTTCGGACTCGTCGCCGCACACGACGTGGCTGCCGTCGAGTATTCCGACCTTGTATACGCGGTCGCCGTGTCTGCCGTCATGACGCCGACTGATCCGCTCCTCCCCCGAATCCGAGTCAACAAGACCCCAGGCCCGCGCTCCAGCATACAAGAGATTACGCGAATCCGAAGGCACGACCAGCGTTTTGACGTCATATGAACTATTGTCAAAGAACCGCAACAACTTGCCGTTGTGCGGGTTGAATTGACCGATCCCCCCGCTCAGGAAACCCACGAGCAGCGTGCTGCCTTGGGCGTCGTAGGCTATCGCCCCAATCGCACCCCTAGCCATGTCGAACACTNNGCAGCGGTATCCCAGACACCTACGCGGCCGCCATGGCCGCCCGCGTACAGCCTGCCTCCGTCCGGGCTGAACGCTACACAGGATGCCGGGTTCGAGTCGACGGCGAACGGAGGATATATCAGATTGCCAGTGCTGACATCCCACAGGCGGACGGTGCCATCCGAGGAAGCGGAGGCGAGCAGTCTTTCATCATTGCTGAAGGCGATCGCATGAATGGCACCGCTGTGGCCGTTCAACACCTTGAGGCTGGTATCGGCGATCGCGCTGAGATGCGCCCATTCCCAACCGCGTAATGATGGCGCACACGCCGTCAGCCTTGCACGCATACTCGGTATCCGGTTCTGCTCGAAATCACTGGCAGCGAGATTGATGTTATCGAAGTATCGCTCCTCTTCGAGTTGGCTCGCTTTCTGGCTGGCGTCGAGGAACAGATTCCACGCCACCACAGAAGAACCCGAGACGAGCAGCAGCACGACGATCGCCATGGCGACCGGCCACCGGTGTTTCCGAATCGCCTTCCTAAGCAGGTACGCGGTATCGTCGCCCTTTGCCTCAATGGGCTCCCCATTCAGGAAGTGTTCAACGTCCCGCGCGAGGTCACCCACCGTCTGGTAGCGGCGGCCCGGCTCTTTGGACAGGGCCTTGAGTACGATCGTCTGGAGATCATCCCTGATGAACGAATTGTAGCTGCGGGGTTTGCGCGGCTCCGCTTCAATGATGTTGTTCAGAGTGTCGCGGATCGCCCCGGCGACAGGGTAGGGAAATCGGCCCGTCAGGAGCTGGTACAGGATTACGCCGAGAGAGTAGACGTCGGTTCGCAGATCCGTACCGTCACGAAAACCACCGGCCTGCTCGGGGCTGGACCAGGGAAGTGATCCCATCACGCGGCCGGTTTCCGTCATGGTCTGCGTCTGATCAACCGTCGAAATGTCCTTTGCGAGCCCGAAGTCGAGCACGTGTGGCTCGCCTTCGCGATCGACGCGGACGTTGCTCGGTTTCAGATCGCGGTGAACGACTCCACGCAGGTGTGCGTAGTGCACGCCGTTGCAGATCTTGCGGAAGAGCATCAGCACTTCGCGCATCGAATCGGCATTCCGAGGCACCCCCTGCGCTACGGTGTATTCACTGAGCGGGCGGCCCTCGATGTGCTCCATGACGGCATAAACACGCCCGTCTTCCGTCGTTCCGCGATCATAGATCCGTACGATATTGGGGTGCTGCAGTGAGGCGATGATCTCGACTTCGCGCTCAAAGCGTCGCTCTGCGGTCTGTGATCCGAAGACGTCATGGCGCATGACCTTGACGGCCACGAGGCGGCTGGTGGATGTCTGCCGCCCAATGTAAACGACTCCCTGCCCTCCTTGGGCAAGCTCGCGAAGTTCGGTGTAGCCGTAAATCGCCGGCACTGGGGCTTGATCGCGGTGAGAACGGCGAGCCTGTTTCTCCAACTCATCGGGATCTTCATACCATCCGTGCGACATACGCTCATCCCGCCATTCCGCTCATCCCTCTTCCGCTCCGAGTTCGCGTATCAACTCCTGCAAACGCCGGAGGATGCGACTCTTGATCTGATAGACATTGTCGGACGAGACGCCAAATGTCCGAGCAACTGCTTCGGCGGGCTCTTCCTCCAGCACGTACGCCGTGAAGATGGCAACGTGCTTCTCACTGAATTCAGCTCGGATCACCTTCATGCTCTCGCGAATCAGGTACGAGCGCCACTCCTCCTCCCAGAGCATCTCGATTTCGGGGTTGTCCTCGAAACACCAGACACTCTCCTTAAACTCTACTACGCAGACCCGGCCGCCTTTCTGACGCAAAATCCGGAAAGCCTCGCGGGTCGCAACTCTCTTCAGGTACCCGCGGAATCGCCCCTTCATGCGATCCAATCTGAACTTGGGAAGACGCTTCGTCAGCCTTACCAGGACGTTTTGAACCGCGTCGTCGCAATCCGCGGCCTGCAACCCCAGCCGATGCACGAAGCCTCGAATCAGCTCGCCGTAGCGTGATTGGAAATCCAACCAGACACCTGTGTCCTCTTCATCCCAGAATCTCTGCAGGAAACCGGTGGAGGTCGTCGGGCTTGCGATCATGGAGGCGTCCTGAGCTGAGAGTGCTGCTGTTTTTGCTGCCGAAGAGTGCGAACTCATGTCAGAGAATGCCCCGCACCCTGCTATGTCATTATGAGGAATCGTGGGTCGAATTGCCAGCGATGGGCGCGCAATCCTGCCGTCGCCGCGGAAAGGTCTCGGGGCATGCCGCGTTTGGTGCGGTCGTCACACAGAGGGCAGGCACAGTGCCATCGAAGAAAGTCGTTCTGGTAGGAAATCAGGAAGGTCTGCTGGAGGCCATCGCGGCCCAACTCAGACTGGAAGCCAACGTGTGTGTTCTTGGCCCGCTGCCGGACCCCGCGGCGGCTGCCCGGCAGTGCCGCGACGGGACGGCCGATCTGGTCGTCGTCGAGTTGGACGCATGCTCGGGAGACCGCGCTGCGATCATCGCTCAGATGCGCGAACTCGCCGCCGGTGTCCCCTTGCTGCTGCTCGACACGGACTGGGACGCGCACGCCGTCCGGGAAGTGCTGCGACTGCGAATCGAAGGCGTACTCCGAAAGGCCGACGCGCTCGAACGAATCTCTCATGTCATCCGCGACCTGCTGGATGGTTGCCTCGTGATGCCGCCCGACATCCTGGGGAAGATCGTGATCGACACGAACGGGCTTCGATTCAGGAGCGAAGGAAAAGGCAATCGAGAATCCGAGCTGAATGACCGGCCTGATGGTTGAGGCCGGAACGTCAGCCTTCAACTGGCCCAATCTGCGAACGGATCGGGGATCGACACAATCCCGGTGAAGAGGCTTCTGATCTGACCGTCCGCTGCCTGACGACCTGCTGCTCATCTGGCAGTCAAAACCGGCCGGCAATACCGTTGCCGTATTTGTTGATATTCGGTATCATGAGTCCGGCAACGCGTTGAGGGACACGATGGGCACGTCGGGGCTTGGATACGGACGATTCTCGCGACACCGTTTGCGCGGCTTAATCTGAAAACCCCTGCTTCGACCTGCCTGCATCCTCGACGCATCTCACTCCAAGGGAGAAGCAGCATGTCGGGCATCACGCGCGGATTCCAACCATCGATATTTGTTTTGATGCCGCTCCTGCTTGCGGCCGGCGCGGCCGCAGGCGACGACATCCGGCTTGGCACGCTGGCGGACGATGGCGCACAACGCGCCGCGCTGCCCGGCGACAGCGGCCAACGCGCAGCGCTGCAGGGTGCCGGCGCACGACGTGCCTCGCGGCGGGTCGATAGTGCCCAGCGCGACGGACTGCCAGGGTTCGGATACGAACGCTGCTCCCAACCGGTCGGGGATCGGTCGTTCGCAAGCACCGCCGACACCGAAGCTCCGGCGGTGAAGCGCGTACTCTCACAAGCGGAGATCAACGACCTGCTGGCCGACATACACCCTCGAGGAGAGAAGGGCAGCGTTCTGATCGTCGAATGCAGCGGTGCGTACGGCTACGCCACGATCCAGTCGGCGATCGACGCGGCGGCCGACGGCGACGTGGTTGTCGTTCTGCCGAACACCTGCAACGCCGAAGGGCGCTACTACGAGCGCATCAACTTCCTGGGCAAGGCGATTACGGTGCAGAGCGTGTACCCGACGGACCCCGCCATCGTAGCCGCGACCATCATCGACGGCGAACAGCTTGATTCCGTGGTGAGATTCAGCAGCGATGAAAACGTGAACTCGGTGCTGGACGGCCTGACGATCACCAACGGCGACGCCTCGTACGGCGGTGGGATTCACGGCGGCAATGCCGATTCCAAAGTGATCCGCTGCAACATCAGTGGAAACACGGCGGGTTTTGGCGGAGGCGTTAGCCTTGGAGACGGAACCCTCATCGACTGCACGATTCGTAACAATAGCGCCAACTACGGCGGCGGCGTAAGTTGCCGCTTCTACGATGATCCCAATATAACTGGATGCACGATCGAGCAGAACACGGCCACAATACAGGGAGGAGGGTTGGACTTCAGCGACTACTGCGATCCGACCATTGCCGATTGCGTGATTAAGGATAATCAAGCGCGCGTGGGCGGCGGCGTCTGTTTTGTGTATTGGTGCAAGCCGAGCTTGAGCAACTGTGTCATCACTGGCAATTATGCGTCTTCCACTTCAACTAGTAGTGGCGGCGGCGGCGTATACAGCAGAGGCGATGCCACGCTCACCAATTGCACGATCCGAGACAACATTGCGGTCTCCAGAGGCGGTGGGATTCTCAACAACTCCTCTATGAAACTAACCAACTGTGAGATTACTGGAAACGAGGCTTCCTCTGGTGGCGGGATTTCGTGCAGTTCTGCCCACGGGGCGCTGGTGAATTGTGTTGTCAGCGGAAACACAGCCATTCGCGAAGNNAGCTATAGTAATCCCAAATTGACCAACTGTATTATGACCGCAAACACCGCCGCAACCGGCGGCGGCCTCTACAGCGTTGGCTCGTCAATTCCCAAGGTGACTAACTGTATCCTCTGGGGCGATTCTCCGACGGAAATCAGCTATGAAGAATCCAGCATACCTGACGTGACCTACTGCGCCGTACAGGGCGGCTGGACGGGTACAGGCAACATCTCTCTCGATCCGCAATTCGCATTCCCCGATGACTTCCACCTCACGGTTGA
>NPIF01002468.1_pt1 | contig 12875 bp, 10 predicted proteins | sample 8637461 | NCBI WGS metagenome assembly NPIF01 (sample SAMN07420641, study PRJNA396082) | bioreactor metagenome | isolation source: sample BR12 brine-fed electro-methanogenic bioreactor BR | place: Japan: Kochi | collected 2016-12-09
GGCGGTTCTGGTCGAGAAGCCGTTCTGCAAACCCGACCTCGAAGGCGCCCAGGAACTGGTCGAGGCTGCGCGCGCCGCGGGTGTTGAGTTGTTTACCGGTTACGATCACGTGGTCGGCAAAGCCGCCGAGAAAGCGGCGGAAATCGCGGCATCGGGCAAGCTCGGCACGATCGTGACCATAGATGTCGAGTTTCGCGAGTTCTGGGGGGGTATTTTCGCCGCTCATCCTTGGTTGGACGGCCCGTCCGACACTTATCTCGGCTTCTGGCGAAGGGGCGGCGGCGCGTCCGGTGAGCATTCCCACGCGGCGAATCTTTGGCAGCATTTCGCGCGTGCTTGCGGCGCCGGGCGGATCATCGAGGTCCAGGCGGCCATGGATTTCGTCGGCGACGGCAAGGTCGACTACGACAGGCTGTGCGCCATGAACCTCAGGACCGACGGAGGCCTGACGGGGCGTGTCGTGCAGGACGTCGTTACCAATCCGCCGCGCAAATGGGCCCGCATCCAGGGCAGCGACGGGTACGTCGAATGGCAGTGCGGCTACAAGCCGGGCGTCGATGCGGTGTTTGTCGGCGACGGCGGGGGCCAGACCGACGAATACTTGGTTGAAAAGACGCGGCCCGACGACTTTATCCAGGAGTTGCGCCACATAGAGGAGGCCCTCGACGGTGATCCCGCGGCATCGGGTTTGGCCGTGGGCCGTGGCCTCGACACGATGCTGGTGGTGGCTGCCGCGCATAAGTCCGTGCGCGAGAAACGATCGGTGACCATCGACTACGGCGCCGGTTACAGCGAACTGGCTCTCGCCTAGGACGAACCGGTGCAGGACGGCCATCCGGATATGCGACCAACCCGATTGGACGAGAAGATGGGAATAAACGGCAACTTTGACTTCCGCGATATCTTCGTTTTCGATCTCGCCAACAACCACCAAGGCAGCGTTGAGCACGCCCTGAATATCATTCGGGGGATCGGGGCCGTCGTACGCCGGCAAGGGGTGCGCGGCGTGTTTAAGTTCCAGTTCCGACAGTTGGACAGCTTCGTTCATCCGGCCCACCAGAAGAACAGCGACAACAAGCACATTCCGCGGTTCCTCGAGACGCGATTGTCCACGGCGCAGTTCCAGACCCTTCTGGATGCGGTGTGGGACGAGGGGATGCTCGCCATGTGCACGCCCTTCGACGAGGAGTCCGTTGACGTCATCACGGTCATGGGATTCGACCTGATCAAGGTTGCAAGCTGTTCCGCCAAGGACTGGCCGCTGCTGGAGAAGGTGGCGGCGGCCAACCTTCCGGTGATTTTCTCGACCGGCGGACTGAAGCTCCCGGAAATCGACGATCTGGTCAGCTTCTTAGATCACCGGGGCGCCGACTTCGCGATCATGCATTGCGTGTCCATATACCCGATCCCGCCGGAGAAGACCCACCTGAACCAAATCGATGTTCTTCGCAACCGCTACCGCGGGCATGTTATCGGCTGGTCGACCCACGAAGATCCGGATGACGTCGTGCCGGTCCAGATCGCTGTGGCCAAGGGCGCGCAGATGTTCGAGCGTCATGTCGGGATCGCCGCCGGCGACATCAAACTGAACGCCTATTCCTCGACCCCGGAACAGATCGACCGGTGGATCGGCGCCTACAAGACGGCAGCCGTCCTCTGCGGATCCGTCGAGAGGGTCGTCGACGCCGGCGAGGCGGCATCCCTTGATTCCCTCCGTCGCGGGGTCTACGCGAAGAAGGCGATCAAGAAGGGGGAGGTGATCGAACGCAACCAAGTCTACTTCGCGATGCCCTACCAGGACGGACAGCTCGCTTCCGGGCACTGGAAGGAGGGGACCATCGCGCTGGCCGATGTCAAAAAGGACGCCGTGGTCGCCGAAAACGCGGTGGAGCTACCCAGCGATCCGGAATACATGGTGATCAAACAGGCCGTGCACGAGGTCAAGGCGCTGCTCAACGAGGCCCGCATCGTGCTCAACACTGATTTCGAGGTCGAGTATTCGCATCACTACGGAATTCGAAGGTTCTGCGAGTACGGCGCGGTCCTCATCAGTTGCATCAATCGGGAGTATTGCAAGAAGATCCTGGTCCAACTGCCCGGCCAGAAGCACCCGCCGCACTATCACAAGCTCAAGGAGGAGACCTTCCAGGTCTTGTACGGCGAGTTGACGGTCAACGTCGACGGCCGGATACGAACCTACAAACCGGGCGAAATATGCCTTGTGCTCCCCGGGGTGTGGCACAGCTTCTCGACCGAGACCGGATGCGTGTTCGAGGAGGTCTCGACGACCCACTACAACAACGATTCGGTCTACAAGGACAACGCGATCAACAAACTGGAGCACCACGAACGCAAGACCGTCGTCGATCACTGGGGGCGTTTCCAGTTGTCCGCGAACGGGGCTGCCAAGAACAAGGCCGCCAAGTCTTCCGACCTCGGGTGAGTGACGGGGGCGACGGCCCCCCCCCTCCAACGTTCCGCTCAAACAACCGCCGCGGACACACGGATTCCGGTTCCTCTCGGTTGGGCGCAATCGAATTTCGACAAAGGACCAGGCTTTGGACGGAAGCGCAGCCGATGGAGCATCGGCCGTAGGTATTGCGCAGCGTGCCGGCGACAATTCCGATGGTGTGCCGTCGTCGCCAGGATGTGGGGCTGTCTGTCTATCTACCGGAAGATTCGAGCGATAAAAGAAAATGAAAATACTGATCTTTATTGAGCATGACATTGTTCTTCGCCACTTCGTCAAGAGCGGTGTATTCAAGCCGCTGGCCGACAAGCACGACGTAACCTTCGTGTTCCCCGAGCAGGGTTTCCATAGGATCGCGACGGATGTCGACAGTCTCGACCTCGGAAACGCCAGGATGGAACGTCTCACGGTCCACGCGGAGCGTATGGCGATTTGGCGGAAGATGCTGCATCTCCGGAATCTGTCCTGGCGCTCCGGGGATCAGTATGCGGCGCTGCGTCGCCATTCACTCAACATGATTGGCTGGAAGGCGGCCGTGTTCATGGTGCCGCAAGCCCTGCCCGGGATTTATCCCTTGGTCCGATGGTGGTTGGGCCGAAAGATCGCCAACCTGCCGAATGACGGGATGAAGGCCTTCATCGAGGCGGCCGGTCCCGACCTGGTCCTTCATCCCTGCGTGTTGGAGGGAGCCTACATCAACGACCTCGTCGGGGTGACACGGGAGATGTCGATCCCGTTCGTCGTGATCATGAACAGCTGGGACAATCCGGCGACGAAACAGGCGATGGCCGGCGAACCCGATCTGCTCCTGGTCTGGGGAGAGCAGACGGAAGGCCATGCCATCGAATACGTCGGGCTTCCGAAGGAGAAGATACGTCGTTTCGGCGCCGCGCAGTTTGAGGTCTATCGTCAGGCCCCTAGGGTTACCCGGGAGGACTTCTGCCGCCGGCATGATATCTCGCCGGCCAAGACCGTCGTTCTCTATGCAGGATCAAGCAAGGGAACGGACGAATTCTCCCACCTCTCCTGCCTGGACGAGGCCATCGAGAATGGCGTCATGGAGGATGTGGAGATTGTCTATCGGCCGCATCCTTGGGGCGCCGGAGGCAAGGGGGGAGAACGCATCCTCAGCGCAGCATGGAAGCACGTTCATATCGAAAGCACCATGCACGACTACCTCGTGCGGGCGCAAGCCGACCCCAAGGCCATCCATCTGGCCGACTACCGGGATACCCATGACGTGTTGTCGTCCGTGGACGCGCTCATCTCTCCGCTTTCCACCATTATTCTCGAGGCCCTTCTCCACGGGAAGCCGGCCATGTGCTTCCTGCCGGTGGACGAGACGGACGCCTCCCATTTCATGCATGACAAGGACTTCGTGCATTTCCGCGAAATGTTCACGATGGACGAGGTCATTACCGCCAGGGGACGTCCGGCCCTGGGTCCGGCCGCCGAGCGGCTGGTTGCCCGTGCCCGCGATCCCAAATTCATGGCGGGACTGCGGGGGGCGGCGGACTTCTTTGTTGAACCCTTCGAGCGGCCTTGGTGCGACCGGATAATCTCGCTTTGTGATGAGATGGCCGGCTCGCGTCCGCGTCGGGGAAATTGACCGCATGGTATCGTCCAACAAAATCGAAAGAGAACAATGATCCAGGGTAGGCGAGTTCTTGCCGTCGTGCCGGCACGCGGCGGCAGCAAGGGAATTCCGTTGAAAAACCTCAAGCCGATACAGGGCGTGCCCCTCGTGGCGTTGGTTGGCTCGGTCGTAAGCGCCGTGCCGGAGATTGACCGGGCGGTGGTCTCGACCGACCATGACGAGATCGCCCGCGTGGCAGAAGAGGCCGGAATCGATGCGCCGTTCCGCCGACCCAAGGCCCTTTCCGGTGATCGCATCGGCGATTTCGACGTGCTGATCCATGCCCTACGGGCCACCGAAGCGATTGACGGCCTCTTTTACGACATTGTGGTCATGTTGCAGCCGACGTCGCCGCTGCGGCATCCCGAGCACGTGCGCGGATGCCTGCGAACACTGGTGGAAGGGGCGTGGGATGCGGTGTGGACGGTCTCGGAGACGGACTCCAAGGGGCATCCGCTGAAGCAACTGACCGTCGCCGCCGACGGCTCAATGGACTACTACGATCCTTTGGGCGCGACAATCGTCGCGCGGCAGCAATTGACACCGGTCTATCATCGCAACGGCATCGCCTATGCAATCACTCGCCAGTGCCTGGTGGAGCAAGGGACGATTAAGGGAGCGCGCACTGGAGCCTACGTGGTCGCGGGCGAACACGTGAGCATCGACACGGAAAGGGACATGGCTCTCGTTGAATGGATCATGTGCAATCCGGCCACGCGCGAAGCCGAGTAAATCGAAGGCGGACTCCGGAAATTGTTCCTGATGGAACGGAAATCACCTGATCTCACGGCCCTTGGTCCTGGAAGCGATGGAAGGTCGGGCCTAACGGGCTTGACGGAGAAATTCGTGCCCGGTAAGGCCGATGTTCTTCTTCTCACGAAGGGAGGCCTGAAGGAAAGGGCAATGGAGATGGAGGTCGGCCAAGCCCCCGGGGATTTCGCCTACCGGTTTCTTGGCCTCATTTCCGACGGTATCGATGCGCGCATGATATCGACTTCGGCAGCGTATCCCGGCTTAGCGGGTGCCGCCACGAGGTGGCGCGAGAGGCTCGTCGCACGACTGACTGGCATTAGTATGCGAGACAGATTTCTCGATGAGATCCGGGAGATCTGGTCTGAAGCACAAGTTGTTTTCAGTATTACCGATCATTTCAGCTATACCCTTGGGAGATACTTTCGACAATATGACAAACGCCCAGTCACAATTGGTCTATTTCAAGGTTTTTCCGATTTCACCAAACATCTGAGGTGGTTGGGGCGTCGTATGGCGCGACGGTATGTTGAGATCGCGTTGCAGGGATTGGATTACGTGGTCTTCCTGAGTCCGGCCGACAGAGAGAATGCGATCAAACAATTTCCCATGGATCGGGAGCGCACGGGCATTCTTTGGTTCGGGGTCGATCACAATTTTTGGACTCCGGGCGACGCGATGGGGGGGGGAGGGGTTCTTGCGGTTGGCTCCGACCCGAATCGCGACTATGCGACGTTATTGGCAGCCCACTGTGAATGTAAGGTGAGTATTGTTACTCAATTGCCGATCCAGGTCGGTTCTTCCCGGTCGAATGTTCGCGTGTTGCGGGGCAGCTATGCGGCGGCGGCGTTGACCGATCTGGAGTTGCGGGATACGTATCGTGGTGCAGATGTTGTTGTTGTGCCAATCAACGATGTATTTCAGCCAAGTGGCCNNGTCATCTTGACCCGGACAAGGGGGCTGTGGGCCGCGGATATCATGATCGATGGCGTGAACTGTATTCTCGTTCCACCTGGGGATTCGGACGCTCTTCGTGATGCTATTCAAGAGATCTTGGAGGATACCGAGAAATCTCGACGAATTGGATCTGAGGCCCGGAGAACGGTGGAGATGCACTTTACGATGACTCATGCGGCAACATCGCTTAGAGGCATCATCGAAAACGCCGTGAAGGTATCAACCAAATCATGAAGATCGCCATCGGGTACGTTCTTCAGGAAGGACCCTACGGCGGAGGGAACAGCATCATCATTTCGATGGTCCGTCTGCTGGCCGAGGCGGGGCATCAGATCGTGTGGTCGCTGGACGACGACGACATCGACATCATCGTCCTCGTCGANNTTCCTTCGCCGCCGGGGCGATTGCGCGCTATCTCCTGTTGCGGAACAAAAAAGCGATCGTCGTTCAGCAGATGCACGACTGCGACGAACGCAAGAACACGCACTCCATGAACCGGCGGCAGCGGATCGCCAACTACGTCGCCGACGCCGCGGTTTGCGTCGGCACCTGGATGCTGGATCTCGATCTCGTCCGTCCCGAGCACCGGTCCCGTTTCTGGTCCGTCCTCAATGGCGGACGGACTGAGGTATTCAGCACCGGCGGCCATGTCCCTTGGGACGGGAACGAACCCATGCGTCTCGTGACCCACCATTGGGGCGGTCATTGGATGAAGGGGTTCGATGTTTATCAGCGCATCGACGAGGCGCTAGACGATCCGGCATGGCGGGATAGGATCGATTTCACCTATATCGGAAACGTGCCGGCGGGTTTCCGTTTCCGGAATGCCCATCATCTTCCTCCGATCTCCGATCAGACACTGGCCGACGAGCTGCGCCGGCACCATGCCTACATNNATCACATCGAAGGCGCTTTGTGCGGTCTCCCGATCATCTACCGGAATTCCGGGGGGCTGCCGGAATACTGCGACGGTTACGGCGTCGCCTTTGACGGCGTCGACGACGTTTTCGCGGCCGTCGATCGCATGCGGGGCGAATACGACCTATGGCGGGGACGGCTCGCGAATTACGTTCACACCGAGCACCGCATGGTGGACGCCTATATCGAGCTGTTCGAGCGCCTTATGAGCGAGCGCGACGAGATCGTGCGTGCCCGGCGCCTGTGGCGGAATCCGCTGCTGCTGGCGCTCAATCAGATCCCGTTTTAACGCGAGGCCGAATGCGGAAAGACTACATTCGCGACAGGGAGGAGACTGGCTCCGAGATCGAGTTCGTCGAGCGGTTCTGGACGGAGAACTGGAAGCGCTCGGGCGAGGTCGAAGGCCACGTGCGCCGCTTCTCGGGCAGGTTGGATCGCTGGCGCTTCAAATCGGAATGGCGGTTGATGCGTCGGTTTCTCGACCGCTTGCCGTCGCGGCGGATTCTCGATGCCGGCTGTGGAACCGGCGAATGGACCCGTTTCCTGCGGGCCCAGGGCTTTTCGGTGTTGGGTCTCGACATCAGCCGCGAAACGGTCGACAAGCTGCGCTCACTGTTTCCCAACGAGGAGTTCGCGGTTGGGGACATTCGCGACACCGGCCTCGGAGCCGGCCAGTTCGGCGGTATTTTCTCCTGGGGGACCTTTGAGCATTTTGAGATCGGCCTTCAACCCTGTATCGAAGAGGCGCACCGCCTCCTGCAACCGGGCGGCTATCTGTTCATTACCGTTCCATTCGATAGCTTCGGGTTGGCTCTCAAGGGCCTGTTCGAACGTCCGGATCCCGGGGCGGTACAGGGGTTGCGCTTTTACCAGTGGCGGTTCTCGAAGCGTGAGCTGGCCTTGGAACTTTCCCTGGGGGGGTTCGAAGTCGAGAAGGTCCTCCCAATCCACCGGCGTCAGGGGATCGTCCGCTTCCTCCACCACACCTTTGGTGTCCACTACGACAACAAGGTCTTGAAGGTGGTGGGGGTTCTGCTCGGCATGGTGATGCCGCGCAGCCTGTGCGCGCATATGCTAATGGCCGTGGCGCAAAAGCCGCCAGGAAATCAGGAATGACGATGTTGCGAAAAGGGGGGCGAGCGCTCCTGTCCGCGTGCCTTCGCCCGGTCGGGCTCAGGCTTACGCCGAGATACGACGACTGGCCGGAGATCTGGGCCAGGGATGCCGAGTTCGTGAATGCCATGGCCCAGATCAAGGGGACAACCCTGGTTCCGGAAGAACGTTGTTTTGTGCTGTTTCAGTTGGCGCGGACTCTCAATGCCAGTCAGGGTGACTTTGCCGAAGTGGGCGTTTTTAAAGGCGGGACCGCCTTCCTGACGGCCAAGGCCGCTCCGGCCAAGGCTCTCCATTTGTTCGATACGTTCGAGGGGATGCCGGAGGTTAATCCCGCCTGGGACGGCCATAAGGCAGGCGATTTTGCCGATGCGCGATTCGACGATGTGCGTTCTTTCCTTGCTCCGTTCGGGGAGCGCATTGTTTTTCACAAGGGGATGTTCCCGGAAACCGCCGTTGGTTTGGAGGAAACGCAGTTCGCCCTCGTCTACGTTGATGTCGATATCTATCAGTCGGTTAAGGATTCCTTGGCGTTCTTCTATCCCCGTCTTGTGCCGGGCGGTGTCGTGGTGTTTGACGATTTTGATTCCCCGAAATGCCAGGGTGTGCGGCAGGCCATTGAGGAATTTCTGATCGACAAACCCGAGCGGCCGGTCGTAACCGCCTTCTATCAGGCGATGCTCATCAAAGGCGCCACAGACATTCAGGAAAGCTAGGTTGGGGCTGGGAGGTGATCTTATGTGGACGGCGATCCTCGAGGCCGTTCATGACCATGATGGCAAGGCTCCCATCGCCTGCTACACACCGGCACTGTCGGACATTCTGGCCGGTCGCCTGTACGACGGGTCGGCCTCGCTTCGCGATTCCCAGATCTTACGCGACAATCCCTTTCTCGCCTTCAATGAGGCCCGACCAAAGAATGTGGCGGGCCGCGCTGTCGATTCGCTCGGTGTCGCTATTTTGGCCTTGCCGGGCTGCCGTCGGATCTTCGAGAACTGGGTTTTTCGACGCGCCGAACGGAAATGGCGTGATGGCGGGCCCCATTTCGTTCACATCGACATGCGGCGCCATTCCTACGCCGCCCGCCAGAGCCGGCACAGGACCTATTGGAAGAACGGTCGGGCCCTCGATGCGATGGCAACCCCGTTCGGGATCAGTCGCGTCGAGGTGGTGCCGAATCTCCATTTCTCCGACGACGAAAACCGGGAAACCGCACGTCTGTTGTCGCAAACCCACATCCAGGACAAACCGTTCATCGCCGTCGAACCGGACACCAACCGCGATTGGTTCGGCGAACTGCGCGCCTGGCCCCTTGAGCGCTGGCAGGCGCTCATCGACCGTCTGCAGAAGGTGAGGCCCAACGTGCCGGTCGTACAGATCGGGCTTGGCCGGTCGGGTATCCTTTCAGGGGCTGTCGACCTGACCGTGAAAACCGATTTCCGCGGCGCCGCTCGGGTCATCCGCGAAGCGGCGTTGTTCATCGGAACCGAAGGCGGCCTGATGCATGCGGCACGCGCCGTGGACGCGCGGGCTCTGATTCTGTGGGGCGGTATCACGTTGCCCGAATTCATCGGTTACCCGGACCATCAAACGACGATCTGCAAGCATGTGGAATGCGCCCCCTGCGGGAATGCCGGTTGGTGCGATTACGGGCATCGATGCATGCAGGAGATCACGGTCGACGAGGTGTTCGACGCGGCCATCCGATGCCTTGCGCTTAAACGGGCGTGTTAGATACCCAGAACCTTCTCCAAGGACCTGAAGACGTGCTCGACGTCCCGTTCGTCCATTCCGACGAACAGGGGTAGCGAGAGCGCGCTCTCGAAATAGGCCCGGCTGCCGGGAAGATCGATCCTACCGGTCCGCTTGCGCCAATACGGTAGATCCGGCACCGGGATGTAGTGCACCTGGGTGCCGACACCGCGTTCGGCGAGGGCCGCCATGACCTAGCCGCGGGGAAGGCCCGCCGCCCGGAAGTCGATCCGGACGACATAGAGGTGACGGACCTGATTCTGGTTGGCGACCTGGGTGATCGGACGGACAAGCGGGGCCAAAGAAGGGATCCTCTTGTCATAGGCGGCAACCAAGCGCCGGCGAATCTCCGCAAACCGATCCAGTTTCTTCAACTGGCTCAGGCCCAGCGCGCAATTGATGTCTGGCGCCCGGTAGTTGTGCCCCAGGATCTGCATTTCATAGTACCAAGGGTTGACGCTGCCATCGGCGCCGAAGGCGGCATCCCGATCGGTGAACGCATCCGGATTCCGCGTGATGCCATGGTTGCGCAGCAGACGAAGCCGGTTGGCGACGGCGTCGTTTCGGGTGGTGACGGCCCCGCCTTCGCCCATGGCGATGGTCTTGACGGGGTGGAACGAGAACGTCGCGGCATCGGACCACTCGCAAGACCCGACCGGTGTCTCGCTGCCGTCCCTGCCGGGGATCGTCCCGCCGATCGCGTGGCAGGCATCTTCGACGACGAGCAGGCCATTTTCCTCAGCGATACCGGCGATATCGGCCATGGGCACGCATTGCCCGTTAAGATGAACCGGGAATACGGCGCGTGGCCGGCCGACAGCTTTCGCCCGATCTAGGGCGTCCTCCAGCGCCGATGCACTCAAGAGTCCGGTTTCGGGATCGATGTCGGCGAACACCACCTCGGCACCCGCCATCGCCGGTCCATTGGCCGTCGCCGAAAAGGTTATCGCCGGAACGATGACGACGTCGCCGGGACCGATGCCGAGGGCCGCGGCAGCCATGTGCAAGGCGGCCGTACCGTTCATGCAGGCGACTGCATGGGGGACAGCCATTTTTTCAGCAAGGGCCGTTTCGAAGGCATCCACGGCTGGTCCCGTCGTCAGGAAAGCACTCCGTAAAACCTCGGCAACGGCCGCTATGTCGTCTTCGTCGATCGATTGCTTTCCATAAGGTAGAAACATGTCGGTGGCTCCGGTGTTCGTTTCGCCGGATGGCGGACTCGTGCAGGGACTGCGCTCGAAGCTAGTCCAGCGAATCAGGGATGTCTTGTACAAATTGATTTCGTTTATCTCCCCGTCTGAAATTTCGAGTGCCAAGCGGATGTTGGAGCCTGAAGGATGAATATGGCGGAACTTAACGGCGACCTTCGCCTTTCTCCCTCGGACCGTATTCGTTATTTGGTACGCAATTTCTGGCGTAACCTGGGACGCCCAACTGTTGCCGTGAAATCGACCCTGTTTTGCCGCGGCCGGGCCGACGAAGCTGACGGCATGCCGTCCCCAGGGCGGCTCATCGGTCATGTCTTCGTCAACGAAGAACTGCCTAAACTCCTGCCGCGGCGCGAGATACGCGTTCTCGATGTCGGTTGCGGTTCCGGCCACCTGAGTGCCCTCCTATCCACTACCGGATTTCATGGCAAATATATCGGCGTCGATATCAATGATCGGTTCTACCGCGGCTCCGATGACGACGACGGATTCTCTCGTCGGTTCGTCCTCGGCGATGCCCATGATCTGCCGGAGACCGAGACCTACGATCTGGTTTTCTCAAATTCCGCGCTCGAGCATATCCCGGACGATCATCGCCTGTTAGAAAAGCTGGGCCGACTGGTCGCGCCGGGCGGTCTGCAGGTTCACTTGGTCCCCAGCGGGTGGGGGCTACTCCTGTACTTGTGGCACGGTTATCGGCAGTATCCGTTATCCCGAATAGCATCCCTTTTCCCCGCCAAAGGAACCGAGGTCTACGGGCTCGGCGGTATCTGCTGCTTCCTCCTGCACCTAGTCTTCATATCTCTCGGGGAGGTCCTTCTCCGCCTGAATGTGCGGGCGAGGGTGCCACGCCTCTATCGGAAACTATTGAACTGGGCTACGACGGTCGACTGTAGACTGGGATGCTGCTCAGGAATGTATGTTGTTTGCTGCAAAGGCCCCGGAACAGCGGAAGCCACACGGTCAGACAATGGTAGGTAAGCGGGGATCCAGCCTAACCGCATACGCTATCCTCTGTCTCGGTGTTGCGCTTCTGTCCGGCTTGGCCTTTCTCGGGCTCTATGTCTTTCGTGCGAACCTCTATGCCGCAACCGAGATCGAGCCGGCAACGGTGGCCGAGCTTTACTCCGTCTCGCCGAGCGCAATGGCCATCGCCGGTTACGACACGGATGCAGGGCCGGCCCTTATTCCGCGTCTGCGTAATGTCGGTCAGTGCACCAACTGGCGCGTCGAGTCCGGGCGGGAGACCCTCGCACAAACGACAGGCTCCCTGCGCATCCCCCTGCGCCCGGGGACCCACGACTACGTTGCCCGGCCCCAGGGTTGTTCGATCCGCGAACCGGCCGTCGATGCCGTGCGGCTGAATCTGTTCTTCGGCAAGGTCGAATCTTTCGGCGCCCAGGATCTGGCCAACGATCAGTACCAGGTCAATTCGGTCAATCTCCCGACCGTGCTCGCCGATCCGGTTCCCTTTTCCCGCTGGGTTCCGGATGTTGCGGCGGCGTCGCCAGCGGAGGCGGAACAGGCCCGCGCGATGCTGGCGGCTGAGGGGTACGATCCCGAGGCGACGACGCGGGAGAAGATCGAATTCCTTGCCGCTTTCGTGCGGCGGCATATGCCCAGCGGGTCACCGCCCGCCTATCTCAACACGATATCGCCCTGGCAGGTCTTCCTGAAAGGGGACCTTGACGGCGCCGGAAACTTCTGCCGCCAGTGGTCCCTGACCTACGGCTATTTGGCCAATCTCGTCGGAGTTCCCTCCCGCAATCTGTTCACGGGCGGGGCGATGGAGCAGGTGGATATGGGATCTCACGCTTTCTCGGAGAGCTACATCCGCGAGGAAGCCCGCTGGGCCTATGTCGATCCCACCAACGATATCGCTTACGTCACGAATCCCGATGGCGAGGTCCTGACGGGTGCCGACCTCTACATGGCGATCGTGTCCGGGAGCGACGGAGCGCTGGTCGCACGGACGTTCGATGAGGACGGGCGGACGGTAGACAGACCGTTTGCGGCCGTCGGGAAGGGCGTGCGCCACTTCATGCACCGCGACAACTTCGTGATCTACATC
>NPIF01000867.1_pt2 | contig 12854 bp, 10 predicted proteins | sample 8637461 | NCBI WGS metagenome assembly NPIF01 (sample SAMN07420641, study PRJNA396082) | bioreactor metagenome | isolation source: sample BR12 brine-fed electro-methanogenic bioreactor BR | place: Japan: Kochi | collected 2016-12-09
GCCGATTTCGAACTGGAAGGTGTTTTTCGGTACCTTGGCGAGAAGTTCCAGGGTCTGCTGATCGAGCAGATGACCGCCGATCTCAAAATGAAAATGGCTGCCCCGGTTGTGCTGCAGGATAAAAGCAAATATCTGCCGGGCTCTCTGCGGATCGTAATTAAAGGTGCGATCCACCAGTTTGATCTTGGCCACGCCCCTTTCCATGAGCAAACCCAGGTCCTTTTCGATGCGGGGCATGGAATAGGAACGCACGGTCTGATCAAGGGCGCTCATGCAGAAGGCACAGCGATAGGGGCAGCCCCGACTGGTTTCCAGATAGACGAAACCACGGTCCAGGTCGACCAGCCCCAACTGCAGAGGCGAGGGAATGTCGTCCAGGTCCGTCAATAGAGGGCCCTCGGGGTTCTCGCAGATGCGTTCCCCGTCCCGCCAGGTCAGCCGCGGCACTTCGGCCGGCTGCCGACCTTGTCGCCAGGCGTTCAGCAAACCGTAGAGGGGCAATTCCCCCTCACCGCGCACCAGGGCGCTGATGCCGAAATGGTTTCTGAGCAGGTCCGGACCATCGAAACTGACTTCCGGACCTCCCAGGACGATTTTCAGCTCCGGTCGGACCGTGACCAGAGCATCGACCAGTTCCAGGGTCTGGCGCCGGTTCCAGAGATAGACTGAAAAGGCGATCACGTCAGGCTTATCGGCCAGTAACAGGCCGAGAACCTGTTCCTTAGGTTCATGAACGGTGAACTCGCGGATCAGTGTTTCGTCGCAAAGTTCCCGACAATAAGCGGCCAGCAGTGGCAGGGCCAGGCTGGCATGGATATATTTGCTGTGCAGGGTGGCCAGTAGGATACGCATGGCGACAGCATAAGCCAAGCCGGTACAGTAGATAAAGGGCTATTTATGGGGGCGGGCGGTGATTGCTCTGCCCTGAGCACTGTGCTATGCTGGCGAGCGGCGCAAGGCATTAATAAATAACCAAAAAAGGATGGTGTATGTCACAAAGGAAAACGATTCTCGCGGTCGTGGCGGATCAGGATGGCCAGGTGTTCGAACACCCTGAGCTGTTGATGGTTGGTATGAACGGTCTGCACAGCCGTCAGCCCCGGATCTCGGAGTTGATTCCGCTGCCCGACGGCAGCCGCCTGTTTACCGTGCCTGCGACACCTCCCATAGGTTTCGACCCCCGCAAGGGCCAGACGGTTACCTTGCGCCGCTTGCCCAGAACCCTTGGCGGTGGCCCCGTGCAAGCGGTTTCGGCTTTTCTCACCCCCGGGTTCATGCGCACTTTGCTGCCAGCCGCCGATTACGGTTGGAAGCAGGTGCAACTGCCCCTTTGGGCCTACACGGCAGTCGGCTGGTGCGTCGAAGAAGAGCGCTTTTACGCAGCGGCAGTGCGGGTCGATCGTAACAATCAGTGGCAACCGGACCATTTCGATGACCGGCAGCTCGACCCACTGGTACGGCGCCTGCTCAAGGAACAGCCCGACAACCGACTTCTCGAGCAGCTGGCCCGCTGCGCCCTGGACTATCATTGCTTCGCCGCCAAAAATCTGTTTTTCCGGCGCTGGGAAGCTCCTCTACCTACCTCGCCCCAGTGCAATGCCCGCTGTCTTGGCTGTATTTCCCTGCAGGAAGCTCCCGATTGTTGTCCGTCAAGTCAGGACCGCATCACCTTTGTGCCGACCGTAGACGAGCTGGCGGGGATCGCCGTGCCTCATCTGGAACAGGCTGAAAATGCTATTGTGTCTTTCGGTCAAGGCTGTGAGGGCGATCCGATTCTGCAGGCCGACCGGATCTGTGCCGCCGTAAAAGAAATGCGCCGTCACACCTCCCGGGGCACCATCAATTTTAATTCCAACGCTTCCGATCCCGAAGCCATCGATCGGCTGGTGGAGGCGGGCATCGATTCGTTGCGGGTCTCCATGAATTCGGTGCAGGAGCGATTTTACAACGCCTATCACCGGCCCTGCGGGTACACCTTTGCCGCTGTCTGCGAATCGATTCGTCGGGCCAAGCGGGCGGGTCTTTTCACGATGCTCAACTATCTGGTTTTCCCCGGCATCACCGATCGCGAAGACGAAGTCGAAGCGTTGATCCAGCTGGTAGAAGAGACAGGCATCGATATGATTCAAATGCGTAACCTGAGCATCGATCCCGATCTTTATTGGAACGCTTTGGGCGCTGACGGACAGGGCATGGGAATGGCCGACATGCTCGACCGGGTCAAGCTGCGGATTCCACGGCTTCAGTATGGGTATTTTAATCGCACCCGGGAGAATTTCTATCCCCCAGGGTTTGAGAGTGACTGGCCTCTGGCTCCTTGAATTACCTCGCCCCGGGGGTTTTTATGCGTTTTTACCGACCGAAATCTTTCCTGATGCTGGTATTGTCAGGTTTTGCTGTGGTCAGCCTGCCGCTGTTGCTGGCCCTGGTGAATGCCGAACTTTTCATGGCCCGTCTGGCGCAGCGCAGCAGTCAGGCCATTCACCGATCGGTAGCGATGATTCAAGGCAGCCGCAGCTTGCTGGACGAACTCTTGTTTCTGGAGCGGCGGGCACGGCAATATCAGGTATTGGGCGACCCGGAATTATTGCAGGATATCAGCGAAAAACACCGCCAGTTCGGCCAGACCATCGATCAGTTGATAATTTTGTCCCGGGAGGAAGCACAGCAGAAGCGCCTCTATGCTCTCAAGGCGGAAGAGGAGGCTTTGTATCGCCTCTGGCTCGGTGTTTTGCCGGATGTTCCCTTGACCGAACCGGTCCCCATGGAGCGGTTTGCTCTGCTTAGCGCCCAGGCCAAACAGATTTACGAAGAGAGTCAGGCGTTGATCGTGCAGGAGGCCGACGCCATGCAGGAGGCGACCCGTCAGGCTCGTAAAATTCTGACCTGGCTGCCTCTGGCCCTGGTGCTGGTCACGGCTATGATCGTGACCTTATTCGCGACTCTGATCGCCAAGCCCATTCGGCAGATTGCCCAGGCGATCAATCGGCTCGGAGAAGGAGACTTCCAGGCACCGGTCCGGGTCGGCGGTCCGCGAGACCTTGAATTCCTCGGCCATCGTCTCGATTGGTTGCGACTGCGCCTCGGAGAGGTGGAAAGAGATAAAAGCAAATTCCTGGCCCATGTCAGCCATGAGCTCAAGACCCCCCTCTCCTCGATCAGCGAGGGCGCTGAGCTTCTTGCCGAGGAACTCGTCGGTCCCCTGAGTGAACAGCAGCAGGAAGTGGTCGGCATATTGCGTCGCAACGGCCTGCAGCTGCAGAAACTTATCGATAATCTGCTTGGCTATAGCAGAGTGCAGGCTGAAATGCCCTCCTGCCGACGCATGCAGGTCGATTTCAGCGGTCTGGTCAAGAGAGTAATCGCCGATCACCGTGCCATGATCATGAAAAAAAAGATCCAGCTTGAATCTCACCTGACCGACTTGTCTATCTGGGGAGACCCGCAGCGGCTCAGGGTTATCGTTGATAATCTGCTGTCCAATGCCGTCAAGTTTACCCCTCCCGGCGGAGATATGCTGGTACGACTCGCCGAACAGGGGGATCAGGTTCTGCTCGAAGTGAGTGATAGCGGACCGGGTATTCCTGCGGCAGAGCAAAACAAAATTTATCGCCCCTTTTATCAGGTGGATACGCCCTATGTAGGGCCTGTAAAGGGCACGGGGCTTGGACTGTCCATCGTCAAGGAATATATTCGCGAGCATGCCGGTCGGATCGAACTGAGCACCAGTCCTCTGGGAGGCGCCTGTTTTCAGGTTTTATTGCCCCGGGGAGAAAGAGAGAGTAATCTATGAGCGGAAATTTAAGGCAGTTCACGATGCTGTTTCTGCTTGGCTTCGGCCTGCTTGGGAGCGGTTGTGCCGATCTGGGACATTGGCCGGTCGCGACCGAGATGGTCGATGACGATTGCATGGCCTCGCAGGTGATCAGCGAAAGCCGCCGAATTGTTCGACTTCCCAGGGACGAACAGCGTTTCCAGGTGCGACGATTACAGTCTTCCTATGATAAACTTGCTGGGGATCGTGAGCGTTTTGTGCTGGCCTGCCTGGCCTTGTTTCCTGAAAGTCTTTACCGGGATCACAACAGGGCCCTGAAGCTGGTGCAGGGATATGGCCGCAGCGCTGAGCCCCGCCAAGACCTGTTGGCCCTGGCGGAACTGCTTGAGGCGTTGATTTTGCATCAACAACAGCTGGAGCGGTCATTAAGCGCTGAACGGGAGAGATCCGAGTCCCTGGCCGGAAAACTTAAAGCTTTAGAGACTATCGAAAGAATCATTCAGGAGCGAGAGAGGAAGGCTTTACCTGCGCCTTGACAAACACTATGGAAGAACACAATCAATACCGTTTGTTGCTGGTCGATGATGACATCGATCTGCTGCGTCTGTTGTCGATCCGCCTAAGCACTGCCGGGTATCAGGTCACAGTCTCCCAGAGTGGCGAACAGGCCCTTGGCCTGTTGCCGGTAGTCAGGCCCCATCTGGTGCTGACCGACATGCGCATGGAGGGGATGGATGGCCTGGTGCTGTTTGACGCCATTCGCAAGAATTACAGTGCCTTGCCTGTAATCATCATGACCGCCCACGGTTCCATACCCGACGCCGTTGAGGCCACTCGCCGGGGAGTTTTCGGATTTCTGGCCAAACCACTGCAAAAAGGTGAGTTGCTGGCAGAAATCGAAAGAGCGCTGAGCTTGTACGGAGTCTCTCCTGATGTCGCAAACGGCGACAATGGCCAGGATCACTGGCGGCGGGAAATCATAACCCAGGCACCGCGGATGCTCGATCTTCTAACCAGGGCCAAACTGGCTGCCGAAAGTGGCTCGGCGGTGCTGATTCGTGGTGAAAGCGGTACCGGGAAGGAAATGCTGGCCAGAGCTATTCACTGGGCCAGCAATCGCAGCACCAAGCCATTTGTGGGCATCAACTGCGGCGCTATCCCCGATACCTTGCTTGAATCAGAGCTTTTCGGCCACAGCAAAGGAGCTTTTACCGGGGCGGTCAAGGATTATCCCGGCCTGTTCCGCTCTGCGGAGGGAGGCACCCTGTTTCTTGATGAAATCGGGGATATGCCCCTGGCTCTGCAGGTAAAGCTGCTGCGGGTCCTGCAGGAAAGGCGCATGCGTCCGGTGGGAGCAGTTGGCTCGATCGACATCGACGTGCGCATTGTTTCCGCCACCCATCGCCAACTTGAAGACGAGATTGGTGAAGGCAATTTTCGCGAAGATCTTTATTATCGCCTCAACGTCGTATCGCTGGAACTTCCCAGTCTGGCCGACCGAAGGGAAGACATCCCCCTTCTGGCCCAGCATTTTTTGCAGGAAATGGTGGCCCGATCGGGCAAAAAACTGAGTGGCTTCGCCCCCGAAGCCATGGAATTGCTGTTGTCTGCTGCCTGGCCGGGAAACGTCCGGCAGCTGTGCAATGTGGTGGAGCAGGCCGTGGCCCTCTCCACCAGTCCGATCATCCCCGCCGAACTGGTCAGTAACGCCATCAAGGAAAGCCGGGACCAGATTCTTCCTTTCAGCGAGGCCCGACGGGAATTTGAACAGCAGTATCTGGTTCGCCTGATGCAGCTGACCAAGGGCAATGTTTCCTCTGCCGCCCGTATCGCCGGACGTAATCGGACCGAATTTTATAAACTGCTGGGGCGGCATCATGTGGTACCGGCGCTCTTTAAATCCTGAAGACCTAGAGGTGTCTGTCGTTTTTTGGAGACAGATTTTTGGGCCCAATTGTGGGACTTTCTCCGGTGAATCAGCGGGTGAAAAGAGTTGCACCTGCTGTTTTTAAGTTCTTGCCGATAGGTTTTGGCCGTATTAAGAGCTTTTCCCGGAGAACTGTCACCTTTTGGCGACGGTTTCCGCTGGTTTTCAGACAGGCACGCTTCTGCCTGGAGGCGAATTCAGGAAAAGCAGACAAAAAACCGTATTGGCTCGAGGTTTGCTAGCAAGACTCGGACAGCCCATTTCTAATCTTGGCCGAGGAGTTGTAACCCCATGCCGACCAATACTGATTTTCAATCTTCCGGAATTCGAGATCCTTACCGTTCGCTGCTTATATTGTCCGGAGGCGTTTTGCTGGCTCTGGCTCTGTTTATCGGGCAGGCTGGCTATCGGGACGATCCCCTGTTGACGGGGCAGGCTGCTCAAACAAGCCCTGCAATGAAGGGAATGCAGGTCGCCCGTTGATCGGTTTCGCCGCTTGCGGTGACGTCCAGGAACCAGAAATTAATAGTAATTTCATAGTATTTCGGGGTATACAGGAAACCATATGCAGTCAGCAGTTCGGCTGATCTGTGTAACACCTGCGGCGATGCCTGGCTGTGGGGACCTGTTGTATTCTGTCAAAAGGAGTCCTTATGCGGATTTTCGCCTATGGCTGTATTTTGTTGTGCATGTTAGCGTTTTCAGTGGTTTCAGCCGAAGCGGAAACGCGCTATGTGTCGGATCAGATCAGTGTGACTCTGCGTCGCGGTCCGGGAACCGAATACAAAATCCTCAAATCTCTTTCGACGGGTGCGGCGCTGGAAGTCCTGGAAGAGGCAGATACCTATCTAAAGGTACGCACCGGGGATGGCGTTGAAGGCTATGTGCTGAAACAGTATATCAGTGCCCAGTTGCCCAAGAGTCAGATTATCAATCGGCAGGAACGAGAGCTGAGCCAGCTGAAGGAACGGCTGGCCGATATGAACAAGCGTGCCCAGGAGTGGACGGGAGAAAAAGAAGAGCTGCAGCGGCAGATAGCTGATGTGCAGAATGCTTTCAACAATGAAAAAAGCAAGCGGAATCAGTTGGAAACGCAACACCAGGATTTGCTCGAAGGTACCAAGAATGTGGTTGAACTTCTGGAGGAGCGGGACCGATTAAAGGCCGAGAACGAAACATACGAAGCCGAAATGACCCGTTTGCGTAAAGAGAATGACGACCTTCTGCGAAAGGCCATCGTGAAGTGGTTTTTGGCGGGCGCCGGTGTTTTATTCGGAGGCTGGTTGCTGGGCAAAAGCTCTCGAACGAAAAAAAGGTCTTTTTAAGTCTGTCTGCGAACATGAATGAGCCCAGGACCGCAAAAAACCCGCCGCCACGGCGGGTTTTTTTGCGGTGTCAGGCAGCCTCTTAAGAGGCCTCAATTCAGTCTGGGAACAGTATAACGACGAGCCAATTCCGCAGGCAGACCCTGGCGTTCCGCCTGTAAAGCCCGGGGCAGGTAAGCCAGGACATCGCTGGCGGTCATACCATCCTCGCCAATAGCCGCCGCCGCCAGATCGCCCGCCAAACCGTGCAACAGCACCCCCTTGCAGACCGCCTCGACAAAAGACAGACCCAGACAGTACGCTGCAGCGATAGTGCCGGTCAGAACGTCGCCGGTTCCTGCCGAGCCCATGCCGCTGTTGCCGCTCAGGTTGATGAAAACCCGGCCGTCCGGGGTGCCGATCAGAGAATGGGGGCCTTTAAGAACGATGACCGCTGCGAGTTTTTGGGCCGTGCGCTGCACAATGCCGATTTTATCCTGTTCGATGTCGGCGATGCTGCATCCGGTCAGACGGGCCATTTCACCCAGATGCGGAGTCAGAACCGTCGGCCCGCTGCGTTGGGCCAAAAACTCTTCTCCGCACCCAAGGGCGCTCAGACCGTCGCCATCGATCAATACCGGTTTGTCGATGGCGACCGTCAATTCTCGAACCAATTGCTGGGTTTCCTGATCCAGGGACAGCCCCGGTCCGATAACCACAAAATCCTGGCTGGCGGCCAATTCAAACAGGGCTTGCCGATTGGCCAGGGAGAGACTGCCGCCAGAGGTCTGCTGCTGGGGAATGAACACGATTTCACTGCCCTGCATGGCCAGAAAAGGCACAATAGCCTCGGGTGCCGCCAACCGGCAATAGCCGCCGCCGGCCTTGAGAAAAGACAGGGCGGCAAAGCAGGGGGCTCCGAGATACCCTGCGGCTCCGGCGATGAACAGGGCCTGGCCAAAGCTACCTTTGTGACCGGTGACATCCCGCCGTGGCAAGAGGGGAGGGTTGTTGAGACACACCTGCAGTCGCTGATCCTCTGTCAGTGCCCGAGGAAAGGAGAGGTGGCTCACATACAGGGTCCCGTTCCGGGCAAAACCGGGATACAAAAGATTGCCGATTTTAGGCAGGCCGAAGGTCACGGTGGTCGTGGCCTGGACGGCGTCTCCCATGATCCGGCCGCTGTCGCCTGTCACCCCGGAGGGAATGTCCAAGCTTAAAACCGGCTTGCCGCTACGGTTGATTGCGCGGATAACCTGTTGTTGCAAGCCGCTGACCTCTCGGGATAGTCCGGTTCCGAAAATAGCGTCGACAACGGCATCGCAGTGGGCCAGTTCTGCGTCCAGGCAACTGGTGTCCAAAAGTTGTTCCAAAGGCAAGGGCAGGCGCCGCAGGATTTCAAAATTATGCCTCGCCGCTCCCTGGAGGCGGGCGGGATCGCCAATCAGCCAGACCTTGACGGCAACGGACAGGGAGTGAAGCTGGCGGGCCAATACCAGTCCATCGCCGCCGTTGTTTCCCAGGCCGCAAAAAATGAGGATCTGCCGCTGTTCGCCCAAGGGTAGGATGGTTTGAAGGGCCAGGCCCGCTGCCTGACCGGCATTTTCCATCAATACGATTTCGGCAATGCCATAGTGGTCAATGGCCTTCTGGTCCATCTCTCTCATCTGGGGGACGGTACAGACTTTCATTGAGGAATCTCCTGCGTGAATACCCTCTCAGTCCTTTTCGGGCAGATTAATAATAGTACTGCCCGGAGCCTGTTCAGCCTGACGGAGGGACTGCGTCGCCGCTTCCAGCAGGGCTTCGGCAGAGTTTTGGAGGGTCGGAATCCGGCTCGCCATGCCGAAGCTGAAGTGTATGCCGGAATCCAATTCGCCGCCACCATGGGTCATTCGCAGGGCAGCGAGGGCCTGCCGGATTCCGGCGACCACCCTGTGGGCTCCGGCGAGGTCGGTTCCGGGAAGTAAGATAAGAAAATTTTCACTGCCACACCGGGCCACCAGGTCGTTGGGGCGTTGCAGTGCCCCACTAATGACCTGGGCGATCTCCCGTAAATAGCGATCTCCAGCTTGATGACCGTAGGTCGCGCTGTATTTTTTAAGGGAATCGATGTTGCAGGCAATGACCGAAACCGGACTTTTTTGCCGAGCCATTTGGGACCAGTACAGATGGAGATACTCTTTGAATTTTAGGTAGTTGGGAATGCCGGTCAGACCGTCGACCAGCGATAGTTCCCGAACTTCCTGGTTGGCTCGCCGCAAAGCCTCCTCCGCTCTTGAGCGTTCTTCAATCTCTTCACGAAAAGCCTGATTAATGTGCTCCAACTCCATGGTGCGTTGTTTTAACAAGGTCTCCAAGGTTTCGATCTCGTCCTGATTTTTTTCAGCCAGGGTCCGATGGCGCTGGAACATGGTTTCGATACGATGAAACCAGGGACTCCAGGACAACGGTGGCTGTTGGTAAAGCATCGGGCTTTTGTGGCGGTCCAGGCTGTCGAGAAGCTGAAGCAATTGGGCCGAAGGACGGACCATGCGTTGGTGGTTTAAAAGAAGCAGAGTGCCGAGAGCACCGAACAGGGCCAGGCAAAGGAGCAAAGTGTTCCCATCCAGGGAGCTGGCGATGGCCGTAGCCGGAGACGGCCGAGGCAGGGCCAGGACGGCCTGCCAGGGTGCGTTCTGCAGTGGCGCACGCAGGATCGACCAGGCACCGACCCGGACGGGCTGTCCAACCGGCAAGGCTTCAAGCCGGGCAGCTGTTGTTTGCCCTTCATCGGAAAAAAACTCCAACAGTTCGCTGGCTGTGGCGTTGGAATCGCTGACTGCGGGGAAGGCCAGGCGTCCCTCATTGCTGAACAGTAAAAGCGTTCCAGCGGCAAACTCGCTTTCCTGTCGCAGGGAGAAGAAAAGCTCGCTAACCGCCGGATCGACTTCGTTGTAAAGCGGCAGGCTGGAAGCCTGTCGATCGATGTTCCCGATCTGTGCCAGGAACAGATTCTGCCGTCGCTGCAACTCCGTTTCATGATGCAGGCGGCTGTTCTGCACCAGCAGAAAACAGAGACCCAGAAAAATGGAAAAGCCTAAGGCCAGCATCAACAGGCTGTGCCGGGTATGAAAAGTGGCCGGATTATCGACTCGTGCAGTGATATCGTTCACGGGTATAAGCGCCTGACGCTGAAAGGGATTGAGGTTGAAGAGACAGGTTGGTCGCTGATAATAAGGGCTTCATGGGAAAATGTAAACCATTTTTAAGGCGGCTCGGTGTTTCAGCTCGGGAAAGCATTAATATTCCCCGAATCCGTTTCCAAAAGAACCAGTTGGGAGACTTCCTCCAAATTCTGAAGCACCCGGTAAGCGTCGTCGAAGGTGTTTCCCGGCGCCAGTCGGTTGGGCAGGACGGCACAACGAAGACCGGCCTGGCGGGCGGCTTCAAGCCCTCGGCGGGTATCTTCGATGACCAGGCATTCCTCGGCTCTCAGCCCGCTGAGTTTTAGTGCCTTGAGGTAAGGTTCCGGATTGGGTTTGCTGTGCTGATAGTCTTCGCGGGTCAGAATGAAATCAAAAAAGCCCAGCAGGCCGTTATGGCGATGGATGAGATCGAAGTGATCCCGGCGGGAGCTGGTGACAATGGCCATGGTCACTTTGCCGTAGAGGGCGGAGAGGGTCGCGGCGGCACCCTTTATGGGAGTCACCCCCGCCTGCAGCAACTCGGCATAACGCTGATTTTTGTAGAGCCTGAGCTCGGTCAAGGTAGCCTCCGGAATCCCTTGGTCCGCAGCGAGGCGCAGAGGGCTCTGCCCCAGGTCCAGGGTCAGCCTGGCGAAGTCCGCCAGAGACAGGTCGATACGGACTTGGCGCAGAGCATCGCGACTGGCTTCAAAATAGAGATGCTCCGTGTCGACCAACACCCCGTCATTGTCCCAGAAAATCGCTTTGATCATGATAGTGTCCCCAAAAAAGAAAAAAGTCGATCAGGGTTTCATTATGCCACAAAACCAGGGTCCTCATGGTCCCCGGTAAAAGTCTTTATTCAGAAAGTGGGATTCTTTACAGACTTCTGGTCAAGGCCGAGGCAAAAAGGTAGAATGCCGGGACCTCCAGGTTACGCTCGCCATGTTGGGCGTTGCCGGGATGCCTCTGAAGCCACCTGCCAGGAAAAAGCTGCAGGCACAGACCGTGGGTTTAAAAGGAATGGTTGTCCGGGCGCCGCTTGAGAGTATTACTTCAGAGCCGCTCCGGGGTTATTGCCATGAACCCGGTCTTTTACCACCAGGGTAGTGACTGGCGCCTGAGAGTGGCGGCAAAACAGCAGGTCGTGGCCAAGGCACAGACCCAAGGCAATGTTGAGATCAGTACCCTCTGCAGCCAACAGGGCGGCTTGACCGATAGGATTGCAGGAAATCCCGCGATCCCCGGGAACCAGCGACTCGGCCGGAATCCGGCAGACCTTGCAGTCTATCCGGGTAACCTGCAGCGATGGTTCCAGGCGTTGCTCCAAAAGGGCCGCTTCTTTTGCCACGGCAACGCAATGGGCAATGCCGATGCTCTTCCAGCCGGCCGCCGTGGCGAAACGCACAATTTCTTCAACGCGGTCAATGCCCCGGCCTTTGGCCGTCGAAGCCAGTTGCATCAGGTGCCGATCCTGGTCGCCGTATGAAGCCAGGCAGTCCGTTTCCGACGGCCCGATAACAGGTAGTGCGCTGTGATTCATAGAATCCTCGCATGCAGGAGAGAAGTGGTTAGATAGCAACAACGCTGTAACGCGTAATGCCGTGAGGCCAAACTTTGCGACGAGTTCCCTGATATTTGTCGATAAGGCCAGCTGCCTGGGGGCAGTCCCTGGATCGGCAGCACTTTCGGCTTTCAGGGTTCACCAATCTCCGGCGAGAAACGACCTGGCGCCCCCAACAAAGGTCAGGTTGTTGCCAGTTTTGCCCGTCGGGTCAAGATCCCAACTTGGGTATTTCAGAGGCAAATGTCAAGGGAGGGAGCCCGGGCTCCGAGAGATAACCTTTCGCAAGGTTTGAACAGGCGTTTTTTCAAGAAAGCCTACTTTATGTTTCGCAAAAAAGACGCATTGCTCCTGCTAACCAGCTATGCCACCATGGCTCTTGGTATTATGTTACCCGGGCTGGCCGGCCCCTTGCGGTCGGTACCCATGGCTTGCGTGATGTTCCTGCTGTTGTTGTCCTTTCTGGCCGTTAATCTCGGCCAGGTGATCCGTTGTGCTCGGAGATCTCCTTTCAATACCTTGTGGCTACTGGTTGTGAAATGTCTGGTTTTCCCTCTGGCGGCTTTTGCCCTTTATCGCACCTTTTGGCCCGACTATGCTCTGGCGGCTCTGCTCATGGCCGGTGCTTCGACGGCTGTGCTGGCCCCTTTTTTTGCCCGGCTTCTCCAGGCTGATGTCGGTCTGACCACCGCAGGCGTGATTCTTTCTTCGCTACTGTTGCCTTTTAGTCTGCCGCCTCTGGTGGCCCTTCTGGCAGGAGAAAGCNNAAAGCCTGCAGGTGGGGGTCGTGGCCATGGTGCAGATGCTGGCGCTGATGATTTTCGTCCCGGCCCTGGCCGGTCGGGCCTGTGTACGCTTGTTGCCCCGCCCTGCCGAGTGGTTGCTGCAGCGCAGCTACCCCCTGTCGCTGCTGGCTGTGGCGTTAACCAATCTCGGGGTATTTTCCCGGTATTCCCATTATTTTTTACAAAATGCGGCTCTGGCTCTGGAAGCCATGGCCGCTGCCGCTCTGCTGGTGACGGTAGTATTGCTGGCCGCCCCTGTCCTGTTTCACGGCCGCATGGCGGAATTTCGCGCCGCGGCCCTGGTTTGTACGGCCTTTCCCAACTACATATTA
>NPIF01012823.1_pt1 | contig 12849 bp, 8 predicted proteins | sample 8637461 | NCBI WGS metagenome assembly NPIF01 (sample SAMN07420641, study PRJNA396082) | bioreactor metagenome | isolation source: sample BR12 brine-fed electro-methanogenic bioreactor BR | place: Japan: Kochi | collected 2016-12-09
AGCGAGTCGTTGACGACGACGCCGCTCAGCGCGATCACCCCGAAGAACGAGAGGATGCTGAGCGGCACACCGAGCAGGAAGTGCCCGAGCACGGCTCCCGAGAGCCCGAAGGGGATGGCGATCATCACGATGATCGGCTTCGTGTAGGACTTCAGCGGGATCGCAAGCAGCGCATAGATGAGGATCAGCGAGAGCACGAAGCCGCGAGCCAAGGAGCGCCGGCTCTCCGCCGCGTCGGCGACCTCGCCCTCCACCTTGAGACGAAGCCGAGGGTGGCGCCGCTCGAGCGCGGGGACGAACCCCTCCTGCAGAGTACGGACCACCTCTCCGGGCGCCGTCACCGCCTTGTCGACCCGCGCCGTGACCGCAACCGAGCGGCGGCCATCGATCCGGCGGATCTCGGACAGGCCGTCCTGGTAGCGGAGCGTGGCCACGCTCGAGAAAGGAAGCTCCGTGCCGTCCGGGGTCCGCACGCGGATGGACTCGAGCTGGTCGATGCTCCGGCGAGCCGCGCGTGGATACCGCACCTTGACGCGCACCTCCTCGCGGCCCCGCTGGAGGCGCTGCACCTCGAGTCCGTAGAAGCCGCCGCGAAGCTGGGATGCGAGGCTCTCGACCGTCAGCCCATAGGCGCGGGCCGTCTCCCGGAGCTCGATGCGCAGCTCGGGACGTCCCGGCGGGAGGTCATTCTTGACGTCGTAGACGCCGGCGAACTGCTGCAGCTCCGCTTCGAGCGCGGCCACCGCGATCGCGAGCTCCTCGGGATCGCGGAGCGAGAGTTCGAGCCTGAGGTCCTCGTTGGACACCCAGCTCCCGTAGTAGTCCGAGCTCCGCACTCCCTCGACGGTCCCGACACGCTCCCGCCAGCGCTGCACGAGCTCGTCGACGGGGTAGCTGCGCTCACTCGCGGGCGCGATCTCCGCGAAGATCTCGATCGAGGTCGGGTCGTCGGAAGCGGTGCGGATGTGACGCACGGGAGCCCGCGCGAGTCCAAGTTCCTGCTTCATCTCCGCACTCACGTCTTCGAGCGCCTTCTCGGAGCGCAGGGCGAGGGCGTGGGTGTACGGCGCGCCCAGCCCCTCTTCCATCTCGTAGAAGCTGTAGACGAAGTCGGCCTCGATCTCAGGGAAGAACACCGTCCGCACCAGCCCCGACGGTACGAGAGCCACGATGAGCACGAGCGCTGCGACGAAGAGGCCGAATGAGAGGTAGCGCAATCGCACCGTCCGCTCGGCCCAGGGGCGATAGACCCGCTCGGTGAAAGCCGACAGCAGCCCTTGCGCCCAACCCTGGAGGCGCGCCCACAGGTTCCACTTGGAGGGCGGCCGAAGGTCCTTGACCCGCAGGTGCGCGAGGTGCGCCGGCAGGACCCACTTGGACTCGACGAGCGAGAAAACCAGACACGCGATGACGACGACCGCGATCTGCCCGAAGATCTTGCCCATCTCGCCCTTGACGAGCGTGAGTGGGTAGAACGCCGCCACGGTCGTCAGAACGCCGAAGGTCGCGGGCAGAGCCACGCGCTTGGCACCCCGAATCGCCGTCTCGACGCCGCCACCGAAGCGCTGCTTCTCGGTGTAGATCGACTCGCCGATCACGATCGCGTCGTCGACGAGGATGCCGAGCACGATGATGAAGCCGAAGGTGCTGAGCTCGTTGAGCGAGAAGTCGAGGAAAGTCGGGCTCATCAGCCACAGCGTGCCGCAGAACGCGACCGGCAACCCGAGCGACACCCAGAACGCGAGACGTAGGTTCAGGAAGAGCGCGAGCGCGACGAGCACGAGTACGATGCCTTGAAGCGCGTTGTCGAGCAGCAGCGAGAGCCGGTCCTCGATCATCACCGCGGAGTCGCCCCAGGTCTCGACCTCGACGCCCTCGGGGAGCCAAGCTTCGGCCCGCATCTCTTCGACCCGCTGCCGCGCCGCCACAGCCGCCGCCGTGATGCTGTCCTTGCCGACGAGCTGCACCTGAAGGCTGAGACTGTAGCGTCCCTTGAAGCGAGTCAGCACGTGGTCTTCGGTGAACGCGTCCTTCACCTCTGCGATGTCGCCGAGCCGGATCGACCCACCCTTGCCGCCCGCCCGCACGACGATGTCCTCGAGCTCGTGCCCGTGGTAGCGCAGCTCACGCACGCGCAGGCTCACCGCGCCGTGCGCCGTGTCGAGCTCACCCGCCGGGAGGTTGAGCGAGCTCTGGGACAGCGCCGCGCCCACCTCCTCGAAGCTCAGCCCGAAGCGGCGCAGCGCACCCTCGGAGATGACGACGTTGATCTCGTCGTCACGCGCGCCGAGCAGGTCCACCTTGTTGATCTCCGGCAGCGCGAGCAACTCGTCGCGGACGGTGCGCGCGATCCGCTTGAGCTGCGCCTCGTCCACGTCGCCAAAGACATCGACGTAGAGGACGTCGCGCTCTTCCTCCTGCTCCGTGATCACGGGCTTCTCTGCCTGCTCGGGGAAGACCGAGATCGAATCGACGCGGAGTTTGATGCCGTCCTTGAGCTTGGCGAGCGGGTAACCATCCACCGCCCGCACCGTGATCGTCGCGAAGTCGTCGCTGACCAAAGTGCGGATGTGCTTGATGCCGGGGAGGCCGTCGAGCGCCTCCTCGATCTTGATCGCCACACCCTCTTCCACGTCCTCGGGGGCTCCCCCGGGGAAGGGCACCATGACCGTCACCGTGTTCGGTGGCAGGGCCGGGAACGCCTCGGTGCGCATCCCGATCAGCGACACGAGACCCATGACGAGCAGCATCGCCATCAACAGGTTGGCCGCCACCGGGTTGCGCGCGAACCAAGCCAGGGGTCCGCCGCCCCGCTCAGCGCTCATCACGCACCTCCGGCTCCACGACGGGATGGACACGCTGGCCGACCTCGAAGCTGGTCAGCGGACGAAGGACGACCTCGAACGCCTCCTGCCCCGAAGGCGCGCGGACATAGAGCGAGCTCTCGTCCTTGAACGCAATCTCTGCCGGGAACGCCGCGAGCAAGCCGTCGGCTCCGACGGTCCAGATCTGGCCCCTCTTGCCGAGGCAGCCCTCGGGGAGCGCCAGAAGCCCATCGATCTCGCGTCCCGCGAGTCGCGCCTCGACGAAGTCGCCGGGCACGGGGCGCACCGCCATGCCTTCGTCGACCGGGAGCTCGGCGACGAGGTGCCGCCATCGATTCGTGTCGTCGACAACCCGCTCGACGCGCGTGATGTGCCCCTCCCAAGAGACCCCCGAACGTGCAGCGGGACGCAGCAGCACCCCTGCCGGGCTCATGTCGTCATGAAGCATGCGCTCGGGGAGAAGCGCGAGTTCACGCTCCGAGACCGGGATGCGCGCTTCGAGGAGGGCGTCCGCGTAGAGCGTCGCGACCGGGCTCCCCGGCGCGAGGTAGTCTCCCGGGCTCACCTGCCGCGTGACGACCACACCACCGTACGGGGCGACCACCCTCGTGCGGGCCACGTCCGCTTCCGCGCGACGAAGCTGCGCGGCCGCGGATCGCCGCGCGGCCTCTGCCGCCGCGAGCTGAGGCTTGCGAAGCACGAGCGCACTCGCCTCGATCGAGCCCAGGCCCCCGCGTTCCCAGTCGACGCGAGCCTGCTCGGCGCGCGCGCGCTCCTCGGCGAGGGCCAGCTCCGCCGAGGCGAGCTCGCCCCGTGCCATCTCGACACTCGCCTCGTAGTCGGTGGCGTCGATCGTGACGAGCACCTGCCCCGCCTCGACGCGGCGCCCCGCCAGAAGCTCCGGCGCGAGCGACACGACGCGCCCCCCTACCTCGGCGGCCAGCGTCGTCTGCCAACGCGGCTGCAGGGTCCCGTGCGCGACGATCGAGGCGCGACAGGACGCGGGTGAGACGGTGCGCACGGCCACTTCGCGCAGCACGGTCTCCGGCTCGCGCATGGGAGTCTCTTCACGGCTGACGACCGCGATCGCGCTCAAGGTCAACGCGACGAGCACCGTCGTCACGCCGAGGAGAATCTGGGTCGTCTTCTTGGCTAGGATCGTCTTCATCGTCACACACCCATCCCGAGCGCGAGGCCGAGGGTCACGCGGTTCTTGAGCCGCTCGCAGCGCACGGCCAGCAAACTGGCGCGAGCATCGAAGACGGCTCGTTCCGTATCGAGGCGGTCGAGGATCGTCGCGAGCCCACTCTCGTAGCGTTCGCGAAACTCCACTTCGGATCGTTGTGCGTGCTCGAGCGCACGTTCCAGAGCACCTTCCTGCGCGGCGAGCGACGACTCGCGTTCGAGCGCCCCTTCCGCTTCCCCGAACGCGACGAGCGCGACGCGCAGGTACGCGATCCACGCCTGGCGGGCCTGCTCGTCTGCGACGCGCATCGCTCGCTCGAGACGCCCGCCTTGGAAGATCGGTGCGCTCAGACGCGACGCGAGGCTCCACACATTGGGCGCCGAGCCGAGGTCTCCGAGCGACTCGGAGACCCGGCCTCCGCTCCCGGTCAGAACCAGCGTGGGGTAGAGCGCTCTGTGCGCGGCCTTGACGCGGGCATCCGCGGCCCGCACTTGGGCAAACGCGGCCCGGAGGTCGGGGCGCCGCGTCAACAGCGTGGCCGGCAAACCCTCCGGGGGCGCCTCGCGCAACGCGGGGAGTCCGCCCTCGGCGAGCAGCGAAGCATCCGGGTAGGCGCCGAGCAGGAGCTGGAGGGCGCGGCGCGCATCCGCGTGGGACTGCCGCGCCGCCGCGAGTCCGCGCCGGGCGAGCTCGGTGCTCGTGCGCGCGGTGTCGAGATCCGCGAGCGTGCCCAGCCCGCTGATGAAGCGCCGCCTGATGCTGTCCTCGGTCATCTGGAGCGTGACGAGACGCTGGCTCTCGAGCACCTCGAGCTCGCGCGCCGTCACCGCGTCGAACCACGCCTGCATCAGTTGGGCGCTCAGCGAGTCCCGCGCCGCCTGGAGTTCGTCGCGCGTCGCCTCGAACCCAAGCTCGGCGGCGTCGCGCTCGCTACGAAGCCGACCCCAGAGGTCCACTTCCCACGAGACGTCGACGCCGGCGTCGTAAGCGGTCCCCGTCCCGGCAGCCGCCTTGTCGCGCTGGCCGCCGAGGCGCGCGCCGACGCTCGGCCAGAGCGCTCCACGCGCGATCCCGGCGGCGTGTGCGGCCTCGCTCAGCCGACTCTCTGCCGCCATGATGTCGAGATTGCCGGCGAGCCCCCGCTCGACGAGCGCTTGGAGCCGGGCATCGCCGAAGAGAGACAGGAGCTCGCCGGCAAGGGCGTCTTCCGCCGCAGCTTCTTGCCCCCGATCGTCCGCCGCGAAACGAGGTGGCACGGCGAGCTCTTCGGGTGCATCGCGGAGGGACTGCGCGCGTGGCAACGCGGCGCAACCGGCCGCCGCGAGAGCGGCGAGAAGGAGCAGGCCCAAAGGCGCGCTCCGGATCGTCTTCTTGGTGAGCATGATCACGACCGTCCTGTGTTTTTGGGTATGGACGATTGTCGTGATCGGGCCCGACGACGTCGGTCAACGTCCGCCGGGTTCTGTCACGTTCTGTCACGCGTGAACGATGCCGGATGGCCCCGGATCAACTCGACGCGATGCTCATCCTGCGCGTCGACGGAGCCGCCGCTCGAGGCTTTGCAGCTTCGATCCGACCCGCTCCCTGAGATCTCCGTCCGGCAGCTCCGAGTGGACGTCGAGAAGGAAGACCATCATGTTGCGCAGCTTCGCCGGGCGGCGGGGCAGCCGGAGTGCATCGACCTGCTCGACCAGGTCGCCGTCGTTCGCGAAGATCGGAGGGATCGGGCCTCCCGCGGCCGCGAAGTTCAGCTTGCTCCGCACGCACTTCTCGCAATCGCCGCAGTTGCCCCCCGTCTGGGTGTCCTGCCAGCAGACCGACAGGTGCTCGACGAGGCCCCGCGGGTCCGACGCGATCGCCCGCGCCCGCGCCGTCCGGCCGAGCTCCTGTCCCAGGTAGCTGATGGGAAAGGCCGGCGTACCGAACTGCTCGACGATGGCGCGGTTCTCACCCCAAGGATGCACGTTGAACTGCTCGGCGAGCTCGTAGCCCGCGGCGATCACCCCGAATCCGTACGCCGGGCTGACGAAGTGCAGGCACATCGCGAGGTTCAAGGTGTGGAACATGCCCCAGTGGAAGCCGAGCTCCCTCACGTCCGTCTCGACGATGCTCAACTCGAGTCCCGTCACGGCCGCGATCCGCTCGACACGCTGGCGCAGATCCCGGAACCCGGCGCTCTCGCTCCGCGCGTAGTCGGCCCCAGCGACGAGCAACGCCCCATCGAGCCCGTGACGCTCTCTCGCGTCGAGGGCGACGTAGGTCGAGTCGAGCCCTCCGCTCAGACACATCACGCCGGCGCCCTCCGTGGCGGGCGGATCCTCGACGACGTTGTGGGCCACGATCTCCTGAGGGTGGATGCCGGGGACGCACCACAAACGCAGCATCCGCGCGATACGACGGAGATTCGAAAGAGCGCCCCGAGAGACCGGCTGGTCGACCTCGAGGGTGATGTTGTGGGTCATCGCGACCCCGGCAGCCCCGTAGAGCGCGAAGTCAACGAGCTCTTGCGAGGCGCGCTCTGGGCCTCCCCGCACGACGAACGAGCGGGCTCCGATCTCGACGGTTGCTCCGCCGCGCTCTTTCCGGACAGAGAGCTGGGCCCTCTGCGGGTTGTGCCTTCTCCACAGCGTCTTGAATCGATTCAAGGCTCGCCCTCAAACCTCGACCCCGAGACGATGCCTCTGGGGAGTCTCCCGCTCGGCGCGGCGTGACACCCAAGGAACGGCGGCTCGTTCTGACCAGATTCCGGGGGGCTCTGGACTGCGGCTCGGGCGTCCGCGGTCCTTCGCGAATTGGAAAGATCATGAAAGCGAACGGTCGTTAAATGCAAATGGACGGTAAAAGCGCCCTTCGCTTTTACCACAACCGCACGCATCGTAAGCCCCGCCGGGGCAACACGCCCGGTCACTTACAATCGCTTGGGGGCTGGATTAGACTGCAGCCGTCTGACCGGGGACCTCCCTGTCGTGGCCAGAACGGCCAACGAAGAGACGTGCCCCAGCCGCCCCGCGAAGCCGAGGGCGCTCTGGCTCGGTGCTGGATCGGGACCGGCCGCTAACTCCAATGGCGACCGGCTCATACGAGAGAGGAGGGGACATGGGTGCGAAGATGTGGCGCCTTCCCGCGTCGAAGGTCGTGCGCTCTGGGAAGTTCTCGGTCATCCAGGACAACGGCGTGATGCGAGGGACTGCCCCCGCAAGCAACGGCTTCTACCTCTTCAGCGAGGCCGGCGCGGGCGTCAAGCCTCTCGTGCTCGTCGGCACGGCCGACGAGATCCTCGAGTTCCTCATGCTCCGCAAACACTCGGGAATCGAGAACCGCATCCCGGACCTGCCCGAGATCTACATGCAGGTCGCCCCGGCGCGCGCGAGCGCACGTTTCAAGGGGTTGTTCCCGATGCACGACTTCATCAAGCAGATCGTCGAGACCGTGGCCAGCTTCGTGCCGGGCTCGAAGCTCACCGACGTCGCCGGCGGCGCCAAGGATCTCGTCGACAACGTGAAGTTCTCGCGATCGAGCCCGTACGACAAAGCGCACACCAAGAGCAAGGTGTCCACTCTGCCAGCCAACACCTACGCCGTGTTCTGGCACTACCTGCAGGACGACGGCTTCGTCAAGATCGCAAGCGGCAAAGTGGGCTTCGACGCCCTCTACGCCTACGTCGACCGCGAGCTGACGAAGTCCCTCGTGGGCTAGTTCCAAGCGACGGGAAGACAGCAAGAGGCCCGCGCTCTCGCGCGGGCCGTCTCGTCTCAGCTCATCAACTTCGCGACGAGTTTGGCGAACCCCGCCGGGTCCGGCAGCGGCGCGCTCTCCGCGAGCAACGCCATGCCGAAGAGCAGCTCGGCCCGCTCGGCGAGCCCCGCCTCGTCGAGGCCACCCTCGTGCTCGCGGCGCAGGCGCGCGACGACCTCGTGCTCCGGGTTGAGCTCGAGCGTCCGCTTCTGCTGCGGCAGGTCCATCTTGTTGCGCTGCAACAGGCGCTCGATGTGCGGCGAGATCCCGTGCTCCTCGCCGACGAGGCAGGCGGGGGAGTCCGTCAGTCGCGCGGACAGGCGCACCGCCTCGACCCGCTCGCCCAGCGCCTTGCCCAACGCCTCGAGCAGACTGGAGAAGTCCTTGCTTTTCTCCTCGAGCTCCTGCTTCTCCTCGTCCGCATCGAGCTCGAGCTCACCCTTGCCCACCGAGCGCAACGGCTTGCCGTCGAACTCGCTGAGCGTGTGGAGCATGAACTCGTCCACCGGGTCGAGCATGAAGAGCACCTCGAAGCCCTTCTTCCGGAAAGCCTCGAGGTGCGGCGAGCCCTCGACCGCCTCGCGCGCCTCGCCCGCGAGGTAGTAGATCGCCTCCTGCTCCTCCGGCATCCGCTCGACGTATCCCGCGAGATCGGTCAGCGCGCTCGCGTCTCGCGTCGACGGGAAGCGCAACAGCGGCAGGATCCGCTCCTGGTCCTTCGCGTCGCCCGTCAGGCCTTCCTTGAGCACCGCGCCGAACTCGTTCCAGAACTCGGTGTAGCTCTCGGCCTCGTCCTTCGCGCGCTTCGCGAGGGTATCGAGCACCTTCTTGGTCAGCGCGCGGCGGATCTGGCCGACCTGGCGGCTGTCCTGCAGCATCTCGCGCGAGACGTTGAGCGGCAGGTCCTGCGCGTCGACGACACCCTTGACGAAGCGCAGATAACGCGGCAGCAGCTCTTCGCAGCGCTCCATGATCCTCACGCTGCGCACGTAGAGCTGCAACCCCCGCTCATAGCCTTGCGAGAAGAGATCCATCGGCGCGCTCTTCGGCAGGAAGAGCAGCGCGTGGTACTCGAGCAGCCCCTCCGCGCGCATGAAGATCGACTCGAGCGGCTCGTTCCAGTCGTGGCTGACGAGGCGGTAGAACGCGCTGCGCTCCTCGTCGCCGACCTCGGACTCGGGCCGCAGCCAGAGCGCCTTCATCGAGTTCAGCGTCTCGTCTTCGAGGGTCGTCTTCGTCTCGCCGTCGACCTCTTCCTGGCGCTCGAGGCGCATCTTGATCGGGTGGCGCACGAAGTCGGAGTAGGTCTTGACGATGCGGCGGACGACGTGCTCCGCGGTGAAGTCCGCCAGTCCCTCGTCTTCGTCGACGTCGCGAAGGTGCAAGGTGACACAGGTCCCGACGCTAGTCTTCTCCGCGTCGGCGATCGTGTACTCGCCGTCGCCCGTCGACACCCAACGCGTCCCGCCGCTCTCACCCGCACGCCGCGTGATGAGGTCGACCCGCCGCGCGACCATGAAGCTCGAATAGAAACCGACGCCGAACTGACCGATCAGCTCCGGCGACTCCTCACCTGCGGGACGCTCGGTCAGGCGCTTGAGCAGCTCTTCCGTGCCGCTGCGCGCGATGGTGCCGATGTTCTCGATCACCTCGTCGCGGCTCATGCCGACGCCGTTGTCGCTGACGCTCAGAGTGCGCTTCTCGGCATCGACCTCGATGCGGATCTCCGGATCGCGCTGCTCGGTGGCCACCGCCTCGTCCGTCGCGGCGAGAAGACGCAGCTTGTCGATCGCGTCGGAGGCGTTCGAGATCAGCTCGCGGAGGAAGACCTCCTTGCCCGAGTAGAGCGAGTGCACCATCAGCTCGAGCAGCTTCTGGGTCTCCGCTTCGAAACGCCGCGTCTCGGTTCCTTGAGTCATCCTTCGTCCCCCACGCCACGCCCGTACCGGCCTGACGCTGAGCGTTCTCGTTTTCGTGGTGTCTGGACCGCCGTGGGCCTAGCTGTAGCTGGCTCGCTTCGGCGGCGCACATTCTATCGCGTCAGCGTTCTGTCAGCACGAGCTGCTCCCGGTCCCCGATCCAGGCGTGAGCCAGCCGCGGGTCGATCGAAGAGAGGAGCACTCCCGAGGCGTCCCAATCGAGCCCCAGGATGCGGCACGCCTCCGTGACCGGACACAGCCGTGGCGTGCTGAAGACGAGGCACGCCGGACCGAGCCTCTCCGCCGGGGCCTCGCTCTCGCTCACGCCTCGCCAGGCCAGAAGCAGCCGACGGCCCGCGGCGAGCGGGTCGCCGTCCGGGACCTCGAGATTCTCGGGGTGGGCGCGGCACCAGGCCGCAAGCTCCGCTTCGAGCTCCGCGAAACGCCGGGCGCGTCCCGCCTCGTCGGCCACCCGCAAGAGCGCGAGCTCCTTGCGCACACTTTCGTCGTAGAGAGGCGCGCAGCGGGTGCGGAGCACGCCCTCGTGCACGACGAGAGTCCGCCCCGCGCGCTCGTAGATCTCCGCGACAGGCAACGCGACGCGCCGGCGTCCCTGCCGAATCGCCTCGGCGATCGAGACGCCGTAGGCGATCTCGCCAACTCCGGCCCAGAGCGCGGCCGTGGCGCACATCGGACACGGCTCATGGGTCGAGACGAGGGTGAGCGGCGAGAGGTCGCGGCCAAAGCGGGTCGACGCCTGGCGAATCGCGGCGAGCTCGGCGTGCGCGGTGGGGTCGCGATCAGCGCGCTCGCTGTCCCGCCCGCTCGCGACGATCTCCTCGCCGTCGAGCAGCACGGCACCGAAGCCGCTCTCCCCAGCGCGAAGCGACGCTTCGGCGAGGGCGATGGCCGTGCGCTGCGCCTCCTCGAGGTGCGCGGGTACCACTCCGCCGGTGCCCTCCGCGTCAGCGCCCGGCATGGGCAGCGATCAAGCTGACGTCGAAGAAGAACACGCGCTCCTCTCCCGAGTCGCGGTGGGTCCCACGGACAGCGTCGAGCGCGACGAGGCCGCTCTTCTGCACGTTGTGCCGATCGAGCGTGTAGCCCGCCCACTCGAGCACGGCCTCTTGTTCTGCATGCGACACGACGAAGAACGCGCGGTCGGGGGAGCCGCCCTCGACGCCGTCGACGATCGAGTGCAGGAGACCGTCAGCGAGGCGCTCGTGCATCGCGGCATCGTCGGGCATCCCCTGCTTCTTCCGCGCGCGGGAGAGAAGCTCATGCGCGCGGATGTCTATGGGACAGAGGGCGAGCATGCTCTCGGCCTTGGCGACTACCGTCTCCCACTCGCTCGTCGCCATGGCCGGAACGAGCTCTCGAAGCGCCTCCTTGTAAGCCCGGGAGCGCGCGTAATTCGGGTCGTATCCGCTCTCGCCGGTCCAGAGCTCGCGGAGCTCCCGATAGTCGACGACCGCAGCGTCGCTCTTGGCCAACCCCAGAAGCTCGGCGAAGCCAGCGGCGCGCGCGACCGGCTTGTCCACCTTCGCCGCGGGCGCCGGGACCGAGCAGCCCCGCGCCCGGTCGCTCAGGCACGGCCCCTTGCCCCGCGCCCAGCTCACACTGACGAAGCGCGTCCCGCTCATCTTGGCCGACTTCGACGAGAGCAGGCGCCGCGCAACGCCCGCACGCACACGCACCGTCCGATAACGCCCGACCGTCGAGAACTCGCCATACACCGCCTGGCAGTCGCGGCAGGCGAACTCGTACGGCGTCTTCTCGCCGGTGAGACTGCGGCGCTCGCCATCGACGGTCAGTGTCCCGCTGAACTCGACGGGCACCCGGTCCTCGGACTCGATCTTGAGAACGAAGCGGCGCGGCGCCTTCTCGGCGAGCGCGACAGCACTCCCGAGGAACACGAGGGCGACGAGAACAGAGCTCAGGAGCGACTTGGACGGGGGCATCTTCACCTCCTCGAGAGCGCGGTGCCGCATGGCGGCAAGTGCCGCGTGAGCGCCCGGTAGTGCAGCGCTCCGATGACACCAAAAACCAAGGTCGCTAGGATGTCGCGCCCGTCGACCGGTGTCTCGCCCAGCGCGTTGGACAGCTCGTGGGGCACGAAGGGACTCACGGGTTCCGCCGCTCCTCCTCAGGGAGAAGGCTCGATGCTACAGCATGGAGACCCGCGTCAGCGCGGAAGCAGCAGAATCGCGATCTTCCCCTGGCCCGCGTCGAGCGGCTCCGCGGCCTTGCCGAGGATCGTGCCGGGCCGCGCCTCGAGGGCGAGCATCGCGTGCCCCGGAGTGGGAGAGGCCACGAGCAGGTCACCCACGCGAATCGAGCCGTAGCCCGCGTCAACATGGCAACGAACGAGCCCCCCGAGCGCCACCCGCGCCTCGACCCCAGCCGCCACGGACTGCCCCTCCTCGCCGAGCAGAACACCGACGACGGTGCGCTCGGCCGCTTCCCGCGAAAGCTGCAGAGCTCCGGGCTGCAACTCCGAGAACACGAGCACGTCGCCAGGCCGCGCACTCTCGCTCAGAGGCATCACGGCGTGGAGCGCCTGGGGCGGCGTGAACGCAAGGACGGTTTCCTCGGCACGGACGGTCTCCCGCTCCTCGTCTGCGAGAGTCGCGGGCGGCGCGCGGGAAACAACAGAAGAGGGCGGCAACTCTGCGGACGTCCGCTCATCCGCGGAGTCGGGCTCCGGCTCAGCGTCCGGCGGAAGCGCGCGGGCGGCGTGCACCGCCGGATCGAACTCGCCGATCGCGATGCGCAACGCGTGGGCCGCACTCAGGTCCGGCGCACTCTTCTCTCCCCGCGCTTCGTACTGCGCACGGAAGCGCTCGAGCGCCGTGTGCCGACGAAGGTCCGGGCGGCGCGCGAAGAGCTCACGATGAGAACTCATCGAGGGGATGAGGGACTCCGCCGTCTTCTCCTGCACGATCGCCAGTTCCTCGAATCCGATGCGCAGGCCGTAGACGAGGTAGTCGAAGTCGAGCTCGACGGGTTCATCTCCCGCGCTGCGCACGACGAGCTCCTGGGTCGTCACCGCAGCGACGTAGAGGGTCGCCGCACCGCCGCGGGGCGTGACGTGGGCCGTCAATCCGATGTCCGGGTTCGTCACGAGGCTGAAGGTCTCGCCGAGCGGTACCCGCACCTCGGTACCGACGAGGCGCGCGCTCCC
>NPIF01009222.1_pt1 | contig 12803 bp, 17 predicted proteins | sample 8637461 | NCBI WGS metagenome assembly NPIF01 (sample SAMN07420641, study PRJNA396082) | bioreactor metagenome | isolation source: sample BR12 brine-fed electro-methanogenic bioreactor BR | place: Japan: Kochi | collected 2016-12-09
CAGACGTGGATCTCGCAGCCGGGCGGTGGGATGAATGGGTTGAACCGAAAGGGCGAAACCGTCCGACCGATCGTGTACACGCGAAGGTCGGGATGGGCTTGCAGCAGGTCGCGGTACCCGCGCTTCCAGTCGAGGGCGAGCACCTTGATGCCGCGGGCCATGATGCCCTGCATGAGGATGAACGTGAGGTTGGTCTTGCCGGATCCGCTACGACCGGCAACGAGCAGGTGCTCCTTGAGGCGCTTGCTCCGGAGCATGAACGGGTACATCTCGCGATTGCCGTACAAGATCCTGCCGAGCGGAAGGTCGCCGGATTCCGCGAATTTCTTCGACGGCGGCGGGAACGGCGAACGGTCCGGTTCGTAACTCTGGCCGAGGTGTTTGGCTGCAAGCAACTCCAACGTCTGCTCGATGTCGGCCTTACCGGCGGCATCGGTTTCTGCAAGATACGCCGCCCACAGGCCGTCAACTTTCCTGCCGAGTACCGGCTTGAGCTTGCGGCACAACTCCTGAGTACGCGTCATCATGCAGGATCACCTGCGTCCTGTAGTGCTGTGCGTTTGCGATGAGCCGAGAGGTACAACTGGGCTGATTCAGGAAGCAGGCTGCGGAGTCGCGAGACGTCTTTCCAGAATGTCGTTCGCTCGTTGCGTTGCTGCTCGTAGAGATCCTGGATCGCCTTGTGCCGGGCGTACATCTGCTTGGAACTGGGCGGGCCCACGTAGGCCTCGTGCTGGTAGATGGCGTTGGCGGCGGCGCACTTGCTCAGTTCAATCTGGAGTAGGTTCTGCTCGTAGATCTCCCGGCGCTGTTGCACCTGGCTGATTACGTCGTCCAGTCCCAGCCATGAGGTATGCACCTTGTCGGTGATGATCGCGGCGATTGGATCGCCTCTGGGGATGGCGAAGTAGCCGCGTTCGATGATCTGCTCCACGGTCTGCGGATGATCGAAGTACTTCGGCGTCCCCCGCTCTGATGAGAAATCGTAAGGGACGGAGCCGTGATCGGGGCTGGCCTTGCGTCGCCAATCCCGGGGCGATCCGTAGTGGTAGTGGAGTCCGACCTGGTAGAAGTACGGGACGTATGTCTGTCCGGGGAAGGGTTCGTCTGATTGGTTGTTTGGGTACATCGGGATCACCTTGCGTGTTCACTTCAAGGTGGTAAATGTGCCCGGGTATTTAAAGCTTTCGGTCCTTCACCACTGCCGAGTAGGGAACATCGGGTGGCCCGCGGCGGCACTTCGCGGCGCAAGGTTTATTAACCAGCGGCGCTCACTCCTGCCTTGAGGTGGTACATCATGACGACATGGAAGGAACAACGGATCCTGGAGATTGAGGTGCGGTCGATGCGCGAAGCGGAGCACTTGGCCGGCGAGTTTGCCCGGGCAGCATCAGCAGAGCGCGAGGAGATCCTGGCTGCACTGGAGGGCGAGCGGTGGCTTGCCGAGTCCTGCCGCGACGCTCTCGACTCCTTCTGACGGCCTAGCAAAGCGGTCGTGGGACTCGGAGTCAGGCTCGCATTCTAATCAATATCCTCATACTCCGACCTTCATTCCAATCATAACTCCTTGCCAATCAACGACCTTTCAGACTACACCCTTCCATATTCCCACAACCCTTCTTGAACCCCCATTCCAATCACCGCTATCAAGCAGCGCCCTCTCCTTCTTTTCCTATTCCATCGTCCCGCCGCCGCGGGCCCGAAGGGACCGCGGACGGGGGGCTGGAGCGTAAGCGGAATGCCCACCAATGCATCCGCAAGGATGCATCCACCAAACCCCTCAACCTTTCAATCTCACCCCCAACACCTACCCACAACGGCCCCGCACGTCATCTCATCCAGGCCGTCCATTCACCTCCCACAGCACGCATGCAGCGCCCATCATCAGCCACCCTCAATCAACCCTCGACCGCACACCTTCACCCTTCGCACTCCCACCTCCGGCCACCGACCGCCCCGCACCTACGCCTCTTCACAACAGCATACGCATCACCTCCAAGCGACGCTCAAAACACCGCGTCGCTATGCCCAGCAGGCCAGCATCCTCTCGTACTGCTGCTTCGCCCGCTCGCAGCTGGCCTTCCGCAGCGCCTCGATTTCTGCACGCAACTTCCTGATGCGCCGATCAAGGACCGTGAGCTGCCACATGTCCCAGCTGGCGATGTGCTCATCGCCGAGCAGGCCCATGCGGACGTACTTGAGAACCTTCCACTTCGCCCGCGGCAAGCGGTTGCTGACCGTCTCGAACATCATGATGACATCCCGAAGCCGCTCTTTGAGCATGTCCGCCTTGTACCGGGCCTTGTCGAACTCCGGCATCGTGCGTGCGAAATCAACCGTGCCGAACGCACCCCAGTCCACACCCCGATCGTCAAGCTCCGGCCTGAAGCCATGCGTTGCTCCCCGCACCGGCAACAGCAGCACCGGGCCGAATTCCTGCATCATCACCTGTCGCTCGAGTTCTTCAGGTGAGGCGAGTTCCTCATCCTCAAGGCCCGGCACCGAGCCGTACGGATTGCTGCGATGATCACGCAGCCACGCAGGTGGCGCCACCGCCACACCATTGCTTACGATGATTGTTTCATCCATCTGAAACACCTCCGTCTTTCGACACGTGTTGCGAAAGACGGAGTGTCGCCATGCTTTGGCAAGGGGGTCGAGGGTTCTGTTTTGCGCAGAGGCCGAGGCGGAAAAAAGCTCGGCCGACCACTCTCACTCTCTTTGTGGTCCCGGCAGGGACCAGGGAATGACTGCCGTGTCCAGCAAAACAGGTTCCCGACGACGGCGAGGAATTGCGAATCCCTGCCTTTGAGCGAGTCCGCCCTTTATGGCTTTCGTGTCGCAGACCGACAGCCTTAAACGGCGGAATTGCGCGGCGGGGGTTCCCTCAAGATGTATGAACATGCGCATCTCACGCCCTCTGTGCCAGAGCCTTTGCCCACGGCCCCTTCTCCTCCGTGCCAATAACCGCTACCCTCCCTTCGGATTCCGCAGAAGGAAATTGCACGATGCCCCGGGTGGCCTGGACCACGGATATTCACCTCGACTTCCTCGAAAAGTCCGCGCGTCAGGCGTTCTACGAGTCGGTCAACGCACAGTCCCCCGATGTACTGCTCATCGGCGGTGACATCGGACAAGCCCTCAGTCTTGCAGACTATCTGATCGAACTGGCGGAATCCTGCGCGTGCCCGGTCCATTTCGTTCTGGGCAACCACGATTTCTATGGCGGGTCCATCGAACAGGTGCGCCGGGATGCGGCGGAACTAGCAGCCTCCCGGGAGAATCTGACCTATCTGACAGCAGCAGGCGTCGTCGAACTGACACCGACCTCGTGCCTAATCGGTCATGACGGCTGGGCGGATGCCAGACTGGGTGATTACGACAACTCTGACGTCATCCTGAACGACTATTTCCTCATTCAGGAGCTCGCCAGGCTGGGGCGAGCCGAACGCAAGCAGAAACTCCACGCGCTTGGCGACGCGGCTGCAGCAGCGCTCGAGATACGGCTGACAGAAGCCGTTGACCGCTATGAGAAGATTGTCCTACTGACCCACGTGCCGCCGTTTCGAGAGGCGTGCTGGTATGATGGCAAGCCAAGCAACGACGACTGGCTCCCGCATTTCGCGTGCAAAGCAGTGAGTGATGTGATCGAAGAAGTCATGAGCCGGCGCCCCGACAGATTCCTGACTGTTCTGTGCGGGCACACGCATGGCGGCGGCGAGGTGCAAATCGCTGCTAACGTGAGGGTGCTGACGGGGCCAGCGCAGTATGGCAAGCCGGAAGTGCAGCAGGTCTTCTGCTGGGATTGAATCGCCCCCGGGGCCTTACTCCTGCCATGGTGTTCGCCGGGGAACATCACCATGCGTGCGAGTTCTTTTCAATATTGAAGAGAATGCCGGGCAAGGCCTACACAAAGTCCGCCCAGGCGACGTGGATATTGCAGGCCGACAGCCTTGATGACCCCGCGCTAATATTCCGCGCTACTATTCCGCCATCTCATAGAGCTTGTCAGCGAATGACACGATCAGATCCCGCATAGCGAGAAGCTCTCGCCATGTTTCCGGAATTCCTGGGGCGCCGTAGTAGGCTCCGGCGAGTTGTCCATAGACCGCGCCTGTCGTATCGGCATCATCACCGAGATTGACGGCAAGCAAGCATCCCTCCCGGAAGGAACTGCTCTTGTTGAACGCCCAGAGCGCGGCTTCGAGTGATTCCACGACAAAGCCGGTGCCTCGAATCTCCGGTGGTTCTTTCTGTTTGAAGGAGCCGGCCGCCACGGCATCCACCTCCGGCGTCAGGGGATGTTCTTCCCAGTACCCTGGTATCGGCGCATAGTGGCGTGACAGAAGCTCTTCCTTCGACACGCCTCGAAGTGCCCCCACGATCAGGCCCGCCATGTACCGACACGCATGGACCGCGGCTGTTGCTCCATGCGTCGTTCGCGACATGTCGCCCGCCATTTCGATTGCCTTCGCGGGGTCGCTCGCAAAGAACATCGGGATGGGAGCCAGGCGCATGAGTGAACCGTTCCCGGCTGCCCATGAATCTATCGAACCCGAGAATGGCTCTTTGGTCTGCATAAACCGCAGCAAGGCGCTGCGTGTCGTGTTGCCGATGTCAAAGCACGTGCCTGTACTGCTGAGATGTCCCTCCCGCCACCAGCGGACGTACCGCTGCAATTGGTCCTTGGCATCGAAACAACGGCAGTGAATCAAGCTCTCGGCAAGGCAGAGCGCCAGCGATGTGTCGTCCGTCCACTGCCCCGGTTTTAGATGGAAGGGCCCGCCGCCGACCATGTCATCGATGGGTTCAAACGTGCCGGGCGATCGGAACTCGAGTGTCGTGCCGACCGCATCGCCGACAGCGAGGCCCATAAGGCTACCGCGGTATCGGTCTAGCGATTCGATCATCATGATTCCTCCGGCCGGGAACGAAAAAGTGCTCGGGAAACAAGCTCACTGTCCATAGTCATTAGATGTGGGCCTCCAGCATCCTCGGCAATCTTCATACTTGCCCGCGCCTGGCCCTCGCTTGCCGCATGCACACCGGCAACACCACATGTCTGCTGGCAAACGTTGTTCCGAAGCTGCTCGAGTATTGGCTCCGCGGGTCTATTTTCTACACGATACGGCTTCGAGGAATCTCATCCCGCTCCAGGGATGCCATCCGTAGCCGCAGCAGCAGATCGTTCAGTTCTGCCTTCCCTTCTGGTTCATGCGGCAGAGGGCTGGTTTTGGCAGCCTCCAGTAGTTTGTCGCTCAAACGTCGGTACTCGGCCTGATGGAACGAGACTTCCAAGTCGGGCAGCACACCTCTTTCCGGCCCCGTGACTTTGGCGGCAACCAGATCTGATATGTACGGGAGCTTAAATATCTCATTAAGCTTCACTATGCTGGACTCTACTTCTCCGGTTCGCATTAAGTGGATCCCGACCAGGAGAACGCGATACACGTACAATAGCGGTTTCACACGTCGCGGATGGTCCTTTTCAAAAAGCTTCCACTGACTGCGAGCGAAGCCGCAATAGTGTTTGTGATGGCCACGCGTAATGCAGCGCCTTGCGATGTCCTTCAACTCTTGATGTTCCGGGCACGTTCGCACCACTAGCGGTGACAGAACTTGTTCCAGCACATTGCCGTTCTTCTGGAGGAGCAGCCCAAAGTACTTTCGCAGGTCGTGCGTTACGAGATCCAATTCCAGGCCGTCGCAGTCACATAGCTTCTTAACGGTTTGGCGAGCCCGACCCAGCCCCAGGACTTCTTGCACTGGCAGAGCATGAGCCCCTTTGACGTCAAAATCGGAATCCGATGACGGAAAGCCGTACATGTGAGAACCACTCACTACCAGGAATACGATGGGATAGGGATGCTTGTCGATTTCCGTCAGTAGTCGTTTGTCCAATCTCATTCTGCATCACCCCCTTGCCGCAACTTGCTCCGGCGGGCTTTGACCAGAAATGCCTCTGCTCGCTGGAAATCAGGGTTCTCAGGCAAGCGTGTGGCGGCGAACGCTTCCTCGAACTCCTTCTCCAGGGACAGTCGCCATTCCTCCACTTCCGCCCAACACCATTCTCCCCGGCGAATGGCGGTAAGTCGCCCGGCGTGTTCATCGACGCAGACAGGTACGAATCCCTCTCTCAGCACCGTAATTCCCGAGAGCATCAGCCGCATCAGGTGCATGACATGTTTCCACTTGACGGTGCCGTTGCGACTCAGTTGCCGGTGTGCCTTGGCAAGTTGGGACCGGCAGTAGCCCTGGTACGTCTGGTACGCGCGACGAGAAAGAAAGCTGGCCCGCATGGCCAGCAGCTCTTCGGCGAGTGGCGTCGCAATTTCCACAATCGGCGAATACACGCATTCAAGCACCGACGGATTGGCCTGTAACGCGAGGCTTAGAAACTTCTGCAACTCCCAGTAGCAGTCCGACGTTTCCTCATCTATGAGCTGTGCAGGAGCGCCGGCGAAGGACCACTGCAAATCGGCTGGCGCCAGATAAATGCCACGGCGATCGGTGTCCGATTCGTCATCGGCCAGCCCATATGCACGGGATCCGATGACGCAGCGATAGATCACGTTCTCGTAGAGATTGTCCAGTCTAGTCATCATTCCTGCTCGGCTTCGCTCGCATTATCCTCGTGCAATGAGGAGGCAATGTCCAACCGCCCGGCCAACTCAATCAGCCCGCGCGGTGTCTTCGCAACCTTGTACACGAACGCCTCGTCCAACTCGCCGGTCCGTTCACGATACCAGCCCTTCCGCGCCTGGAACAACAAGGCCGCAGCCGGATGCCCCGGCACCTCAAGCCTCATCCTGATCCCCGCACACCGCAGAACGCCACCACATGTTGATGATGCGGTGTTCTTCGGCGTTCGCCGGGCGATTGCAAAGCCCACGAGCCTGAATGATCTCCTTGGTGTAGGGATGCAGCTCAATCGTCAGTAGCGGCTGGCTGCCCGCTCGCAAGGAGAAGATGGCTGAACGGCCCGTGTAGCAGCACCGAGCATACCCGGCCACACAATGATGCATAACGTAGCCTTCGACCATCAGGTCACGACTGGTGAGCAACTCCTGTATTGACCACTCGCGTCCCTGGATCTCAGTAGCCCAGTCCAAGCCATGGCTCTCCCAGCGAAGTTCCTCAACGGGTTTGTAAAGGGACTCCAGATACTCTCTGGCCAATGCCATGCACCGCGCCGGTGACCTGCCCCGCCAGGAAAACGCGCGACCGCGTCGAGCCTCTGTGAACCGATGCCTAGCCCAGCGCAAGACGAGCGACGCTTCCACATCAGCAAGATCATCACGATGGCGGACAAGCCACCGGACGGTGTCCTGCCAGAACGCCCGCTCTCGTTCGTCCTGTGCCGCGGTCGGGTCAACAACAAAGCTGGGATCCTGTGTCAACCTGACGAATTCTGTTTCGGTACCTCCAAGCCGCATAATCTCTGCGAACATACATCCTTCCAGCGGGCTCAGACCCGTTGGCACGTCGAACAGGCGGCGCGTCAGCCCACTCGGGACGTGCCAGTTCATCTGTCGCGCGAATTGGGAGAGATTTTCGCCTTGTCCAAGGACAATGGTCCAGCAAAGCCACTTTGCATGTGGCGTCCCGGGCGGTCGATTCCAGTTCGAGTCAAGAAAGGCGGGGATTTCATGCTGCACAAACAGGTGATGCACAAAAGAGCGAAGCAATTCCGGAAACTCAGCCTCGGGTGGATGCCACATTCCGGGATGACGAATCCAAAACGGCGCAAAGGCAAATACCAGCCCCAGCGTCACATCTGTCTCGTGCTCATGTGCTTGGTATCGCACGTGCGGATCCAGTTCGACTAGGCTGAGTTTGAACTCCGCTGCACGGTGCCGCAGCAGTTCGACCGCGTCGACCGCGGCTCGACATGCCTGCTCCAAGACGGCCACGAGTGCGGGTTCGGGCCAGCGGCCGCTTTCGCGGTGACAACCGGACTTGGAGCAATACGCGATCAGGCGCGCTGATACCCCTGATTTGGCTTGGCCTTCTGGAACGCAAGAAAAAGTGAGGAACGTGAGATCTCCAGGAGGATGGCATTGCCCTTCGTCGACGAGGGTAGCTGGGANNTGGGAGCAGCGGAGTGCTTTCACGCAGTGCTTCTCGACTGGCGAAAGCTAGTTCGTCCAGTCGGAAGTCGAGGTTGTCAGCCGTATCGGCGTAATTCCAATAGTCATCATACCAACATTGGCTGTATTCATTGTAATAGAAGAACCAATGACCATCCTCTGTGTCGCGGTTTTTGTCGCCCCAACTGCGTGTGTGCGCATCGGTGTCTTCGAACCGAGTCCGAACGTACCGGCGTTTCAATTGCTCCGGCCCGAGAGGCCGGTGCCAATTGACCACCTTCTTGCCATGACGAGTCTGCTTCATCAGTGCGATCTCCCGTCGGCTTCTGACATTCTCGCGGCAGTTGCGTAACTGGTCCAGCAATGCTCCGTCGTCAGGCAGTAAATCGAGCGCGTCTCGACACACCTCGCGATCGAACCGCTCATCTGATGGGAGCCGCTGGCGATACGGGACCAGCAACGCCATCGTGTAAGCAGGTAATCACGGACGCAGCGATAGATCACGCTCTCGTAGAGATCGCCCGATTTAGACATCATTTCTGCTCGGCTTTCCTATCACAAGCCGGAGTGAGCCTCATTCTGGTTCGCCGGCGATTGCAGGCCACCAAGCCTCTCTTGCACGGCCAACGCCACCAGAAAAGCGTGTGCAAACGGCCGTCCTTCGAATTCCAACGCCTCCAGCGTATCCGTCATCCCGTATTGCTCGATGTCGTAGCTGTCCGGATCCCACACGCGGACAGGCTGCCTCGTCGCGAGTTCTCGAAGGCGGTCAACGCACGCGGCCCGATCAGGACGCGACAGCAACTCCAGATAGCAGGGCACGTAAATCCGCTTTCTGGCTTCAACGTAGCCCAGCGTGGAGCCATCTTCGCCCCAGTATGCGCCGATGGCCTTCGCGCCTCGCCCGCGTGGGTAGCGAATGGCGCAGGTGGACCGAAACGCCTCTCGAGCATCAGGCTCACACCAGCGATCCTCGCCCGGCCAGATCTTCAGGAACTGCCAAGCGTTTTCGACAGTTCGAGACTGCACACCCTGCATGCCCGGTACATCAATGCCAGGGTCGACAGTAGAAAGGGGTGATAGTAACCACAAGTCCTTCCACTCGGGCGGATTGAAGATCATGGCGCGGCTTGAAACCGCGAGCCTCATCACGCCATCCGGCGCCTTGTCTTTGTAACCGCAAACGCCGATCAACGGCTTCTGTCCTTTGCTCATGGATGCCACCTTGCTGGTTACTCACCGTACATGTAAAGACGGGTACTGCAGAATCGAGCGAAGCCCGCAACGCGTTTTTTCCGTCGTCCTGTTCTTCCAAAACCCTTTCTTGGTTTGCGTCCAGTCCTTGCCGCCATTCCCGCGGTCGCGGGCCGCAGCCCTTTACGGATACCCACCGAACCTCTCGCGAAACGGCGCAATGATCGATCCGCTGCGCGATCTGTCGAGCACGGCGAAGGTCACGGAACGAAAGGCCCGGGCGAAGTCACCAGTGTCCATCAAAGCCTCGTGGAACAGTCCGGCGATCTCGGCCGGATCATTGCGGAACACGCCGCAGCCCCAGGCACCTAGCACCAGGTGTTCGTAGCCATGCATCACACATGCGGCCAGCACCTTCTTGATCCGCATCATCATGACCGAGTTTATCCGCTCTACGTTCCCGGGTTCGTTTCTTCGAACCGCGCCGGCGTTGACCGCGGGTGCGGTGATGAACGAGACTTGGTAAGCCTCATCCAGCAATTCGCCGTCGTCATCAAGGAACACCGGGACGTCCGGACTGAGAATCATGTGGTCCGTGTACAGTGTCGTCCCGCAGCGACGGTTCTGCTTGTAGTATTCCGGCTGTGCCATCAGCGTGGCGTAAAGCGCAGACGAGCGAGCCAGACTCTCTTCCTGTGCCTGGCTGCCGCCGAGAAAGCCGCCGCCGGCGTTCTTTGCAGAGGCGAAGTTGAGGCAGAGCGTCCTGCCGAGCCCTTCCACGGCCACGAGCCGTCGGGCCGCGCTCAGCGTTGATTCGTTCTGCACGCTCACCGACGTATCGAAATGCAGCCGTGCGAGTTGCTGCTCACAGCGCGCAAGCAGGTCGTCTCCTTCGGCCGGCGTGTACAGCACAGTGTTCTCGACCGCGTTGCGGATCGCAGAAGCGATTCGCACGCGCGACCCGGTCGCGCTTGTGTACGAGCCGACGTCGAGGATTCTCAACGTGTCAGCCGCTTGTCGGGCTCTTGCCTTTCGGTTCATGCTTCCGGTCCGTTTGAATTCGATACCAGGATGGGGAATCAGCCACGCCCGCCTCGTTCGGTCATCGGTGTGTAGCTTCTCCAACCCCGCTTCTCGACTCGCCTGACATCCTCGACAGCGCCGAGCGACTTGAGGAATGCCAGTAGGCGAAGCAGTTCGTCATCGATCAAGCTGCCGGTGTACTCCGACACACGTATCCCGTTTCCATAGTTCAGCGAAAACGTCGCTGGCGTATCATCAACAATGAGAACCTTGCTCAAAGAGTAGCCCCTGCGTTTGAGCTTCTGGAGGCGTTTGGCTTCGAAGTACTCGCGGCGATCCGCGTCGAAACGCTTCGTGCATCGCTCCGCACTGAAAACGAAGGCCAGGTCAGGCGGCACATCAAACAGGTTGCGTACGACCTTCGCGGCATAGGCCGGCGATGCCGAGGTCCAGATTGCCAATTCGAACCACTCTAGGCACGTCTCAAGAAAGTGATCCAGATGGGGCCGCTTGTACACAAAGTAATCACCAACCTTGAAATCCTCTTCGCGGTCCAGACGCGTCTCGGATGCATAGATCAAGGTGCCGTCGAGATCCAGGATCAGCAGCTTGTCGAAAGTTCGGCTCATTTGAGCACCGTCGTCTCACAAATTCCCCTTGTGAGCAATCACCGCCAGCAGTTCTTCCTTCAGAACCGGGTCCGCGTCGCCGATGGCCTCGGCCAGCAGCCGGGATTCCTCCAGGTACACCGCAAGGAAGCCCAATGAAACGCCTTCCGAGTCATTCAGGTTGTCAATCCGGTCCAACAGCTTGATGATCCTCACCTCCCGGCTCGCGGCCGCCAGCCTTGTCCGCATCTCCGCCTTGCGTTCCCGCCGGTTCTTCTGCGGATCGCGCGGCGGATTCGTGAGCACCTGCACCATCGCAGCCACTTCATCACCAAACACACGGGCGATCTCTTCGATCTCAACTGCGGTGTCCTCGACCACGTCGTGCAGCAGGGCCGCAACCACCATGGTCTCGGTCGCCTCCGGGTGGATCAGCACCCGGGCGGCCACGCGGGCCGGATGCTCGACATACGGCCTGCCGCCCTTGCGCCGCTGATCGCCGTGGGCCTCTCTCGCGAACTGTGCTGCTTGCAGTATCACGATTGTCCTTTCTTCAGTCGGCCTCTATCGCTGTGCCTGCCTCCCGCTACGCGATGCCGAATGCACCATGTGACAAGACGCAGGAATCGCATTGTCAAAACGTGCCGCCCCTCGGACTACCCTGCCGAGGGGCGGCGATTGCGCCGGGAAGTCTCCTCTCCACCGGTTGTGTCAGGCGGTCGGCCTCCATCAATTCGCCGTGCTCTACTTTTGAACTACGCCCGAGCGGGTCGCGCATGACTTCCCTGGCAACTAAATCGGGCGGTGGGATTCGCACCCACATCCGGCGAAACGGCCTTTTGTCCTGAAACCGGCGGACAGCGCGGGTTTTCAGTCTCGAGCAATAATCTCAGTCTGATGTGACCTCACTGTTCCGAACGCGCCCGCGGGACCGGCCCGAAGGCAACGTTACTCGGGGGCCGTGGCCCCTGTTGCGGTCCGAATTAGCCTGAGTCTAAGCCTGAGACTGTGCTCACTCCATCAAGTCTCCCAGAACGAAATCAAGCACCTGCTTGCCGATCCACACCGGCTCGACCTGCGTCGAGTTGGCACGCTCGCGAGCGACCTTGACCGCGTCGCTCAGCCGGGTCAGCCGGGCGAGGATATCCGCCTGGACCTTCACCGGGATGGCGCCGCACTGGTGCCGCGTGGTCCACGTGCCAACAACCTTGTCCACGTGAACGACGTCCACCTGGGCAGGGTGCTGCTCCGTCGCCTCGTACTTCACGAAGGCGGTCGGCACCTTCTGCGTTCGCACCTGCTGCGTCGCCTCGGTGACGTAGCAGTTGGCCTCCCTGGAGAAGACCCAGTCGCGGTCGGTCGGCAGCGTGGGCGCGGCGCCGATCAGGGCCGCCAGTTCGCCCAGCTGCTTCTCGATGAACAGCAGCACCGTGACAGGCACATCCCGCAGGATGACCTTGTCGTCGACAACGACATCGGCGCGGGCCTTCGTGTTGCCGTGCTCCTGCGTCGCCACCACGTCCTGGAGCTCGATCACCTCTGCGGCGATCTGCTTGAGCACCTCGGGCACGCGCACCTGCACGCGCTNNGCGCTCGCCGGGCAGCGGCTCGCCGTCCTCGGCAAGCGGCTCGTACGTGCGGGTGATGCCCATGATGGCGTCCGCTTTCCACTGCTGGCGCGCATCCGCCAGCGCTCGGATGGCGCGGGTCTTCCGTCCCGTCGCCACCGCAATGATCTCATGTAGTTTCGTAATCGCAGCCATACTATACCTCCATCGAGGGTCCAGCCATCTTCTGCGTCATGACCACCCTCGCTCTTGCGTTCATCTCAGCCCAATGACCCTTCTCGTCCCGGATCATCAGGGAGCCGACGCGCGCCGCGCCCTGT
>NPIF01003617.1_pt4 | contig 12794 bp, 12 predicted proteins | sample 8637461 | NCBI WGS metagenome assembly NPIF01 (sample SAMN07420641, study PRJNA396082) | bioreactor metagenome | isolation source: sample BR12 brine-fed electro-methanogenic bioreactor BR | place: Japan: Kochi | collected 2016-12-09
GGCCGTGGGATTCTTCGCCATCAAGATGGGCGTTGACATGGTCAAGCGCGCCAAGGGCGATGAGCCGGAACTGAAAGCCGTACTCGTCAGTGCGCGTCAGATCGACGCCGCGCAGCGCATCGAGGAATCGATGCTGAGCACGAAACAGGTTCCGGGCAATCTCGTGCCCTCCGAAGGTTTCTTTGATAAACCGTCGCTGGTAGGGCGCGTGACGGCGATGGGCATACCGCCCGGTGTCCCGATCACCAAGAGCATGCTGGCGCCGCCGGGCTCGGAACCCGGCCTCAGCGCGACGATCCCGCCGGGATATCGCGCCGTCAGCGTGAAGGTTAACGAGGAATCGGCGGTTGCGGGCTTCATCATGCCCGGCAGCCGCGTTGATGTATCCGCATCGGATCCCAAGGGATGCGGCAGTCGGTTGATTCTCACGGACGTCGAAGTCGGCGCCGTGGGGCAATCGCTCAGCCAGGTCGGCCCCGACGGCAAGACGGTGCGCATGGCGAAATCCGTGACACTGTTCCTGAGGCCCGACGAAGTGCAGATTCTGCATTCTCACTCGGGCCGCGGCCGGATCAAACTGGCGCTGCGGGGATTCGGGAAGGAAAAGAAAGCTGCGAGCTCGTTCCTGTCAAAGCTGTTTTCGGCCGCGGCGAAGAAGCGGCTGGCGGCTGGGAACGATCGATCCAGACCGAAAACTCAGCAACACGTCGTCGAAGTGGCGCACGGTGCTGAGGTTCAGAGAGTTGTGTTCTTGAAGTCTCCAATCACCGGTGGGTACGAACTTGCCCCTCATGGATTTGCCGAGGAGCAACCGTACGCGGATGCGGGTGATCGCGACGACGCATTCTATTCGGAGAGCGACGAATGATCTCGACCAAGGATGGCAAAACGTTTCTGGCTTCAGCCGGTTCACGGACGTGCCGGCCCGGCCGTCGTCTGCTCTTATTCTGCGCGGCGTGTGCCTGTGCCGTGAGCTTCGGGCATGTGCCGGGCTCACAGAGCGGTGTTGCGCACGGTGAACCCGCAATCAACGCGCCGGCGCTTGTTCCGGCCGTGTTTGCGGTCGCCAATCGCGCGATGACGCTCGGCGGCGATCCGGTTCCGCCAAAATCTTCCGATGCCGCGGTGGCGATTCCGAATCGCCCCGTGGTTCTTGCCGACAGCCCGGCTGCGGCCGAATCGGAAGACGCAATGACGTCGCCCGTTCTCCAACTCGGAGAGTTCGAGCCGCCTGCGCCGCTTACGGCGGCCCCTGCGGTGCTCGCCATGGCTGATCCTCCCGTAAGTGGGGCGGACAGTCCGCCTGTGCACCGTGAGGACGATGCGATTATCGAGTCCGTCGATGTCAGCGGTTTGACGACCGAGCACATTACGATCGCTCGCAACTCGGTTGCATTCATCAATATGAAGGTGCCGCTCAATCGTGCTGAGATCGCGGATCCGAGTATCGCGGATGTCGTCGTTCAGTCGCCGACCCGAATCGTCGTGGCGGGTAAGGAAGTCGGCGCGACGCAGTTGATCCTGACGATCGGCGAGCGGCAGCGCGTCTTCAAGGTGACGGTGGAACTCGATCTTGCGGTGTTGCAGGATCTGATCAGGCGACAGGCTCCGGCGGCGGACGTTCAGGTACGCAGCGTCGGCGGCAACGTCGTCCTGAGCGGCTTCGTGCCCGACGCGTCGACTGGCGAGCGCCTGGTGCAGCTTGCGAGTCTGGTCCAGGGCGGCGATGTGACGAATCAACTGACCGTTGCCGGCGTGCAGCAGACGATGCTGCGGGTCGTCGTCGCCGAAGTGAACAAGGAAGCGCTGCGCGAACTCGGCGTGAACTGGGCGATCGGCGCATCCGACTGGTCGAGGGACTTTTTCTTTGCGAACAACCTCGGGCAGTTGAACCCGACCACGTTCGGCAGTTCGGGCGTGGCCGATGTGCTGCAGGGGCAACAGCTCTATTCCGCCGCCGCCACCGCGAACCTGGCGACGGCGAACATCACGTTCGGCTTCCCAAGAGCCGAGTTTCAGATGTTCGTCAACGCGCTGCGGCAGAACGGACTGTCGAAGATCCTGGCGGAGCCCAATCTCGTCGCGATCAGCGGGCAGACCGCACAGTTTCTGGCGGGCGGCGAAGTGCCGATTCCCGTGACGCAGGGCGGTGCGACGGCCGGTTCGATCACGTNNGCGTGCGACTCGCATTCACGCCGACGGTCATGGGCGGGCAGATTGTACGAATCCACGTGATGAGCGAAGTCAGCGAGGCGATCCCGAGCGGACAACTCGCCGGCGGCCTGCCCACGTTTACGTTTAACACGCGGCGCGTCGAATCGACGATCGAGTGCGGCAATGGTCAGACGTTCGCCATCGCCGGCCTGCTCGACGATCGCGTTCGCGCCAGTGCCGACAAGATTCCCGGACTGGGCGACATCCCGATCCTGGGGACGTTGTTCAGCTCGACGCAATACCAGAAGTCGGAGAGCGAGTTGCTCTTCCTGGTGACGCCGCAGCTTGTTGAGCCGCTTGATCCGCATCAGGTACCGCCCCCGCCGGGCAGCCTGACCGGGGATCCGTCGGACTACGAGTTGTTCGCGCTCCAGCGTCTCGAAGGGCACACGGAGCCCACACCGACATTCGACCGCGTTCCGCGGAGCGACGTACCGGTCAACACACGGCCGGGCGATGCTTCGGGCTGGAATACATCCTCGCTGGCCCTCCGAGGGCCGTGGGGCCTGGCCGACTTTGAAGAGAGCCAATAACACAGTGCTCTCGCCCACATACCCTCCCGCCGGCCGCCGATGAGGCTGCGGGGCGAACTCACCAGATTCATGTACCGCTTGTCGCACTGCGGGCGAGCCGCATTGCGCCGGCAACTCCGTGATTGGAGGGTGAAAGATGCGTCTACGAAGAGGAATCAGATCGTCGCGACTGCGGCGCGCAAGCGTCATGGTCCAGAGTGTGTTGTTCGGAGGCACTGTCGGCATCGGCGTTGCTGCGCTGGCGGTCGATACAGGGCTGATGTTCAGCGCGAAGCAGGAACTTCAGAACGCCGCCGATGCGGCTGCGCTGGCGGCTGCCTCGCAGTTGGGTGCGAAAGTGGATCCGACCTCGGCCGCTGCGGTTGAAGGCGCCAATTTCGCAGCCCTGAACGCGGTGGCGGGCTTGGGCGTCTCGCTGGACGTTGATGCGGACCTTGTTTTTGGTCACGCGGTNNCGGTCATGAACGGCGAGAAGTTCGACTTCCTGCCGAACGAACAGCCGTATGACTCGGTACGCGTCACGCTGAAGAGAAACTCCAACGTCTCAGACGGGCCAGTCTCGCTGCTGTTCGCCAAGGCGCTCGGCAAAGAAGGCGCGAACCTGGAGGCGAGCGCAACGGCGATGCTCGTGCCGCGAGACATCGCGGTGGTGATCGACCTTTCCGGTTCGATGAACGACGACAGTGAGCTGCGCCATTACAAGGACTTCTGGTCCGAGAGCGGCGGCATGCGCGACGGTGTTCAGGTCAACCTGGTCGATATCTGGAAGGCACTGCCGATTGCGAAGGGCAACGCGGGTGTCGGTAACGGGCTCGACCCGCCGCCTCCGGGTAATCCGAATAATGAAAACGACCAGCCCGGCACCGGTCCCGGCGCTCCCGCCAACGCGGGCGGCAATCCTGATCCTGGCGCCGATCCCGGCGGTGGTGTGGAACGCGGTCCACGATGGGGCTGGATGACCGGTTGGGGCGAACCGCTCCTGCTGGATTCATACTCGCCGACGAGCGACAGCGGGCTCTACTACATTCCGCGGTATTCGACGTGCAGCGATTCCGACGTCATCGAGAACCTGACGACTGCCGGTTATACGCAGAACGAGCGTAATGCGCTCCTCAGCGGTGCGTACGACGGCAACACCACTTACTATCGCAATCGCGTCCAGGTTCTCGTGGGCTTGGCCGGCTGGAAGAGCAAGAAGAAGATCGGCAACGATCAGGATTCGAAGTACACCGGCGGTCCCGGCAATGGTGACGACGTCGTCGATTCGAACGAACTGACGCAAGAGGTGGATTATCCGTTTAACAGCGGCAGTTGGAGCAACTACGTCGACTACATGGTCGGCTCGTCACAGATGCGGAACACCGATTCGAACTTCCGCTATCGATACGGACTGAAGACGTTCACCAACTACCTGCTTGAGAAACGGGCCAGCCACAGCCAGACGCCTGAGCTGGCGGATGCGCCGGAGGAGCCGTTGCACTCCGTGAAGAACGCGGTGCAGGCGATGATCGACGTAATCGTCGGCCTTGAGACGCAGGATCACGTGTCGCTCGAAGCCTTCGGGCAGTACGGCTATCACTGTCACGATTTGACGGTTCCGGATTCGCCTGACCTCTTGGCCGAGGCGCTTCAGGATATTCCCAACACCCTGAACGGATATCAGGCGGGCCATTACACGGCATACACCAACATCGGTGCGGGTTTCGCCAAGGCGACGGAGGAACTGTCCAGCGAACGGGCGCGAACCAGCGCCGCCAAGGTTGTGATTCTGCTGACTGACGGTAAGCCCAACATCAACGAATGGAATTACTACGTCGGCAACAACCACACTGACGCCATCGGCTGGGCAGAGGAAGCGGCGGAAGACGCCAAGGAGATCGGCGCCACGATCTACACGATCGGCGTCGGCGGCGACGTGAACGCCGAACTCTGCGAAGGCCTGGCGACGTCACCGGATCACTACTTCTTCGCTGACAACACGCCCGATCCGCTGAACGGCGGTCAGCCGATGTATGTGACCCAGTTGCAGGAGATTTTCCAGACGCTGGGCGGAAAACGCCCTGTGCGCCTGATTCAGTAGAAGAAACACCTTTTCGGACGCCGCGGCCGACTTAAGCGGTCGGTCGCGGCGGCCGATAAAGGAAGCGCAGGGCAAGTCCCTGCAGCTTCCACCTGGGGGGAGACATTCCCCAGTCAGACGAAAGAGCCGGGCAGCCATGGCGCAATCGGTCCGCACAATCCTCTTCACCGCCAACGAAGCCGATGCTGCCGGTCTGCGCAAAGTTCTGACTTCGCTCCCGCAGATTCGCATTGTCGCTGAACTCGATGAGCCCAGTCTTCTGGGCCAGGCGGCTTCTCAGTTTCCCTGCGATCTGATCGTTGCCGACCTCGATCCCGCCGCACCGGTTGTTATCGAGTGCCTGAAACAGCTCAAGGAAGTTCACCCGGGGCTGCCGGTCTTCACCCTGAGTTCCCAGACCGAGGGCGAGATCGTTCTGCGCGCAATGCGTGCGGGCGTCCGCGAGTATCTTGTCAAACCGCTTCAGGTCGATGAACTCGAACAGGCGGTTTCGCGGATCGTTCGCGATCAGCCTCAGACCAAGCAACCCGGCAAACTGATCTCGGTCATGGGCAGTGCCGGCGGCGTCGGAAGTACCACCATCGCGACCAATCTGGCCGTTGAGCTGGCCGATCTGGTCGGGCCGGAGAAAAAAGTCGCGCTCGTTGACCTGGACTTCCGGTTCGGGCATGTTGCGACCCTGCTGGATGTGCACGGTCAGTTCACTGTAGCCGATCTGTGTTCAACGCCGGAGCAGCTGGACGAGCAGATGATTCTCAAAGCGCTCATCAAGCATGGCGAGAATCTGTTGGTGTTGCGCCGGCCGCATTCCTTTGCCCAGGCGGAGATGATCACTGCCGCGCACTGCGCCAATGTACTGAGCAACCTTCAGGAGATGTGTGAATACGTCGTGGTCGACGGCCCGACGCGCGCCGACCCCGGCGGTCGTTCGGTGCTCGACGCGGCTGACTACAACCTGATGGTGCTTCAGTTGCTCGTGACGAGCGTTCGCAATACCGACCGTATGATGCAGGAGCTGGCCGTCCAGGGGTTCAACACTGATCGAATCCAGTTCATCTGCAATCGCCTCGGTCGTGAATCAGGCCACCTGGAGGTTGCACAGGTGGAGACGATTCTGAATCGGAAGATTTTCGCCACGATTCCGGACGATTGGAAATCCGTCAGCGCGTCGATAAATATCGGACAGCCGTTGAAGACGGAGCACGCCAAGTCCAAGGTCAGGCAGGAACTGCGCAACCTTGCGATGAAACTTCACTGCCCCGAAGAACTGGCCGCGCAGGAGGCTCGCCGCAGCGGCCTGCTGGGCAAGTTCCTTCGCAAAGGCGGCACGACGTCCGCGAAGTCGGAGGCTCCGTCCGCCGGCGAGACACCCGCTCCCGCCACCGGATAGGGCACGCGCCGGTTCGATAATATACGGCGCGGCGCGCTGCTCGAATTATCACGCACGGTCCCAACCTGCTGCCAATACGGGTTCCCCGTTCAGCCGATGTAGAAGATGCACGCCGGCGCGTTGAAGCCGCCGCAATGATGTCGCGCGCGTCGAGACGCCGGCCGCGCGCGGATGACAGGGGGGTACACACGAACATGTTTGGTCGTTCGAAGATTCCGACCTTGAAGATGCCCAAGCAGACGCCGCCGGCGCCGGAGAAGGTATCCGCCCCGGCAAACGCTGCGCCGCCCGCGGACAAACAGACGACTCCTCCGCCGAAGGCGCCCGCGCCGCAGCAGCCTGCCGCCGCTGACCCGCCCAAGCCGTCCAAGGATCGGACGGACGAGTTCTACACGCTGAAGACGCGCATCCACAAGAAGCTGGTGGAAACGCTGGACCTCGCCGCCATCGGCCAACGGGCCGACGATGATGTGCGGAAAGAGGTCAAACAGGTCATCNNGCGCTGCTGAACTTCAACGAGCGGCAACAGCTTGTCAACGAAATCCTCGCCGAGACCTTCGGCCTTGGGCCGCTTGAAACGCTGCTCACCGACCCGCACATTAGTGACATTCTCATCAACGGCCCGAAGATGGTGTACGTCGAGCGCAAGGGCCGGCTCGAAAAGACGAACGTCACCTTCAAGGACGACGCCCACCTTATGCACGTGATCGACAAAATCGTGTCGAGCGTGGGGCGGCGCTGCGACGAAGTTTCGCCGATGGTCGACGCGCGTCTGAAGGACGGCTCGCGTGTCAACGCCGTAATTCCGCCGCTGGCGATCGACGGCCCTTCGATGTCGATTCGCCGCTTCGGCGCCGATCCGATCACGTGGGATGATTACGTCAAATACAACTCCGTGACGCCGGAGATGGTCGAGTTCCTTCGAGCCTGCGTCATCTCAGGATTGAACATCCTGATCGTCGGCGGTACCGGTTCGGGTAAGACGACGCTGCTTAACAACCTGTCGTCGTTCATTCCCGATCACGATCGCATCGTGACGATCGAGGACGCGGCCGAACTGCAACTGCGACAGCCGCATGTCGTGCGACTTGAATCGCGTCCCGCCAATATCGAAGGCAAGGGGCAGATCGCGATCCGCGACCTGCTGGTCAACGCGCTGCGTATGCGGCCCGATCGTATCGTCGTGGGTGAGTGCCGCGGCCCGGAAACGCTGGACATGCTTCAGGCGATGAACACCGGCCACGAAGGTTCGCTCACCACGATCCACGCCAACAGCACCCGCGATGCGGTGCAGCGCGTCGAGACGATGGTGATGATGGCGGGCTTTGACCTGCCGGTGAAGGCGATTCGCCAGCAGTTCGCCAGCGCGATTCACCTCGTCGTCAACGCCAGTCGTCTGACTGGCGGACCGCGGAAGATCATGTCCGTCGCCGAGGTGCAGGGCATGGAAGGCGACGCGGTCACGATGCAGGAAATATTCAAGTTTGAGCAGATGGGGATTACCGAGACGGGCAAGGCGTACGGCCGTTTCATCGCGACCGGCCTTCGGCCCGGCTTTCTCGATCGGCTCAAATACAGCGGCGTTGAACTCAACCCCGCGCTCTTCGAGCGGCAGGTGCTTTCGACGGACGCAACGGATTAACGGAAGGCACGGATGATGATGGACACGGCAATGACGATCGGCGGATCACTCCTGGCCGCGGGGGGCTTCTGGGAATCCTACGGCCTCTACATCCTGCCGCTGATCGGTTCCATCATGCTCAGCTACGCCGTCTTCAACCTCGTGCGCGACATGCGCAAGCCCGAGGCGAAGAAGGTATCGCAACGCCTGCGAGAGACCGGTTTCGACATGGGCGAGAGCGCGGGCGAGCGGGCCGCCAAGGAGTCCATCCTTCGCCGACAGAAGCAGGCGGCGGGGTCGTTGTCAGCGGCCATCGGTCAGTTCGGGTTTGTGCCGAACCTCCAGCGCATGCTGGAACAGGCGAACCTGCCGTGGTCGGCAACGACTTTCCTTGTCAATCTGATCGGGATCGCGTCGCTGGTGTATATCGGCGCCTACTTTGGGAAGATGCCGCAATGGGTCGGCATCAGCGGAGCCGTCGCCGCCGTGTTTGTTCCGCTGCTCGTTATCTACATCAAGCGCAAGATGCGGCTGAACAAGTTCATGAACCAGTTGCCGGACGTGTTCGAGCTGATGAGCCAGGCGCTTCGCGCGGGGCACTCGCTCGCCAACGCGATCATGCTGGTGGGGCAGCAGTTGCCCGATCCCGTCGGTACGGAATTCGCCCGCGTCTTTCACGAGCAGAATCTCGGTATCAAGATCGAAGACGCATTGTCCGACATGGCCAAACGCGTCGGCCTGATGGACGTCAAGTTCTTCGTGACGGCGGTGCTGATCCAGCGGCAGACGGGCGGCGACCTCGCCGAAGTGCTCGACAACATCAGCGGCGTGATCCGCGATCGCATCAAGCTTTTCGGCATGGTCAAGGCACTGACGGCGGAGGGACGGCTTTCAGGTTGGGTGCTGCTCGCCCTGCCTGTGGTCGTGTTCGTCATGGAGCTTGTGGTCAATCCCGAGTACGCCCACCTGCTGCTCGATGAACCGGTCGGTCAGTACATGCTGATCGGCGCCGCCATCAGCCAGTTGCTCGGCCTCGCGATGATCCAGAAGATCGTGAACATCAAGGTCTAGGAGCGGATGCAATGGAACTCTTCGCAATGATCGGCATGGGCGTCGTCGCGCTGGCGATGATCGTCTATTCATTCATGCCCAAGAAGAGCGAGGAGCAGGCCGAGGCGGTCAAACGCCGCACCGCCGGTCTGAGCCCGTACGAAGACAAGGCGACGCTCCAGCGCAAGGCCAAGCAGCGAGCCCGCACCAACACCATGTTCGAGAAGGCGGCGCCGCTGCTGTCCAGGCCCGTGATGCCCAAGAACGCCGAGGAGCATTCGACGCTCAAGTCCAAGCTCGCCAGCGCCGGATTCCGCCGAGAAGCGGCGCCGGTGCTCTTTCTCGCCAGCAAGACGGCGGGCGGCGTGCTCTGCGGTGCGATTGCGCTGATCCTCGCGTTGAACTCCGACAAGCCGATGACCAGCGTCCTGGGCCAGAGTGTGTTCGGGCTCGGCATCGGGTTCATGCTGCCCAATCTCTGGCTCAATATCGCCGTGGGGCGGCGTTCCGAGGCGATCCGCAACGGGATGCCCGACTCACTCGACTTGATGGTGGTGGCGGTTGAATCGGGGCTGGGTCTCGACGCGGCCATCCAACGGGTCTCGGACGAGATGAGCAATGTACACCCCGAACTGGCGGAAGAGATGCAGATCGCGACGCTGCAGACGCAGATGGGCGTGCCGCGAACCGAAGCGCTGGCCAACATGGCGGGCCGCACGGCGCTGCCGGAGATGCGGGCGCTGGTGGCGGTCGTCGCGCAGGCGGAGAAGCTGGGCACCAGCATCGCCAAGGCCCTGCGCAATCAGGCGGAGTCGCTGCGGACCAAGCGTCGGCAGAAGGCCGAAGAGCGGGCCCAGAAGACGGCCGTGAAACTGTTGCTGCCGCTGATTCTGTTCATTTTCCCCACGATCTTCGTCGTCCTGGCCGGCCCCGCCGCGATCCAGTTGATGAAGACCTTCAGCGGCCCGACCCCGACGCCGCAGTAGGGGGCGGCCGAATTGCAGGAACGGCGTTTCGCCTCCGCTGGGCCGGGCACTTTGCGGAAATCGCCGATTGTACTTGCCGACTGCCGGCCGCTCGGCTACTCTTTGCTGCAATAGCGAATCTCTCTGATTCTTATCTCTTCCAGAAGATCTGCCTGCAATCCCAGGCGCTTTCTCCTGAAACAGAATGGTCACTGAGGCTCGATAGGCGGCTTGGCGCTGTGCCACTTGTGAGGTTTTGCTCATTCGTCATACGGCGCCCGGCAAAGAGTTGCGGCGAGTGCCGCTGGTTTTTAGAGAGAGCCACGAATCCAACCCCGCTCGAATTCATCGCTGTTTCGCCGGCACCGGCCTTCCGATTGCTGGATTGAGGACATCTGCCAGGACAGAGCCGAATCGTACGCTGTGTTCTGTCAGGTTCGTCATCAATTGGCTTGTGACGGCCGCCGGTTTCGATTCAGGGATTGAGGTAGAGCGGCAGAGCGGACGACGGGCCAATTGGAGATTGTTGATGGGTATGAAACTTTATGTCGGCAACCTGAGCTATGACGTCAGTAGCAGTGATCTCGAGCAGATGTTCTCGAGTCATGGGAAGGTCGAGAGCGCCAGCGTGATCGCCGATCGCGACACGGGCCGCAGCAAGGGCTTCGGCTTTGTCGAGATGAGCTCCCGGGAGGAGGCCGAAGCGGCCATGGCGGCGCTGGACGGTCAGGACCACGGCGGCCGAGCGCTCAAGGTCAACGAGGCGAAGCCCCGGGCCGCAGGCNNGCGGCGGCCGCTGGTGAGCCGGAAATCTCACCGATCATGCGGTAGATGGATCGCGGGCGCGCATACTTCAGTATGCGCCGCAATCCGTCTGCTCCGTGCACCAGACGCGATCGGCATAAGGCCTTTCCGCACATATGGAAGATCGCCCTCGCCCCTTGAAACGGGTGGGCCGCACGTATGATGCCGGACGAGAAAAGCCGATTGCTCACGCTGTTCGAGCACGCGGACACATGGTGCCGTGATGCTGAGGCACAAGATGCGCACGGCAACAGCGTTGTCTTCGATGATGACGCGGCCGTGGCATGGGATATCACGGGGGCGCTCTGCCGGCTGTTCGGCTGGCAGCGCGCCTGCGTGCTTTTCGGGCAATTGGAACGACACGTCGTGGGGCGGCGACGGCCTCCGGGTTGGCCTCTGCGTGATGGCTTCATCGACTCGATGATCGCGCTGCAGGAATTCAACGACCGGCCCGATGTTACCTTTGACCTTCTGCGCGAGCGGATCGAGGCGATGCCCGTCTGGAGCGGCGCCGGCCGAACGAAGTCGCCCGCGTCCGACGATTGACCGCCCGCCGGCCGGCAGCAAGGTCATTCCTATCTGCCCGATCGGGCGGCACGGACCCAACACAAACGAGAAGCCGGGAACGGAGTCAGAATGGCCAAGAAGCGATCGTCACACCAGAAGCGCGAGCGTGAGCAACGGAAGCGACAGCGCGAATTCGAGAAAGCAGAGAAGCGCAGACGCCGACGGGATAACGAAGAAGAACCCCGCGACGATTCAGAGGGTGACGACACGTAGAAGCTCAGCCCCGATGCCGCAGTGGACGGCACTTGTCCTGCCTCGGAACCCCGCGCGCTCGTAACCGGTCCCCGGCCTTCCTGCGCCGCTGAGTGTGTGTGGCAGACCTTAAGTACCCATCAGTCCTCGCCTTTGACCTCGGAAGGGGTCCGATTCGATTCGGCGATCACTTTGGCCGGGCACACAAATGAGATGCCCTGCTGGCCGGACGCTCCAATCATGACCGCCTCGACAATCGGAGCGGTGACAGGTTCCTGGGATCGCCATTCGACGATGAAGTTCGCGCCTGAGCCGCCGCGCACATCGCGTTCCTCCACAAGAAACTCCGNNGCGCTCGAGGTAGGATTGAACCGGCTCGCCGCTGCTGTTGTTGTACTGCACGCTCAAGATCGTGAGCGGGTGAGTCCTGTCCGTATTGCGAATACTGAGTGTGACTGTCAGGCGGAACGGATCTCCCGCATGAATGTACACGTGTGAGTACACCGGTACGTAGAGCGTTTGGGTGATGGCGGCGGTCTCGCTGAAGAGCGTCTCATCGAACTGCCCGGGTGCGGGCGCCTGGTAGCGCATCTGACTGCCGAATTGACTGACTGAGTCCTTCAAGCCAATCGTGACCACAAGCAGGGAGAGAAGCAGCAGGACGACGATTCCCAGAGCGCCCCAGACGAATCTGCCTGATCCGCGGGAAGGCGATTCATCGAGAGTGCGCTTGCTGGTCATCACGGTTCTCCTCGCGCCATGCGATCTACGGCGAGGGTTCCTGTCACGATCCGACATTTCGACTTGCCGCTACCTGCGCGGCGCGGGCGTCGGTGTCTTGCCCGTGCACTTTCATCATACCGCTCCCCTCCGGACCTCGCCAGCAGAGCCGTGTCGGGTGGAGGCTTGCCTTTCAACAGAGCCGATTGAAGGCTTCGGCTTGCTGAATGCAGAAGCGGGCGATTGATGGCATACTATCCGGCTGTATTGACGNNTGAAAGCGATGGTTCTGCACGAGATTGCACCGATCGATTCGTCGCCGCTGGTCTGTGAGGAGATGCCCGATCCGCAGCCGGGGCCGGGTGAAGTAAGGATCAGGGTGAGTTGCTGCGCGATCTGTCGCACCGACCTGCACGTCATCGAAGGCGACCTGCCGCGGGCGACGTTGCCGATCATCCCGGGGCATCAGATCGTCGGCGTGGTCGATAAGCTCGGCGAGGCCGACAACCGCCTGCCGGGGCCGGCCCGCATCGGGCAGCGGGTCGGCGTGGCGTGGCTGCGACACACTTGCGGGGCGTGCAAGTTCTGCAAGGCGGGGCAGGAAAACCTCTGCGAGTCCTCCCGCTATACGGGCTATCACGAACACGGCGGCTACGCC
>NPIF01001086.1_pt1 | contig 12772 bp, 9 predicted proteins | sample 8637461 | NCBI WGS metagenome assembly NPIF01 (sample SAMN07420641, study PRJNA396082) | bioreactor metagenome | isolation source: sample BR12 brine-fed electro-methanogenic bioreactor BR | place: Japan: Kochi | collected 2016-12-09
TTTTTTTTGCTGAATAGTTACCAACTCTTTTTCTTTTTCGTCAATGTCAAAAGTTACTACAATATGGTAACGGTCTATTTTGGAGTTCACCGATTTGTCCTCCCTTCTTGTCAAACTCTGGTGCCTCATGGATTTCCCGAACAGTGATGCCATTGTAACCCTTGTGTGCAAGCGACTTTTAGGCGGCAAACCGTTCCCTGGTAGCCGCTTTGCGACGTTGTTCGTTCCCCATCAACATATCCTGCCCCCTCCCCCGGAAGCCGAATGATCCTTTGAGGCCCGTTAAGGAGCCTGGAGCGCCCTCCAGGTCTCTTTCTGTAAAAAGCTCCCCTCAACGTTGTCTTCCATCTCTTCAAACATCCGCCAGGGGACGGCAAAGGAGAACACATTCCTGTCAAGCTGTTTCTTGAGATTCTTTCTTGCAGAAAGGTCCGTGAGGCCGATAACCGCCCGGGGACGCTCGGAGCGTGCCTCTTGGTAGGGGAAGATCCCGATCTGCTGGCACCCGGCGGCAAAAGGAGCAATCACGTTCTCGTTATCCCCCCTGCCGTAATTGGCCAGCACCACCAGGGCGGAGAGTTGGTCCGGATCGGCCAGGAAGATCATCACCCGGGGTTGTTCCCGGGTCGGATCTATATCGCTCAATGGTTTAAAGATCACGTATCTTTCAGGCACCGCCATGATGGGCAGGCTGTCAATGAACCTTTTTAGCAGCTCCGGGGACTTCATATACCCTTCCCCGTGGCGGAATTTCTCCGAAAATTCCCTGCCTGCGGCAGATTCCAGCTTTTCCGCCATATCGCGGCCTTCCTGCCAATTCTCGTTGCCCGTGGACAGGAAATGATTGAAACATTCGATGCCGCCGGGGAAGTTGAGATACTGGTTTCCGAATCCCAGTCCGACTCCGCCGCCCCAGCAGCCGTAGGTCCTTTCATCGAAGGCCGCGGTTCTCCCTTTGGCCGCGGCCGCCAGCATCCACATGACACAGCCCCATTTGCCCTGTTTAAAGCCCATGGCCTTCTCGGGTCTATCATCACTCCAGAGGATGGCCACAGGATGGTATTTTAAGTTAAGCGATCGAGCTATCTTGCTTTCCATGCCTACACCTCCCTATTTGAATTGTGTGAATTATTCGCTTTAGGACTGCTCGTTTCCTATGGGCATTCATAGGTCATTCGGGTTCATGTTTTCCCCCTGATCCTTGGCCCACCCGTTTCAGGAAGGCCTCTCTGCGCGCCTTGTCCCACTGGGAGCAGAAGGCGGGTTTGCCCTTCATGGTCCTTTGCATACACAGGGAGCAGGCGGGCTCACAGGCCACAATCGGACCGGACGCGGTCCCCCGGGCCTTTTGGGGCCAGAGGGGGTCGGCCAGGAGCACGCGGGCCAGGCCGATCAGGTCTGCCGTGTCTTCCTGGAGTATCCTCTCCGCGGTCTCCGGGCTTTGTATCCGTCCTGCCGTGACAACCGGCGTCCCGGAAACGGCCTTTTTGATCTCGGAGGCAAAATGGGCCATGTAGGCCTCTTCCTTTTCCCGTTGCTGGTACTCCGGCAGGACAAAGGCATCGTATGTGCCGGCCATGACCGAAAGGTAGGCAACCCGCCGGTTTTCCAGCTCCCTTGCATAAACGGCGGTCTCTTCCGGATGGAGCCCGTCGGGCAGCCATTCGTCGGCCAGGAAGCGATACCCCACCGGGTAGTCTTGACCCGCCTCTTTTACCACCGCATCCACCACTTCCAATGGGAAGCGCATCCGGTTCTGAAGCGTTCCACCATACTGATCCGTGCGATGATTGGTCCTGGGAGAGAGGAACTGAACGATCAGATAGCCGGTGCCCCCATGGATCTCCACCCCGTCAAATCCCGCCGCCCTGGCCCGACCGGCGCCTGCTGCAAAGGCCCTGACAACCTGCGCTATCTCCTTTTGCGTCATCTCTTGCGGGACCACATCGCCGGTCTTCACAGGCGAAGGCGCCAGTCTTTCCGGGGTATAGGCATACCGCCCGGTGTGATTGAGCTGAAGAAAGGCCAGGGCGCCTTCGGCCTGAATGGCCCTGGCAAGGTTTGAAAGCCCTGGGATGAAGCGGGCATCATCGATCCGCAGCATGTAAGGAGCGCCTAATCCCGACGGATCGACTCCCGTGTGCTCCACCACGATGGCCGCAGCCCCGGAGGCGGCCATCTCCCGGTAGTGGTCCAGCAGCAAGGAACTGACCGTGCCGTCCGGGTTGGCGTATCCGAGATAAAGGGGCGTCATCATGATCCGGTTTTTAAAGACCGCTCTGTTTATCCTCAATGGGCTGAAAAGCCTGGGTCCTGCTGCCATGGTGTTTTTCCTCCTTATTCCTGTTTTTGTACGTTCCCTATCGCCTCGGGCTGTTGCGTCTGTCCTAAAAGATTTCCGTAATACTCCCAGCCACCGCCCAGGGCTTTGTAAAGGCGGGCCAGATTCGAGGCCACTTCCGCCCTGGACAAGGTTAACTGATCCTCCAGTTCAAGCAGGGCTCTCTGGGCATCCAGGACGTTGTAGAAATCCGTCAGCCCTGTATTGTAGCGGTCTCTTGCCAGAAATTCGGTCCGCCTGGCGGCGGCGACCGCCTTTTCCAGGGATTTTTCCCGCAGCTGCTCCTTGGCATAGGCGGTCAGCGTGTTTTCTACTTCCTGTTGGGCCTGCAAAACTGTGGACTTATAGAAAATCAGGGTCTCTTTTTGTCTTTCCGTTTGCAGGTCAATATTCAGCCGAAGGGCACCGCCCTGGAAGATATTCCAGGACACGCCGGGGCCTATGCCCCAGAACCGGCTCTGGGCATCAAGGAAATTGCTCTGAAGGGCCTCCAGCCCGATGGTGCCCAATAAACGGAACTTGGGATAGAGCTCAGCCGTGGCCACTCCGATCCTGGCGGTCTGGGCCGCAAGCTGCCTTTCAGCCCTGCGGATATCCGGCCGCCGGCGCATGGCCTCGGCCGGGATCCCCACGGCCACCCTGGGGGGAACCTGGGGGATTCCTTTGTCTGCGGCAAGCAGTTCATCTATCGAACCGGGCGCCTGGCCCAAAAGAACGGCCAGGCGGTTCTTGGCCGCCCGCAGGCCGCTTGTCAGCCGGGGAATCTGGGACCGGGTGGTCTCCAGGTTCCGAAGGGACTGCTGCTCAGCCAACTCGTCAATCAGACCGGCCTCATACCTGGACTTGTTCATTTCATATGTCTTTTCCTGGGTCCTTATGTTGGCCCGGGTGATATCCAGTCTTTGCTGATAGGTCCGTACCTCGATGTAATTGACAGCGACTTCCGCCATCAGGCTGACCAGGACATCCTTTACATCGGCCTGGCCGGCCTCGAGCCCGGCCCGGGCGGCCTCGATTGAGCGCCTGATCCCGCCGAACAGGTCCAGTTCCCAGGAAGAATCAAACTGGGCCAGGTAGTATTCCTCTTCCCCTCCGCCGACTCCCGCCCGCAGGGACTCGCTGCCCCGTTGTTCCTGAACCGCACCCGAGGCATTCAGCGTGGGATAGAGGCCGGACTCGCTGATGCCTCTTATGAGTCTTGCCTGCCGAAGACGGGAAAGGGAGGTCTGCAAGTCCAGATTTCCCTGGACCGCTTTTTCTTCCAATGCCGTGAGCACCGGATCATCCAGCACCTTCCACCACTCGGCCAGAACGTCCCTGTCCGGCCCGGCAGCCTCCAGGCCCTTCTCCATTCGGGCGGTCCAGTTCCCGCCAACCTCGGGTTGGACCTTGTCATAATCCGGTCCCACCATGGCGCAGCCGCCCGCGAGCAAAGAAACAAGCACGAGCAGCCAGGGTATGAACCGCATGCGTCCCGCACGCAGAATCCGCTTTTCTCTGTTTGGTATGGTCATATTTTACATCCTGTTTTTCGCCTTTTCGCTGGTTATTCGTCTTGCATCTGCTGCTTTCTGCGGCCTTTCCGCCTCAGGACCTGCCCCTTTTCACGCAGTCGCTGAAAAATGTAATACAGCGCCGGGATGATCAGTATTCCCAGGGTGGTGGCCGCGATCATTCCGGCAAAAACCACGGTGCCGATATGGGTGCGGCTCGAGGCCCCTGCACCGGTCGCCACGACCAGGGGGGCAACACCCAGAATAAAGGTCAAAGCGGTCATGAGCACCGGCCGGAAACGGGTTCCGGCCCCCCCCACCGCAGCCTCATAGGCGGAGGCGCCCTGGTCTTTGCGGTCCCTGGCAAACTCCACGATCAGGATGGCGTTTTTGGCCGCCAGGCCGACCAGGAGGACGACACCGATTTGAGCGTACAGGGACAGGGGATGCCCGGATATCCAAAGCCCGATAAAGGCACCCAGCGTGGCCACCAGGACAGAAAGGACTATGGATGCGGGCAGGTTCCAGCTCTCGTACAGCCCCACCAAAAAGAGATAGGCAAAAGTCATGGCCAGGGCGAACAGATAGACCATCGTGCCGCTGGCCTGTTTTTCCTGGTAACTCATGGAGGACCATTCAAACCCGTAACCCGAGGGCAGTTTCTCCCGGGCCAGGCGCTCCATGGTGGCCATGGCCTGGCCCGAAGAATAGCCCGGCGCAGCCTCACCCCGTATGTCCAGGCTGGAGAACAGGTTGTAGCGTTTGACCAGCTTGGGTCCCAGTATGTAGGAGAGATCCACCAGGCTCTCTAAGGGGACCTTTTTCCCCTTGGCGCTTAGCACATACAAATCCCGGATATCTTCCGGCCTGGCTCTGTATGGGGCCTGACCCTGCACCCTGACGTCGTAGGTCCGGCCGAACAAGTTGAAATCGTTTACATACCTGGACCCCGTCTGATGGCCCAGCACGGCAAACACTTCACTGACGGGAACGCCCATCTGCTCTGCCCGGGTCCGATCCAGATCCACAAAAATCTGCGGGGTATCCGCGGTAAAGGTGGTGTAGACCCGGGCAAGGGATGGCTCCTGATTGGCGGCCGCCACCAGCCCTCTGGCCACGGATACCAGTTCCCCGGGGCTTTGACCCGCCAGGGCCTGCAACCGGAAATCAAACCCGCCGGTGGTCCCTACACCCTGAATCGGTGGCGGAACAACGGGGATGATATTGGCTGTGGTGATGGCGCTAAATTCCCTGGCCACCTTGCCCACTATGGCATTCAAGCGCAGTTCCGGCCCGGTCCTCTCTTCCCAGTGCTCCAGATCGCAGATCATAAAGCCCACATTTTCCGAGCGGCCGCTGAGCAGGCTGAAACCGCTCACAGAGAGTACGTGCTCCACGCCTTCCATCTCCAAAAGCTTTTGGGTCGCCCGGGTCAGGACCTGATTGGTCCGCTCCAGGGACGCCCCTTCCGGCAGCTGAACATCGCAGAAGAATCCCCCCTTGTCCTCCTGGGGCAGAAAACTGGTGGGCAGGTGTCCGGCGAAGAACCAGACCCCGCCGACAATGATCAGAAAGAAAAGCACCGCCACGGCCAGATGCCGGATCAGCCAGCCCACCACAGCGGTATAAACCGTGCGCGAGCCCCCCAGAAACCGGTTGAACCAGGCAAATGGGCCGCGCCGGTGGGGTTTGGTTTTTTTCAAAAAAACCGCGCACAGGGCGGGGCTCAAGGTCAGGGAACAGATGGCCGAGATGACCACCGAGACACACAGGGTCACCCCGAACTGTCTATAAAGTCCTCCGGTGATCCCGGGCATGAAGATAATCGGGACAAAGACCGCCAGCAGGACCAGGGTGGTGGCCACAATCGGCCCGGTAATCTCCTCCATGGCCTTGATGGCCGCTTCCTTGCGGTCACCGGCTGCTCCTTCCTCCCGGATGCGATAGACATTCTCCACCACGATGATGGCGTCATCCACCACCACACCGATGGACAGAATCAGGGCAAACAGGTTGATGGTGTTGGCGGAAAATCCCAGGGCGAGCAGAACGGCAAAGGTACCGATAATGGAAACCGGTATGGCGGCCGCGGGAATGATGGTGGCCCGCACGTTCTGCAAAAAGGCAAAGATGACCAGAACCACCAATAAAAAGGTCAGCCCCAGGGTAAAAACGATCTCCTTGATGGTTTCGCGCACATAGTCGCTGGTATCATACATCACCAAATAATCCATGTCCTCGGGCATGAGCTCGGCCTGGCGCTTGAGCTCCTCTTTGACCGCGGTCATGGTGTTCAAGGCATTGGCCTCAGAGGATTTGTACACCGCTACCCCCACCGTGGGGCGGTTGTCCATGCTCCCCTGGGTGCCGTAGGACTCACTGCCCAGCTCCACCCGGGCCACATCCCTGACCCGCACCAGGCCCCCTTGTTCATTGCTCCGGATCACGATATTTTCGAACTCCTCCGGGCTCTCCAGCCGGCCCCTGGCCTTTAAGGTGTACTGGAGTTCCTGTCCCGGGGGGGCGGGAGCCGTGCCCACCGAGCCCAGGGTGGCCTGGATATTCTGCCGGCGAACGGCCCGGACCACATCGTCGGGTCCCATCTGCAGGGCCGCCAGCCGGTCCGGGTCCAGCCAGATGCGCATGCTGTAGGCATACTCGCCGAAGACATTCACGTCGCTGACCCCGGGGATGCGCACCAGGGCATCGTTAATGACCCGGTCGACATAATTGCTCATAAAGATCCGGTCCCGGCTGCCCCGGGGCGAGGTAAAGGTAACGACCCCCAGCATATCCTCGGAACGGCGGCGCACATCGATCCCCCGGTCCAGCACCTCCTGGGGAAGCCGGGACTGGGCCAGCTGGAGCCGGTTCTGTACATTGACCTGATCGATATCGGGGTTGGAGTCCACGGAAAAAGTGACCACCAGGCTGTAGCTCCCGTCGTCTGAACAGGTGGATTCCATGTAGAGCATGTCCTCTACCCCGTTGATCTCCTGCTCGATGGGGGCGGCCACCGTGTCCCGGACCACCTCGGCACTGGCCCCGGGATAGGCGGTGCTGACCCGGACGGCAGGTGGTGTGATGTGGGGCAGCTCGGCCACCGGGATATTGAATATAGCTATGAGTCCTGCCAGGGTGATCAGGATGGAGATGACCATGGCCAGCCTGGGACGTTCGATAAAGATCCTGGAAAACATCGCTTGTTTATTCTCCTTCGATATGCACGGTTATTCCGGGTTTCACCTTTTGGATCCCCTGAACGATCACCTTTTCGCCCGGATTCAACCCCGAAGTTACGGTGAACTTGCCGTCCAGGACGGGGCCTGTTGCGATCCGGCGCTGTTCAACCTTATTTTTTTCATCAACCACATAGACAAAGGCGCCTTCCTTATCCCTTTGCACCGCGGCCTGGGCAACCGCGGGGACCCTCTCCGGCTTGGCCTCTCCCAAAAAGACCCTCACATATTCGCCCGGTACAAGACGCCCGCCCGGATTCTCAAACCCGGCCCAGATGGCAATGCTCCCCGTATCCGGATCCACCCGGTTGTCCATGAAATCGATTTCTCCCTTCCGGGGATAAACCCGGCCGCCGGAGAACTCCAAACCGACGGACAAAAAGGGGGCGGCATCCCCTTTTTCAGCATCTCCTAAGGCATGCATGAGGATCTCCCCCTGATTTTCGCTCACGGAAAAGACCACCCGGATCGGGTCCATGCGCACGATTTCCGCCAGCGGCTGGGACGATGGGCCGACCAGGTCTCCCGGCTTATAGCGGCTCTTGCCGATCCGGCCGGTTAGCGGGGCCTCCACGGTGGCATAGCTTAGGTCGATCCCGGCCAGCTCCAGGTTGGCCTGGGCCTCGTCCAGCCTGCCCCGGGCCAGATCCCGGGCCGCCACGGCATCATCGAGATCGGTCTTGGGCACGCTCTCCGGCCGGGCGGAACGAAGGCGCTCAAGACGGGTCTCCGCCTTGAAAAGATCCGCCTGGGCCTGGGCCACCTTTGCCCTGGCTATGGCGACCCGGGCCTTGTAGGGGGCTTGCTCTATGACATAAAGGACCCGCCCCTTCTGAACAAAGGAGCCCTCCTTGAAATCGAGCCTTTCCAGGTATCCCTCCACCCGGGCCCTGAGATCGATGGATTCCATGGATTCTACATGGCCGATATATTTTTTCGGGGGATTTGCAGACTCAAGCCCCACTTTTGCTACTCCAACCAGGGGCAAAGGAGCCCCGCCGCCATCATTGCCCGGGCCGGCAAGGCCGTACACCGGAACCAACATGAAACAAGCCGTCAAAATGGACAGAATTATTCTCATTTGTTACACCCCTTACTGTTCTCCTGTTTACTTATGGTTTGCTCGTCTTTTTTCCTGGGCCGGAGCGCTCTTATACAGAAATCAGTTGCCTGCGTCGATAAACAAGATGCCTCCAGAGACGTCAGAAGTCTGAGCCGGCTTACGCCGATTAACATCCCCTGGATGACAAAGGCGGCCTCCCGGGGAGAAAGATCGTGCCTGAGGCTCCCATCCCGCCTCCCGCGCTCTATGCATTTCTCCCATATGCAAAGGACCTTGTACATTCCATTTGATGAGTTCTGATTCGTCAGGGCTAAATTCTGGCAAAAGGAACCTGGAATATCCCGGATCAATACCAGGAGTGCATCCGTATTTTCGGCGCCAAACTCGAAATGAAAGCCGATCAGGGCTTTGACAGCGTCGAGTCCGGTCCGGCAATTCTCAAACCGGGCGCGGCAACCGGAAAGATAGCGCTCAGTGACGTCTTTTAAAATGCAGAGCAGAACCCCTTTCTTGGTCTTGAAATAGTGAAAGACCAGGCCCTCGGCCACCCCTGCCTCCCTGGCGATGGCGGAAGTCGGCGTGGCGGAAAAGCCCTTCCGGGCAAAAAGCACTGTTGCCGCTTCCAGAATGGTTTCTTTCCGGCTCATCTGCAATGCCTCCTTGTTATTGATTGAGCGCTCAATTAGATACATGCAAAGGTAAAGGCTGTCAAGTATTTTTTCGGATTTTCAAGCAACCAGCCGATATTATCCCGAATCATGATGAAGATCAGTTGGTGGTGAGGCCCACAGTCACCGCCTGGTACGGGTCTTTTTAAGACAATGTTTCCAGACGCAAATCCAGTACCGGTAAGTCCGCTGAAATAAAAAAAGGGCGGCCCACAATGTGTCACTGGTTCACACACATTGCGCGCCGCCCAGCCGGCAGTTCAACACTGGAAGATGTAAAGATCAGAACCTGAAGGCAAATCCCAGACCCAAAGCGGTATTCTGTTTTTCATAGTTGACCGGATTGCCCAGAGCGTCCATGGCGGCATCATCATCATAAAAATTAATCATGAATCCAAGATCCACGGTGATCATTGGGTTGAAATCATATCCCAGACCGCAGAAAAAAGAATGGGCGTCCAGAACCGGGCTCATTTTTTCCGTCAGCCCGAAATCCTTGGCATCTATTCCCACATCGGTATACATGTAGCCGACACTGCCCCGCAGGTTGTCCAGAAAACTATAGGTGGCGGAAACGGCAAGGTCCCAGCTGTTGTCCACCCGGTCTTCCTGTCCGTCCCAGTCCGCATCTTCCTCAAAATAATATGTAAATGAGGTGTTCAGATTCAACCGGTCCATGGCATCCCAGGAAGCTCCCAGGCCCAGAACCGCGGGCAGGTCACGGTCATGCTTGGCACCCTGGGTTTTCCCCAGAGAATTTAGAACCCCGGTTCCCAGCGGAGTTGTATTATTTACGGTGGTCTCGAATTCCAGTTCCACCTTGGATTCATACCGGACGGCAAACAGCAGGTCTTTTCTGGGTTTGAAGTTTGCGCTGGCGACCCATCCCCAGCCATCCGCATCTTCTTCATAGTCCCCGTAAACATCGCCTAAGGGTGAGGTGGTATCGGCAAAGGCTTTCACTTCTGTGGTGGCATCCACATACCGGATGCCGGCAGCTACGGAAAACATCTCATTGAACCGGTAAGACCCCCCCGCGGTATAGGTGATATAATAGGCGTCCGCTTCGATCATTTCATTTGAGATAAGGGTTCCATTAATCAGCGGGTTTGGGTTGAGAAATAAAGAGGCCCCGATCTCATTCGTGATGGTGTTGCCGGATTCATATTTCACCGATCCGCCGCCGGCGTAGTTGGAGATGGACCCGAACGCCCCCCATGCGCCGGATTTGTAAGTCGCAAACAGCCCCGGGATGATGGAGGGCTCATCCTGGTCCCGGGTGACCGTCGAACCGCCGGGAAATTGGGTGTATGTTTGTTCATAATCTTTCCAGATGTAATGCACGTCCAGGCCCAGACCGATACCGTCTTCCTGATACATGATACCTGCCGGGTTATAGGCGGCGATATCCGGTCCGTCGGTGGCCGCGTTCCGTGATCCCGTGGCGATATACCGGGCCGACCAGTTCTGTTTGTTGTCAATGCCGCCTGCCAGAGCGGTTTGAGAAAAAACACCGACCAGCATCACCAGTGCAGTCAAAATACTCGCGCTTGTCTTTCCCATCTGCCTTCTCCTTTTCAATCAATTAGGGGGTTATTAAAAAACAGCTTTTCAGCTCCATAGACCTGATTTGTCAACATTTATTATCTGGATTTATCCTTGACACGTGCCGGTGTCAAGTGTTTTTACCGATAAACACGGTTTAAGTCGATATTTTCAGCATTCTTAAAACAGGTATTTCCATATTTTCCAGCCAGGCGATTCTTGAGTCTGTTGCCATTGGGGGTTGTGCATCAGGTGTTCCGGGTTTTTGCGCCGATATTCCTGCAGTTTGGCCTGGCGTTCCTGCTCGATTTTTTTCCAGTCCGTGGTGGTTCGGTCAAACACTTCTTTATTGATGTTTGCGGCGATCCGGCTGATCTTGTCGATCAATTCATCACTGTTGTCGGATTGTTCAAAAAAAATCATATGTTGTTTGTTCAAGGTGTCATAGACGACGGCGTCGATACTGAACGAACCGGCCAGCTGTGTGATGCTGCCGTCAAGAACATACCGGCTTTTGGTTTGTTCGGCCACTTTTTCGATCATTTGGTTCCGGTTGTCTGAATTCAGCTGGTTCAGCACTTGGGTGATTTTTTGTTCGGGAATTACGTTCACCTGATCCGGCCAGGCCAGGCGGGTATGAAGCATGGTCACCACACCCTTTTGAATATGGGAATCGGTTTCCGTGGTATGCATGACAAAGGGAAGCACGGCAATGGTGGCGGGCCGGACCGAATTTTTTTGTGTGTCTGCATTTGATGCAAGGCTGAACGTGGCACCACAGGCCAGAACACATAAGGTGAGGCACATCAGACTGAAATATTTCATATCAACTCCCTGACTCAAGTTTGGATTTTAATATAGGGGTAACGGTTTTGGGATCTGCCTTGCCCCGGGTCTGCTTCATGACCCGGCCCATGAAAAAACCGAACAGTTTGGTTTTTCCATTTCGATAGGCAGCCACTTCATCCGGGTTCCGGGCCAGGATTTCATCTACTAACGCCGTCAGTTCTCCACTGTCACTGACCTGTTCCAGGCCTTTTTGTTTGACAATGGTTTGGGGATCATTTCCGGTTTTTGCCATCTCTTCAAACACGGTTTTCGCCACCGTGGCAGTGATGGTGTCTGATTCCAGCAACCCCATGAGCCCGGCAAAGTTTTCGGCAGATACCGGGGATTGTGTGATGTCGATTCCCTGGGCGTTGAGCAGACCTAAAAGGGTGGTAATGACCCAGTTGGCCGTCTGTTTGGCATTGGACAGACGGGACATGGCCTGGTCAAAAAAATCCGCCAGGTGAATATCTGCGGTCAACACCCGGGCATCATATTCCGACAGCTGGTACTGGGAGATGAACCGGTCCTTTTTTTGATCCGGCAGTTCGGGCATGTGGTCGGAAACCTGAGCGATCCAGTCGGCATCCACGATGAGCGGCACCAGGTCCGGATCCGGAAAATACCGGTAATCATGGGCCTCTTCTTTGCCCCGCATGGAAACAGTCCTGTTTTTTTCCGGATCCCACAGCCGGGTTTCCTGAATCACGGTGTCCCCCTGGGTCAGCACATAGGTCTGGCGGTCAATCTCGTATTGAATGGCTTTTTCCACATGCCGGAAGGAATTGAGATTTTTCAGTTCCGTGCGAATACCGAATTGGGTTTGTCCGGCCGGCCGAAGCGAGATGTTGGCATCACACCGGAAACTGCCCTGTTCCATGTTTCCGTCGCACACATCGATATATTTGAGGATGGCATGAAGCTTTCTAAGATAAGCCCCGGCTTCGGCCGGGGTGCGCATGTCCGGTTCACTAACGATTTCAATCAAAGGAATTCCCGTGCGGTTCAGATCCACCAGGCTTTTGCCCCGCATGGGATCATGGATCAGTTTGCCCGCATCTTCTTCCATGTGGATCCGGGTGATGCCGATGGTCTTTGCACCGGTCTGCTCGGTTTCGATGTCCAGATGCCCGTGTTCGGCTATGGGGGCTGCATACTGGGAAATCTGGTAGCCTTTGGGCAGATCCGGGTAAAAATAATTTTTCCGGTCAAACCGGCTTTCTTCGGCAATGGTGCAGTTTGTAGCCAGAGCCGCGCGGATGGCGAAAGTGACCGCTTTTTTGTTCAATACCGGCAGCACCCCGGGCATACCGGTGCACACCGGGCAGGTATTGGCATTCGGGGCATTGCCGAAAGTGGTGGGGCAGGCACAGAAAATTTTGGTCTTGGTTTTGAGCTGGGCATGGACCTCAAGACCGATAACAGGTTCGAACTGCATAAACGAGTTTCCCTTTTTGATATTTTTTTGATCATTGATACCAACCTTTTTTTATAGCCCTGATCGCTTGATTTATCAATGAAATTTTATATTTGAACTGTTATCTGGATTTTGCCATGAAATTTTGTGAATATGCTTTGTTTTTCAAAAACGTGAG
>NPIF01003720.1_pt1 | contig 12771 bp, 10 predicted proteins | sample 8637461 | NCBI WGS metagenome assembly NPIF01 (sample SAMN07420641, study PRJNA396082) | bioreactor metagenome | isolation source: sample BR12 brine-fed electro-methanogenic bioreactor BR | place: Japan: Kochi | collected 2016-12-09
CCGATCTTGGACAAGAGTGGGCTCAGCCCTTGCCGGGCGGTGCGTAGCACCGCAAAGCGTTTCCTTGGAAGGGTTTCGGCGGGCCACGCTCAGCCGAGCTCCGCGCGACCCGCAAGGGCTCAACCCATGGGCCACGGCTTACGGTTCCGGGTATCGGACTAATTAGTCATTGCGCCGAGGACAGCCCCAAACTTATACTCACGATCTCTGAGTAACCCGATCGGGGAGACGAAGTCGTGTCCTTATTCGCCCGGTGTGCCGTTGTCCTGCCGCTCTTGGTCTTGCTCTCGGCCCTGCCGCTCGTCGCGCAGGAGAACGAGGAGTGCCTCGCCTGCCACGAGGACCCGGACTTGACGGGCGAGCGCGGCGGCAAGGAGATCTCCGTTCACGTCGACGCCGGCATGCTCGATCACTCCGTCCACGCCGGCCTCGAGTGTGTGCTCTGTCACGTCGATCTCACAGGGATCGAGTTCGAGCACGACGCGGATGTGGAGCGGGTGGACTGCTCTCTCTGCCACGAGGACATCGCCGCTCTCCAGGCACGCTCGCTCCACGGTCTTGCGGCCCGCCGAGGCGACCCACTCGCGCCGAGCTGCGTCACCTGCCACGGGCACCACCACATCCTGCCCGCAAACGATCCGAACGCGCCGACCAGCACCTTCCAGATCCCGCTCCTTTGTGGGCAGTGCCATCACGAAGGGACGGAAGTCAGCCTCAAACGCGACATCCCCCAGCACCGCATCCTCGAGAACTACTCCCAGTCGATCCACGGCGTCGGGCTCTTCAAACAAGGACTGTCGGTCACCGCCGTCTGCACTTCGTGCCACACCAGCCACGAGATCCTCGCCCACGACGACCCGAAATCGAGCATCCACTCGGACAACATCGCGGGGACGTGCACCCAGTGCCACGCGCGCATCCAGGAGGTGCACACCAAGGTGATCGAGGGGCACCTCTGGGCGGAGGAGCCGGACAAGATCCCGTCGTGCGTCGAGTGCCATAGCCCGCACAAGATCCGCCGACAGGTTCCGATCCCCGGCCGCGCCTCGAACCGCGAGTGCCTCGAGTGTCACAGCGACCAGAACCTGACGATGCAGCGCGCCGGTCAGACCGTCTCGCTCTTCGTCGACGAGCAGGCATACANNCGCGTCGATGCACTCCGGCACGGGCTGCGCGCAGTGCCACACCGAGGTGCAGACGACACACGCGCGGCCCTGCGACACGATCGAGAGCCGCGTCGACTGCGCCGTCTGCCACGCCGATCAGGTGCAGCAGTACCAGTCGAGCACCCACGGCCAGCTCGCGATTGCGGGGGACCCCGAGGCGCCGACCTGCGTCGACTGTCACGACAACCACGCGACCGAGGGACACCGCTTCCCGAGCTCGCCGACCTTCTCGCGCAACGAGCCGCAGCTCTGCGCGAAGTGCCACCGCGAGGGACAACCGGCAGCTCGTCGCAGCGAGTCGAAGTTCGGTGACATCGTTGACAGTTACGAGATGAGCATCCACGGGCACGGTCTCGTCGAGAGCGGCCTCGTCGTCTCGGCGACCTGCTCCGACTGCCACTCCGCGCACGCGCAGCTTCCCGCCGAGGATCCCGAGAGCACGGTCCACCCGGAGAACGTCGCCGGGACTTGCGGGACCTGCCACCACGGAATCGAGCAGAAGTTCCGCCAGAGCATCCACTGGCCCGGCAACGCGGAGACGGATCGCGAGCTCCCGACCTGCGAAGACTGCCACACCTCGCACGGCATCAAGCGTACCGACCAAGCATCGTTCCGCTTCGAGATGATGGACCAGTGCGGACGTTGCCACGAGCCGGAGACGACGACCTTCTTCGACACGATCCACGGCAAGGCGAGCCAGCTCGGCGACGCGGGCGCGGCGAAGTGTTACGACTGCCACGGAACCCACGGCATCCTGCCGAACACTCATCCCGAATCGGAGCTGAGCACCGAGAACATCGTCGCTACCTGCGGCGACTGTCACCCGGGCTCACATCGACGTTTCGTCGGCTACCTCACCCACGCGACACACCACGACCCGGAGCGCTACCCCTTCCTCTTCTGGTCGTTCTGGGCGATGACGAGCTTGCTCGTCGGCACCTTGACCTTCGCGCTCTTGCACACCGCCGCTTGGCTGTGGCGCCTGTGGCGCACGCGGGACGAGTGGCAGCGCCACCAGCCGAAGCCCGGCGAGAAGCTCGTGCGGCGCTTCACACGCGGGCAGCGCACGATGCACCTGATCATGCTGCTCAGCTTCTTCTTGCTCGCACTCACCGGCATGGTGTTGAAGTTCAGCTACATGACGTGGGCCCAGGCGCTCGCCGGCTTCGTCGGCGGATTCGAGACGACGGGGGTCCTGCACCGCATCGGCGCCGTCGTGCTCTTCGGTGTCTTCATCGCGCACCTCGTGCATCTCGCCAAACAGCGCAAGCGCAAGGGCACGCCGTGGCTGACCTTCCTGCTCGGCCCGGACTCGATGATGTTCGGCAAACGTGACCTGATCGAGTTCTGGGGCTCGCTGAAGTGGTTCCTCGGGAAGGGGGAGAGGCCCCGCTACGGGCGATTCACCTACTGGGAGAAGTTCGACTACTTCGCGGTGTTCTGGGGCGTGTTCATCATCGGCTCCACCGGATTGATCCTGTGGTTCCCCGAGCTCTTCACGCGCGTGATCCCCGGGCGATTCGTCAACGTCGCGACGATCATCCACAGCGACGAGGCTTTGCTCGCCGTCGGCTTCATCTTCACGGTGCACTTCTTCAACACGCACTTCCGCCCGGACAAGTTCCCGATGGACCCGGTGATCTTCACGGGGCGTGTGCCGCTCGAGGAGCTCAAGCACGACAAACCGCGCGAGTACGAGGCGCTCGTCGAGAGCGGCGAGCTCGAAGAGCGGATGGTCGACCCGGTGCCGCGGGATGTCGAGCGTAGCTTCAAGATCTTCGGTTTCGTCGCACTCGGGATTGGCCTCGCGTTGATCAGGTTGATCGTCTACACCCTGATCGTCGCCTACACATAGCGACCGAATCGGAGTTGTCTGACGGGCGCCGCCTTGGCACGAGGCGGCGTCTCCCGTTAATGTGACGGACTCCACTGTTGGGGGTGCTGAGCCGGGCTCAGCTGAGACGATACCCCTCGAACCTGATCTGCGTAATGGCAGCGAAGGGAAACAGACATGACGTCTAGTTTCGATCTGCACGCCACCGAATACGATCGGTGGTTCCTCGCCAACGAAAACCTCCTGCGCAGCGAGCTCGCGTTGCTCGCCTCTTGCCTCGGCGAGCCGGGGCGCACCCTCTCCGTAGGCTGTGGGAGCGGCTTGTTCGAGAAGCTGCTCGCCACCGAGCACGGCATCGCCGTCGGTCACGGCATCGAGCCGGCCGAGGGGATGGCCGCGATCGCGCGGGAGCGGGGGCTCGACGTCGTCGTGGGTACGGCGGAGGCGACGGAGTACGGCGAGGGCTACGACACGGTTCTGTTCAACGGGACGCCGAGCTACATCCCAAACCTCGCCGAGGCCTTCCGCCGCGCGTACGCCGCGCTCGTTCCCGGTGGGCGCATCGTCGTGCTCGACGTGCCGAAAGAGAGCGGCTACGGCGTGCTCTACAATCTCGCCGCGGCTTGCGGAAGCTGGGAGCACCCCGTCGTAGCCGACGTCAAGCCGCCCAACCCTTACCCGATCGAGTTCACCTCCGCAGCGAACTGGCGCACCACCCGTGAGAAGATCGAGCTGCTCGAGGCGCAGGGCTTCACTGCTCTCAGCTTCCAGCAGACGCTGACGACCACGCCGCTGCACTCGAACGACGCGGTCGAGCAGCCCTCGCCGGGCCACGACCGGGGCTCCTACGTCGGCATCGTCGCGACGAAGCCGGAAGGGAGGGGCGCATGAGTTTCGTCGATACCCTCGTTGCCGACCTCGCCGAGCTGCGCCGCTGCGCACCGCTCGTGCACAACATCACGAACTACGTCGTGATGAACTCGACCGCCAACGCGCTGCTCGCGCTCGGCGCCTCGCCGGTCATGGCGCATGCGCGTGAGGAGGTCGAGGATTTCGCGGCGATGGCGGGTGCGCTCGTCGTCAACATCGGCACGCTGAGCCCTCCTTGGATCGACGCGATGACGGCGGCCACGCTGCGCGCGAAGGAGGCCGGCACGCCGGTCGTGCTCGACCCGGTGGGCGCGGGCGCGACGACGCTGCGCACACGCGCGGCGGAGACTCTGCTCGAAACCGGCGGGGTGCGCGTCGTGCGCGCCAACGCGTCCGAGATTCTCGCGCTCGCCTCCGCGACGGCCGAGACCAAGGGCGTCGACGCCGTGCACGCCGTGGGCGACGCGCTCGCCCCTGCGATCGCGTTCGCGGAGAGGAGCCGGGCGGTCGCCTGCATCAGCGGAGAGGTTGATCACGTCGTCGACGGCGAGCGGCAGCTCACACTTCGTGGCGGGGTACCGATGATGACGCGGGTGACCGGCATGGGTTGTACGGCGACGGCCGTCGTCGGGGCATTCCTCGCGATCCAGAACGACCCGCTCGTGGCGGCAGCCGAGGGCATGGCGGTGATGAGCGCCGCCGGTGAGCTCGCGGCGGAGCAGGCTCGCGGTCCTGGGACCTTGCAGCTCGCGTTCCTCGACGCCCTCCATACATTGGGCGAGGAGGAGCTGCGCGCGCGGGTGCGGGTGGAAGCATGAGGCCGCGTTTCGACCTCGGGCTCTACCTCGTCACCGACCGTGGCCTCGCTGGGGGGCGGGAGCTCCTCGACGTCGTGCTCGCGGCAGTGCGTGGCGGCGCCACGATGGTGCAGCTCCGCGAGAAGCGCGCGGAGACGCGGGACTTCCTCGAGCTTGCGCGTGCGCTCAAGGCGAAGGTCGACGTGCCGCTGATCATCAACGACCGGCTCGATATCGCACTCGCGGCCGGCGTCGATGGCGTGCACATCGGGCAGAGCGACATGCCGTATGCGGAGGCGCGCCGCTTGCTCGGCCCGGATGCGTTGATCGGGCTGTCGGTCGAGAGCGTCGCGGACGCCGAAGCGGCGGAGGCTCTCGATGTCGACTACCTCGGGCTGAGCCCGGTGTACGAGACGCCGACGAAGACTGACGTCGACACGAGCCTCGGACTCGAGGGAGTGCGGCAGATCCGCGCGCTCTCGCGCCACCCGCTCGTCGGCATCGGCGGGATGAACGAGGAGACGGCGGGCGACGTGATCGAGGCGGGCGCGCATGGCGTGGCCGTTGTTTCCGCCATCGTCGCCGCGCCCGACCCCGAGGACGCGGCGCGGCGCCTTGCCACCGTCGTCCAGAAAGCGAGGAGGTCCCGGGGATGAGATATCGCAGAGCGATGACCGTGGCGGGCTCCGACAGCGGAGGCGGCGCAGGAGTCCAGGCCGATCTCAAGACCTTCTCCGCGCTCGGCTGCTTCGGCACCTCGGTGATCACCGCGCTGACGGCTCAGAACACCGAGGCGGTGACGGCGATTCACGACCTCCCGGCGGACTTCGTCGCGGCGCAGATCGACGCCGTGCTCGGGGACATTGGCACGGACGCGGTCAAGATCGGGATGCTCTCGCGCGCAGAGATCGTCGCGGTGGTCGCGGAGCGGTTGCGAGCGCACGACGCACCGAACGTCGTGCTCGACCCGGTGATGGTCGCGAAGAGCGGCGATCACCTGCTGCGCGTGGACGCGGTCGACGAGCTGAAGCGGACACTCGTCCCGCTCGCCCACGTGTTGACGCCGAACATCCCCGAAGCCGAGGTGCTGACGGGAGGACGGATCGGCAGCGAGGCCGACATGCAGGCCGCGGCGAGCGAGCTCCTCGCGGAGGGCCCGCGGGCCGTCCTGCTCAAGGGTGGCCATCTCGAAGGCGCCGAGAGCAACGACCTCCTGCTGACGGCGGAAGGAAGCACCTGGCTGCCCGGCAAGCGCGTCGAGACCCGCAATACCCACGGGACGGGGTGCACGCTCGGTTCGGCGATCGCGGCGTGGCTGGCGCGCGGCGCGACTCCGGCAGAAGCGGTCGAGCGGGGCAAGCGCTACGTCGCGAATGCGATCGTCGCAGGTGCCGGCTACACGCTCGGGAACGGACACGGTCCCGTTCACCACTTCCACGCGCTGTGGAGCGAGGATCCGGCATGAACGGCGCCCAGGGCTTCGCCGCCGCGGCGCGCGCGGAGAACAACGCGCGCGTGGCTGCGATCCTCGAGCACGCCTTCTGCACCGAGCTGGCTGCGGGCACGCTCGAGCCCGGGCGATTCTCGTACTACATCGCTCAGGACGCGCACTATCTCGGCGCGTTCGCGAGGGCGTTGACGCTGGCGTCGGGCCGGGCACCGAGTGGCGCAGCGCAACGCCTCCTCCTGCGGCTGGCTGGTGAGGGAGTGGACGGTGAGCGCGCGCTGCACGAGAGCTTCGGTGTTGACGCGAGCGTTCCCGCGGGGCCGGCATGCGCTGCCTACGGCGACTACCTGATCGCCACGGCCGCCACCGGCACTTTCGGTGAGCTCCTCGCCGCGCTCCTGCCGTGTTACGACGTCTACGCCGAAATCGCGGGCGCAATCGCTGAGAACGCGGCGCCGGGCAACCGCTACGCGCGCTGGATCGAGGCGTACGACGGGGAGAGCTTCGCCAAGAACGTGCGCGCGATGGTGGCGCTCGTCGACGAGGCCGCAGCCGTCGCTTCGGCCGATGAGCGCGCGGCGATGCTCGCGGCCTACTCGCGCTCCGTCATCCACGAGTGGAGCTTCTTCGACGCGGCCTACGCGATGCGGGCTTGGCCGCTCTGACTCAAGCTTGGAGTGCGAGCGCGCGCCGAGCCTCGTCGATGTACCCGGCGAGAGCGCTCTCGAGCGCGTCGCCCGGGGAGTCGATCGGCAGCCTGCATGGCAGCGTATGCACAGGCGCTCCAAGCGCAACCGAGAGAAGTGTCTCGACCCGCTGCCGCCGCGTCTCGACCATCGCGGGCGACGAGTAGTCGTCCTCGGCGAGTTCGTTGGCGCCGAAGTCGTCGAGCACGAGAACCTGGGCCGGTCTCTCGCCCAGCGCCGGGAGCCCGGCGCTGATCGACTCCCAGAACTTGCGGGTCGTCTTCGTGGCTCCGAGGTCCGCGGAGTTCGCCACGGTCACGCGATCCGGGCGCACGCCTTCGTGCCACGCTGCGGCGGAGACCGCGTGGCGCGCGAGCTCCGCGGTGATATGGGGCGTTGCTTCGAGGTAGTGGTCGGTAGCGATCAACGGGAGAAGATCTGGATCGCGAGTCAGCTCTCCGAGGAAGGGACGCCAAGCCCTGTCGATCGGGGATGCTGCGAAGTAGGCGGTGACGAAGGCTTCGGCCGCCGCTTGGACGCACTTCGGATCGTAGCTCGAGGCTGGCGCCGTCAGCGTGCGCGCGATGCAGGAGGCGTAACTCGCAACTCCGGTCGACCCGGCCGCCCAGCTCGGGTCGACGACGCGCGACCACAACCGGTCCGCGCTGTTGATCCCGAACGCTGCGAGGCCCGACGCGTCGAGGGCTCGCGCGAGCGTGTCGGGCTCCCCGAACAGGACGCTGCCGGTACTCAGGGTGCCGGAGAAATCGAGGACGACGAGCGTCCGCTTGGTCTCGCTGGTGCTCATCGGGTGCGCTCCATCATCTGGCGTTGATGATAGAGCAACGTAGCCTCAAACGGCCTCCGCGCTGAGCCACTTCGCGAGACGGGCCGCCAACTCGTCCGGGCGCACCGGCTTGGCGACGTAGTCGTCCATGCCCGCGGCGAGGCAGACGTCGCGGTCGTGCGCCATCGCGTGGGCCGTGAGGGCGACGATCGGGGTGTGTTGGGTCAGCCCCGCCTCGAGGGCTCGAATCGCGCGGGTCGCGGCGTATCCATCCATCTCGGGCATCTGGCAGTCCATCAGCACGAGATCGAAGCGGCTCTCGCGCACCGCTTCGACGGCGAGCGCCCCGTTCTCGACGATCGTCACCTCGTGGCCGAGTTTCTCGAGGATGCGCTCGGCGACGCGCTGATTGACCGGATTGTCTTCGGCGACGAGGATGCGCGCCGGGGCCGCGAACGGGTTGATCGTCGCTGTGCTCGCGCCCTCGCTGTCGCTGGTCGAGTGCTCTTCGGTCTCGGGCAGCGTCGTCTCGTGAGCTACCGGAACCCGCGCCGTGAACCAGAAGGTTGAGCCTCGTCCCGGGCGGGACTCGGCACCGAGCTCGCCGCCCATGCCCGCGACGAGCGCGCGGGAGATCGCCAGGCCGAGACCCGTGCCGCCGAAACGTCTCGTCAGCGAGGTGTCTGCCTGGACGAACGGCTCGTAGAGCGCGCTGAGGCGCGAGGGTTCGATCCCGATGCCGGTGTCCTGGATTCGGAAGCGCAGCTTGACCTCGGCATGGTCCTGCTCTTCGACGGAGACCTCGAGGTTTACGCCGCCTTCCTCGGTGAACTTCAGTCCGTTACCTGCCAGGTTGAGCAGCACCTGGCGGATGCGGCCGGGGTCCCCAACGACGCGCTCTGGCACGTCGTCGCGCACGGCGCAGGACAGGGCGATGTCCTTCTTGAGCGCGGCTCCGGAGAGCATGTCGCAGATCTGCTGCACGATGACTCGCGGCTCGAACACGACGGTGTCGAACTCGAGGCGCCCCGCCTCCATCTTGGAAAAGTCCAGGATGTCGCTGATCAGCGTGAGGAGCGACTGGCCGCAGGTTTGGATCGTGTGGGCATACTCGCGCGCTTCGCCCTCGAGCGGGGTCTGAGCGAGGAGATCGCCGAACGCGATGATCCCGTTCATCGGCGTGCGGATCTCATGGCTGACGTTGGCGAGGAACGCACTCTTGGCGCGGGTGGCGGACTCCGCCGCTTGCTTCGCCTCGCGCAGCTCCTGCTCCATGCGGCGCCGCGCCGTGATGTCGATCATCACCCCGACGATTCCGCTCTCCTGGCCGCTGCGATCCTGATAGACGACCTTGTTGATCAGGTAGTGCTGTTCACTGCCGTCGTTGCGGCGGATCGTGTGCTCGTAGGTCTTGAGCCCGCCCTGCTCGACCAGCTCGCGATCACTGACTTCGATCTTGCGCAGGTCTTCGATGGGCACGTCCAGCTCGAGCTGAGCGAGGGTGCGGCCCTCGATCTCCGAGGGCGCTTGCCCACAGACGTTGTTCGCGAACGCGGCATTGAAGAGGCGGAAGCGGCCTTCGTGGTCTTTGAGGAATACGGCGCTCGGGATCGTGTCGAGCAGGGTCCCGAGGAAGTCGTGCCCTCGCTGTTCGACCGACTCGCGGTCGGCGGCCTCTTTCGCAGCAGCCGCTTGCGCGGCGAGCGTCCGGCGCTCCGCGCCCGAGACGACGAGAGACAACGCGCCGTACATGCCGACGGCGATCAGCCCGAGCCAGAGAGCCCAGGCCATCGTTTTCGAGCGTACGATCGAGAGCTCCGCGCTCGTGTCTCGCAGAAAGACGAGCGAGGACTCTCCGTGCTCGAAGTGGGCTCCGATGGGGGAGAGGAGGGCGCGGTAGCCCGTTTTCCCGACCGTGAAGTCGAGGATGTTCTCTTCGCGGGTCTCGGCGACGGCGAGCGCTTCGCGCAAGCGCTCGCGGGTCCTCGCGCCCAGGGTCTTCCATCCACTCTCGCGCCAGTGGAGCGCCTTGTCCTCTCGAGACCCTCTGGAGTCGAGCCGGACGAGTTCGATGCCCAGACTCTCTCGCAGAGGCGCCGTTGCTTCGGCGAGGCTGAGTTCGACCTCGAGGGCGATCGGCGCGTCGGGTGCGTCCCACTCGATGAGACCCGCGGCGACACTGAGTCCGTGGCCGTTGTCGATCACCGCGCGGCCGAGCTCCCCGCTGCCGTAGGCTTGTTCGAGCGCCGCGCTGACCGGGAAGCTCCTCTTGGGGGGAGGGGCGGCGAGACAGCGAAGACGTGCCTCGGGCGCGAAGAGGGCGAGCTGGGGTCTGAGCGCGTCGCAGCGCTCCCTGACGGTGGCCGTCGCTTCGCGATCTTTGTCGAGCTTGCGAACCGCCCGGACGAGGCGTTCGGCTTCGGTGAAGCTCTCACGCACCGCGCGCGTCAGCGTCGCGTGCGCGACGTTGAGATCACCATCGACGCGCTCGAGCGCCAGCTCCCGTTCCGAGAGATAGCCCCCGTAGAGGTCCGCGCCGAGCAAGAGGAGCATCGCGATTCCCGCCGGCACGAGAATCCTGCTCCGGTAACTGCCTGTCTTCCTGAACATGCCTGACAACTCTCACAGCCCGCACCTTCAATCTGTGGTCCCGTCTGGCACGAATCCAGGGCAAAAATGCCCATTTCGATACTAATTCCGTCCCAAACCGCCTCCGGGCGAGTTGCGGAGGCGCAGGCACGAACTGTTCGCTTTGGCGAGCCCGATCGGTCGAGCGGCGCGACCGTTCGCGAGCCGTCGGTGGGAGCCGCCGGGCCCTTCTGCTAGCCTTCATCGGTTCTGATACCGACGATCCCGGCATCTCGAGTCCGGGGAGGGACAAGATATGAAGAAGCTGATGGCCGTATTGACCCTGGGTCTACTCCTCGCGGCTCTCTCGGGTTGTGAGTCGATCAAGAAAGAAGAGCCGCCTCGGCTCATCCCCATGAAGGAGTTCTTCAAGAACCCTGAGAAGGCGAGTTACCAGCTCTCGCCGGACGGGGAGCACATCTCCTTCATGCAGCCCTGGCAGAGCCGGATGAACATCTTCGTGCAGCCGGCCGACGGCAGCACGGAGCCGGTGCGGGTCACCGAAGCGACCGCGCGCGACATCGCCGGCTACGCGTGGGCGACGAACGATCGCCTCGTGTTCATCCAGGACAAGGGCGGCGACGAGAACTACCACGCCTTCGTCGTGGGCCTCGATGGCAGCAACCCGCTCGAGCTGACGCCGTTCGATGGCGTCCGCGCCGGCATCGTCGACCGCCTCGAGAACGACGATGAGCACATGCTGATCAGCATGAACCAGCGCAACCCGCGCGTCTTCGACGTCTTCAAGGTCAACATCGAGACCGGCGAGATGAAGATGGTCGCGGAGAACCCGGGCAACATCACCGGCTGGATCACCGACCACAACGGCGAGATCCGGGCGGCGACGGTGACGGATGGCGTCGTCACCAAGCTGCTCTACCGCACGACCTCCCAGGACGAGTTCCGGGTGATCAAGGAGACGAGCTTCAAGGACAAGTTCTCCTGCTGGGGCTTCACCTACGACAACACGAAGATGTGGGTCGGTTCGAACATCGACCGCGACACCATTGCGCTCTACGAGTACGACCCCGAGACGGACACGCTCGGCGAGAAGCCGCTTTACGAGCACCCCGACGTGGACCTCGGCGGGCTGATCACTTCCGACAAGGAAGAGCTGCTGCTCGGTGTGAGATACACGACCCACAAGACCCAGCGTCACTACTTCGAGCTCGAGGGACGCACGAACCCCGCGAAGGAGCGTCGCGCGAAGCTCGAAGGCAAGCTGCCTGGCTACGACGTGGCCGTCACGAGCGCGAACAAGGACGAGGACAAGTTCTTCGTCATCACCTACAGCGACCGCTCGAAGGGTGTCTACTACTTCTACGATGAGGCCGCGGACAAGCTGGAGAAGGTCGTCGAGCTCGCTCCCTGGCTGAAGGAAGAAGAGCTGGCACCGATGAAGCCGATCCAGTTCGAGTCTTCGGACGGGCTGACGATCCACGGCTACCTCACGCTGCCGGTCGGCGTCGAGCCGAAGGACCTGCCGATGGTGCTCGTCGTGCACGGCGGTCCGTGGGCCCGTGACCACTGGGGCTTCAACTCGGAGGCTCAGCTCCTCGCGAACCGCGGCTACGCCGTCCTCCAGCTCAACTTCCGCGGCTCCACCGGCTACGGCAAGGCGTTCTGGCAGGCCTCCTTCAAGGAGTGGGGCAAGTCGATGCAGCGCGACCTGACCGAGGGTGTCGAGTGGCTCGTTGGCCAGGGCATCGTCGACAAGGAGCGCGTGGGCATCTACGGCGGCTCCTACGGTGGTTACGCCGTGCTCGCCGGCCTCGCGTTCACGCCGGAGGTCTACAAGTGCGGCGTCGACTACGTCGGCGTGGCGAACCTCTTCACCCTGCTCAACTCGCTGCCCCCCTACTGGGAGAGCGGCCGCCAGATGTTCTACGAGATGATGGGTGACCCGGAGGCGGACAAGGAGCTGCTCGAGGAGATCTCGCCGGTGTTCCACGCCGACAAGATCGTCGCGCCGCTCTTCATCGCGCAGGGCGCCAACGACCCGCGCGTCAAGAAGGCCGAGTCCGACCAGATGGTCGAGGCGCTGCGCGCCCGTGGCGTCGAAGTCCCCTACATGGTCAAGGCCGACGAGGGCCACGGGTTCCGCAACGAAGAGAACCGCTTCGACTTCTACGGCGCGATGGAGAAGTTCCTCGCCGAGCACCTCGATGGCCGCACCGAGGCGCCGGCCGAGGCTCCGGCTGACGAGGCTCCGGCCGAAGAGCCGGCCGAGACGAGCGAGGCGGCTCCCGCTGCCTGATCGTCTCTCGGAACACGCCTGATACGAGAACGGGGCGCGCCTTGGGGCGCGCCCCGTTTTGTGTCCGCCCCGCTCCGTTCGCGCGTAGCGACGTCCCCGAGGGGCGTCGTCGAGATCGAAGCGAGGTTCGGACTCGACTCCACGCGCACCAGCGTAGCGACGCCCCCGTGGGGCGTCGTCAAGAACGAAGCAAGGTTCGGACTCGATTCCACGCGCACCAGCGTAGCGACGCCCCCGAGGGGCGTCGTCAAGAACGAAGCAAGGTTCGGACTCGATTCCACGCGCACCAGCGTAGCGAC
>NPIF01004983.1_pt1 | contig 12762 bp, 10 predicted proteins | sample 8637461 | NCBI WGS metagenome assembly NPIF01 (sample SAMN07420641, study PRJNA396082) | bioreactor metagenome | isolation source: sample BR12 brine-fed electro-methanogenic bioreactor BR | place: Japan: Kochi | collected 2016-12-09
CGACACGCTCGATGAACGCGTCGAGCGCACCCTCGAGTGCACAGAGTTCATCGCGCTCGAGGCCGAGCGCGGCGGCTTCGATGCGCAGCACGGCGTGACCGATCGTGTCGTAGCGGGAGCTGCACGAACGCGTCCCCGTCTCGAGCGCGAGAGCGAGACAGGGCGTGATGACGACGAGCGTGAAAGTGAGGAGAGTGCGCGCCGTGCGCGATCGCGTGGAGCGGGAACGCGCCCGAATCTGAAGCGAAGGGGGAGGAGCTCCCAAAGGAGCCCGGCGACCGAGGGGATGCACTCTCTCGCGCATGTCGCTGTCTCCAGCGCGAGATCGCCTGAACCACCCTTGCCCACAATGTGGTGCACCTGTTTAACGGCCGCCATCGGCTGGCGTTTACGTTGCTGGTCTCTTCGCCGTTGGGTGGTGTTGCATGGCGCAGGGTGCGGGCCGCGCCACAGGATGTCTGCGGACGAGATGCCGCGCTGGACATGGTTTTCCGCCGCGAGACACCCTCGAGTGGGTCATACTGTCCGGGAAAAGAAAACGCTCAACAAGACGTTTTCCTCGCGGCCGGCACGGCCAGTCGGCTTGCCCTGGGGGGGCAATGAAAGAACGAATCGAATCCCGTCTGATTCGGCTGAGGATTGCAGAGCTGCTCCCGAGCCGGCTCACCTTCAGCGAACGCCGTGGCGAAACTCATCGCGGCATTTGGCAAGCGTGGTCGAAGGCGAACTCGGCAAGGCGGTTGACTACCCTCTCGCTCATCGCGCTATTCCTCGCGTCCTGCTCCGGAAAGCCTGAGCCACTGCCCCCTGCCGTGACCGGCGAGCTCTACTGTGCGAGTGCGGGACTGACGAGAATCCAGCTTCCCTCGGGTGAGCAGTCTGAGGTCCCGATCCGCGAAGACTCGGTCGCCGTGGACGGGCAGGTCGGGCGAGCGAGCTGGTGCGCGGCGCGCGACACAATCATCATCGAGCATCGCGAGTCTCGCCTTCCGGTCGAAGGGATGGGGGAGCTGCTGGAGCTGGATCCCTCGGGGAACGTTGTCGAGAGGTACAGCCATAGGCCGCATCCAGCCTTCTCGCCAGATTGCCGCAGCGTGGCCTATTCCTTGCGGGGACGGGTAGCCGCCGAGTCCCTTGGGCAAGGGGGGAAGACCCGGTTTTTCGCGACGCGAGCGTACTTCGGCGCTTCGATCTCCTGGCTCGACAACACGAGGTTCGTGTACCGGAACGAGTGGGGTGATCTCTGGGTGGCGAACGCGGATGACGGCACGCAAGAGGGGGTATTCGCCGGCGAGCGCTGGAGACTGCTGGCCGCGCGTGGTTCGGAGATCGTCGTCGCCGACAATGACAACAGGGTGTTGATGGCCGACATCGATACTGAAGAGGTCCGGGAGATCGCGGGCCCGTCGGGGCGGAGCCGAGGCGGGCCTGCTGTATGGAGTCCGGACGGTCGTTGGCTCGTCTACTCGCGGGGATGGCGATTCTGGGAAGGGCGGAGTCTTGTCTTGCTCGATCTCGAATCCGGCGAGGAGTGGGCTATCGATGACGCGTTCAGGCAGTGGGGGATCTGTTGGAGAGATCGGCGAGAGTGAGCTCCTTTTCGTTGCCGTTTGCCATGGAGTGCGTTTCCTCGGTCCGCGCGGAGTTGGAGGACGAGAGGTGAGTGGCCTGTGAGGGAGTCACGCGTGACGGTGGGACCGAGGTGGCAGTCGGACGCACCTCACCGCAGGCGATCGAGTGGGAGGCAGTTGCTGGGGAATTCGGAGCGCAGCCCGTTCTGGGGCTCGATGGAAGCTGGAGATTCTGACTCTCTGATTTGTTGTGAGGTGCACGATGGAGTTTCGGAGGCTTTGCGTTGCTGCATGTGTGGCTGTGTTGCTTCTCGTGTGGAACGGCACCTACCTCGCTCAGGAGGCGGGGGACGATGGCTTGCGAATCGAGTTTCGCGTGCACGGGCTGGATGTGGCGGGCTGGGTGGCTTGGTCCTGTGACAAACCAGAAGCTCTCGTCGAGGACGGATGGCCTTCGGGATGCGCATTCGATGCGAAGGACATCGAGTACGTGGACCTGCCACTTCGAGTGATTCGAGTGTCGGATAAAGCGTGGGTTCGCGTGAACCGATGTCTCGCTGACTTCGCGGAGACTCTTGGGGAGGCGGGAGTGCCGCGGCTGGAAGAGATGCACAGCGTCACTTCACGGAATACGAGCTTCATGGTGCGCTCAGGAGGCCGGGTATGGATGGCGGGAGCGACGGCTACGTTTCCGTCCCCAAGAGCTACAGGGCGACCGGTGCTGCGAGCAGCAGGGCCACCAGCAGCGAGCTTCCTTCAACTCGGCCTTGACACGCCCGGATTCGGTCGTAAGAGCGAGGCAGAAATGAAGCGACAGATGGAAATCGATCACCGTTGCGAGGCACTTCGAGTGTTCGACTCGCCCGAGTTTCGGAGACTCCTCGAAGACTCAGGGGTCCGAATCATCGGGGGCTCGTAGAGAGGGCTGCTTGCGCGACCGGAGAGCGGTTCAGCCTCGAATCTCGGCCTCTTCGTTGCGCTACCAGAGCGAAGCCTGGCCGAAGCGTGAGCGTTTTTTGCGAGGAAAGCGACGGAGGGTCTCAAGATGCATGGTTCGGTGACATCGCAGGTGGCATGGGCGACTGTCTGTCTGTGCATCCTCGTGTGTGCCAATCCTAGCTCACGAGGCGAGGCACGGACTTCGCTCGAGATGGAGTTCTTTGCGATCGAGGACAGGGTTGTTGATTCCCCGCCCGCGCTGGGTTGCGAGGGGCAGGCACAGGTTCTCCTCGGTCAGCGGGTTGGCGAGGTGTGTACGCTCCGCGCAGAGGACTACGCTTCTGTTACGTGGGACGGGATCATCCTCGTCACCTTGGTCGAAGGGCGACTAGAGGCCCTGCACGAGTGCCTGCTCGGTCGTTTCGGTTACTCCGATGACGAGATCGTGCAGTTGCGGAGAGCCGGCCTGCTTTCGTATGAGTCTGAGCGGAATATGGGTCGTGAGCCAATGGCGTATGTCTGGCGCGTTGGGGACAGGATTGTTGCTGGACGGATCTTGTTGGAGAAAGGAGTTTCGGGGTGGCCGTGGTGCTCGTCCGGGATGCTGTTCGCGAGGCGACGCCTCTGGATCGCGCAACCTGAGAGCGCTTGCGATAACGAGTGTGACTCAGGTAGTGAATTGTCCGCTGTTGTCCCAGAGTGCGACGCCCTGTCAGTCCTCTTGGATCCCGGAATCGTGCAATCGATTCTGGCTCATGGCGTATCGGTCGTGGACGCGGAGATTCCAAGGTGCGACACGGATGAAACGAAGCGCGAAGACCTAGCCTTCGAGCCATCCTTCTTTCGTATGGAAGACTCTGTGGAGGTTTTGATCGAGCGATGGATTGGGACCGGCGCAGACTTGGTGCACCTGGATGGACTGCCCCCGTGGGACTGGTACACGGACGAGGTCGTCGCTGATTTGGTTGCGAGGGTCCGATCGGAGAGAGTGGCGCCGTGGCTGAGCGTGGGGACTGGCTTAGCGAGCCAGCGCTCGTGCCTCCCAGCGATCTGGACTGAGGCTGACATCGCGAAGAAGCTGCTGAACCGCTACTTCGCAACGGCGAGTGTCGAGTACACGGCGCCAGGCTGCACGACGATTGGCTGGAGCTACGACCCCGCGTGTATCGAGAGCTGGTGGCAAGGAGTGAACGGAGGAGTCAGCGAGAAACCAACACCGTGACGATGAGCTGAGAAGGATGGTGCCGGGGCTTGACCGGCGAAGCGGAACGTCGGTGCATCGAGTAGGCAGCCTGTTCGGTCTTCTGCGGCCACCGATGACTCTGGTTCGCATGCGTGAAGGGGGGTGGATGATGAGGCTACGGACGTATCGCGTTGTTGTCTGTGTGATGGTGATGATTCTCTCGTGCAGCGGCATCGGCCTCGCTCAGCAGCAGGAGGGCCAGGAGTTGAGGCTCGAGTTCCGCGTCCACGCCAGGGACGTTGCTGAGTGGCGAGCCTGGTCTTGCGAGAATCTCGAACCACTCTTGGAGGACGGCTGGTCTCCGGATTGTGCTTTTGGCGCGACGGACATCGTGAGCGTGGACTTGTCGGAACGGGAAATCCGAGTGTCGGACGAGTCGTGGCTCCGGGTGAATCGGTGCTTGGCTGAGTTCGGGGAGTCTCTTGGGGAGGAGTTCGCGGAGTCTCTTCGAGAGGAAGGGGTTCAGCTCTTGGATGGAACGCTCAGCGTCACTTCGTGGAGTACGAGTTTCGTGGTGCGCTCCGGAGACCGCGTCTTGATGGGAGGGGCGACGGATACGATCATGAGCCCAAGAGCGACAGCGCACCCGCTGCTGGTGCTGCGAGGGTCAGGTCCGCCAGCAAGCGCCTTTGGGCTCGGCCTGGATAGCCCCCCACTTCCACACGAGAGCGAGGAAGAGAGAGCACGACGGTTGGACTACGATCACCAATGCGAGCTACTCAGGTTCTTCGACTCGCGCGAGTTCCGGAGACTCCTCGAAGACTCCGGGGTCCGAATCAGCCATGGCGAGTGACTTCCCGATGATGCGGTCAGCGAATCTTTTCCTCACGGCGTTCTCCATCGTGGGCCTCTTCGTCGGCGTGATGGGGTGTGCACTGGCGGCGGAAAAGCTGCCGAGTCTCCCTCTCGATGAGGGGGAGCCTGTGCGCCAGGCGATGGAAGCGATCATGGCGCTGGAGGGCGCGGGTACGGTCACGCTCCGGCCCAACCACCGGTGTAGCTACACGGATGAGGAACTGGAGTATCTGGTCGGTCTCCTGAACTCCGAGCGACCGGCTCCCTATGTGCGGAGAAGAGAATGGAGCACGCCTGATTTCCCGACCACGAGTTGCCACACGGAGGGGATGCTCGCCGTCTGGTTCCTCGATGGCTACATCCGTCCGTCGGGGTCCCGGAGAATGGCGCCGTGTGCCGAGTGGCGAGGGGACGTTGTTCGACTCGAGGAGTGGTGGGCAGAGCGGCAGGCTAGAGGTGGCACGATCGAGAGTGACGAGCGGGAACGGATGGAACGGGAGGCGCAATGGCCCTGGACTGTGAACTTCGCTGGCTTGCTGTCGATGCGAACGGGCTACGAGCGTGCACTCTCCTCGTCTCGCCGTGCTATTGCCATTAGCGGTATCTGGGGTCACTGCCCCAAAGAGGATCTGGAGTACCTGATGAGCAGGGTTCGCGCGATGGAGCCCGCGCCTTGCGTCGTCGAAGCGAGGAAGAAGGTGCCTGCCATCTCACCCGATGAACAGTGCACCGAGGGGATGCTGGCCACTGCTCTCGTCTTGAAGTGCGCGGGCCTCGGGCGTTGGGACGAGACGCCCCGCCGGCAGGAGTGGCAGAACGACGTGGAGCGAGTGGAAGCGTGGTGGTCCAAGAGAACCGCATCTGGCGAGTAGAAAGGGCTGCTCGCGGGGTAGGAGAACGATTCAGCCTCGAGGCTCTGCCTCTGCCGTTCGTTCGTGGCGTCCCGATCCGCGGGAGCATTTGCCGACTCTGAGCGCGGTACGGTTCGTGCGGGAGACGTCGAGGCCTGAACGAGAGTGACGATGGCGAGAGAAGGAGTCAAGCCAAGTCTGCTTGCATTGGTTCTAGCGGCCGGGGCCACGATGGCGCTCGGCGGCGGAGACCGCGCACCCAGTCTCGAAATCGAGGGCTTTCGCATCGAGTGCCCCTTCTCGACGGCCGAGGCCAAAACCTGTGTGGAGCTCGCGAACGAGCTGGAGCTTCATCGTGTCGGAGGAGTCTGCAGCGTCGGCCCCGACGAGATTCTCAAGGTAGAGCGGAGTGGCAACGCCATCATTCTGAAGGAGGACTCTGCCGCGAGTTTGTTGACCTGCCTCGCTTTGCAGTTCAGCAAGGGAGGTGATGCCCGGGAGGTGGCGGCGGTCCTCGGCGATGGGGGCGCCAACGAGACTCCCGTCGGCTTTGTCCTTCGCTTCGGCGACGAGGTGCTCGCTTCCGGGAGCAGCTGTCTTGTGAGCGAGATGGGACTGTATTGCGCTGCTGACGTCTGGGATGGCGACACACTCATCTTCGGGAGTCATGCCCTCCCGTGCATCAGGCGCGGCGTTCCCGACGGTGATGGGCTTTGCGAAGGACGGCTTCTGTTTCGTTCCGATCGATTCAGGCAAATTCTCGAGTCCAGCGGGATTCGCTTCGATGAGGATTGGGCTCCCAAGCCAGAGTCGTGCCCAGGGAGGGGGCGCCCCACCACTGAAACGAATCTCGTCCTGAACGATGGCCCGACGAACGAGCCGATCGGCCGATTGCTGGAACGGATCGTCACCACGCCTGAACCCGTGTTCGCGCTTAATCGTCGGAAGCTCGTCGACTGCAGCGAAGAAGTGATCGCAAGCTTGGCGACCCGGCTCCGATCGGATCGGCCCGCACCGTATCTGGCGGTGCTTACAGGCCGATATCCAACCCCTTGCTACTACGATGGAGTCACGGAAGGCATGGTGGCTGGTCATCTCCTCGATCTGGTTTGTGGCCGTATGGGGCGGGGTATGCCCGACCCCGCCACGTGGGAAAAGAATCTCGGGCGGCTGGAGGATTGGTTGCGAGACCGGAAGCCAGGTTCCGAGGTGCCTCTGCCAGAAGAGTTCCGGGAGGGGAACGAGGACGGGGTTGCGGCCGGCCGCGGGCTAGAGATTGGCGACGTCGATCCTGCCACCCGGGGCGAGGTGGACGAACCGCTCGATCGGCAGTGACTGCGCTGTCGAACGCACCAGAGGGGCATGCGCTGCGCCAGTAGAAGCCCAAGACGTCAACTGAGACAGGTTTGGAACGCAAAGGTGGGCAGGGAGCGCCAGGGTGTTGGTCGCTGGGCTCGCACTGGAAGGGCTCGGGGCCAATCCTGGCCAACTCGTGCGAGTGCAGGGGGCGCGGTTCGTACGACTCGTGCTCGCGTGACGTCGGTCGTCTCCAAGCTCTGAGCGTCACCAGCCAGAGGGTGTATGGCGCGACTGCCGCCCCGCGCACTTGGAGTGCGGCAAGATCGGACCGAGTAGGAGGAAAGGCGCACTTGGCTCCCCGGTCCTACTGCATGTGCGTGGCGACACTCGGGACCAGAGTCTCACGACACCGTTGCGGAGGGGCGCTGTACTGTGCGGCGCCGGCGGCGCGTTCGTGGATTCTCCCTAACGCTCGTAGCGCCACGACGCCCCTCCCGCAACGATGGGCGGCGCACGATGCCTCGGGGTGACGTAGACCGGTCATGACATCGGCCGGCAGACAAGCCCCAGGCTCCGTCTCGGGAGGAGAGCGCCTTAATGTCACGCACGTAGGCGAGAGCTCGCACTGAGGATGGGGAGCAGGGCTCGCCGGTGCCGAGTAAGGCGCTTCATGGACGAGGGAGGCAGTCCTCAACGCCTCTCCCGCGCCTTCAACCTCTCGAAGAACGCCACCACGTCCCTGTTGTCCGGATCGAGCGTGCGCGCCTTGCGGTAGGCGTCGAGCGCGTCGGTGTCGCGGCCCGCGTTCTGGTATTCGCGGCCCTGGACGAGGAGCGCCCAGAGGAGTTGGCTCTCCGGGATCGGCTCGCGGCGTTCGGCGAGGGCGTCTTCGAGGGCGGCGAGGCCTTCGTCGCGGCGGCCGCCCTTGAAGGCGGCGCGGGCGGCGAGGAAGAGGCGTTCGCCGCGCGGGGTGCCCATGGCTTCGAGCTCGGGGAGCAGCGCTTCGAGCTCGTCGAGGCGGCCGAGGCCGACGTAGGCGCGCGCGCGGTTCTCGAGGGCGCTGCGCTTGGCGCGCGGGTTGTCGAGGCTGCCTTCCGGGGCCGCGTCGAGCAGGGCGAGGCCCTGGGCGGGGCGGCCGCGCCAGATGTAGAGATTGGAGAGGGCGTTACGAAGCCGCCAAGACTCGGGGTGCCGCGAGAGGGCGCGCTCGTAGACGATCTGCGCGCCGATCAGGTCGCGGCGGCGCTGGAGGTGGAGCGCGAGGCGGAACGCCGCGTCGGGTACGTCGGGCGGCGTCGCTTCCATCAGCGCGTTGAGGTCGAGTGTGTCGCCGCCGAGCAGCGCGTAGCCCTCCTCGGCGCGGTGGGGCTCCATGCGCAAGAGCTCGCGGACCTGCCGGCGGGCTTCGCGCGTGTCTCCGGCGGCGTGCCAGGTGCGGGCGAGCTGGAGACGGCGTGAGCGGTCGGCGGGCGCGAGCTCTTCGGCGCGCGCGAGGTAGTAGCGGAGGAGCTCGGCCGTGTTCTCGGGGATGCGCGCGTCGCGGGGGTCGACCGCGACGAGGGCCTGGCTCGTGTACCAGAGGCTCAGCCGGAGGTCGCCACGCAGCGGTGCGCGTCGCGCGGCGGCTTGGAGAGCGAGCACGCCGGCGCCGATGCGCTGGCGGGCCTCGTCGACGGGCAGCGGGTCGCCGGCGCTCGCGCGCGTGACGACGGAGTCGGCCTGGCTGCGCGCCCAGACGCGCACGTGGCGCGTCGAGAGCGGTCCGCCCGGCGCCTCGATGGCGTTGACGGGCAGCGGCCGCGCGCGCAGGAAGAGCAGCCCGGCGCCGAGCGCGGTCAGCACGGAGATGGCGAGCAGCGCGGCCGGCCAGGGGCTGCGCCGCTGCTCGCGCGGGCCCCACCCGAGCGGTGCGAGCAGCGCGCCGCCAAGAGCACAGGCCGCGACGGCCATGCCCGGGAGCTGAAGCGAGAAGTCGACGAGCTCGTGCAGCGTGAGAGCGATGAGCCCGCCCGCGAGGGCGAGCGACGCGGCGAGTTGGCGCCGCCCGCGGAGCACGCGGAAGGCGAGCCATCCAAGCACGCCGAGCCAGAGCAGCAGGACCACACCGCCGGGGACGCCGGTCTCGATCACCCACTCGAGGTAGTCGTTGTGGGCGTGGACGGAGCGGGTGCCGAAGTCCGGGTCGCGGTAGAGCGGGTGCACGACGTGGTAGGCGCCGAGTCCCGTGCCGAGCACCGGGAACTCCTTCGCGAGCTCGGTGGCCATGCCCCAGATGCGGACGCGGCCGTTGAGGTCGAGGGAGATGTTCTCCACGTCTTGCGCGAGCGGTGCCGGCGGGCGGATCCAGATCGCGCCGGCGACGAGCGCGGCGATCAGGCCGGCCGCGACGAGCGCCGCGAGCGGGCGGACGCGGCCGCCCCCGAGGCGCCAAAGCGTCAGCAGGACGAGCGCGGCGACGCCGACCGCGGCGGCGGCGAGTCCAGCGCGCGACGAGGACCAGACCATCGCGAGTAGCACGAGCGCGGCGGAGGTGGCGAGGAGCGCGCTCTTCGCGAGGCGCTCGCCGTGTTCTTCGCGGCGCTCGAGCCACAGCTCGGCGAGAAGGGCGAGCAGCGCGAAGAGGCCGAGCGAGAGGTAGGCGGCGTAGTGGTTGGGGCAGATGAAAGTGCCGCCGGCGAGCGGCAGGTAGTTCGTGCGGGCGAAGCCGAAGATGTGGTGGTGCCCGGAGAGCGATTCGGCGAGGCCATACACCGCTTGGAAGAACGCGGAGGCACCGAGGACGGCGACGAGGCGGCGCCGGTCGCGTTCGTCGCGCACGGCGAGCAGCGCGATCGCGAAGGCCGTCAACGCGAGGAGCAGGCGGGTGCCGCCTTCGCCGAGACCGTCGGCGTCCGCGGCGAGGGGGCGCCACCCCGGTGCGGTCGACTCGCCGCCAGCGAGGCGTGCGAGGGCCGCCTCGGCCTCGAGCAGGGCGGGGTCGGCGCCCGGCAGGGCGAGGGAGGCGCGGGACTCCGCCGCAAGACGCGGCGAGAGCAGCTCGATCGCCGCCGGGGGCAGCGGGACGAGCTGGAGCAGTGGCAGCAGAGCCGTCGCGAGCAGCAGCCAGGCGAGGCTGCGCGGCGGCGTGCCGAGCTCGCGGCGCGAGGCCCAGAGCAGCCCGCCGGCAACGGCGAGGGTCAGCGCTGCGAACGCCGTCGGCAGAGGGTCGCGGCCCCCGAAGGGCAGCGGGGCGAAGAGAATGACCGCCCCGAGGAGGGCCAGGGAGACGAGGTGCAACCGCTTTTCCATCCGTAGGCTCCGAGGAAGGCCGAGTTATAGCGCGCTCTTTCGCCAGGGTCCATCGCAGTTGCGCGGCGCGGGCCGAGAGCAGCGGTCCCGGGCGACGAGTGCGTCACGGATGTGCGCGGCGGGTGCGGCGGGAGGGTGCTGGCGGTAGATTGACGGGCATGTTTGCCGCATCACCGCTCTGGGCGCAGCTCGCGGCGCTGCTCGCCCTTGGTCTGCTCGGACTCTCGGCCTACGCCTACGTGGGTTATCCGCTCTGTGCGCGGATCTTGCCGCGGCGGCGGCGCACGAGCGTGCCGGGTGGCGGCCCGCGGCCGCGGGTCAGCGTGCTCGTCGCGGCCTACAACGAGGCCGCGGTCATCGAGCAGCGCGTTCTTAACCTGCTCGAGCAGGACTACCCGGCGGCGCTCCTCGAAATCCTCGTCGTCTCCGACGCGAGCGACGACGGCACCGACGCGATCGTCGAAGGGATTGGCGACGCGCGCGTGCAGCTCGTCCGCCAGCCGATGCGTCAGGGCAAGACCGCGGGCATCAACCGCCTGGTCCCGCTCGCGGCCGGCGAGATCCTCGTGCAGACCGACGCCAACGCTCTCTTCGCGCGCGACACGGTGCGCAAGCTCGTTGACGCCTTCGAGGACCCGCGGGTCGGCGTCGCGATCGGCGAGGTCAGCTTCACGAACGAAGACGACCCGCTCGTCGCGAGCGGCGAGGGGCTCTACTGGCGCTTCGAGACCTGGACGAAGCAGGTCGAGTCCGCGCGCGGGCTGCTCTCCGTCGCGAACGGCGCCGTCTACGCGCTGCGCCGCTCGCTGTGGCGCGAGCTGCCACTGCAGATCGCCGGCGATGCGGCCGAGCCGCTGCTCGCTGCCCGCGACGGCTACGACAGCGTCGTCGTCCCGGAGGCCCACGCTTTCGAGCGCGCGGCCGCGAGCCACCTCGAGGAGTATCAGCGCAAGGTGCGCATCATCGCGCAGCAGGTTGCCTGCGCGCGTTGGATCGGTCTTCACCGCCTGCCGCTGCGCACGCTGTGGTCCTACGGCTCGCACAAGCTGCTGCGCTACGCGGTGCCCTTCCTCGGCACCGCGGCGCTGATCCTGACGACCCTCGCCGCGCGGGCGGGCTCCCTTCTCGGGGTCGCCGTGCTCGCCGCGATCGTTCTGCCGCTCGCGCTCGCGCCCTTCGGGCTGCTCGGGCTGCCCGGCCTGCTCGGGCGCGTGCTGCGCGTGCCGCTCTATCTGCTCGTCATCAACGCGGCCGCGGCGAGCGGTGTCCTGCGCGGCCTCGCTGGACGTGCCGCGGCCACCTGGGAGGTGCCGGAGAGCACCCGCACGATCTCATGAGCCAGACTCCCGACGCCGCCCTGCTCGCCACGCTCGCCCGCGCGATCCACCCGACGCGCCCGGAGCCCTTAGTGCTGCTCGAGGGCGACTTCGCCCCCGCTGTCTGGGTCGAGCGCCTCGGCGCCCAGCGTCTCGCCGGGCTCGTCGCCCGCGCGCTGAGCGAAGCCGGGCTGCTCGAGCGCCTCGGCGAGGAAGAGCGCCGTGCCCTCCAGCGCGCGGTGCTCTCCGATCAGCGCGAACGCGCCGCGCTCGACGAGGTCGCGCGCCGCGCTGGCCGCGCGCTCGCCGACGCTGGCATCCCGGGCCTGATGCTCAAGGGGGCCGTGCTCGGCGTGTTGCACTACCCGGAGCCGCAGCTCCGGCCGATGAGCGACGTCGACGTGCTCGTCCCGCCCGACGCGGTCGACGGCGCGCTGGCCGCGCTGACCGAGGCGGGCTTCACGCCGCCCTCGAGCGAGGACCTCGCCTTCTGGGAGGTGGCGTACTACAACGTGCCGCTCGTTGCCCCCGGCGCGCACAACATGGGCGTCGAGCTGCACTGGTCGATCGCCCAAGCCGATCGGCATCGTGTCGACGCGGAGGGGCTGATCGCCCGGCGCGGGCGCTTCGTCTCCGCCGGCCAGGAGCTCGACTGCCTCGGCCCCGTCGACCTGATGCTCCACCAGGCCCTGCACCACGCCTACCACCTCTTCCAGCCCCGCCTCGGGTGGCTCTACGACCTCGTGCTCCTGCACCGCGACCCGCCGCCCGTCGACGAGACCTGGGCGCGGGCCCGGGCGTGGGGTATGGAGACGGCGTTTGCGCTGTCGTGCCGCTACGTCGAGCAGGTCTTCCCGGGCTCGCTCGGTCAGGCGATGCGCGAGCGTGCGCTCGACCATCCGCGCGCCGCGGCGTTGCTGCGTCGCTACGGCAGCGACGAGCCCGCGCTGCTCTTCGACGGTTGGGAGCGCCGCCGCCGCCAACTCGTCCTCGCCTACCGCATGCTCGACGGCGGCGGCCAGCGCGTGCGCGCCCTGGCCGGCTGGGCGAAACGGGCCCTGCGCTTCGGGGATCGGCACGGCCACGAACGGGGCGCGCCGCTCGGCCGTGAGAACGAGTCTCGGGCATAATCCACGCTACAATTCGGGGTTTCCCCACGAGATCGGCCCTCTCGGCGCTCTGACGCTTCTTGGGGCCAAGGCCTTTCGGGGCCCACGCGGAGAGTCTTCATGTCCAGCGCGCGCGTTGCCGTCGTCGTCCTTGCCTGCCTTCTGGCGCTGCTCGCCTCCTGCGACGAGCGCAGTCCGCTCGAGCTGCTGGAGGCGTCGCGCGCCAACATCGAGCTCGAAGTGCTCGCGTTCGAGGCGTGGCCGCGGACGCCGGAGCCGCCCGCCGAGGGTGCCGAGGCGACGGAGCCAAAAACCGCGACCCCCGAGGCCGCAGACACCGAAGCCAGTGCT
>NPIF01002551.1_pt1 | contig 12736 bp, 9 predicted proteins | sample 8637461 | NCBI WGS metagenome assembly NPIF01 (sample SAMN07420641, study PRJNA396082) | bioreactor metagenome | isolation source: sample BR12 brine-fed electro-methanogenic bioreactor BR | place: Japan: Kochi | collected 2016-12-09
TCGAGAAGAAGGGCTCGAAGATCTGGGCGATGTTCTCGCGCGAAATGCCGGTGCCGTTGTCGGCGACCTCGATCAGCACTTAGGTCCCCGAGGGCATCAGCTCGGGGCCGCGGTTGACCGGCTCGTCGATGGTGACCTCCGAAGTGCGGATCTTCAACATGCCGCCGCCGGGCATGGCGTCACGGGCGTTGACCGCGAGGTTGATGACCACCTGGTCGAACTGCACCGGATCGACCCGCACCAGGCCGAGGTCCTTGCCGTGCTCGATGTCGAGGACGATGGTCTCGCCCATCAGGCGTTTCAGCATGTGCGACAGGTCGGAGAGCGCGTGGCCGATGTCGAGGTCGACCGGGGTCAGTTTCTGTTTTCTCGAGAAGGCCAGCAACTGGCGCACCAGGTTGGTCGCCCGGTTGGCGTTCTGCTTGATCTGCATGATGTCGGCGAAGGACGGGTCGTCGGGGCCATGCCGGGTCAGCAGCAGGTCCGAGAAGCCGATGATCGCCGTCAGCATGTTGTTGAAATCGTGGGCGATCCCGCCGGCGAGTCCACCAATCGCCTCCATCTTCGAGCGCTCGCGCACCGAGGCCTCGAGCTTGCGGCGCGCGGTGATGTCCCTCTCGATGGCGACGAAGTGCGTGATCTGCCCGCGCCCGTCCCGGATGGGGCCGATGTGCAGTTCGACGTCGTACGCGCGCCCAGCGCGGTCGTAGTTGACGAGGACGCCGTAGAAGTCGCGACCGGCGGCGAGTTCCGAGCGCATCCGCGAGAGCTCCGCGCGGTCGGTCTTCGGGCCCTGGAAGAGTCGCGGTGTGCTCCCGACGATCTCGTCCTCGGTGAAGCCGGTCATCACGCTCAGCGCGGGGTTGGCGTACACGATGCGCGGGCCCGGCTCCTCGAGGTTCGCGTCGGTGATCAGCACGCCGTCCTTGGCTTGGAGCATCGCCGCCCCGAGCAAGCTCAGGCTCGTCTCGGCGCGAGCGAGGCGGCGTTCCTGCTCGATCTGCGCGAGCGCCTGCTCGACGACCGGCGGCAGCAGATCGAGGAACGCCGCGTCCTTCATCAGGTAGTCCCGCGCACCGCGCTTCATCATCTCGACGGCCACTCTCTCGTCGCCGAAGCCCGTCATCACGATGAATGGCATCTTCCGGCCACGGCGCTCGAGCTCGTCGAGCAGCGCGTTCGCGGTGAGGTCGGCCAACTTGAAGTCGACGAGCAGGAGCTCGGCGTTCTGCTGCTCGAGCCACGCCAGGGCCTCCTCCCCGCTCCCGCAGCTCTCCGTGACGAGAGCGAGCCCGCCGAGAGCGCGCTCGACGAGGCGAAGAAGGCCCGGATCATCGTCGACGACGAGCACGACCGGGCGCCCCTCGTCCAGCGGGCTCCTTCGGAAGCTCCCCTCCGCGGAGAGCGCTGCGGCGGAGCGACTCACGAGAGCTCCGGAACCTTGACGATGACGAGGAAGAGGCCGAGCTGTCGCAGGACGCCGACGAACTCCGCGTATTCGATCGGCTTCGTGATGTAGTGACTGCAGCCGATGCGGTGACATCGCTCGATCTCCTTCGGGTCGTCCATCGTCGTCAGCATGATCACGGGCAGTGCGCGAAGCTCCGCGTCCCCCTTGATGGCGGAGAGCACCTCGATGCCGTCGACCTTCGGCATGCGGATGTCGAGAAGCAGCAGGTAGTGGGCGCCGGCCGCGCGATGCGGACCGGGTCCACTCCGGAAGAGGAAGTCGAGCACGGCTTGGCCATCGACGAAGCGTTCGATGCCGTTCTCGATGCCCGCACGGCGCAGGTTCCGCTCGATCAGCGCGGCGTGCCCATCGTCGTCCTCTGCGATGAGAACGACCACCTCGTCCCTCATGAACCCTCCTCGAGCGCCGCGGGCAACGTGAACACGAATCGGCAGCCCGGGCCCTCCGCCCCCTCGACCCAGATCGCCCCGCCGTGCCTCGAGACGACTCTCTGTGCGATCGTGAGACCGAGCCCTTCTCCGCCCTCGCGCGATGCGCTCAGCCTGTGGAAGATCTCGAAGACCTTCGCGCGATGACTCGGAGCGATGCCGATGCCGTTGTCCTCGACCGCGATGCGGACTTGCGTCTCTTCGACGGCTGCGCTGACCCGGATCTCCGGCGGTCGCTCCAGAACGCGGTACTTGAGCGCGTTGTCGAAGAGATTGGAGAACACCTGCGCGAGCTGCGTCTCGTCCCCATCGACGGACGGGAGCGCGCCGACGATCAGCTCCGCCCCTTCCTGTTTGAACTGGTACTCCATCGACTTGGCGACCTCATCGACGAGCGCCGAGAGCTCCACGCGCCGGACAGACAGTTCCGCACGACCGAGCCGTGAGAGTCGAAGCAGCCCTTCGAGAAGCGCGTCCATCTTCTTGGCGCTCGTCGTGACGAAGTCCAGGTCTTCCGGCATCCGCTCGACGACGATCTGCTCGAGGCGCTGCTTGAACTCCGGCGGAAGACCGGGCTCACGCGCAAGATCACGCAGATCCTCGCAGGAAGCTGCCAGCTCACGACTGAAGCCGTGGATGTTGACGAGGGGCGAGCGCAGGTCGTGCGATGCGACGTAGACGATCGACTGCAACTCCCGGTTCTTCTCGACGAGGCTTCGGTTGGCAGCCTCGAGAGCGTTCTCCGCCCGTTTGCGCGCGGAGATGTCGCGCAGGATGCCGGTGAACGCGCGCTCGCCGTCGATCACGAGCTCGCTGACGGCGAGATCGACCGGAACGCGCGTGCCGTCCTTGCGGCGAGCCTCGACCTCGCGGCCGACGCCGATGATGCGGGACTCGCCCGTCTCGAGGTAGCGGCGGAGGTAGCCGTCGTGGCCGCCGCAATGAGGCTCGGGCATCAGCATCTTGATGTTCTGCCCGACGAGCTCTCGGCGGGAGTAGCCGAGCAGCGTCTCGGTCGCGCGGTTGCAGTCAAGCACGCACCCGCGCGCGTCGATCGTGATGATCGCGTCGACGGCCGTCTCGAGCACCGCGCGATAACGCTCCCCCATCGTGTCCCGCGCGCTCTGAGCCCGCCGCCGAAGCTCAAGCAATCCCGCCGCGAGCCCCAAGCCACCGAGTCCGAGGAGGTGCCAACGCCAGGCCCCGGGGCGAGGCACCGCGCCAAGATGAAGGAGCGCGCTGACGCCGACGAGGGTAGCGAGGAGAAACGCGGCGGCACGAGGCGGAGCGGCCCCGCGCCACGCGAGGAAGGCCAGCGGCACGACGTGCAGCAGACCGCCCCCACTCCGCTGTGGCCAAGCCACGTCGACAGCGAACGACGCCAGCGCCAGGACGCCGGCGAAGAAGACGGTGAGGATGGGCGGCGCACCCCCCGTGCCACGGGCGGCCCCCGTCGCTTCGCGCTTCGTCATCGACCCTCTGCGACCCCACTAACTCGACGCGCGGCCGAGTTTAGCATTCACAGAGAGCGCCGCACGTGGCAGGCATCGTCTTCCCGTGTGTCGCAGCGCGGTCTTTCTGCTAATATCCCCGCGGCCCCGATTCGGAAGGGTGGCCGAGTGGTTTAAGGCGACGGTCTCGAAAACCGTTGTGCGTGCAAGCGTACCGTGGGTTCGAATCCCACCCCTTCCGCCAAGCTGGTCACGACAAGAGCGCCCTCGCGGCGCTCTTTTTGCGTCTCGGAACAGACAGCAGAATAGGGAAGACCCCGGCGCGAGGGGGGTTCACGCCGGGGCCCAGGTCGTCTCGGTCCGGACCACCCGGCCCGAGACTGAAGTGCTTGTCGTCGGTAGAGGCAATCTAGGGACTTCGTATCGGGGGAGCCACGAAAATGAGGCGATTTTACTGATTAATCTACTAGCCATTAGTCAAATTTCGATTCTTGCCCTGAAGCGCCTCTAGACGGGAGTTCGGACACCTCCGTAGAGCAAGACAAGCGGCCCTTCCCCGGCCGCGACGGAGGAGTCCCCGTGCCGCGCCGCGCTCCCCTCGCTCTCCTTCCCGCCCTTCTGCTCATCGCGTTCCTGCTCGGTCTCGTCAGCTCTTGTGGCTCCGAGACTCCCGAGGACACACTCCGCGCTCTGATCGCAGACGCGGCCAGCGCCGCCGAGGACCGCGACGCGGGCGCGATCCTCGATCACGTCAGTGACGCCTACGTCGACCAGAGCGGGCAGAACAAGCGCTCGCTGCGCGGCGCTCTCCTCTATCTCTTCCGTGAGCATCAGCGCGTGCACGTCTTCACGCGCATACGGGAGATCGAGCTGCCGCAAGCCGACCATGCGCGCGTCGTCGTCGCCGTCGCGCTCGCGGGGACGCCGATCGACTCGCCGAGCGCCCTCGACGGGCTCGACGCCGACGTCCTCCTCTTCGAGCTCGCGTTCTTCAGGGAGGGCGACGACGAGTGGCGCGTGACGCGGGCCTCTTGGTCGCCAGCCTCCGCGAGCGACTTCTTGTGATGGCACCCTCGATGATGCGGCGTGCCCTCCTCGTCCTTCTCGCTCCCCTCGCCCTTTGCGCATGCGCGGGCCCACCGCCCGACGCACCGAGCGCCTCGGAAGAGCCAGCGTCCGATCTCCGCCTCGTCCCACCCCCAGAACCGCTCCCGGTCGTGGTCACCACGCCCTCGAGCGCACGCTCGCGGGTCGCGATCGAGGGTGTGAGACCGAGGCTCGAAGTCCGCCTCTACCTGCGCAATCTGCCCTGGGGTTCACCGGTCTTCGTGCGGACTCTCAAGCGCGAAGCGATGCTCGAGCTCTACGTCGAGGGTTCGAAGGGGTATGAACTCTTCCAGAGTTATCCGATCTGCACCTTCTCCGGCACCCTCGGACCGAAGACAAGGCAGGGCGACGAGCAGGCACCAGAGGGCATCTACGCGATCCGCCCGGAACAGCTCCACCCGACGAGCCGCTACCACCTCGCCTTCAACCTCGGCTACCCGAACCGGTGCGAGCGCGCCCTCGGGTGGACCGGGAGCGCGTTGATGGTCCACGGGAGCTGCGTGTCGATCGGGTGTTACGCGATGGGGAACGACGCGATCGAAGAGATCTACGCGATGCTCGACGCGGCGCTCGCGGCCGGTCAGCCGGCGGTCACGGTCCTCGCCCTCCCGCACTCGTTCACGGGCGAGGAAGCGGCAGATCCGGGGGCGGGTCCGTGGAACGCGCTCTGGACCCAGCTCGCGAAGGCGGACCGGAGTTTCCACGCGACGCGCATCCCCCCGAAGACCCGATGCGAGGGCGGGCGCTATGTCGTTGAAACGCCCCCCGCCGACAGCGGGCTCGCCGCTTCCGCAGCCACGGAGTGAAGCCCGCGACGCCCTGCGACTCTTCCTCCGCAAGATCGGGCCGCTGTCTGCGGAAAGGGCAGCCGAAGCCCATACAATCGCGCCGCGTTCTGAGGTTCTTCCTTGGCGCGCACTGAGGCCTCGCAACGAGCTGGCTCGCGTTCCGGAAGCATCGTCGCGTTCCCTCCTTGTTCGTCACCGCCCTTTTATCTACACTTTCGCCCGGGACTAGAGGTCCGCCCCGGGCTGGGCGCTCGGGCGACTAGGGAGGCGTCGGTGCCCCCGGGCGAGGGAGCCGGGAGGGCGCTGATGACAACGGAGGGCATTCCCACCAAACGTGACACGGCGCCCGAGACCATCTTCGACTTGCTCTCGGCCTACCACGCGAGCCTGGACAACATGAAGGCCTGGCTCGACGAGGCGGACTTCTCCGAGGTCGAACGCGTTGGCATCGCCGACGCGTGGCAAAGCGAGATGTCGGCGTGGTTCACGTCCAAGGGGTACTGCTTCGGTTGCAACCGGCCGCTCTCGCGCTGCCTTTGCGAGCTGCCCGAAAGCGAGCGCTGACCGGCTGCATCTCCCGCCACGGACTCGACGTGGACGGTAGGCATGGCTCGGATTCTGCTCCTGGCGCACGGCGCCAAAAGACTTCGTCAGCTCGAAGAGCTGCTCGCCGCGGACACGCACGAGCTCGCGACGCCGAACTCGGTCGGTGAAGCCGCCGAACTCTGGCTCGACTTCGACCCGGAAGCGGTCGTCCTCGAGCTCCCGGCACCGAGCCTGACCCTCCACCGCCTCGAACGCCGGCTTGGTGGCCACGCCATCTCGTGGTCGCGCCGCCCGGTGCTCGTGCTCGGCGAAGCTGGCGACCCCGACGTCGTCGACGACTCGCGCCTGCTCGTCCGCCTCCCCCTCCCCGTCGCCGACGAGACCCTGCTCGGCCACGTGCGAGGGCTCGCGAGACTCCACGCCCTTCTCGAGGAGCCGCTCGACGAGAGCAACGAGGAGACGCTCTCGATCCCGCCCGCAGTCCGCGAAGCCCTCGCCGAGCAGCTCGTGCACCTCGCCGACTACCGGGACGCGAGCAAACCCGGTCACGGCTCNNGCTCGCGGGTCGCCGAGGTCGCGGGCCGCATCGCGCGCGAGCTCGGCCTCGACGAGCCCGAGCGGACGGAGATCGAACGCGCCGGGCGCTGGCACGACCTCGGCAAGCTCGCGATCTCGGCCGAGGTCCTGCGCCAGCCCGGGCGTCTCGACGAGCACGCGCTCGAGACGATTCGCGAGCACCCGCGACGCGGCGCCCGCCTCGTCCGCGCCCTGCTCGGAGACGAGGCCGCCTCGCTCGCCGTGCTCGGACATCACGAGCGCGTCGACGGCCAGGGCTACGAGGGTCTCGCGGGGGACGCGATCCCGCTGCCCGCCCGCATCCTCGCGGCGGCCGAAGCCTGGGACTCGCTGACACACGAGCAGACCTACCGCCCCGCCTTCACTCCCGTCGACGCGCTCGCGATGATGCGGGAGGAGGTGGGTGCGGCTTGGGACGCCGACGTGGTCGGTGCGCTCGCGCGCACCGCACGCTGACGCTCAGCGCAGGTCCAGAGCGACCAACTCCCCAGGCCTCAGCTCCACGACCACCTGCCGCCCACTGCCGTATCCCACGCGGTAGTCGCCCGCCGGGAGCGTGACCTCCAAGCTCGTCCCCCGCACCGGGTCGGAATCGACGCGCGCCTCGTCCCAGCGCAGGGCACGCCAGAGATTCAGCGAGTCGTCCCGCCCGAGCACGACCGTGAGCGGAAGGCGATGGGCACCGATCGCGCCGGCTTCCTCCGGGAGCAAGAGCGTCATCGTCGCGAGAGGCCGGGCGCGGAGCGATAGCTCATAGCGTTCGCCTTGCGTCAAGGTCACGGGCTCGAGGGCTCGCGCTCCTGTCAGCCCTTCGAGCGTGACGATGCATGGCCCGAACCCGTGGCCCTCGACCGAGAAGCGGCCGAGCGCGTCGGTCATCGCCAAGGTCTGCGTCCCACGCGACGAGACGGGGCAGACCACCCCGACGGAGCGGAAAGCGGCAGGGTGGCCCGCGGTGTCGTAGGCGACGCCGTGCAGACCCGCGGCTGGCTCGAGGGCGATCTCGACCTTCTCGCGGGCTTCGGTATCCAGCGGAACGCTCTGCTGCCTGACGTAACGCTTCGCGTGAACATAGGCGCGATGTCGACCGGGCTCGAGCTCGAGCGTGAATCGGCCGTCGGCATCGCTCGTCGCCGAGGCCTGCGAGCCACTTCCGAAGAACACGGCCTCGCGCTCTCCGTCGAGCTCGAAGTACCCGGAGCGCACCGCACCCGTGCCCGAGCGGGTCGCTTCAATGCGGGCACCACGGATCGGGACGCCACTCTGGGCATCGTAGACCAGACCCTCGAGCTCTTCCCCCGCCATCTCGATCTCGAGCGGCGTGTGCCTCTCGGGCTCGACGCGCAGCGGACGGTGCCACCGCCGGCCGGCGGACTCGACTTCGAGTCCGTACGGTCCGGCAGGCACACCCTCGAGCACGAAGCGGCCGTGCGCGTCGGTGTCGGTGGCGAACAGAGCGATCAGGCTCGTGTGGCGCTGCGTCGCCGCGTCGGAGTCGTCGCCCGCGAGCTGCACGCGCGCCCCGGCGAGGGGCTGGCCGCGGAAGAGAATCTGCCCCTCGAGCGCGGGACCGAAGACGAACTCCGCCTCGCCCGTCTGCCCCGGCGCGAGTTCGAAGCGACGCAGCAGCACGGCCCGCTGCCCTTCCCCGAGTGGCAGCCGCGCTCCGAGTTGCACGCGCCCGGGCCGCACACCCTCGACCGCAAAGCTGCCGTCGGGCGCGGGATGGTGTGCGGCGCGATCGAGCTCGTCCGAGAGCTCCAGGGCGACGCTCGCGAGCGCTTCCCCAGGGAGTCCGCCCACCGTCCCCGCGACGCGCGCACGGGGTGCGAGCGTCAGCGTGGGTTCGCCGCTCTGCGGCAGCTCCACCCGACGACGCGCGGTGCCGTGGAGCGGATGATCGGCACGCAACATGCCGACACCGCGCGGGAGCCCCGCGATGAAGAAAGCGCCGTGGGCGTCGGTGCTCGCTTCGTACTCCTCGTTCATCAGCGTGAGCGTGATGGAGGCGCCAGGAATCCCGAGTTCGCTCTCGTCGGCAACGACACGTCCGGTGAGCGTCACACCCGCGTCGAGAACGAGCGAGAGCTCCTCTTCGCAGTGCTGGTCGCCGAGCGGCTCGTAGCGCACGCCCATCCCCTCGGCCACGACATGCAACCAGCCCGTATGCAGGGGCGCCGCCGGGAAGAAGAGGCGCCCACTCGCGTCGCTCTCGGCCGTGCCGAGCTCGCGTATCTCGGCCCAGGCACCCGACCACCCGAGACCGAGCCTCACTTCGGCGTCGACGACGGGGTGGCCCTGGTCGTCGAGGAGAATCGCCGCCAAGGGGCATGTCGGCGCGAGCGAGACCGTACGCGACTCTCCGGCGAGTGCGATCTCCGGTGAATCGACGACCGCCTCCGCGAAGGCGAGCCGCGCTCTCTGCGGCTCGCCGAGGTCGAGCGAGAGCTGCCCGCCCCCGTCCGTCACTCCCATGTCGAGCAGCTCGTCGAGGACGCGCGGATGCCAAGCCCGGACCAGGCGCCCGGGGGCGGGCTGCCCTTCGGCGTCGAGCAGCGTGAGCGAGAATCCTCCCGCGCGAGGGAAGCGTGGGCACGCGGCGCCCTTCGTCACGAAGCGATCGATCCGACCCGGCGCGCGCAAGCGCACCGGTCCGACCGGCTCGTCGAAGAACGAGAGCGTGAGTGTGCCGTTCTCGTCGATGACCGCAGGCGCGATCAGGGGGAGCCCTGCGGTAAGCTCCTCCGAGCAGCGGTCGAGACGCCGCCGCCCTTCGACGGCGACGACGAGCCCGATGTCTGAGGCTGCACAGCCTTCGAGGCGCCACGTCGCTTCGACCATGGAGTGCACGTTGGGATCGCCACACAACCTGTGGTGGAGTCTGCGCTCGAGCCCGGACCACCTCCGGCAGTCACTGCGCCCGGTTCCCCCGATGAAGACGTACTCGGCATCGCGCTCCGCCGAAGGAAGGCAGAACGGCGCTTCCCCAACGACGTGCGATCGGAACGCGCTCTCGCCAGAAAAGCGCCAACGCATGAGCTCCCCGACTCTCGCCGGCAACTCGACGCACGCGGCGCGGAGCAGGCCGATCTCGAGCCTCTCCGTGCCGGACTCGACGAAGAACGCTCCCGGCTCGTAGAGCTCCGCGGCGAGCTCGAGCTCAGAAACTGCGTGCGGGAGACAAGCGTGCCCCTCCACATCCTCCCAGCCCGCGTCGCCGACGCGGAAGCGGAAGGCGTGAAGCGGCTCTCCGCTCTCCTCGTCGACGACGACGAGTGCACGCTCCGAGGGAGCGCACTCCGCGATGCACACCGGCAACGAGAATGAGACGAGGCAATACGCGGCGACCAGCAGAACGAAACGTACTCGACGCGACATGGAACTCCCCCCGTGCGAGCCAGGAAGCGGCACGCACGAGGGTCACTCTACAGCTTTACCCGATCGAGTTGTGAATCAGGCGCCGCTACCACCTTCCTGCAACGCGGGCCGCGCGGGGCGCGCGCTCTGCGCGACGGGCAGGAAGACCTGGAAGGTCGTGCCGGTGCCGAGCGCCGAGACGAAGGTCAGGATGCCGCCGGTCTCCTCGACGAGCGTGCGGCAGATCGACAGGCCGAGTCCCGAGCCGCCGGAGCGGGTCGTGAAGTGGTAGTCGAAGATCTGGCCGTGCAGGTCGTCGGGGATGCCGGAGCCGTCGTCCTCGACCTCGAAGAGCACCTTGTTGTCATCGCTGCGGGCGCGCAGCACGAGGCGGCCGCCTTCAGGCATCGCCTGCAAGCCGTTGAGCGCGAGGTTGAGCAGCACCTGGCGCAGGCGCGCGCTCGAGAGGCCGACGCGCGCCGGCTCGCCCTCGTGCTCGACGACGAGCTCGACGTTCTGGTGGCGCGCCTCGACGCGCAGCAGGCGGCCAACCGACTCGAGCACCTCGTGCGCCGACGCCTGCGCCTGCGCGCGCTCTTCCGGCGCGGTGAAGCGCAGCCACTCGTCGAGGATCTCCTTGAGCCGCTGGATCTCCTCGCGGAGGATCTCGACGCGCTCGGACAGCGCCTCGTCCGTCTCGACCTTGCGCAGCTTGCGGCGCAGGTGCTCGAGGTGGATCGCGATCGCGCCGAGCGGGTTCTTCACCTCGTGGGCGACCGAGCCGGTCAGGCGCACGATGGTCTGCAGGCGCGATGCCTCGCGCAGGTTGCGCTCGAGGACCTCGATCGACGCGCGGTCCTTGAGCACGAGCATGATGCCCGCCGTGCGTTCGCCGTCGCGCAGCACGTAGGAGGTGACCTGCGCGGCGACGGGGCCGCGCCACGGCACCTGGATGACGACGTGGCGCTCGCGGACGGCGCTGTGCCGCTCGATGCCCGCCGAGACGACCTCGCGCAGCTCGGGGTTCCGCCCCATCAGCGCGGCGACGCGCACGAGGCGGTCCTCCGGGTCGGTCTCCTCGAGACGGAACATCATTTCGGTGTGGCGGTTGGCGACGACGGGCCGCCCTTCCGGATCGAGCAGGATCACGCCCTCACGCAACGCGTCCGAGAGCGAGGAGAGCAACAGGTCGTCGCGACGCACCGCGTCGGAGAGGCTCTCCAGCTTCTCCTCGATGACCGAGAGCGCCTCTCCACCCGCACCGCGCGAGGGTGGCAGACGCACACCCTGCGCCATCGCCTCGAGACGCCCCGTCAGCCCGAACACACGCACGGTGGCGAGGATGCCGAAGAGGACGCCGAGCACGGCGACGAGTCCGGCGAGCGCGGGGCCCCAGAGGCGGGGCTGGTCGGGCACGACGAGCGAGGGGGCCGCGGGGGGGTGACCCACCTCACCGCCGACGTAGCGCAGGCGCACGACGCCGATCGCCTCGCCCTTCGCGTTGGGGACGCCGACCGAGAGCTCGATCACCGAGCGCCCATCGGCGCGCTGGTCGACGAAGCGCTGGATCTGCACGTCGTCGAGCGCGGCGTCGAGGCGGGCGATCTCTGCGGGGTCGTTGAAGCGGCGGTCGACGACCATCGGGTCGGACGCGGCGACGATCCGGTGCTCACGGTCGACGATCAGGACGGACTCGAGCGGCCCGACGGGTGCCTCGTGCCAGTACGGCTCGCTGTCCTTGCCGTAGACGAACTGCCACATCCGGCGCTGCAGGCTTCGGAATGCCGGTGTCCCTTCCTCGAGCCCCTCGAGGCTGTCGACGTTCCACAGGAAGGGCGCCGCGAGCTGGCGGGCATGCTCCGCGCTCACTGCCTCGTACCAACTCCCGAGGCCTTCACCGAACACCTGGTTCTGCTCGTCGAGATCGGCTTGGACGTTCCGGGCCATCGAGCGCGCATCGAGGATGGTCAGGTAGACCACCCCCGCAAAGAGCACGCTGAGGGCCGCGAGAATGAGAGCGAGCCGAACGCCGAGCGTGAAGCGGCCGCTTCGCGCCAATGTCCTCTCCACAAGAGCCGCTCCCCGGGATCCCCCATGCGGATCGAGAAGCAACTCGGATACCCACGCACCGAGGGATGGTAGCGTAGCATGCGCGAGCGCGCGCATTCCCCTTGTATTCGCGTGTTCGCGGCGCCTATTCTCCCTTTGCGCCACCTAATCGCCAACGCGCCCGAGATGCCCTGCCCATGCGGATTTTCACCCGAGCGTTCAGCTTCGTTCTCGCCGCGTCACTCGCTTTCGCGGCGGGGTGTGGCGGAGAGGCAGACGCCCCGTCCAGGGCGGGCACACCCGCCGTCCCGACTCTCAGCGCCGTCGCCGGGCTCGAGGAGCGGCTCGCGGCGTTCCCGCCGATGCCGATCGAGGCCGAGCTCGCCGCGCTCGACGAGACGGAGCGCCGCGTCGTCGACACGCTCGCCCGCGCGCTCGGCGGCATCGACGAGGTCTACCTGCGCCAGGTCGACCGGCGCAACCCGCTCTACCGCACGCAGCTCGCCGCGGTTCCGGGGCGCTCCGGCCACCTACTGCTCGATGCGTTCTCGCTCCACGCCGGCCTCTACGAGCGGCAGCTCGGCCGCGCCGCTTTCGTCGTGGGTGCACCGCCCCGCCCACCGGGCGCCGGCTTCTACCCCAGCGATCTCACGGTCGAGGAGTGGGAGCGCACGTTGCGCGCGGAGCCGGATCGCGAAGCGGAGCTGATCGGGACGACGCGCGTCGTCGTGCGCGACGGTGACGCACTGCGCGGCGTGCCCTACGGGAAGCACTACGCCGCGCAGCTCGAGCCCGTCGCGCGAAGCCTGCGGGACGCCGGCCTCCTGACGCGGGACGACGGACTCCAGGCTCTGACGGCCCTGCTCGCAGAGAGCCTGAGCAGCGACGCCTGGGACGAAGCCGAGGCTGCGCTGGTCGAGGCGCGTGGACCGATCGAGCTCGTCATCGGCCCGTTCGAGACCG
>NPIF01001594.1_pt1 | contig 12734 bp, 12 predicted proteins | sample 8637461 | NCBI WGS metagenome assembly NPIF01 (sample SAMN07420641, study PRJNA396082) | bioreactor metagenome | isolation source: sample BR12 brine-fed electro-methanogenic bioreactor BR | place: Japan: Kochi | collected 2016-12-09
GGGTGAGCGCCCGGGCCATGCCGGCAGTATATTTGCGCCGCGAATGACCTTCCAGGCCGTGGCCGATGACGGCGAGCCGCGGACGTCCGCGCGGCGCGGTGCCGGGCGCCGCCGCATGCCAGTCGAGGTCGAGGAAGTCGCCGTCGGGCGTTGAGATGCGCTCGCGCCGCGGCGACACCGCCGGGTCGGGGCGCAGCAGCACCGGGTAGACGGTCTGGACATGGCCGTTCCACAGGAAAAAACCGGGGCGGTAATCGGACTCGGGCAGGATGGGCATGGGGGCGTGGCCGCTTTCTCAACGTCACCCCGGCGGCCGGGGACGGCCCATGATACCGCCGCCGGCCCGGTTTACAACCTGCCCGGAAGGGGGGGCCCGCCGGCGCCTAGCGCCGCGACCACTTCGGCTTGTGTTCGGCGAACAGTTCGTCGCGGCCCTCGATGACGTTGCGGATGTCGACCACCGCGTAGTCGGCGTAGTGGAGGATCACCGCCTCCAGCGTGCGCGGNNTCTTGCTGTGCGACAGGATCATGTGGACGACCGGCCAGGGCAGGTCCTCGTTCAGCGCCGTATGGGCGCCGTAGAAGGTGTGCTGGGAGTGGATGGCGATCTCGGTCGCCTCGAAACTCTCCGGCTTGAGCATGACCAGCTTGTCGACGTCCTGCAGCAGGGCGCCGGCGAGCAGGGCATCGAGATCGACCTCGGCGCCGGAGGCGGCGGCCACCTTGGCCAGCCCCTTGGCGGCTTCGGCGACCAGGTTGACGTGCTCGACCAGGGTCACCGACTTGCCGGCGTCGCCGGTCCGCACCACCGACCACCAGGGGACCTCCTCGACGGTCGGGAAGCCGCTTTCCCGCCACAGCCGCAGCCAGACGGCGGCGACCTTCCCGCGCAGTTCGTCGGAACGGATTTCGCCCAAGGCCGGCAGGGCCTCGACAAGGCGGCGCTGGTCGTCGTTCATGCGGGCATTTCCTTCGGCAATCAGAACATCCGGAACCACAGCGCGGTCACCGGCACGTAGGAGACCGCCATCAGGACCAGGAACATGATCAGGATAAACCATTTGTTGTAGGCCAGGACCTCCTGGATCTTGAGCCCGGTGATCGACGACACCGTCAGCGCGATCGAGGCGACCGGCGGCGTCTGCTGGCCGATGCCGAGGTTGAGGCAGACGATGACCCCGAAATGAACCGGGTCGATGCCGATCTGCTGGGCCAGGGGCAGCAGGATCGGGATGACGATGATGATCGCCGCCGTCGCGTGCAGCACCATGCCGAGCAGGACCAGGAAGACGTTGACCACCAGCAGCATCAGGATCGGGCTGCCGGTGAGTGTGGAGAGCGACATCGCGATCTTCTGCGGCAGCTGCTCGTTGGCCAGGAACTGGCCGAGGACGGCCGAGCCGGCGACCAGCATCATCACCACCGAGGCCTGCCTGGCGGTCTGGACCAGCACGCCGTAGAGCTTGGCCGCGTTGAGATCGCGCGAAACCGCGAGGCCGAAGACTAGAGCGACCAGGACGCCGATGCCCGATGCCTCGGTGGCGGTGAAGATGCCGCCGATGATGCCGCCGAGCACGATGACCGGGATGAGGAGCGGAACCACCGCCCGCTTGAGGGCGACACCCAGACGCGGCAGCTCGAAGGCTCGGTCGACGGGATGGTTGCCGCGGCGGGCGAAGACGTAGTTGGCGATCATGAAGCCGCCGCCGAGCAGGATGCCCGGGATGATGCCGCCGAGGAACAGGTCGCGGATCGAGGTGTTGGTGGTGATGCCGTAGAGCACCATCGGGATCGACGGCGGGATGATGATGCCGAGCGTCGCGGCCGACGAGGTGATGGCGCCGGCAAAGGCCTTGGGATAGCCGGCGCGCTCCATCTCGGGCACGAAGATCTTGCACAACGCCGCGGCGTCGGCGACGCCCGAGCCGCTCATCTCGGCCATGAACATGTTGGTGACGACGTTGACCTGGCTGAGACCGCCGCGGATCCAGCCGACCAGGGCGCTGGCCAGATCGATCAGGCGCTCGCTGATCGAGGTCGCGCTCATCAACTCGCCCATCAGGATGAACAGCGGGATGGCCAGCAGTGGAAAGGCGTTGGTCCCGGAGAACATCTGGACCGGGATCATCATCAGGTTGATGTCGGCGGCATACATCATGCCGGTCGCCGTCATCATCAGCGCGAAGCCGATGGGGACGCCGACGAAGATGAGGCCGAGGAGTACGGAAATGACGGCCCAGCTCATAACGGCTCCCTCCACCGTGCGACGATGTTGACGGCCAGAGCCAAAGCCATCGTGGCGCTGGAAATGGGAATGGACGCCATGAAGATGCCCTGCGGCAGGTCGATGGTTTCCAGCGGCGTATTGCCGACGATCAGGATCATCCGCGTCGAGAGCACGGTCAGCAGCACCAGGAAGGCGGCAACCACGGCGTCGATGGCCATGTAAAGCAGCCGCCGCGGCCGTTCCGGCAGCTTCTCGACGAACAGATCGAGGTTGATATGGCCGCCGCCGCGCAGGGCCAGATAGGCGCCGGCGAAGCTGATCCAGACCAGAAGGTAGCCGGAGATCTCCTCCGGCCAGGCCAGGGCCGAGCCCAGGGCGTAGCGGAAGAAGACGGCGAGGCAGGTCGTGACCGCCGTCGCGGCGACGAGCATCGCGGCGACGACGGCCATGACATGATCGAGCGCGCGCATGATCAGCTTAGGAAGGCTGGCGCGGCTAGCGGGACTGGGTCACGAAATCGAGCCAGTCCTTGCCCTCGGCGTCGATGTACTTGGTATAGACGCTGGCGGCGAGCTTGGAGAAGGCGTCGAGGTCGACCTCGTTGACCTTGGCGCTCTTCTTCATGGCCTCGAGGTAGTCCGACTCGAGCTGGGCGGCCTTGTCATAGGTGGCGGCGGTGATGGTCTTGGCGACCTCGCGGAAGACCTTCTGATCGGCGGCGCTCAGCTTGTTCCAGAAGGACTTGGAGGCAATCAGGAAGGACGGCGAGTAGGTGTGCGTCGTCAGGCTGAGATAGGGCGCCACCTCGTAGAGCTTGGCCTCGTAGAAGCCGTAGAGGGCGGCCTCGGCACCGTCGGCGACGCCGGTCTGCAGCGCGGTGAAGGTCTCGGTCCAGGCGATCGGCACCGGGTTGGCGCCCATCACCGAGAAGCCGTCGCGCTTGAACTGGCTGCCGGTGACGCGGATCTTCAGGCCCTCCATGTCGGCGGGCGTCTTGATGGCGTGCTTGGCGTTCACGACGTGGCGGAAGCCGTTCTCGTAGAGGCCGAGAACGATGAAGCCCTGCTTGTCCTCGAGCCGCTTGGCGACGGCGTCGAACAGCCCGGCATCCATGGCCCGCAGGACATGCGGCCGGTCCTTGAACAGCCAGGGCAGGTCGAACAGGCCGAGCTTCTTGTCGAGCTTGAGGACGCCGGAAGCGACGCTGATCATCTCGATCGAGCCGATCTTGACGTTGTCGATCAGGGCCTTTTCCTTGCCGAGCTGGCCGTTGGGATAGAAGGTGAACTTGTACTGATCGGGGAAGTGCTTGCTGATCTCGTCGCGGAACATGGTCGCCTGCCAGTAGAGGGGCGAGAGTTCCGAGACATGGCTTGCGATGCGCACTTCGACCGGCTCGGCGAAGGCCGATCCGGCGATCAGGATGGTGGCCGCGAAGGCGGCGATCTGCGATTTCCTCATGAAGACCTCCTCTGTTTTTTGCGCCGCCTCCCCGAGCGGCGATGCACTAACGGATCTCGATCCGGTACCGGAAGCGCTCGGCGGGGCCGTAGCTGCGCCTCCATTCAAGGGGCCGGCGGCCGAAGCCGAAGGCCTGACGCTCGATGGCGATGACCGGGCTTCCCGGCGCCACGCCGAGCAGCCGGGCCGTTTCCACGGTGGCCGTTTCGACCGTGAGATTCTCCTCGGCCGCGACGACGACCTGGCCGAAACGGTCCTCGTAAAGGGGGTACAACAGGGGGCCGAAGGCCTCGGACGGCAGGGTCAGGATGCCGCCGAACAGGGCGGGATCGAGCCAGACCTCCTCGGCCAGGATCGGTTCGTCGTCGACCAGGCGCAGGCGGGACATCCGCACCGCCGGCGTTCCCTCCTCGAGACCGAGGGCGGCCGCGGCGGCGGCCGGCACCGGTGCCAGTTCGCGCGCGAGAATACGGCCCTCCGGCGCGATCGGGTGCCCGGCCCTGTCCTGCAGGCGGAAGAAGCGGAACAGCGAGTGGGTGAACATCGGCCGCCGCACGAATGTGCCGCGCCCCTGGCGGCGGTCGACGAGGCCGTCGGCGGCCAGCTGGTCGATGGCCTTGCGCATGGTGCCGAGCGCGACGCCGTAGGTTTCGGTGAGCGCCGATTCCGCGGGCAGGGCCGTGCCCGGCTTCCATTCGCCGGCCTCGATGCGCGCCTTCAGGTCGTCGTAGAGACGCTGATAAAGCGGCAGCCGGTCATCGTTTGTCAGAACGCGGGCGGACGGCACGGCGATGGTCCCCTGTTGAGATTTACGGCTTTTGCTGTGCCGTTTTTTCTCTTATAGTCCTCTATAGGACCATAAGAATAAGGGGCCTGTCAAGGGAGGGCCCGCCGGGTCGGCGGGGTCGGGACGGCCCGGGAGACCAACCAGTCCATGCTGATCGACAGTCATGCCCATGCCTGGCCCGCCGCCGCGCCGCTGGTTGCGGATCGGCGCTATACGCCGCCGCGGGCGGTACCGGCCGAGGCCTACGTCGCGCTGCTCGATGATCACGGCGTGGATGGCGGCGTGTTGGTGCAGCCCAGCTTCCTGGGCACCGACAACAGCTCCCTTCTCGACGCGCTCCGGCGCTATCCCGACCGCCTGCGCGGCGTCGCCGTGGTCGAGCCGACGATCACGGAAGCCGAACTGGCGCGGATGGACGCGGCCGGGGTGGTCGGAATCCGCTTCAACCTGATCGGCTCAACGCCGATCCCCGATTTCGAGGACGCCGAGCACCAGAAGCTGCTCGGCCGGGTGCGTGAGTTGGGCTGGCATGTGGAGGTCCACGCCGAGGGTGAGCGCTGGGCCTGGTTCGTACAGACGCTCTGGGCGGCCAGGGTCAAGCTGGTCGCCGACCATTTCGGCCGGCCGACGCCGGGCCTCGGCCTGCGCTGCCCGGGGTTCCAGGCCCTGCTGGCGGTGGCCGAGGGCGAACGGGTGTGGTTCAAGCTCTCGGCGCCCTACCGCTGCGACGGCGGCAACGTGGCGCCGCTGATCGACGTGCTGCTGGACCGGCTCGGCCCCGGCCGCCTGGTCTGGGGCAGCGACTTCCCCTGGACCCAGCACGAGGCCGGCCAAAGCTACGCCGCCTGTCTCGAAGACCTGGAGCGCTGGGTGCCCGACCCTTTGGTTCGCGAAACCATTGCCGGAACCACCGCGATGCGGCTGTTCCGGTTCCCGAAGGTTTACGACAGTTTTTAGGGACCTATTGGGGTTCGTGCGCTTTTTCCCTCAGCGCGGTCAGGAAGGATTCCGGAAGCGGGCGCGCGTTCAGACCCTGCGCCTTTTTGACTTTTTTCCAGGCCCCGGCGTAGTCGCCTTCATCGTAGAGAGAGAAGGCCCAGCGCCGCCAGGAGTTGGGGTAACTCGGTTCGAGGGCCACGCTCTCGGCGAACTTCCGGTTGGCTTTCGCGAAATACTCCGGCGCCAGTTTGGCCTTCCAGTTGTAGGCGACACCGAAATCCGAGAGCAACGCGGTCTTCTGATACGGATCGTTGCACTGAATCTCCGCCATTTCGAAGTATTTGATGGCCTCGTCGAACCTGTCGGTTTCGACCATGACCCGCGCAAAACCCCAGTACGGCTGGTAATTCTCGGGGTTCAGCAGCCAGGACTGGTTGAAGCGCCGCATCGCATAGTCGAGATTTCTTTCCCTCAGGAATCTTTGGCCTTCCTCGTACCACACCTCGCTGGCCACCTCGCGGGAACCCAGGCCGCCAACGGCCTTGCGGATGAACTCCTCGTCGGCCTGTTTCCAGGCCGCAGGCCGCTCGATCTCCGGTTGCCCGTACATGGGAATGTTGTCGATCCGCTCATTGCCGCCGGTGGTCACGCAGCCGGAAAGCAAACCAAGCAGAACCAGGAACAGGGGCCGGGCGCGACATGTCATCGAGATGTGCTCCCTTCTGAAGGGCCGATGGCATTGCGGCCCGGCACGATGCGGCGGTAGCTGAGCGCTTCGGCGATGTGCAGCCGCGTCACGCTTTCCGACCCGTCGAGGTCGGCGAGGGTGCGGGCGACCCTGAGTACCCGGTGATAACCGCGTGCCGTGAGGTGGAGGCGTTCGGCGGCTTCGGTGAGCAGGGCGCGGCCGGGGGAATCCGGGGCGGCGACTTCCTCCAGCAGCCGGCCGTCGGCCTCGGCGTTGGTGCGGGGTGCCGGACTATTTGTTTCGAATCCGGAATATCTTGTTTTTTGTCTCTCGCGGGCGGAGGCGACTCGGGCCGCGACGTCGGCCGAGGTCTCTGCGGGCGGCGGCAGGGCGAGGTCGGCGGCGGCCACCGCCGGCACCTCGACATGGAGGTCGATGCGGTCGAACAGCGGCCCCGAGATCTTCGACTGGTAGTCGACGGCGCAGCGCGGCGCGCGGTTGCAGGCCTGGGCCGGGTCGTCGAGGAAGCCGCAACGGCAGGGGTTCATGGCGGCGATGAGCTGGAAGCGGGCCGGATAGGTGACGTGGGCGTTGGCGCGGGCGACGGTGGCCCGTCCCGTCTCCAGCGGCTGGCGCAGGGATTCGAGCACGCCGCGCTGGAACTCGGGCAACTCGTCGAGGAACAGCACGCCGAGATGGGCCAGCGACACCTCGCCCGGCCTGGCCCGCAGCCCGCCGCCGACCAGTGCGGGAAGCGAGGCCGAATGGTGGGGGTCGCGATAGGGACGAGTCCGTAACAATCCGTCCTCGGGCAGGGTGCCGGCGAGGCTGTGGATCATGCTGACTTCCAACGCTTCTGCCGGATCGAGGGGCGGCAGGATTCCCGGCAGGCGTGAGGCGAGCATGGACTTCCCCGCACCCGGCGGGCCGACCATCAGGAGATTATGGCCACCGGCGGCGGCGACCTCGAGGGCCCGTTTGGCGGTTTCCTGGCCCTTGACGTCGGCGAGATCGGGATGGCTCGCGGTGTCGACGGCCAGTTTCGCCTCGGGGCGGCCGAGCATCTGGGTGCCCTTGAAGTGGTTGAGCAGGGCCAGCAGATTGCGTGGCGCGAGAACGGCGAGATCGCCGGCCCAGGCCGCCTCGCCGCCCTGTAGGGCCGGGCAGATCAGGCCCTTGTCGCGGCCGCTGGCGTGGATGGCGGCGGGCAACACGCCGGAAACCCGGGCCAGGGCGCCGTCGAGGGCCAGTTCGCCCAATGCAACGTAGCCCTCCAGCTCGTCGGCCGGCAGCGCGCCCATGGCGGCGAGAACGCCCAAGGCAATCGGCAGGTCGAAATGGCTGCCCTCCTTGAGCAGGTCGGCCGGCGACAGGTTGACGGTGATGCGCTGCGGCGGCAGGGCCAGCCCGAGGGCGTTCAGCGCCGCCCTCACTCGCTCGCGGCTCTCGGCGACCGCCTTGTCGGGAAGCCCCACGACGGTGAAGGCCGGCATGCCATTGGCCATCTGGACCTGGACGTCGACGTCCAGGACCTCGATACCCTGAAAGGCGACGGAGCCGACCCGCGCGACCATCCTCGAATTCCCCTGAAAAACCCGCCGGTATCCCGGTTTCGACCCAGGCTAGCCGTGAGAAGCGAGAATTTCCAGCGGCATTTCCCCTTATGCGCGTATCTAAGGCCTGATCTCGATCGGGGTGCCGATGGGGACGACGCGCCAGATTTCCTCGATTTCCTTGTTGGTCATGGCGATGCAGCCGGCGGTCCAGTCGATGGTGCGGTGCCATTCCCCCACCTTTTCCCGGCCGTTGGGGAGGCCGTGGATGGTGATGTCGCCGCCGGGCGGTTCGCCGCGGGCGCCGCGGGCGAGTCGGGCGACGTCGTCCCAGTGGAGGCTGTCCACGCTCTCGTCCTTGCGCAGCATCTGGCCGAAACCGGCGACGGCGACGGCGAAGCGCACGTCCTCGGGGGCGTCGGAGATGCGGGCGACACCGTCGGTCTCGGTCACCGGGCGTTCGATGAGCGCGCTTTTCTCGCCGCGCGGCTGCTTGTAGCGCAGGCGTAGGAAGGCCAGTTCCCCGGATTTCGCCGCGGCCGGCATGAGCTTCGCCTCGAAGGTATTCTGCCCGTAGCGCAGCGGCTCGTTGAGAATGCCGGGCGCGCCTACCGGGCGGAACTCGTAGAGGGCGGTGACCGAATGGCCGCTGCCGATCTCGCCGGCATCCACGCGGTCGTTCGAGAAGTCGGCGCGCTCCAGCAGCCGCGTCTCGTAGCCGACCAGCCGGTACTCGGCGACCTTGGCCGGGTTGAACTCGACCTGGATCTTCACGTCGTCGGCGATCGGGAACATGGTCGAGCCGAGTTCCTCGATCCACACCTTGCGGGCTTCGAGCAGGCTGTCGATATAGGCGGCCTGGCCGTTGCCGGCCTGGGCGAGGCGCTGCATCAGCGTGTCGTTGAGGTTGCCCTGCCCGACCCCGAGGATGGTGAGGTAGACGCCGGTCCTGCGCTTCTCGGCGATGAGTTCCTCGAGCCGGCGCGGGTCGAACTCGCCGACGTTGAAATCGCCGTCGGTGGCCAGGATGACGCGGTTGACCGCTTCCGCGTCGAACATCTGTTCGGCGAGGTCGTAGGCCTTGCGGATGCCCGCCTCGCCGGCGGTCGAGCCGCCGGCGCCGAGGTCCTTGACGGCGGCCATGATGGATTTGATCTCTCGACCCTTGGTCGGCGGCAGGGCGACGCCGGACTGGCCGGCATAGGTGACGATGGCGACGGTGTCGTCGGGCCGGAGACCCTCGCCCAGCTGCTGCAGGGCCTTCTGGATCAGCGGCAGCTTGTCGTCCGATGCCATCGAACCCGAGACGTCGATCAGGAAGGTGAGGTTGGCGCGCGGCCGCTGGGCGTGCGGCAGGTCCCAGCCCTTGAGCCCGACATGAAGCAGCCGGGCGCCCTCGTTCCACGGGCTCGGCAGCACGGTGACGCTGGCGCGGAACGGCTCGGCGGCGCTGGCGGGGCCGGGATAGGCGTAGGGGAAGTAGTTGACCATCTCCTCGACCCGTACCGCGTCGCGCGGCGGCAACTGCCCCTCGCGCAGCAGCCGGCGGACGTAGGCGTAGGAGGCGGTGTCGACGTCGATGGAGAAGGTGGAGACGGGATCCTTGTCGGATGCCTGCCACTTGTTGGGATCGGCCGCGGGGAAGCGGTCGCCGGCCGGCGGCGGTGCGACGACGACCATCGATCCCGGGGCCGGCGCGGCCCGGTACTGCATGGTTTCCAGCAATCTCGGTGCCGCGGCCGCCGTCTGGGCGCTTTTTCCGCCCGCTCCCGAGGCTTTGGCGTAATCGGTTTCGGATTCACAGGCGGTCAGCAAGACGAGCAGACCGGCCGTGGCGGCCGTGGCCGCGACCCAACCCTTCATGGTCTTTCCTCCCGGATTGTGCAGCGTTGCCGCTACTACACCCCGGGATTGGGGCCGTTGTTTGGTTCGGATGTGGCGACTTTGCGGCGGTGGGGAGGAATCAGAAGGCGGATCCAGCCTCGCGTGCCTTGCGGCGCTGTTCGCGGATCAGGGTGAAAACCTTGTCGGGATCGCGGATGAATTCGAAGGTCGGTACGGCCGGCTTGCCGCTCCAGGCGCCGCTGTCCCTGCGGCTGAACATGGAACCGGCGCTGCCGAAGGAGATCGAACCGGTGCCGCCCCAGCTCCGCTTGTTCTCGATCTCGCCGAGGTTCTCCAGGTCGATACTCGTGAATTTGGACGACGAGGCGATCATCACCCGCCGGTCCGTCACCGCGTAGATCTGACGCGACCGGCGCCAGGCATCGTGGAAGAACCGGCCGATCACAAGGTAGATGCCCATGAAAGCGAAAATTGTCGTAACCAAAAGGAACATCGGATTCGAGCGGGCGAGAACGGACTCGAGGTCGGTGATGGACTTTACGCCGGAAACCGAACTGAAAAACCCGGTGAAGGCCATACCGCTCCAGACCAGCGAAAACGGAATCAGCATGAGGTCCTGGTTGCGCAGGACGAAACCCCGCTTCGGCCGGTCCCACCAGAGCAGGCGCTCGCGGCGCTCGAGTTGCGTGGAGATTTCCGGCGGAATGGTACCGACGAACCCCGACNNCCGGTTTCGGGTCCCTTCGCCCATAAGTTGTCGAAAGAAACCCATTCAACTTGGGTTCGGCCAGGAAGTAAATACTTCCCCCTGTACCTCTTCGGGTTGCGCAACGCGAAAAAGAATGATGTTTCACGTGCCCGGGGCTAAAAAATGGTTCATACGGGTAGTTTGTACCGAAACGTACATTTTCCGGCCGCGACAACGAGGGGCGGTATCCGAGCCCAAAAAAGAGGACGGAAGCGCAGAGGGAAGCTGGAGCCATGATTTCGAGGAAACGGCGATTCATCATCTCGCTCAGCGTGCTGCTGATCACGGGGTTCATCGCGACCAGCCTGGTCAGCTATTTCGTCGCCCATGATTCGCTGGTCGACCAGATCGCCGAGAACACGCTGCCCCTCACCAGCGACAACATCTATTCGGAGATCCAGCAGGACCTGCTGCGACCGATCTTCATCTCGTCGCTGATGGCGCAGGACACCTTCGTGCGCGACTGGGCCATCGACGGCGAGGGCGACCCCAACCGGATCGTCCGCTACCTCAAGGAGATCAAGGAGCGCTACGGCGCCGTCACCGCTTTCTACGTGTCCGAGAACACACGGATCTACTACCGCTGGAGCGGTGTCCACCGGGTGGTGGAGGAGAACAATCCGCGCGACGTCTGGTATTTCCGGGTCCGCGATATGACCGACGACTACGAGATCAACGTCGATCACGACGAAGTCAACCGCGACGCCGTCACCATTTTCATCAACTACCGGGTCTACGACTATTCGGGGCGCTACCTCGGAGCCACCGGGGTCGGCCTGTCGGTCAACGCCGTTGGCAAGCTGCTCGAGGTCTACCAGAATCGTTACGGCCGCCGGGTCTATTTCATCGATCGCCAGGGCCAGGTCACACTGCGGGGCTCGGGTTACGACGGCCCGGCCAACATCCGCGACGTCGAGGGACTGGGGCCGCTGGCCACACAGATTCTGTCGACGCCGGGCGGTTCCTATACCTACATGCGTAAGGGAAACACGGTCTATCTCAATACTCGGCTGGTGCCGGAATTCGGATGGACCCTGCTGGTCGAGGAAGAGGAGGACCTGAGCGAGTCGCGGCTGCTGCATANNTGCATACCCTGCTCGGCAACCTGCTGGTCTGCCTGGCGATCACCGGGGTCGTGCTGCTGCTCGCCAACCTGACCATCGGCGGCTATCAGCGCCGCCTTGAGGAGATGGCGACGGTGGACAAGCTGACCGGCCTGTCCAACCGTCAGGTGTTCGACGCCATGTTCGATCAGGTCCTGAAATCGGCCAAGCGCCGCAACGGTGTCGTGTCGGCGGTGATGTGCGACCTCGACAATTTCAAGCAGATCAACGACGAGCACGGCCACAATGCCGGCGATCTGGTCCTGCAGACCGTGGCCCAGACCCTGCGCGAGCAGATTCGCGAATCCGACATCGTCTGCCGGTGGGGCGGCGAGGAATTCCTGCTGGTCCTGCCCGATTGCGATCTCGATCAGGCGGTCGCCATCGCCGAGAAGGTCCGTGCCGCGATCGAGAACCGCCGGGTGACCCTGGCCTGGGGTTCGATCTCGGTGACGGTTTCGCTGGGGGCGGCCCAGTTGCGCGCCGGCGAGCGCCGCGACGACCTGATCAAGCGTTCCGACGAGGCGCTCTACGTCGCCAAGGCCGCCGGCCGCAACCGCGTCCGCCAGTCGAACTAGGAAAGTCCTAGGCTGACGAGTTGTCGTCGAGGGCGGAGACCGAGAGCCGCCGCAGCCGCGCTGTCTTCTTGGTCTGATGGCCGCCCATGCGGCCGAGCACGCCGGCAAGAAACGCCACCGCCTCGACGATATAAGGGCCCTTGTTGAGCATGACGCATTCGGCGCGCCCGCTCATGGCGGCGTCGGTCACCTCGGCCCGCGAGGGCATCCCGTTCTTGGCCATGTCCTCGAGAACCTGGGTCGCCCATATGACCGGCACATGCGCCGCCTCGNNGAAGGTCGGGCAGGCGCTGGAAGGCGCTTCGGTTCTCGATCTTGAGCACGACACCGACATGGGCGGCGTCCAGTTCGGCCAAACGGTTCTGCAGCTTGACCACGTCTTCCGGCCGGCGCACGAAGGACAGCCCGACCAAGTCGGCGAGCCCGGCCATGAAGGTCAGGTCGGCGAGGTCCTTCTCGGACAGGGCCGGGACGTCGAGGTCGGTGTCGGGCAGGTTGATGCCTTTCTCGGCGCGCAGGCGCGACCCCTTGGGGCCGGCGAAGGTGATCTCGACGGTGATCTGATCGGCGGCGACGGCGCGGATGACGCCGCCGATCCTGCCGTCGTCGAACCAGACGGATTCACCCGGCATGGCGCAGGAGAAAACGGCGTCCAGCGAACAGGGAATGCGGGCCGGCTCCTCGGTCTCGCCCTCGGCGCCGAGCCTGGCCTGACGTCCCGGTTCGGTGCCGCGGGTCAGAAGCAGGGTGTCGCCACGGCGCAGCAGCAGCGGGGGGATGACCGGCGGCGCCGGGCCGACATGGC
>NPIF01003792.1_pt2 | contig 12710 bp, 12 predicted proteins | sample 8637461 | NCBI WGS metagenome assembly NPIF01 (sample SAMN07420641, study PRJNA396082) | bioreactor metagenome | isolation source: sample BR12 brine-fed electro-methanogenic bioreactor BR | place: Japan: Kochi | collected 2016-12-09
GACACCCCCGGCAGCACCGGCGTCGATCTGCCCGAGGCCGAAAAGGTCGACGACCGGCTGGGCGGGATGGCCCGCGACGGCGGCATCGGCCTGCCCGGGCTGTCGGAGCCGGAAGCCGTGCGCCACTACCTGCGCCTGAGCCAGAAGAACTATTCCATCGACGGCGGGATGTATCCGCTCGGTTCCTGCACCATGAAGTACAACCCGCGCCTCAACGAGAAGATGGCGCGGCTGCCGGGCTTCGCCGACCTGCATCCGCTGCAGCCGGAAAGCACGGTGCAGGGGGCGCTGGAGATGATCGCCGAAACGGCACGCTGGCTCTCCGTGCTGACCGGCATGCCCGGCGTCGCCATGTCGCCGGCCGCCGGTGCGCACGGCGAACTGACCGGCCTGATGACCATCCGCGCGGCGCTGGAGAACCGGGGCGATGCCCGCAAGCGGGTGCTGGTTCCGGAATCGGCGCACGGCACCAATCCGGCCAGCGCGGCCGCCTGCGGCTACGCGGTCGAGGCGATCCCGGCCAATTCGCGGGGCCGCGTCGACATCGTCGCCTTCAAGGAGGCGCTCGATTCCGACGTCGCCGCGCTGATGCTGACCAACCCCAACACGCTCGGGATCTTCGAGACGCAGATCGCGGAGATCTGCGCTCTGGTCCACGAGCAGGGCGGCTTCGTCTACGGCGACGGCGCCAACATGAACGCGATGCTTGGGCTCACCCGTCCGGGCGACCAGGGTATCGACGTTCTGCACCTCAACCTGCACAAGACCTTCACCACGCCCCACGGGGGCGGGGGGCCGGGCGCCGGCCCGGTCGGCGTGCGCGGCGCGCTCGTCGACTACCTGCCGACGCCGCGCCTCGTCACGCGTGACGGCAAACGTCTCTTCACGAACGACTTCCCGAAGAGCATCGGCCGCGTCGGCGGCTTCAACGGCAACTTCGGGATGTTGGTGCGTGCGCTCGTCTACATTCGCGAGCTCGGCTCCGAGGGACTCACCCTCGCCGCGAAGGACGCGACGCTCAACGCGAACTACGTCCGCGCCAAGCTCGAGGGAGACTACGAGCTCTCGTACGACACGCCGACGATGCACGAGGTCGTCCTCTCCGACCGCAAGATCGAAGCGGAGACGGGAGTCAAGACGCTCGACATCGCGAAGCGCCTGATGGACTACGGGTTCCATCCGCCGACGGTGTACTTCCCGCTGATCGTCCCGGGGGCGCTGATGATCGAGCCCACCGAGACGGAGAGCCGTGAGGAGCTCGACGCTTTCATCGATGCGATGAGCTCGATCGCACGCGAGGCGGCGGAGACGCCCGAGCTCGTCAAGGAAGCGCCCCACGAGGCGCCCGTCCGCCGCTTGGACGAGGTGCGGGCGAACCGGCAGCTCGTGTTGCGCTGGAAGCCGGAGAGCGCGGAAGGCTGATCCCGCTCGCGTTACGAGAACCACGCGGGAGCGCTCCGGCGCTCCCGCTTCTTTTCTCGGGGCGTCCTCTGCCTCAGCGCGCGGGTGCGAGAGGCGGGGCAGGCAGTCCGGCGCGCGCGAGCAGGCCGCGAAGCGCGTCGTAGGGCAGCCCGACCACGTTGCTCGCGGAGCCCTCGATCGACTCGACGAACCACCCGGCCGTGCCCTGGATCGCGTAGGCCCCCGCTTTGTCCCAGGGCTCGTCCGTGGCGAGGTACGCGCTGATCTCGGCCTCTGTGAGCGCGGCGAAGCGAACCCGGGTGACGCTGTGGAGCTCGTGGAGCGTGCCGTCGCTGTCGACGAGGCAGAGCGCGGTAACGACCTCGTGCCATCGGCCGGAGAGCTGCTCGAGCATCGCGCGGGCTTCGTCCGCGTCCTTGGGTTTGCCGAGAAGCACGTCGTCGACGATCACCCCGGTGTCGGCGGTGAGGAGGCAGCGCCCTGCATCGCGCGTCCGGGCCGCGTGGGCTTTCTCGCGAGCGATGCGGCAGACGGCCTCGAGCGCGCTCTCGCCCGGGATGCGCTCCTCGACGGTCGAGACGGGCCGGACTTCGTGTGGGATCCCGATGCGCGCGAGCAGCGCGCTGCGCCGCGGAGACGCCGAAGCGAGCAGAAGAGGGGAGGACCAGGCGGCTTCCGGGGCGGTCATGGGGTGCTCTCCTTCGCTCTCTGCGTCCGAAGACAGGGCCTCGCGGCCAGCGTGCGGGAGAGTCTGCCTTCTCGGCCCGAATTTTGCGACGACTCCGCGTGGAGCCTATCCTCAGCGTTGGAGGGTGACCGGTTAGGGAGGCCGCGAGGCGAGTGCGAGACAGGAGAGTTCCAGGGAGCGAGTCCCAGCGCCGGGTTTCCCGCCTCGCGCGGATGCTCACCTGTACCCTGTCGGTCCTTCTCCTCGCGCCCCTGCAGCCGCCGCCGGACGCGTTCGCGGCCAGCCGCAAGCCGGTCGCCGTGATCTTCGCCTCCGGCTCGGTGCACGGCTTCATCGACCACTGCGGCTGCGCGCGCTTCCCCCTCGGCGGTATCGACCGCCGCGCCGGCTACATCGCCTCGGTCCGCCGGCAGTGGGACGCGGTCCCGCACGTTCTCCTCGATGCCGGGGACTTCTCGGACGAGCCAGGGCCCGGAGGCGACGTCAAGACCCAGGGGCTGCTCGACGCGATGAACCGAATGGGCTATCGCGCATCCGGTCTCGGCGAGAGGGACCTGCGCGGCGGCCTCGGCCGGATCGAGGCCCTCGCGGGGACGGCGCGCTTCCCGCTCCTGTCAGCGAACCTCATCGAGGAGGGCTCGGACGCGACGTGGCGCTCTCCCGCGACGATCATCGCGGCTGGTGGACTCAAGATCGGCGTGCTCTCCGTCACGCGTTATAACCCCAGCTTGCGCCTGCCTTTCGGTCATAGCGGACACATCGTCACCGAGGAGCCGGTCCGCGCTCTCAAACGCGCGCTCCCGCCCCTCGAGAAGAGCTGCGACCTGATCATCCTGCTCGCCGCCATGCCTCTCGAGGACGCGAGGCTGCTCGCACGGAAGGTGCGGAGTCTCGACCTCATCCTCGGCGCGCACGGAACGCAGGCTACGACTCAGCCGATCAGTGAGGGCCGGACCCGCATCGTGTACCCCGGCGATCAGGGCAAGTCACTCGCGCAGGTCCGCGTGTTCCGTAGCGGGCTGACGGGCCGCCTCTCACTCGAGAGCACCGTCGTGCAGCTCAAGGACGGTGTGGGCACCGCCAGCGACTTTCAGAGGATGATCGTCGACGTGATGGCGCGCGCGCAGGACGCCGAGCGCCTCCGGATGACGGCTTTCGACCCGGCGGGGGCCCCCGGACGCGGCGGCTTCGTCGGGGCGGGGCGCTGCACGGCCTGCCACGGCGAGATCGTCTCGGAGTGGTCGACGAGCCGCCACGCGCACGCGATGGAGACCCTGCTCAGCCAGCCGAGGGGCTTCCAGCCCTCGTGTGTGCCTTGTCACGTGACGGGACACGGCCACCCGGGGGGCTACGTCGACCTCGACGAGACGCCGCATCTGGCGAACGTGGGCTGCGAGTCCTGTCATGGGGCGGGGGCGGCGCACATCGCGGATCCCGAGAGGCCTTACGGGCGGGTGAGCCTAGCGACATGTACGAGCTGCCATACGGCGGAGTTGGACCCGGGGTTCAACTACTACGAGGACCTGCCGTTGGTGTCGCACGACTCGGTGGATTGATTGGGGGCGGTTCCTGGTTTTGGGGACGTCGTTTGCGCGAGTCGTGACCCAGGCTGGAGGGACAGTCGACCTCTGGTGGGTTTCAAGCGAACTGAATTGTGAGAAGTCGAGCGTCCCAGGGGGGCTGGGACGGTTACCCGCCATTCGCGCACGTTGCGGAGAGTTCTGTAGCGGGTGACTGTGCTGGGTTCTAGGACGTGGTAGCCGGGTGGGACAGGCGACTTCTCGTTTCGNNCCAGAAGTCGCCCGTCCCGGTCTCGTGCCTGAGTCCTGGTCTTCCCAGGGCCTTTGGCCCTGGGAAGACCAGGGCGTAAGGGCACAAAGAACTGGCCCGTCGGCGGGGAGCCGACGGGCCAGGGTGTGCATTGGGAGGAGGTCGGTCTTGGAGGGGGGAGGGTCTCCTCCCGGTGGGCTTGGGGTACAGCCCAGGGCACTGGAGGTCAGGTCAGAGAGAAACTCAACTGCTGGCGCAAGGAGCCCAGGCGCTCACGCAGCTTGATCTTCGCTTCCTTCTCGAGCTGACGGACGCGCTCGCGCGACAGCCCGAGGATCTTGCCGATCTCTTCCAGAGTCATCTCGTCGTTGCCCATCACGCCGAAACGCTTCAGGAGGATCAGGCGCTCCCGCTCGGGAAGCTCTTCGAGAGCACGGCGGGTGATCTCGACCAGCTCCTTCTGGTAAACGCTGTCCTCCGGGCGAGCAGTCCCGGGGTCTTCCATGAGCTGGGAGAGACGGGTTTCGCCGTCGTGATCCACGAAGTCGTCGAGAGACTTTTCCTTCAGCAGCCAGGGAATCCACATAGCGTTTAACTCCAGCGGGGTGATTCGTCCCGCGCTCTCTAATTGCAACCGGCGTGCCAGCGAAACAGCCCCAAAAAACCGCGTTTTGACCCCTCGGGCTGCGCCACTTTGGCGCGGGGTGCCTCCTTGGCGCGCAATCTGGCCGTATTTACCCCCGGGTTAGCCCGAAATCTGGTGACGGTAGGGGGGATGGCCGAGATCGAGCGACGACGGCCGGGGACCATAACACAGGTGTAAAGCGCGGTGGAAGAGGAAAATGCAGCCCTTGTGCCCTCGTGAGCGGGCGCGATAATGCCGGGGCGATAACGAACGGCTGGAGGAGGGGTCTTGGCCCGGATCGAGGTGCTCGAAGGCGCGGTTGCGGATCGGATCGCCGCGGGTGAGGTCGTCGAACGGCCCGCGGCGGCGCTCAGGGAGCTGCTCGACAACGCTCTCGATGCGGGGGCGACCCGGCTCGAGGTCGAGCTCGCCGCGGGCGGGCGGGATCTCGTGCGTGTTGCCGACGACGGCGCGGGGCTCGAACGCGACGACGCCGTCCTCGCTTTCGAGCGCCATGCGACGAGCAAGATCCGTACGGGAGAGGATCTCGAGCACATCACGACCCTCGGTTTCCGCGGCGAAGCGCTCGCGGCGATCGCTGCGGTGTCGCGGGTGGAGATGGTCACGCGCGAGAGCGGGGCACCCTTCGCCACGCGTGTCCTGCTCGAGCGCGGGCGGCTCCTCAAGGTAGAGGAGGCTTCGCGCGCCCCGGGCACGACGGTGAGCGTCCAGGACCTCTTCGTCGGGGTCCCCGCCCGCAAGAAGTTCCTCAAGGCACCCTCGACGGAGCTCGATCATTGCCTGCGCGTCGCCGAGCGCGTGGCGCTGGCGCGCCCCGAGGTCGGCCTGAGGCTGCGGCACGCGGGGCGCGCGATGATTGCGGCCCCGAGCGGCCAAGGCGCAGAAGAGCGCATCCGGACGATCCTCGCCCGCCGCGGCGGCCGGGAGCTCGTCGAGGCGGCCGCGACCGAGGGCGCATTGTCGGTCCGGGCGTGGGCCGGACGCCGCGACATGCACCGGCACGGCCGGGACGGGATCCACCTCTTCATCAATCACCGGCCCGTCCGTGACCCGCTCCTCGTGCGCGCCGTCGTCGACGTCTACCGGCCGATGTTGCCGCCGGGGCGCTTCCCGATCGTCGTGCTCTACCTCGAGATGCCGCCTGAAGACGTCGACGTCAACGTCCACCCGGCCAAGAGCGAGGTCCGCTTCGCGCGCCCCCGCGAAGTGCGGAGCCTGATCGTGCGCGCCCTCGACGAGGCGATCGCCGAGCGGGCGGCGATCCCGTCGCTGCCGCCGAAGGCGTTCGTTGCCCAGGGTGTGCCCACGGGTGACGAGGGGTGGACCGAGGTGCCCCCGTGGACGCCCTCGAGCGAGCTCCTCGAGCGTGCCGATCGCCAAGGCGCGCCGCTCTTCGCGCCGCCCGCCGCCGACGAGGATGCGCTCCCCGAGGCGCCCGCAGCGCCCCTCTTCGAGGCTTCGCCCGCCGACCCGGGGCAAGGGGCGCTCTACGAGCGCGGCGCGCGCGTCCTCGCGCAGTTCCGCGACACCTTCATCCTCGCCGAGGACGCTCGAGGCCTGCTCATCGTCGACCAGCACGTCGCCCACGAGCGCATCCTCTACGAGGAGCTCTCGAACCAGGCGGATGCCGGGGATCTCCCTCGCCAGGCCCTGATGTTCCCGCGCCCGCTCGAGGTCGAGCCTCGCCACCTCGACCTGATCGAGGAGCAGCGCGCGACCCTGGAGCGTCTCGGCTTCCGCCTCGAGCGATTCGGCGACGACGCGGTCCTCGTCCGGGAGGTCCCGGCCGTGCTCGGCAAACAGGCGCGCCCCGAGGCCCTGATCGGTGTGCTCGAGCGGCTGGACGTCGGGGACAAGACAGGCTCGAAGTCGCTCTTCGACCACCTGCTCGCCACGGTCGCGTGCCACGCCGCGGTGAAGAAGGGGTACGCGCTCGGGCCCGAGAAGCTGGCCTATCTGTTGCAGGGACTCGACAAGTGCGAGTCGCCGAGCCACTGCCCCCACGGCCGGGCGATCTCCTTCCGGATCGACATCGAGCGCCTCAACCACCACTTCGAGCGGAGCTGAGGGTGTGGCGTTCGCCGAGCGCTCGCAGTAACACAAGAAGGAGGGGCGAAGTCGTCCCGGGCCGAGGTCGATCTGTCGTGAACCGTCTTCGCGGGCTTTCGCTTTTCCGCCGTGTCGTGGGACTCTCGCTCTTCGCGTGCCTTGCGCCCGGCGCCGCGCTAGCGGAGCGGGTGGTCTTCGACGACCTCCGGGTCCTCGAGGTCGAGCGCGTCGAGCGGAAAGGTGAGACCGTCGTCCTTCATCTCCCGGGCGGGGGATACCTCACGACTCCCGCAGCCCGTATCCGCGAGATCCGGCCCGACCGCGTCCAGCCGAAGCCGGAGGAGCCGAAGTCGGACGCGTGGCGCAACCGCGCGGGAGACTTCGAGAACTTCTTCGAGAGCGCGGCCGAGCGCTACGAGCTCGACCCGGAGCTGCTCCTTGCCGTCGCGATCGCGGAGTCCGCGCTCGATCCCGGCGCCGTCAGCCCGAAAGGGGCGATGGGGTTGATGCAGCTCATGCCCGCGACGGCGGACGAGCTCTCGGTCTCCGATCCCCACGATCCCGAGCAGAACATCGCGGCCGGCGCGGCCTGGCTGCGCCGGATGCTCGACCGATTCGAAGGGGATCTCGACCTCGCGCTCGCCGCCTACAATGCGGGAGAAAACGCGGTGCGGCGCTTTGGTGGGATCCCTCCCTACGATGAGACGCGCAACTACGTCGCCCGCGTCAGACGCACCCTTCGGCGGCTCCAGGCCGGTGTCTGAGACTTGCCGCACGGCCGACTTGCCTGCCCGAACGCGGCTGCTATAATCCGCGCGCTTTGAGGACGCATCATGCTGTTTGATATCAGCGAGTTGGACTCACAGGGAGTCTGGCTCGACCACACGGTGGAGCTGCCTCCGTTCTCCTGGGAAGGCGGAGTGGACGTGAGCTGCGATCCGGTCCTCCTGACCGGGCAGCTACGGCCGAGCAGTCGTGGGGTCGAGTTCGACGGGCGCTTCGAGGCGCACGCGCGCTTGTGCTGCACGCGTTGCCTCGCTCCCCTCGAACGTGACCTCGCGGCGCGTTTCCGTCTGTGCTTCGTCCCCGGTCTCGTCGACGACGATGTGGCCGAGGAGCGCGAAGTCGAGGAAGATGAGATCGATCTCTTCCCGCTCGAGGCGAGCGTGATCGATTTCGCGGCGGTTCTTTCCGAGCAGATCGACTTGGCCCTGCCGTTCAGGGTGCTGTGTCAGGAGAACTGCCGGGGGCTCTGCCCGAGCTGTGGTGTGAACCTCAACGATGCATCGTGCGGCTGCGAGCCGCCGAAGGAAGAGAAAGCTACGGGGGGACTGGCGGATCTGCGCCAGCTCCTCAATGAGCGGACGGGCGACGAGCCCTCCGGGAGGAAGTGATCGATGGCCAACCCGAAGCGGCGCACCTCCAAGGCCCGTCGAGACAAGCGGCGCGCGCACCACGCGCTGAAGACGCCGGGACTGTCCCGTTGCGAGAACTGCCAGGAGCTCAAGCTCCCGCACCGCGTCTGCCCGTCGTGTGGGTTCTACAAGGGCAAGGAAATCCTCGAAACCGATCAGGGCGTCTAGGTCGTCTGCCTTGAGTGACAAGGTCGTATTGGCCCTGGATGCGATGGGAGGGGACTACGCTCCGCTCGAAGTCGTGCGCGGCGGTGTGCAGTACGCGCGCGAGAGCGGGAACAAGGTCCTCCTCGTCGGACAGCCCGAACCCGTAGAGAAAGCGCTGGCCGCGAGCTGGGCGAACGGTGCGGACGTGGAAGTCGTCCCTGCCAGCCAGACCGTGGGCTTCGCGGACAAGCTCGCTTCGATCCGGAGCAAGCGCGACTCGTCGATTCACGTCAGCGCGCGCCTCGTGCGTGACGGGACGGCTTCGGGTGTCGTGTCCGCGGGACACACCGGCGCCTTCATGGCGATGTGCAAGGTGATCCTCGGCGTGATGCGCGGCGTGGATCGACCGGCTCTGCCTGCGCCGCTGCCCAAGATGGACGGCGGCGTCACCGTGTTGCTCGATGCCGGGGCGAACCTCGACTGCAACGCGGAGAACTTCCGGCAGTTCGCCGTGATGGGCTTCTACTACTCGCGCCGTGTCTTCGGCGTCGCGAACCCGCGCGTCGCGCTCCTGAGCATCGGGGGCGAGGACAGCAAGGGCAGCGAGACTCAGCGCGAGGTCGCGGGCATCTTGCGCGAGGCGAACATCAACTTCATCGGCAACATCGAGGGGACCGACCTCTACCGCGACGCGGCCGATGTCGTCGTGTGCGACGGCTTCGTCGGGAACGTGGCGCTCAAGGTCTCCGAGGGCGTGGCGGAGTCGATCGGCCAGACCCTCAAGGACGAGATCCGGGTTGGCGCGCTGCGCCGCCTCGGTGCGCTCGCCCTCCGGCCGGTGTTCCGCACGCTGAAGAAGAAGATGGACTACGCGGAGTACGGTGGCGTACCGCTGCTCGGGCTTCGCGAGGTGGCGGTCGTTGCCCACGGCCGCTCGCAGGCGAAGGCGATCAAGAACGCGCTTCGACAGGCCGAGATCTCCGTCCGCAAGGACATCGTGGCCAAGATCCGCGAGGAGATCGCGCACCTGCACCGAGCCGAAGAACGGCTGTCGGTCTGACAGAGAGACCATCGACACAGGAAGGCGGAGAGGATGAGCGAGACGACGTCGCGTTGGGCCGCGCTCTTTCCCGGACAGGGGAGTCAGGCCGTCGGCATGGGGCAGGACCTCGCGGCCACGTGGCCGGAGGCCAAGGCCGTGTTCGACGAGGCCGACGAGGTGCTGGGCGAGAAGCTGAGCGCGCTCTGCTTCGAGGGCCCGGAGGATCAGCTCCGTCTGACCCGGAACACGCAGCCCGCGCTTCTGACGGTGTCGACCGCCGCCTGGCGTGTGCTCGCGTCGCGCGTGCCGGCTCCGGCCGTTGCCGCGGGTCACAGTCTCGGCGAGTACTCGGCGCTGGTTGCCGCGGGCGTGCTCAGCTTCGCCGACGCGCTGCGCGCCGTGCGTCTGCGCGGTGAGGCGATGCAGGACGCCGTGCCGGTGGGAGTCGGCGCGATGGCCGCGCTGATCGGCCCGAGTCCCGAAGAGGTCGAGGCGCTGTGTGCGAAGGTGCGGGAAGGGGACGAGGTGCTCGTGCCCGCGAACTTCAACGCGCCGGGCCAGATCGTCGTCGCCGGTCACAAGAGCGCCGTCGACCGCCTGATGGAGGCTGCACCGGATGCCGGCGTCAAGCGGGCGATCCCGCTCCCGGTCAGCGCACCGTTCCACTGCCCGCTGATGGAGCCGGCGGCCGTGCGCCTCGGCGAGTTTCTCGCGACCCTGAACTTCGCAGATGCGGCGTTCCCCGTGGTCGCGAACGTCGACGCGCGCCCGAGCACTGCCGGGGAGGACGCGCGTACGAAGCTCCTCGCTCAGGTCGCCTCGCCGGTGCGCTGGATCGAGACGATGCAGACGATCGAGGGTGAGCTCGAGGCGGTCAGCGGCGTCGAGATCGGCGTGGGACGGGTTCTGGCCGGGCTCTCGCGTAAGATCAACCGCTCGCTGCGCGTGGCGGGGCTCTCGGGCGCCGAGGACCTCGACAAGGTGCTCGCGAAGCTGGTGCCGGCGGAGTAACGCAGCGGTGAACGCGGCGCGCTGGGCAGGGCTCGAGGGGCGATGCGCTCTCGTCACCGGGGGGACCCGGGGGATCGGGCGTGAGATCGCGAAGACCCTGCTGACAGCGGGCTCCGAGGTCTGGCTGACCTCACGCAGCGACGAGGGGGCCCAAGAGGCGGCGCGCGAGCTCGCGGCGGAGGCCGAGGTCGACGCGGCGCGGGCTCACGGCTTCGCGCTCGACCTCTCCGCGCCGGAAGAGGCCGCAAAAATCCTGGGATCTTTCGCGAAAGAGCGGCAGGCCGCGAACGGACTCGACTTCCTCGTGCACAACGCCGGGATGACGCGCGACGGCCTCCTGATGCGCATGTCGCTCGAGCAGTGGAACAGCGTTCTGGAGGCTAACCTGACGGGCGCTTTCCTGGTGACAAGAGCCTTACTGCCCGGTATGATCCGCTCTCGATTCGGCAGGATCGTCCTGCTGAGCAGCGTCGTGGCGCGGATGGGTAATCCCGGGCAGACGAACTACGCTGCGTCCAAGGCTGGTATGATCGGCTTCGTTCGTTCCCTGGCGCGTGAGGTTGCGCTCCGGGGGATCACGGTCAATGCGGTGGCTCCCGGCTTCATCGACACCGAAATGACCCGAAGCCTGCCTGACGCAGCGCGGGAAAAATTGCTTGAACTCGTCCCTTTGGGCAGGTTTGGGCACGTTGGGGATGTGGCCGGGCCGGTCGCTTTCCTGCTATCTGAGGCGGGGTCGTACCTGACGGGCACGGTCCTCGATGTCAACGGCGGTATGGACATGTAAACACGCGGTTTCGAACCGCGGGAGGTCTAGGCAGCATGGTCTCCACTGATGAGATTCGCGAGAAAGTAGTCGACACGATCGCCAAGAGCCTGAAGCTGGATGTTTCGGCCGTTTCCGACGAGAAGTCCTTTGCGGACGACCTCGGCGCCGACTCGCTCGAGCAGGTTGAGCTGGTCATGTCGCTCGAGGAAGAGTTCGGCATCGAGATCTCCGACGAAGACGCCGAGAAGATCCGGACGGTCGGCGATGCGATCAAGTTCATTTCGGAGAACGCGGCCAGCTAGAGCCCCCGCGTTAGGGAGCAGCCTGTGAGCGGAAAGAGGCGCCGAGTCTTCATTACGGGCGTTTCCGCGATCAGTCCTCTGGGGCTGGACGCGGCAAGCACCTTTAAGGGGCTCATCGAGGGTAAGTCGGGCATTGGCTCGATCGAGAGCTTCGACGCTAGCGCTGTAGCTTCACGCGTCGCGGGTGAGGTGCGGGGTTTCGACCCCGAGAAGTGGATGGATGCGCGTGACGTCAAGAAGACCGATCGCTTCATTCACTTCGCCGTGGCGGCGTCCGACATGTTGCTCGAGGACGCCGGCTTCGATCTCGAGAAGACCGACCTCACGCGCTTCGGCATCGTGATCGGCTCCGGGATCGGGGGCTTCCCGCTGATGGAGAAGCAGCACACGCTGCTTCTCGAGCGGGGACCGCGCCGGATCTCCCCATTCCTGATCCCGGGGATGATCCTCAACTTGGCCAGCGGCGTGGTGTCGATGCGTCACGGACTTCGCGGACCCAACTCCGCGGTGGCCACGGCGTGTGCAACAGGCAACCACGCGATCGGCGACGCCATGCGCATGATCGAGCACGGGGACGCCGACGTGATGTTGGCCGGCGGAACCGAGGCCTCGATTTGCGCGATGCCCGTGGCTGGTTTCGCGGCGATGCGCGCTCTTTCGACGCGCAACGACGAACCGCAGCGCGCCTCCCGTCCTTTCGAGCGGGATCGCGACGGCTTCGTCATCGCCGAGGGTTGCGGGCTGGTGCTTCTCGAGTCCGAGGAGCACGCGATGGCGCGCGGTGCCAAGGTCTACGCCGAAGCCGCCGGTTTCGGCATGAGCGGCGACGCGTATCACATGTACGCACCCCGTGAGGATGGGGACGGCATGATCCGCGTGATGAACAACGCGATGAACGACGCTGACTGTGCGCCCGAGCAGATCGATTACATCAACGCGCACGGTACGGCCACTCCCACCGGCGACGTGATCGAGGCCCGTGCGGTCCGCAAGGTCTTTGGGGACCACGCGGACTCCCTGCACGTCTCCTCGACGAAGTCGTCCGTCGGGCACCTGCTCGGTGCAGCGGGCGGTCTCGAGTCGGTGATCACGATCCTGGCCATGGAGCACGGCGTGATGCCGCCGACGCTCAACCTCTACAACCTCGATCCCGCGATCGAGGGCACCGAGGAGCACCAGGACATCTGCTTGGCGAAGGAGCGCTTCGTGCCTCTCGCCGCCAAGGAGAAGAGCATCGGTGCCGCGTTGACGAACTCGTTCGGGTTCGGCGGCACGAACGCCTCGCTCGTGTTCAAGAAGGTGTAGCGGGCGGGGTTCTGTGAGTTTCCGATTGGGGCGGGGCTTGACCTCGCCCCTTTTTTTTGGTCTGGCGGGCCCGTTGATGACCCCCTGCGGCATCGTCGGTCGTGACGCCCTCGAGGGGCGCCGTCCGTAGCGACGCCCCCGTGG
>NPIF01001680.1_pt2 | contig 12647 bp, 11 predicted proteins | sample 8637461 | NCBI WGS metagenome assembly NPIF01 (sample SAMN07420641, study PRJNA396082) | bioreactor metagenome | isolation source: sample BR12 brine-fed electro-methanogenic bioreactor BR | place: Japan: Kochi | collected 2016-12-09
GGACCTCATGTTTAGAACGAGGTGTCTGACGTTTCTTTACTTTAGGGCTTGCAACTTGGAACTGACAACTTGCAACTGCTCTTTCGAAGGGCGGCTCTTCACAGCGCTCTTGCTCGGTTGCTCTTATCGAGGGACGGCGGACCGCTGACGGGCAACCGTTCTTCTAAACGGCTCTTTGTCCTAACAATTACATGAATCTTCGAAAACGAACTCATTTTTCGATTCTCATCAAGAATAATCACCCATAATCGACCCCAGTCGATTCAGCTTGGACTTTGGTCACTAGACTGGATAGAGTATTATCGTTGTAGGTAACGTTGTATATTTTCTCTTTCTAGCGATTTCGATGTGACATCTAATTCTATCCTTCCCGAGACAATCCTTGATTCTATCGTCATTTCGCTTAAATGCGGTCTCACAAAATCCGAAAGGAGTGATTAAATGTCGAAAAGACTTGGATTCGTTCTGGTACTTCTGTTAATGGTTCTCGCTATTCCAACAGCACTGATGGCTCAGGATGACGACCCAGTTGTCATCTACTTCTTCCCTGGAGGCAGTCCGGGTGGTACATTTGCTACTGTGGTCTACAACGGAGCCGTTCATGCGGCCGAAATTCTGGGCGACAGAGTTGAGATGCACTATCTGTGGTCAGAATGGAGTCCTCAGATAATGGTTACCCAACTCGAACAGGCCATAGCTGCAAATCCAGACGGTATTGCAATAATGGGGCACCCTGGCGATGACGCTTACAGACCCTTCGTCGAAGAAGCAGTTGCGAAAGGAATTATCGTAACAAGCCAGAATGCAACCTTGCCCGGGCTCCAGGCGGAATTCGCAAGCCAAGGATTCGGCTATGTGGGCCAGGAACTTTACGCCTCTGGCTGGACGTTGGGTCAAGGCATTCTGCAACGAGCAAATGTAAAACCAGGTGACCATGCACTCGTCTGGGGCCTCAAGTCTCAGCCAACAAGAGGGCAGAGAACCCAGGGAGCCATTGATGCTCTTGAGAACGGCGGCCTCATTGTGGACTATATCGAGATCTCTGCTGAGGTAGACAAAGATGCTGCCAACGGAATTCCTATAATCGTGGGTTATTTGCAGGCTAATCCTAATTGCAAGGTTGTGGTGACAGACCACGGGAATCTCACATCCGCACAGCAGGCATATTTTGAGTCTGCAGGCTATGGCCCCGATGAAATCTACGGAGCCGGCTTCGATCTCTCACCGGCAACTGTAGAGAGTATCAAGTCGGGCTACACTGACCTCGTTCTTGACCAACAGCCATTCCTGCAGGGCTTCCTGCCGGTAATGCAGATCTATTTGACGAAGAAATTCGGATTCTCTGGACTCCACATCGATACAGGAGGCGGCTTGATAGGTCCTGACAATATCGACTTCATAGCGCCGCTGGCAGAAAAGGGAATCAGATAATTTCTGTTGAATGAACACTGTGAATTGCGGAAGGGGTGAGTACCCCTTCCGCCTGTCGGCATTTCAGTTTTGCAAAAGGAGGAAGTCCCTTGAGCGAGAACATTATTGAAATGAAAAACATTCACAAATCCTTCGGTGGGGTTCAGGCTTTGAGAGGAATAGACTTTCACGTCGGCCCCAACGAAGTGGTGGGTGTCCTCGGTGACAATGGGGCTGGCAAATCAACACTGATTAAGATCATTTCGGGAGTCCATACCTTTGACTCGGGTGAAATGTACATAAAGGGTAAGAAGATTCATCCCAAGCATCACTGTGTGAAATCAGCGCACAGATTCGGAATAGAGACCGTCTATCAGGAGAAGGCTCTTGGAGAGAAACAGCAGCTCTGGAGAAACATCTTTCTGGGACGGCAGATAACCAATAGACTTGGCTTCATAAGAGTTAAGGAAGAAATCAAAGAGACTAACAAGATAATGAGAGAGATGATGAGATTTAGGGGAATCGGGGCTGGAGCTGAATCATACATAAGAACGCTTTCTGGCGGAGAGCGACAGGGTGTTGCCATTTCGAGAGCGATGTATTTTGACTCGGACCTGGTGATACTTGACGAGCCAACAATGGCACTGTCGCTTCAGGAAGTCAAAAAGGTGCTCGATTTCATTCTGGCAGTGAAAGAGAGAGGCAAGTCGTGTGTATATATCTCACACAATATCGCAAACGTCTATCCTGTATCCGATAGATTCGTCGTCATAGATAGAGGTGAAGTCGTTTGTGAATACTACAGAAGAGACATCTCGCTGGAGAAGCTCAATGAAGAGCTGATTGAATTCACCAAGTCGAAAATCAAGTAGGCTACAGGGGGTTGTTTTCATGACCAAAGCTAATGAGAGAACAGAGCAAAGCCTTTTCTATAAATACAGATCTCAATTTGGACTTGTCATAATGGTCAGCCTGGTCGTTCTTTTCTTCATAATCACCAGCCCTTCCGTATTTCTAAGAGCAGACATCTACTTTTCATTTCTGGCTTCCGTCCCCACAATTGGAATAATGGCCCTTGGCCTCACTTTCATTCTTGCTCTGGGTGAGATCGACCTTTCATTCCCGTCTGTCATGGCATTATCTGGATTCCTATTTGCGAGCGTCTATGCCAGCACAGGGAACTTTCTTTTCGCCATTCTCGCCTGTATAGGATCGGGGATACTGGTTGGAATTGTGAATGGACTGATTATTGCTAAAGTCGGTGTCCCCTCAATTGTTGTTACTCTGGGAATGCAATTCCTTATAAGGGGGCTGAGCAACTTGCTCTCAAACGGAACGGCAATAATTGTGAGAGTAAGAGGTTCACTTTCTCATCAATTTCTGGTGGGTAAAATCGGCAATGTACCCCTTCAATCGTTGTGGTTCTTAGGTATTGCCATCTTTCTATTCTTTTTACTATTTAGACATAAATTCGGCGAACATGTACTCTTTGTCGGCGATAACGTTGAAGCTGCAAGGATGATGGGCGTGAACGTTGACTGGGTAAAGATCGGCGCCTTTTCTCTTATGGGCGCTTTAGCGGCAATGGCCGGAATTTTCGATTTGTACAGAATGGGAACATGGTGGCCCACTATGGGGGAAGGTTATCTAATGATGGTCATGGCTGCGGTCTTTGTAGGGGGCACTTCGATGTTTGGCGGGGAGGCCAGCATATTCGGCACCTTCCTTGGAGCTTTCATGATCGGAGCCCTCGAGGCAGGAATAGTCGCCGCAGGTCTCAAAGGCTTCTGGACACGTTTCATAATAGGTCTCCTGATCATTTCCGCTGTGGTCGTTCATACTCTTATTAGAAAGAGGAAGTAGTCAACCAATTGCCAGCCGTCTTGGAGCCCCTTCAAAGGACTAGAAGTATCGAAGATTCTTGAGAATTCCTGTAATCATGGAGAAATAAATCTAAAGCACTTATAAGGAGCATGATATAGAATAGTCTTGACAAGTGGAAGCGATCTTCCATGCAACTCGCTAGAAGGAAGGATGAGAGGTGTCAAGAAAGTACACTACTCTGAAAGACATTTCGGATAAGACCGGTCTAGCAATAACAACGGTTTCCAAAGCGTTGCGTAATCATCCGGATATTAGCGCAAAAACAAAGAAACTCGTTCAGGAAGCAGCAGAGGAAATGGGCTACATTAAGAACTTTTCGGCCTCGCAGCTTAAGAGAAACAAGAGCAACACAATAGGCGTTGTTCTATCCGACAGCTCCAATCCCTTCTTCGCAGAATTCATGGCAGGTCTCGAGAGCGAAGCCTTCACTCAAGGCTACAAACTGATACGAATGAACTCTGAAGGAGAACAGGAGAGAGAAGAGCAAGCCATAAAGACCTTGATTCAGTATAGAGTTGACGGCCTCGTGATCTTCCCGCTTCAGGAAGAGATAAGGAAGTATCAGAAGTACGGAATTACAAGAAACGGAGTCCTCATCGGCTGGAGCAAAGAAGAAGGAATAATAGACTGTGTCTACACAGAAGAGTTCAAAGGAATGTACATGGCCACGAACCACCTGATAGAAACGGGAAGGAGAGAGATACTATTTCTGGATAACTTCCTGTACAAGACCGGTTATTACGGAAGACGTTTCGAAGGCTATAAGAAAGCAATAATGGATAACGGAATAGAATATAAAGAAGAGAACCACTTGATCAACGCCAATCTGGAAAAACAGCACAGAATCTATGAAGGCTATGCGGCAATAAAGGAAGCAATTGAGTCTGGCAAGAAATTCGATGGGCTTGTCTGCTTCAACGATCTCCTGGCCTATGGAGCGATAAAAGCTTTACACGAAAAGAAAATTCGAATTCCCGAAGATGTTGGAATTGTTGGCTATGACGACCTTGAATTCTCAATGATGGTCTACCCTTCTCTTTCCTCTGTGAATTACAGCAAGTTCAACTGGGGAGAATTGGCTCTCCAGACTCTTCTCGAAAGACTTGCAAACCCGGACTTTCCTCTACGAAAAATCATCATCGACGTGGAACTCAATATCCGTGAAAGCTCTTTGAAGAAATGAGATCTTTGATCGAGAAAGTTCGCTCTTCCAGAGAAGAATAGAAACGAATCATGATCAGCGATGAGTTTCCTTCTTCTATTCGCTCTTCATTGTTTCTAATCGTTCCAGATTCCTCCAGGACAGGATTGGTTTCTAAGGATTTTGATTATAGAATTGAATAGTTACATAAGTAAGTTACATATGTAACCGACTTCAAAAAAAGGGAGGTTCTTGCATGCGAAAGTCTACGCTATTGATATTCTTGATGCTGGTAGTCTTAGCGTTCACCGGCGTGTCCCAGGTAATCAATATCTGGATTGGTGGCCAAGTTGCTGAACTTGACGAAACCTGGGATATGATTGTAGGAAAGTTTGAAAAGGAAACGGGAATGAAGGTTGAGGTACAGCTCTTTGGCTTTGACATTTACTACGACAAGCTCCTGACTGCACTCCAGGGTGGTCAGGGACCTGATCTAGCCTTTGCCGATCTGGGCGGATGGGTTCCAACGTTCGCAGAAAAGGGCTGGCTAGAACCAATGGGCGATCTTCTCGATTCCTGGGATGGAACTGAAGAGATCTGGCCGAACCTCTGGCCAACAGTTATCCACAACGGGGAGAGATACGGTCTTCCCTGGTACACAGACTGCAGACTCCTTCTTTACAATCAGATCATGTTCGACCAGGCTGGACTTGACAGAGACAACCCACCAGAAACATGGGAAGAACTCGTTTTCCAGGCAATGAAGCTGACAGATGCGAGCAAGAGAGTATATGGCTATGGAGTCAGTGGAACCAAAACCGAGCACACAACACTTGCATACATAATATTCCTTTACGGTGCAGGTGGACAGCTTCTTACCGACGATTACTCTGCAGCCGCATTCAATACCCCCGAGGGACTTAGGGCTCTGAAGTTCTATACCGATCTTGCCCTAACATACGGTGTCAGCCCCAATGCAGTTACCTACAATGAGGACGACTACAGGAACATGATGGCTCAGAACAGAGTGGCTATGGCAATCGGTGGCCCATGGTCCTTCCCGTTGATCGAAACGGCAAATCCTGCAATAGTTAACAACTACACCGTTTCTCTTCACCCATACGGAGCAACCCCAGCCAGCGTTCTCGGCGGATGGGCACTTGTTATTCCGTCGGCAAGCGAAAACAAGGAAAACGCATGGGAGCTCGCGAAGTACCTAACCAGCTTCGATACCTGGATGACCTGGATCGAAGCAAAGGGCGGTCCAATGCCTTCCAGACAGGATGTTTGTTTTTCCTCACCAGTGCTTCAAGATCCAAAGTGGAAAGTTATTTTCGAGACTTTCCCGCACGCAGTCTCAAGACCTCCGATCCCTCAGTATCCACAGGTCTCCGAGCAGATTCAGATAATGATTCAGGACGTACTTCTTGGAAAGGTAACACCAGAAGATGCAATCAAGACAGCTGAAGCAAACGTCAACGCAATACTAGGCAAGTGATGAACTTTCCATGGGGCGGGCCCTTGCCCGCCCCTTTCATAATCCCTAAATGAAAGGGTTGAAATAAATGAGTAGACTAGTAAGAGAAGAAAAGACAGCGTTCAAAATGATACTGCCTTATTTTTTGATAATAGTTTTGCTCTTCATCTTTCTTATAGGTTCGAATATCTATAGCAGTTTCACGACTGAAGAGGGTAAGTTCACGCTCCAGAACTACTACAGAGTCTTCACAGATCCGGTGGTTGGCAGAGCCATGGCTAACACAGTAGTCTGGGTAGTTGGTAGCGTTCTCGGGCAGCTTTTATTGGGACTACTGGTCGCCCTGCTTCTTAATGAATCAACGAGAGGACAGATTATCTTCAGAAGTGTCATCCTTATCCTTCCTTGGGCCACTCTGGATATTGTGGCAGGAGTAATGTGGAAATGGATGTACAACGACATGTATGGTGTACTGAACGATGTTCTTGTCAAATTGCATATAATCAATGATTACATACCCTGGCTGGGCTCTGAGAATATGGCGATGCTGTCGGTGATTATCGCAAATGTGTGGAAAGGCTTCTGTCTCTCTGGAATGTTTTTCCTAGCAGGCCTACAAACAATTTCGCCAGACCTCTACGAGGCGGCCGAAATTGACGGAGCCAATTCTTTCAAGAGGTTCTGGAGAATCACGATTCCGCAGTTGAAACCCGTAATAATGACAACGCTTATGTTGACGATAATTTGGACCATCAACTACTTCCCGCTCATATATATAATGACAGGAGGCGGCCCTGGTTACGGTACAGAGACTGTCGTTACCTATATCTACAAACTTGGATTCAGGTTCCTTGAATTCAACAAGGCCGCAGCCCTATCGAATATCTTGTTTGTAGCAATATTCGCCATCGCATTTGTCTTCCTGAGAAACATCACAAAGGAGGAAGCGAGATGAAGAGAAGCACAAAGAAGAAGGTCAAGAAGACTATCACCTATTCACTCCTCGTATTCCTGTCGGTGGTAATAGCTTTTCCCTTTGTCTGGCTAATCCTTACTGCGATAAAAACCTATCCGGACATTTATGCTTATCCGATTAAGTACTTCATTTTCGAACCAACGAGAGAGCACTTCGACAAGATTGCCGACATGAATTTCTGGGCTTACTTCAAGAACAGCGTTATCGTCGGAACGGGCACCATGTTCTTCTCGATACTGATCGGCTTGTTTCCGGCATATGCGTTTGCGAGATATGAATTCAGGTACAAGCGGACGTTGCTGGCAGGAGTGATGGTCTTCCAGATGCTTCCGCTGGTCGTATTCCTCTTGCCGATATTCAAGACGCTTAACAACTTTGGCATACTGAACACATACACCGGCCTAATACTGTCGTATCTGCCGTTTACAACTCCAATTTCGATCATGTTCATGAGAACCTTCTTCCTATCCATTCCGAAATCTTTAGAAGAGGCGGCAAGAATCGACGGTTGTACTTTCGGCCAGGCATTCAGAAAGGTCATATTGCCAATAACGCTTCCGGGAATTGCCGCGGTCGGAGTCTACGCCTTTTTGTTTTCCTGGAGTGAGCTGATGTACTCCATGTCTATACTCACGTCGAAGGCAAAGCAGACAATTCCAACGTTCCTTCAGCTATTCGTGGGCCAGTACCAGACTAGGTGGGGCCCGCTGTTCGCAGGATCGATACTTGCAACGATTCCACCACTTATAATATTCATGATCCTGCAGAAGTTCTTCATTGCCGGACTAGTCAGCGGGTCTGTTAAGGAGTAAAAGATGATAAGCGATGAACTACTTTTCGAAGTTGCGACCGACTACTATGTGAAGAGAATGCTTCAAAAGGACATTGCAGCCAAGTACGGTGTCTCAAGAGTGCAGATCAGCAAGTATCTCAAGATGGCACAAGAAAGAGGCATTGTTCACATCGAAGTTGAACAGCCTTCACTGAAGACGTCTGTCAGAAAGGAGTATGAAGATTTCTTCACTGAGAAGTTCGGGTTGAAGAAGATGTTCATTGCCAGAGGTGCAAGAAACGAAAAAACAGTTCTCAAAACTCTTTCGCGAGAGGTCTTCAAGTACCTAAAAACCTTGCCCGAAAAACCTTTGAACATTGGTCTCGGGTGGGGCAACACGGTTTTCACCGTTGCCGAGTCAATCGAAAAACTTGAAAGGCCTGACTGGCAGCTTATACCTCTTTCAGGCGGCACGGCAAGGTTAGCCGACAAGAGGTTCAATATCAACCATATTGTGCAGAATTTCGCCACAAGGCTCTCGGCCAAAGCGGTACCAATGTATCTGCCCTTTATATTCGAGAATGCCCATCAGCTGGAAAACACAAAACAATCTTTGGAGTATAGGAACATACAGAGACTATGGGACTCTTTGGACATAATAATCTGCAGCGTGGGTTATTCTATAGCCAGATCTCCCCTTTTTAGAGAGAACTTGCTTGACGTGAGCTACGCAGACGAGCTCGAGAAAAGCAATGTCGTTGGAGACGTGTTGACCCATTACTTCGACATCACCGGTAAGAGATTCGAGAAGGAGATCTTGAACAACTGCATAAATCTGAGTTTCGATCAATATCTCAATGCGGGGGAGAGAGTTATAGTAGCTGCCGGGCATCATAAAGTAGACGGTCTTGTGGGCCTTCTGCGCGGCGGGTTTGCAGACGTTCTAATAACAGATGAGTTCACAGCAAGGTTTGTGAAAGAGTACATTGTTTATGATGAAGGGGGAGAATAACATTAACACATGCATTCTTAATCTCAATCCCTGCTACGATCACTGGGTTATTCTCAAGAATCCCACAAAAATTCCCAACGTTGTGCGCGGAGACGAAGTGGTAACACTCGTCGACGGCAAAGGGCTTAATATTGCTCGAGTGCTCTCCAGAATTCTTGGGCTTAACGAGTACTTCTGCATAAACATCCTGGGAGGTCAGGTAGGCACCATAATAGAGAATGAGTGCATCCGTCTGGGAATAGTTACCGAGAACTTCTGGATCGAAGATTCGAACAGAATAAACACCGCTCTCGTTTATGAGTATGAGAATAAGATGCTCATGATTAACGAGCCCGGTCCGATGATGAAGCCTACAGAAATAGAGAGCTTCCTGGAGTTTTTCAAGAGTCATGTAAGACCGGATATGAACCTGGTTATCTCGGGCAGTGCACCAAGAGGATTTGAGAACGGCTCGTTGCTACATCTTGTTGAGATCGCCAGAGAAGCTGGTTGCAGCCTGAAAGTAGACATTGCCGGCTCGTGGCTAACAAAGATAGTAACCGCATCCCCGGAGCTCCTTAAAATAAACGCGGATGAACTAAAGGTGGCCTTCGGAATAGAAAAGGACGATCTGAAGTCAATGGAAACCTTCAGAAGAGATCATTCGATAAAAGACCTCATAATCACCAATGGTAAGAAAGGAAGTACCTGGCTTTCCGAAAGAGAAAAACTTCAGGCGAGATCGGCCAAACTTTTCTCCGATTTCTCGGTGGGATCTGGGGACTCGTTCTTTGCCGGACTAATATACGGCCAGGAGAAGAAAATGACAAATAGGGAAGCCCTGCGGCTGGCAACAGCGTGTGGGGCAGCAAACACGCTGCACTACGGAGCTGCAATCTTTGAATACTCTGATGTAAAGAAGGTTATAGACGACGTAGTCTTGACGGACGTGGCACTATGAAGGTCTTCCTCGGGGTAGACATAGGAACAACAAACATCAAATGCCTTGTACTAGGAGAGGACGGAAGAATCCTTGATGTGCTCCACTCTCCCACGCCAAAGAAACGCAAGGGCAGGGTCGAATTTCTCGATCTCGACGCTGCGAGATCTTACATTGAAAAAGCGATCAGTGAGATTACTGAACTCCATAGTCCGGCCGCAGTAGCCTTTTCCAGCTTTGGAGAGACGATCGTTCCAGTAAAAAGAGGAGAAGTACTGTCAACACCTGTTATGTGGTATGACAGGGCAACTTATTCTCTCTGGGAGAGTCACAAAGAGGCTGTTGACAAATTGGCTCCGTACAGGATAACAGGCGTAGAAAACAGTTATACCTTTTCGTTCTATAAAATGCTTTTTCATAAGGCGTATTCCAATCTGGAATCAGTAGAACACTGGCTACCTGTATCTTCATATCTTCCTTACTCACTGGGAGCCGAGCCAACATGGGATATGAGTCAGGCCTGCAGATCCTTCATGGTGGACATTCACTCGCGCAGCTGGAACTCACCCTTGCTTGAATACATTGGAGAAACCGAGGAAGCTATGGGCAGGCTTGTCTACACAGGAGAAAGGATTGGCAGTACAAAGGATGGAGTTCCTCTTGTCAGCGCCGGTCACGATCACATAACAGGGCTGTACGCAGCCCAAGTCTTTGCACAGGGAAGAGAATTCCTCTTTGATTCAATGGGCTCTGCTTCCGTTATCGCCGCTGTAGTAACCGGCACTGCAGAAACCCTGAATTTTGACCGCCCCTTAATGCCTGGCTGGACTGTCGGAATTGCGTACAAGGACCACCAGTACTACATGGAGAGCAATGTAAGGCATTACGGAAAGCTCCTTCAGACCCTAATGAATCTCACAGGCTTAGAAGCCACAAAAGAAGAATATGAGAAGATCAACAGTGAAATCGAAAAGCTGAAACAATGGAACTCAAAGCCTCTATTCTTGGTGAACGGTGATCTCGTTACGGGTGAAGGTTTGCAGGGAATATCACTTCTTGAGATGCCGATTCCTTTTAGACGAGAACAGTTGATGCAATCAGCCTATATATACCTTGCTTCCATAAGCAAAAGGATCGTTGACAATATTGAGAGAATCGCGGAAAAAGCGCTGCCGATAATCAGCGGTGGGGGAGGCAGCCTCAACTGTCTTCTGATGAAATACAAAGCCTCATTACTAGACAGAGAAATCTGGGTCTTACCGACAAGCGAGTTGACTGCTCTGGGAGGGGCCTTCGCTGCAGCACGTGGAGTTGGTGCCGATGAAGTTATTGATCGCTGTGTAAGCATCCATCAGCCCAGCAAGACTTCACCCGATGAAAGGATTGCTGATCCTCTCAGAGAGATACACGAAAAGAATCTTGAAAAATACTCACTAATAGAAGAAGAAAAGAAGATAGCCATTCAGGAGGGATAACATGCCATTAGTATCACTTACAGATGTTATGAAAGATGCACAAGAGAACAAGTACGCTGTACCGGGATTCAATTTCCATCTCTATGAGGACCTCGTAGCAATCGTTGAAGCAGCGAAGGAAGCGAGATCGCCAGTAATACTAATGGCCGCAGGTACCTGTATAAAGCATTGGGGACCGACTTTAGCCGCAGCGCTTATAAAAGATGTCGCTTCAAGAGTCGATATACCTGTCGTCGCTCACCTCGATCACGCGAGTAGCCTTGAGTTAATATTCAGATCTATCTATGCGGGATTCACATCAGTGATGTATGATGGCTCCATGCTACCAGTTGAAGAAAACGTTGCAAACAGCAAAATAGTTGTGAAAGTGGCAAGGACATTCGGCGTTTCAGTTGAAGCAGAACTCGGAAGAGTCGCCAAGGGCGAAGAGGGAGAATCGGCCGTCGAAATACTTACCGATCCTTCAGATGTCATAATGTTCTGCGAACAGACACATGTTGACGCTCTTGCTGTCGCAGTAGGTACGGTACATGGCATGCAGAAACAGGAAGCCAAAATTCATCTCGATCTGGTGAACGCGATTTCTAAGGTATCGCCTGTTCCACTTGTACTTCACGGCTCAAGCGGAGCATCTGATGATGATCTTCGTTACATCTCCAAAACTGGCTTTTCTAAGATAAATATTGGCACAAGACTCAAGACCGTCTTCACCGAGGGCATAAGAGAAGTGCTCAGCAAAGATGCAGAACTGAAAGATCAGCTCAAATTGCTGAAGATGGCCGTACCAAGAGTCAAAGAGACCGTCAGGGAAAAGATCGAGCTCCTCGGAAGTGGAAATAGAGTGTAGTTCTGGAACTAACTACGTTCTTCTGAAATATGACGGGATACTTGAAAGCATTCTTCACAGTAGATTTCAGATTCTACCGAACGCTGGGCACCGAAGTAAGGTCGAAGCTCTTAGAATTGAGACGTCTGTTCGCGGCAGTGGTTTGATGGTGGGCAGAAGTGAACTCAAATCGCTTCTTGGTAACCTGTTCAAGAGAAGAATTGCTATTAGTCCATGGTCAGAAGAGGCATAACTGAACTAATTATGTGGGGGCGTGCAGTAGCACGCCTCTTTTCTTCAGGTCATCTATTTCTTCAGAAAGTCAGATGAATTAGTAAGTACTCATCAAATCCATGAGGAGAACCTTCTGATTGATTGTTGTGTTCTTCAGAATTACCAGACGCTGTCATCCCTTAGTGCCTGTCATTAGATGCCTGGCGTTATTGGTTCTCTTCAGGGCGAACGGCCGTTCGCCCCTACAAAAGAACTGCATAATCGTCTGACATTGTCACTGTGGCGGTCTATCGGGAGAACTTCACGCCGTCATCCCGGGTTTGACCCGGGATCTGGGCTTTTGATAAACGAGGTTAGGGGTTGGGGGTACGAGGTTGGAAGAGCAACAGAAGCTGGTTTGCCGTTTAAAGGTTCTCCGTTCTCGGAAAAGAACGATTGCAAGTTCCAAGATGCAAGAAGAAGAAAGGAGACCCTTTCCTAATGGCAATGAACTAGGCTCATTGCTGACATCCAAGAAGTGA
>NPIF01005356.1_pt2 | contig 12643 bp, 12 predicted proteins | sample 8637461 | NCBI WGS metagenome assembly NPIF01 (sample SAMN07420641, study PRJNA396082) | bioreactor metagenome | isolation source: sample BR12 brine-fed electro-methanogenic bioreactor BR | place: Japan: Kochi | collected 2016-12-09
GTCCATGACGCAGGACGCGGAATGGTGTGTAGCGCGTGTCGACGGTGAGTGGAGGCAGTTCCGCTTTCATGACTACGATGCGCTCTATTCCGTACCGGGCCTGTACGAACGTGTCATCTACGACATTCTCAAATGCGATTCGCCCACCGTCGTGTGCGGCCTGCTTGATGACGAACTTGCCGAGACGAAGTCGGCGGCGAAGGATCTGCGCGTCCTGGATCTCGGAGCGGGCAACGGCATCGTCGGGGCGAAGCTCAAGCGGATGGGGGCCGGCTTCATTGTCGGCGTCGACATCATCAAGGAAGCCGACGTGGCCGCGAAGCGGGATCAACCCGGCGTGTACGACCATTACAACGTGGTCGACATGACCGATCTCAGCGAGGCGGAGCACAAACGGCTGGAGGGCTATCGCTTCAACACATTGACGTGCGTGGCCGCGCTGGGCTTCGGCGACATTCCGCCGCAGGCCTTTATCGCGTCATACAACCTCGTGCAGAAGGGCGGATGGATCGCCTTCAACATCAAGGAGGATTTCCTGACGGACAAGGACCAATTCGGTTTTGCCGGACTGATACAGAGAATGCTGGCCGACGGCACGATGGAGATGAAGCAGCGCCGCCGGTATCAGCATCGGTTGGCGACGGACGGACACCCCCTCCATTACGTCGCCCTTGTCGGCCGAAAACTACGCGATTGTGTCTGAGCCGGAGGCTTCTCGGAAGAGCGTTTGAACCGCAACTGTCGGCACGGTCGCAGTGCAGTCTCAAAGCTTGACCCGTCTATTGTGCGAATGCACAACTCAGTCACATACGCCGGATGAGGAGGAAACCTCCCGTCATGACGCCGGAAAGACGCTTCGGGCTTCGCCGCGTCCTCCTATTCGGGACCGCCGCCCTCTGCTTGCTCGCTGCGCCCGCGTTTGCGCAGGAGTACAAGGCGGTGCGAGTGGAGTTCAAGAACGACCTGTCCCTGTCGAGCAAGGAAGGCCACGTGTCCCTGAAGTGGGCGAGCGATCGCGAAAGCGAGATGCTTGTCTATGAGCTTCAAACCGCCACGGATGCCGGTTTCTCGGAGCCGCTGCAACTGTACGAAGGCGGCGACGATGCGTTGTTCATGTCAGGGCTGGAGGAGGGTCGTTACTTCTTCCGCGTGCGCGGCCGCCACATCGACAACGATGCGTGGGGGCCGTGGTCGCCGAGCGTCGAACTCGTGTGCGATCACCATTCCTTTGTCTTGATGTGGACCCTGTTCGCCTCGGGCGGGCTGATGTTCGTGCTCATTGTCTCCTTCATCGTTGTGAACGCAAGATCGTTGGACCGGTTTGAGAACCTGGAATCGCCGGACGAAAACGAGAGTAGCCATGCCGGAAGATAGTACAGTCTTGTCCGCCTCTGCGGGGTGGGTTCTGCTTGCGCTCTTCGGGGTGATGTGGATCGCGCTCGGCATCTTCTGGGGGCGCCGGGCCAAGTCGCTTGACGGCTTCATGGTCGCGGGCCGGAACGTCGGCCTTGCGCTGGGGACCGCCACCGCCGTCGCGACGTGGATTACCTCGAACACGACGATGCTGGCGCCGCAGTTTGCGCTGCAGCTCGGCGTGTGGGGGATGCTCGCGTATTCAACCGCGTCGTTCGGGCTGTTTCTCTTCGCCCCGCTGGCGAAACGGATTCGCCAGGCAATGCCGCACGGCTACACCAGCGTCGAGTTCATCCGCCTGCGATACGGCCAAACGGGTTACGTCGTGTTTCTATTGATCTCGCTGTTCTACGGTCTGACGTGGATGGTGAGCATGGGTATGGCGGGAGGCATACTGCTCGAAACGCTGGCGGGCATCCGCTACGAGTTCGGCATGTCGGTGATCCTGTTCGTGTGTGTGGTCTATACGCTGTTCGGCGGACTCTACGCCGTGATCGGAACCGACTTCATACAGAGCCTGATTATTCTGGTCGGCATCGTGCTGGTCGCCATTGCCATTCTGACGCGCGTTCCGCTGGGCGAGGTCTATTCGAACCTCGAAGCCAGACGTCCCGCGCTGCTGGGCGTGTTTTTCCCCGCCGCGATTATGGCGATCTTCAACAACCTGCTGTTCGGCATCGGCGAGATCTTCCACAGCAACGTCTGGTGGAGCCGGGCCTTCGCGATGCGCGAGGGCGTCGGCATGAAGGCGTATTTCCTGGCCGGGATCGTCTGGCTGCCGATTCCGGTGGTGGCGGGCTTCCTCGGTGTTGCTGCGCCGACGCTCGGCATCAACATCATGCGGCCGGATACCGTGGGACCGCTGGTAGCGGCGAACATTCTTGGAAACGTCGGCAGCGTGCTTGTGTTTATCGTCGTGTTCTGTTCGCTCGCGTCGAGCATCGACAGTCTGCTGGCGGCGACGTCGGACGTGGTTACGAAGGAAGTCGTTCAGCCGCTGTTCATGCCGAATGCGAGCGATCAGCAGACGCGCAAGATTGCCAGTATCGTGATCGTGTGCGTCGGGCTGGTTACGTGGGCCATCTGCCTGCCGAAGGTGGGCACGCTCGCCACGGTGTTGTTCTTCGCCGGTCCGCTGGTCGGCAGCACGATCTGGCCGATCATCACCGGGCTGTTCTGGAAACGCACGAATCGCGCGGGGGCGGTGCTGGCGATGGTGCTCGGCAGCATCATCGGACTTGGCGCCTACTGGACGATCGGCTGGTTTACCGGCGCGCTGGTGGGCACGGCGGTGTCGTTCCTCACTGTCATGCTGACGACATTGTTGCTTCCCGGCACATTTGACTGGCGGACACTGGCAGCCGGAAGGAAGGCGGTCGCGACATGATCCTCTTCCCCAAGTGGTTTTTTGAGACAATCGTTTTCGGTGGAATCGCCCTGGCGGCCGTCGGCGGCGTTCTCCTTATTACTCTTCTACTCCGAGATGTCAAAGGTAAGACACTATGGTAGATGGAACGACAATTGAGATTGATATCGCCGCGGCGACACCTGCACGAGAGCAGGCGAACTCGAAGGGTCTGGAACTCGATCCCAAACCGCTGCTGGATGCGACGGACGGGCAGGTGGACATCCGCCGGCTCGAAGCACTGAGCGGCCAGTCTATTCTTCACGCTAAGCAATTCGATCGGCGAACGGTGGTTGATCTGTGCCGCACGGCGGCGCTGCTCGAAGCCACCAACGTCGAGCCGATCAAGCCGCTCGACGGCAAGATCGCGATCACGGCGTTCTTTGAAGCCAGCACGCGAACGCGGCTGTCGTTTGAGAGCGCGGTGCTGCGGCTGGACGGCAAGATTCTCAGCGTGCCGGACGGGCGCGTGACCGGCATGGCGAAGGGCGAATCACTGGCCGACATCGGCGAGATGTTCAACACCTACGGCGACGTCGTCATCATGAGGCATCCCGAGACGAGCAGCGTCGACGAAATCCGCCAGAATCTCGACCTGCCGCTGATCAACGCGGGCAACGGTTCGGGCCAGCATCCGACACAGGCGCTGCTCGACTGGTACGCGCTCTTGAAGTGGCGGCCGTCGCTGGCCTCGCAGGATTGCCCCAAGGACGAGCGTATTCATCTCGCGATCGTGGGAACGCCGGGCAGCATGCGCGCGGTCAAGAGTTTTCTGACACTGTCGATGCTGTTCACCGGCGCCGTCAGGAAGATCACGATTGTGTCTGAGATGGCCGATCCGGTTGGCCACGATCTCGATTCCGAGATCCGCGATTGTCCCATTCCGATCGAGACGACGAACGACGTGCGGGAGGTGCTCAACGATCTCGACGCCATTTACATCAACTCGATCGCGTTTCTGGGTGACAGCTATCGCCGGCTCGACAGCCGGTTCAAGCTCGACGCCGACAGCGATCTCAAGCGCGACGCGGTGATCATGCACCCGCTGGCGCGGCGCGACGAACTGGACACGAGCCTGGACGAGACGAATCACAACATGTACTTCGCGCAGGCGGCCGGCGCCGTTTTCGTGCGACAGGCGTTGTTGATCGCCGTGCTCGGTCGACTGGACAGGCTTGCGCAGATCACCGCCTGATGCGGTGGCCGTATCGCGCAGCCACCACAAACGAACACGAACCATAGGAACAGACTCATGTGTGGAATAGTCGGCTTCTGGGAAACAAAACAGCCTCGCGACGGGATGTCCTCCGCGCTCAGAGCGATGACCAACACGCTCGAGCATCGCGGACCGGACGGCCGTGGCACGCATATCGACGAGAAAGCCGGCCTCGCCATGGGGCACACCCGGCTTTCGATCATTGATCTGGAGACGGGCGACCAGCCGCTGCACAGCGCCGAAAAGGACCTCGTGCTGACTGTGAACGGCGAGTTCTACGATTACAAGCGCCTGCGGGCCGAACTGGCCTGCGAGGGCGTTCGCTTCCGGACGAAAACGGACAGCGAGATCGCCATTCCGTTCTATCGCCGGCACGACCTGGAGTTTGTGCATCGGCTGCGCGGCGAGTTTGCCGTCGCCCTGTTCGACGCGCGGCGTCAGCGGCTGGTGCTGGTGCGAGATCGCTTCGGCATCAAGCCGCTCTACTATCACATGACGGACGACGCGATCTACTACGGCTCCGAGGTCAAGTCGGTCCTGGCGCATCCGCGTGTGCCGAGCGAGTTGTGCCGGCACGCCGCGATTCATCAGATGATGCAGGTGATGGTGCCGGGCTCGACGTCGTTTGTCGGCGTCAAGGCGCTTAAGCCGGGACACATGCTCATCGTGGAGCGGCAGGGCGACAGGCTCAAGGCGCGGCAGGAACGCTACTGGGATCTCGACTTTCCGCAGCGCGGCGATCACGACGCGGACCCGGACGCCGATTACTACGTAAATCGCGTGCGTGACCTGCTGATCGACTCGGTCGGCACGCGGCTGGAAGCGGATGTGCCGGTGGGGTGTTACCTGTCGGGCGGGATCGACAGTTGCTCGATTCTGGGGCTGGCCACGCCGTTGCAGCAGTCACCGGTCAAGGCGTTCACGATCAGCTTCGATCACGACGACTACGACGAGGCTGCGATCGCCGAGGAGATGGCGAAGCGGACCAACGCGGATCAGGAATTGCTGCGCGTCTCCGCGGCCACTTTGTACGGCGAGTTTTTTCCGAAGGTGACGTGGCATACCGAGCGCACGTTCTACAACACGCTCAGCGTGGCCAAGTGGCACATGAGTCGCCGCGTGCGCGAGTGCGGCTTCAAGGTGGTCGTGACCGGCGAGGGCGCGGACGAGCTCTTCGGCGGGTATCCGTTCTTCAAACGAGACATGTTCCTCCACGGGGGCGATGAGTACAAGGAATTCGCGCGGCGCATGGAGCAGTCCAACTCGGTGTTCCGCGGCGCGATTCTCGCGGAGGAGAGTCAGACGCATCCGGCGTGGGAGGAACTCTGCGGCTTCACACCGTCGTGGATTCAGCCGTGGATGCTGACGCTGGAGGCGAGCAAGCCGCTGTTCTCCGAGGAGCTGCGCGAGATGCTGGAGACGTACGATCCGATCGCGGCCGTCGCGGCGGAGATCGATCCGGGCATGGTGCGCGGCCGCCATCCGCTCGACATCGCTCAGTACACGTGGAGCAAGACGATGCTTGAGGGGCAGATCCTCACGTGGGGCGGCGATCGGGTGGACATGGCGAACTCGATGGAGTCGCGACCGGCGTTTCTCGATCATAATGTGGCCGAGTTTGCGGTCCGGATTCCGCCGTCGCTGCGCATCCACAACGGCACCGAGAAATGGGTGCTGCGCGAGGCGATGAAAGGGGTTCTGCCGGAGGTGCTGTACAAACGCGAGAAGTTCGCGTTCATGGCTCCGCCGAGTCACACCGACGTGGCCAAGCGCGTGGCGGTGCAGGAACTGATCGATCGCTGGCTGACGCCGGAGAAGATGATCGAAACAGGTCTGTTTGATCCTCAGAGCGTCAGCGAGTTCTTGAGCAAGGCACACCAGGCGCCCGACGCGGTGGAAAACAAGCGCAGTGACATTATCATCAACCACCTGTTGCAGATTCACATCCTGCATCAGTTGTTCGTCTCGCAGGAGACGCCGGTTGAAAGCGGCGTGTGACGCCGGAGTCTTCGAGCGTTGTCGACGAGCGCACGATGTTGCCCGCCTGAGCGGTCTCCCGGCGGCCGATGAGGGCGATAGGACGGCGGTTTTGCGCGGTGACAGCCCGGGGCGGCGCGGCTCATGTTCGAGTTAACCGGCATCTCGAAGCGTTTCGGCGAGACCGAGGCATTGCGCGGCGTCGATCTGAACATCGAGCCCGGCAAGACCACGGTTCTGATCGGGCCGAGCGGCTGCGGAAAATCCACGATTCTGCGCATAATGATCGGGCTGGTGCAGGCGGACGCGGGGGAAGTACGATTCGAGGAGAACGCACTCACGCGCGACAACGCGATCACGCTCCGGCGGAAGATGGGCTACGTCATTCAGGACGGCGGGCTCTTTCCGCATCTGTCCGCACGGGATAATGCGGCTCTGGTCGCACGCTATCTCGGCTGGGATCGCGATCGCGTCGAAGCACGCCTTGGAGAATTGATCGAACTGACGCACTTTCCGGGCGGCGGACTCGATCGCTATCCGGCACAGCTCTCGGGCGGCCAGCGGCAGCGCGTCAGCCTGATGCGGGCGCTGATGCTCGACCCGGACGTTCTGCTGATGGACGAGCCGCTGGGGGCGCTCGATCCGATGATCCGCAGCAATCTCCAGGAGGAGTTGCGTTCGATTTTTCGTTCGCTCGGTAAAACGGTCGTGATGGTGACGCACGACCTCGGCGAGGCGGGCTACTTCGGCGACACGATCGTGCTGATGCGTGCGGGGCGGTTGATTCAGGTCGGCTCGATTCACGATCTGCTCAACGCGCCGGCCGATCCCTTCGTATCAGAATTCGTCAACGCGCAGCGCAGCGCGTTGAGCGCAACAGAGGGGGACGCACTATGATCGCACGGCTGATCGCGGTCTGTCTTCTGTGTGCGGTCAGCGCGCTGCCAGCTGCTGCGGACGACACGGCGACGGTGCGGATCGGATCGAAGGCGTTCACGGAATCGGTGATCCTTGCGGAAATCGCCGCCCATCTGGCTGAGAACGCAGGGCTGGAGGCGGAACACACCGAAGGGCTGGGCCGTACGCGCCTGCTGTGGGAGGCGCTGCTGGCAGGGCAGATTGACGTCTATCCCGAGTATACCGGCACGATGAGCCAGGAGATCTTTGCGGGGCAGGGAATTCGCGGCGTTGCGGCGTTGCGAGCGAAGCTCGATGAGTTGGGTTTGAAGATGACGGACCCGCTCGGCTTCAACAATACGTACGTGATCGGCATGAAGGAATCGCTCGCCGATGAGCTGGGCATCCGCACGATCGGCGACCTGCGCGATCATCCCGATCTGAAACTGCGTTTCAGCAATGAATTCATGAAGCGAGCCGACGGCTGGGAGGCGCTGGCGGATCGCTATCAACTGCCGCACGAGGACGTGCGGGGGCTCGAACACGCGCTGGCGTACGAGGCGATCGACAAAGGCGTGATTCAGGTGACCGACCTATACGCCACGGACGCCAAGATTCGCAAGCTCGGCCTGCGGCGGCTGAAAGACGATCTTGGACACTTTCCTCAGTATCGGGCCGTGTTCGTCTATTGCGCCGAGTTGGCTCAGCGCGCGCCGGAGTTCGTCGCCGCTCTTCGTTCTTTGAAGGAGAGCATCGACGAAGAGGCGATGACGCGGATGAACGCGCGGGTTGAACTCGACGGTCACGGCGAGAGCCGGGTCGCCGCCGATTTTCTTGCCGAGACACGGGGGATTGAGGCGAGCGTTCGCAAGAAAAGCGTCGTGCGCGACGTGATGCGTTATACGCTCGAGCACCTCAACATGGTGGCTGTTTCGCTGGCGGCGGCATTGATCGTCGCGATTCCGCTCGGCATTGTAGCAGCGCGGAAAGCGCAACTCGCGCAACCCATTCTCGGCGTGGTTGGGATCATTCAGACGATTCCCTCGATTGCCCTGCTGGTGCTGCTGATCCGGCCGGTGAGCTACTTCTCCGACGAACTCGGCTACCCGCAGGCGGTCGTCGCGCTGTTTCTCTATTCGCTGCTGCCGATCGTGCGAAATACCTATACGGGATTGCACGGGCTTTCTCCGCAGTTGCAGGAGTCGGCGATCGCGCTGGGGTTGCCGCCGTGGGCCCGGCTGTGGCGCATCGAACTGCCGCTCGCGTCGCGCACGATCCTTGCGGGCGTCAAGACCGCCGCCGTCATCAATGTCGGGTTCGCGACGCTCGGCGGTTTCATCGGTGCGGGCGGCTACGGCGAGCCGATCTTCACGGGGATTCGGCTCAATGACTACGGCGTCATTCTCCAGGGGGCGCTGCCGGCCGCGGCGCTGGCGCTGCTCGTCCAGGGATTCTTCGAGCTTCTGGATCGTGTCGTGGTGCCGAAAGGCCTGCGTTTGAAACGTGCCGAATGAGCCCGATCGACGCGATGCGCCTGATTGACGCGCGTGTTTCCCTGGTGTCAGGCTCGCGTGATCGTTCCATGCAGGCGGCGCTTGAGTCCCGGATGCCGGTCGGCGGTGTGATCCCCATTTCGGATTCGAAGACGGGATGATTATCGTGCCGTTGCGGGGTTGCGGCGCCGCGCCCTCTCAATCCCAGCCCGGATTCTGCCGACATAGTCGATATCGCCGATCGTGGCCTCGTGCGCGGGGCCGTTCGGGTATCGCATGATATCGGGCGTTACCAGTTCGATCTTTTCCGTCAACCGGCTTATTGCCGCGCTGGGCAATGTCGCGCCCAAGTCATGCTCCGATTGCGGCGAGACTTCGTCGCAACAGAAGCTCGACGCGGCGCAGGATGTGCTGCGCAGCGGCCCGGTCGGCAAGAGCGAACTGACGGAAGAGGAAAAGCAGCAGGTCAAAGAGCTCGAACAACGCGACGCCGAGGTCCGCCGCCATGAACAGGCACACAAGGCCGCCGCCGGTTCGCTCGCAACGAGCGGTCCTTCGTATGAGTATCAGCGAGGGCCCGACGGCTCGCAATACGCCGTAGGCGGCGAGGTGCAGATCGACACGTCTGAAGTGTCCGGTGATCCGCAGGCCACGATCGAGAAAATGGAGCAGGTTCGCAAGGCGGCGCTGGCCCCGGCCGAGCCGTCCTCGCAGGATCGGCAGGTCGCGGCCAAAGCGGCCCAGATCGAACAGAAGGCCCGGGCCGAATTGCGCGAGCAGCGGGCGGAAGAGGACTCCGCCGCAATCGGCGCGACCGGCAAAGCCGGCAGTGCCAATGAGGCGGCATCCGTGGCGGGTGGATTGGCTGTGCAATCGGCGATCGCGCCGCGTGCGACCAATGCGAGCGAATCACCGCGGGCCGTCGAATTCAAAGCCCTCCTCAATCTTCAGCAGGCGCTCGTGCCCGGTCGGTTCATCGACGTGGCCGTGTAGCCGGTCCGCGACCCCGTTCTCACCAGAGCCCCCTTCATAATTCGCACGCGACCCCACTCGCCGCCGTGGTTCAGCCGGTCGTGTGATCTGTGGCGATCGTTGCAACCGGGCGGATTCGCAGTCGTCCTCTCTTGTCCAAAAGCATGCAGGTTACGGTCATTCTCCCGGCCCGACACAGGGACCGCACGCGTCCAACTTGCGAGCGACGGCCGAAAATGGGACGATAGCGGCGAGGCCGCCCGCCGGCGTTGGCGAGAGGCTGCGTTCGGGAAATGCCGGTCAATCCTGCAGGAGGACTGCAATGGACCAGAACTCATTCATCACTCAGCAATTCGCCGCTCTGCGCCGCGAAATCGAATCCCAGCAAGCGAGGCTGTTCTGGATCGTCGTGATCGGCCTTCTCGGTGTCCCTACTCTAACCCATGTGGTCTGGAGTGCGGGAACACTCGTCTGGCTCGCCCTGCCGTTTTTCGTGCTTGTGCTGATCCTGCTGTTTCTCGCCCAGCAAAGCCAGATGATGCGTGCCGGCCGTTATGTACGCGAGCACATCGAAAACAGGCTCACAGACATGCAGGGTTGGGAAAGCTGGCTTGAGTCCCGTTCCGCGCTGCGCCTCATGGACCGCCATTTCTCCGCGTGCTTCATTGTCATCTTCTTCGCGTACTATTTCCTTTCAATCGGGATGGCGATCCATCGACTCTGGATGGACGCCGTCGAAGATCCGTCGGGTCTGTACTGGAGGTTCGTCTACTGCGCCGGGGCCGTGTATGCCATCGCAACCATCTGGGCGATCGCCACGCTGTTCTGGCACTGGAAATCTTCCACGAGCACGACGGCGCCGCTTCCGAACAAGCATTTGCAGTCTGCTGACTGACACGTCGATCCAGGCTCGGCCAGCCGCGTCGCATTGCACACAGAGTCTTCGTCCCGACTCTTGAGCCGGCACAATATCCGCCCGCCGTGGTGCCGCGATATCAACTCAGAAAGCGGCCACCTCATGTCCACATGCATACGCGAGAGGAATTTACGCTCGCTCATGGGGCGCAAGAATCCGCATCCAGGATGAGCGATGGGCTACGACGCAGGATTTCAGGCGAGGTTTTGACAGCGTCGGCCCGGCACAACCGTCTCTACGGTGAATCGGCGCCGCCCGGCAGACTTCCTGTGCTGCCGGTTCCTGCAGAACCCCGTCTCGGAGCACAAAGGAGCCTATCGTGGATTCTCGAAGCCTCACATGGAGTATGGTCGGTTGCTTTCTCGCCTTCAGTCTTCCGGCCGCGGCCGTTGGCCCGGCGGGCGACGCACCCGATCGAACCGAACTACCGAAGCACCGCGTCGTTGTCCCGATACTGATCGAGGGCGGGCAGCCAGTGATCGAAGTCAAGGTCAACGGTGAGGGGCCATTCCGGTTCCTCTTTGACACGGGTGCCGCAGGCGGCGGGCGGATCAATGCGGAGCTTTCGAACCGACTGGGATTGAAGGTGGTTGGAGAAGCGCTTGCGAGCGACCCGAGCGGACGGCAGGCCCGGACAGTTCAGCGCGTCGGCGTCGACACGCTCGAAATCGGCGGGGCGAAGTTCTCTCAGATTGCAATGGGAAGAGACGACCGACCGGCAGCGGAACAGATGGGACGATCCGACATCGCAGGTATCATCGGCTTCGGTGTGTTTCGCGATTGTCTCGTCACGCTGGACTATCCGGCTGAGCGGCTGATCATCGAATCGGGAGAACTCCCGGCAGCGGACGGGAAGACGATTCTGTCGTACGCGGCTCCGCGCGGTATTTCTGAAGTCACCCTGAGTATTGATGGGCGGGATGTTGTCGCGCACATCGATTCAGGATCGATGGGCGGTATCGGGCTGCCGAAGTTCGTGGCGGACGAGTTGACGTTCGCTTCTGAGCCCGTTGTTATCGGCAAGGCCTCCACCGGGTTTAACGAGTTCGAGATTCGCGAGGGTGTGTTGAACGAAACGGTTCGACTTGGCTCGATCGCGCTGAAGAACCCGGTCGTTTCGATCTTCGATATCTTCCCGACGGCGAATCTGGGCGGTCAGTTCTTGCGGCACTTCGCGATCACGTTCGATCAGCGGCACGAACGTGTCCGGTTCGCGCTCAACAGCAACAAGCCGATCGAGTTGAAGCCGCGTTATCGCATCGGGGTCATGCTGCGTCCGACGCCGGATGCGCTGATCGTCGCCGATGTCGTGCCCGGCGGTCCGGCGGACAAGGCGGGATTGCGAAAAGGCGATCGGATCGTAAGCCTCAACGGAAAGCCGGTCCAAGAGGTCGGCCCGCAGGCCCAGCAGGAGATGTTCGGCCGACCTGAGCCGATCAGGCTGAGAATCGATCGCGGTGGTGAGGAAATGGAGATGAGCCTCACGCCGGCGCGGGCGAAACCTGAATCGGAATAACAAAAGGAACCGGTCCGCGTGGAGCGATTCCCTCTGAGTCTTGTGCATGATTGTCCAATTCAGTCCGGACCGCGGACCGGTGCCCGTAGCACGTGCGCGGGTCTCGGTGTGTCTCAGTTCACGCGCGGCGCTTCAGAAGCAGCGCTCCCGCCGAGAGGCCCAGCAGCAGCGCCGTGCCCGGCTCGGGCACCAGCAGCGCCGTTTTCATGTTGAACTTGAGCCGCTCGTCGAGGTTGCTGTTGGCGGTACCACTGAAGGACGCCTGTACGCGGCCGCTGAGCGACCAGTCCACCTGCGACAGATCAGAGTCGGAGAGAATCCACTGAAGGTCGAGATCGGGGTCGAGGCGATCATCGAGCGGTGCGACGTCGTCCCAGTCGTCGTTCAAGTCGCGAAGCGTGCCGCTCGTCGTCATGCCGGCTGCCGAGAACGCGAGATCCGTGACCTGAATGTTCGCAGTCGTGATCGCGCTGGGCATCGTCGAGCCGGCCGAGACGTACATCTCGATCGCGTTGAAGGGCCGCGTCGGGCTGGTGCCGTCGTGCACCGCATTCCATACCAGCGTGCTGGAACTGACCGACGGCGATCCGCCGCCGACATGGTTGAGCGTAAAGGTGTACCCGACCCCGGCCTCGTATTCGAAGAGGAAATCCCAGGCGGCGCCGTTCAGCGCGTTGTGGTTGCCGAGGTTCCGCGTGCCGACAATGACCTGGGGCGTGATGAATCCGGTCGTACTGAGAAGATGATCCCAATTGGTGTTGCTGACGCGATAGCGTACGTTGGCCGCCTCGGTGTCGATCGTCAGGCCCGATGTGTCCGCGTCAAATGTGACGGTGCC
>NPIF01003108.1_pt1 | contig 12611 bp, 12 predicted proteins | sample 8637461 | NCBI WGS metagenome assembly NPIF01 (sample SAMN07420641, study PRJNA396082) | bioreactor metagenome | isolation source: sample BR12 brine-fed electro-methanogenic bioreactor BR | place: Japan: Kochi | collected 2016-12-09
TGGCGGTCGCCGATGATCAGCTCGCGCTGGCCGCGGCCGATCGGGATCATCGAGTCGATGGCCTTGAGACCGGTCTGGAGCGGCTCGTTCACCGGCTGGCGGTAGACGACGCCGGGCGCGATGCACTCGACCGGCGCGATCTCCGTGGTCTCGACCGGCCCGCGGCCGTCGATCGGGCGCCCGAGCGCATCGACGACGCGGCCGAGCATGGCCTCGCCGACCGGCACCGACATGATGCGGCCGGTCCGCCGCACCTGGTCGCCCTCGCGGATCTTCTGCACCTCGCCGAAGAGCACGGCGCCGACCGAGTCCTCTTCGAGGTTGAGCGCGATGCCGTACACGTCGTGCGGCAGCGCCAGCATCTCCATGTAGGCGGCCTTCTCGAGGCCATAGACGCGGGCGACGCCGTCACCAACGGTCGTGACAGTCCCGACCTCAGCGACGTCGATCGTCTCCTCGTAGCCCTCGATCTGCTTCTTGAGGATCTCGCTGATCTCGCCGATCTTGAATTCCATGCTTCTCGCTCCCGGGCCGCGTCCGGCCCGCGATGTGTCCGCGCTCTACTTCGAGCCGGAAGCGCCGCCGACCAGCTTGGTCCGCAGCGCCTGGAGTCTCGTCTTCACGCTTCCGTCGTAGACCGTCGAGCCGACCCGCGCGACGACGCCGCCGAGCAGCTCGGGGTCGACCGTCTCGCTGACGCGGATCTTGCCGCCCGCGAGCTCGCCGAGGGCTCCCTCGAGGCGCTGCCGCACTTCGGGGCCGAGAGTCGACGCCGAGGTGATCGACACCTCGTGCACGCCGAGGCGCGCGTCGTGCGCTGCTTCGACGGCGATGGCCGCGTCGGCGAGCATCGGCAGACGATCGTGCGTCGCCAAGGTCTCGAGGAAGGAGATCGTCCGCGGGTGGGCTTCCATGCGCTCTGCGATCGCGCGCATCACGCGGCCCTTGGCATCCGCGGGGGTGACCGGGTTGGCCAGAGCGTGGCGTAGCTCCGCGCTCTCTTTCACCAATCCCGCAAGCTGGCGCAGCTCGTCGCGAACACGGCCGAAGACGGCGTCGTCCGACACCGCGTCCGAAAGAGCCTGCGCGTAGCGGCTGGCAACCAGCCGGGCGTCGTTCATCAGGTGCCGCCTCCCTGTGCCTCGATCGGCTCCGAGACGAGGTTCCTGTACTCCGCTGCGCTCTCGTCGTTTCCCGGGCAGTCACGATGCCCGGTCGGGGACGCGTTCAACAGCAGTGCACACGAAAGAAGCCGTGCCTGGGGCACGGGGACGGCGGATGGTAGCAACGAGCCTGGTGAGCGTCAAGCCAACCGTAGAGATATCACCAGTTAGTAACGCGAGCTTACTGACTGTCTCGTCAGGCCTTCCGCCGAGTAGAATCAGGCGCGTTCGCAAGCGCGACCTCGCCTCTGCCGCGAGGGGAGCGACTGCGGATCACGGTCAGCGCGCCCCGCGAAAGCCGGTCCTTTTGTTTCGCTGCCCGTTCGTGCTGACAGCCGCGCCCCGGGCCCTCCGAGGCCGGAGAATGGAGCTCACGGCGGCGCATCGGCCCACGGAGACACCCATGCCTGAACGGCGCTCGATCCTCACGTTCGTAGTCCTTCTCCTCCTCGTTTCCGGCTGTCTTGCGGAGGGGGTGGTCACGCAGCCCGAACGCGTCGCCGTCGTCGTCGGCGCCGGGACTCCCGTCGCGGGGAGCGGGATCGCACCGTACCCGGCCGCGGAGAAGAGCGCGGCCGAAGTCGCGCAGTATCTCCGTGATGCGGGATTCACCGTCACCGCGCTGACCGGGAAAGACGCGAGCTTCGAACAGATCGAGAGCGCTGTCGACAGGAGCTTCCACGAGATTGGCGAGGACACGCGGGTGTTCGTCTTCTACTTCGCGGGCCGCGCCTTCCTCGACGAGGGCGAGACCTGCCTCGCCCCCGCCGACGCGTCGCGCCGCCCCGCTCCCGACCGCCTGATCCTCGCCGCACCTTTCCTCGAGTACCTCGCCGAGGCCGAGGCCGCCCGTGTGCTCGCGGTCTTCGATCTCGCGGGCCCCGACGACGCGAGCCCCGCTCCCCCAGCTCCGACGGAGGCGTCGGAAGCCGAGCTCATCGAGGGCGGCGCGAAGCAGCTCTTCGCCCGACTCGAGACGCTGCGCCCCGAGCTCGAGGCACCGGCAAAGGAGTGGAAGAGCGAGGCGACCTCGGGGCCGCGCTTCGAGCCGCCGGAGCGGCTGGCAGAAGCCGCACCGCTCACCCCTCCCGCGGGACACGAGGGATGCCGGGGCACGGTCTGGCTCTACCTCGTCGTGACCGAGACCGGCTTCCCCGAGGACGTACAAGTCGCCGCCATCGAGGACGAGCCGAAGGGCTGCGCCGCCGACTGGGCGGGCGAGCGCGCCGTCGAAGCGGGGAAGACCTGGCGGTACAACCCAGCCCGGCTCAATGGCTTCTACGTCCCGAAAAGACTCGCGGAACCGGTGCGTATCGGCACGGACTGAGGCGGCCGAGGCCTCCCGGCGAGCCAGCTTCGTCCGCTCGCCGACGTTTGCTCCCGCCGCCAAAGCGGTTAGTCTTCGCCGCCGGGGGCTGTGTGACGGCGAGACCTGGAGGCCCGTGACGGACGATGCTGACCTATCTCCTCTTCGCAGCAGGATTTCCGCTGCTCGTCGGCGGCGCCCACCTACTCGTCGAGGGAGCCTCGTCGATCGCGAAGAGGCTGCACGTCTCCGACCTCGTCATCGGCCTGACCATCGTCTCGCTCGGAACCTCCGCTCCCGAGTTCGTCATCTCCTTCGCCTCCGGGTTGATCGGCGCGAACGACCTCGCGCTCGGTAACGTCGTTGGCTCCAACATCTCGAACTCGCTCCTGATCCTCGGTTGCGCCGCGCTGATCCGGCCGCTCGTCGTGCGCGATGTCACGCGGCGTGTCGAGCTCCCGTTCATGCTCTTCGTCACGGCGATGCTCTTCGCGCTGTGCAACAACTTCTGGCTCGGCGACCCCTCATCGCGTGCGCTCGGCCGCATCGACGGGCTCGTCCTGCTCGCGCTCTTCTTCCTTTTCACGCGCTACACGGTGCGCGCCGCGCGACGCGACCGGAAGAGCCGCCCCACCGAGTTGCCGAAGACGCGCGGCGTCCCGGCCTCCGTCGCGATGGTGCTCATTGGCTCCTTCGCGCTGAGCCTGGGCGGCGACTGGATCGTCGAAGGCGCCGTGGAGCTCGCGCGCGCGATGGGCCTCAGCGAAGCGCTGATCGGATTGACGATCCTCGCGCTCGGCAGCTCGCTGCCCGAGCTCGCCGCGTCGGTCGTCGCCGCCTACAAGGGCTCGGCCGACATCGCGGTCGGCAACGTCGTCGGCTCGAACATCCTCAACGTCGTGTGGATCCTCGGTGTCGCCGCGACGGTGCGCCCCTTGGGCTTCAACGCGCTGCTCAACACGGACCTTCTGGTGTTGCTCGGAGTGACGCTCGGCTTGTTCCTGGCAGCCGGTGTGTTCCGGCGCTCGAAGCTCTCGAGAGGAGAGGGAGCCCTCGGGGTGGCGCTGTATGTGGCCTATGTGGGGTTCCTGATCTGGCGGGGTTGATCGTGGAGCGATCGGTCACCCGCCTTTGGCGGGTGCCGATGGCTCCACCAGCAGTCTCTTCCGAAATAGGACTGGGACGGTGACCCTCGGTAGTTCTGTCAGATCAAGCCAAAGAGAGGGTCACTGTCCCAAGACCAAGGAAGCACGTAACGCTCGAATGCGAGACGGGGACAGTTACCTCTTGCTCGAGCGTCTCGCTACCTTGTCGACTGGAGGTAACCGTCCCTGGCCGATGGAACGGTGACCCCGACGACCGGGGCGGAGCCCCCGACGACCGGGACGGTGACCCTCGGTGGTTCAGTCAGATGAGGCCAATGAGAGGGTCACTGTCCCACGAAATAGGAAGCACGAAACGCTCTAATGCGAAGCGGGGACAGTTACCTCTTGCTTGAGCGTCTCGCTACCTTGTCGACTGGAGGTAACCGTCCCCATCCGAGGGGAGTGACCGAGAGGAGTCGGTCGCGGTATTTGTCGGGACCTGTTTGGTTGATGGAGGGGCATAGCCCCTCCATCAACCAAACAAATCCCGACAATGCCCCGCCAGAACCTCCGGCCCCATCTCCTCCAGGATCGTATATCGGTCGGGCTTGATCTCCGCCGCTACGCCGATGGCCTTCTCGAGCTGGTCCAAGTCGAGGTCCGCATCCTCGAGACTCTTCCGGTCGAGCGGCAATCCCGTCAGCTCGAAGACCCGGCGCACCTCGTCCTCGTAGCGGCCGTGCGCGCGCGTCGAGATCAACGTCCCGACCGCGACGAGCACGCCGTGGCTCGCGCTCGTGGGGATGCGCAGCATGTTGCGGTACGCGTGGTAGAGCTTGTGCTCGAAGCCCGACGCCGGGCGCGACGACCCGACCCGCGTCATCGCCTCACCACTCGAGACCAATGCCGCCGCCAACGTCAGCAGGAAGTTCCCGCTGTAGAGCCCGTCGCCTTCCGCCACGCGCCGCAGGATCACCTCCCCCGCGCTGCGCGCCTGAAGGAGCGCAGGGTAATCGAGGCGGTCACGCCCTGCGCGCCAAGCGAGCTCCCAGTCGAGCACGGCCGTGACGTTCGAGACGATGTCGCCGATCCCGGAGCGCACCATCGAGCGCACGAACTCGGAGGGTGCTTGCCGCGAGCTCTCGAAGTTCGCGAGCTGGACGATGACGCCGAGAGGCGTGTTCGTGCGGACAGTCACCTGCGCCGGACCGCGCGGGTCGTGGTCGGGGTCGATTACGGCGAAAGGCGACGCGATGCCGTCGTTGGCCAGCGAGGTCGGGATGCTGATGCAAGGCACGTGGAGCTGACGTGCCGCGAGCTTCGTCGCGTCGATGACCGAACCGCCGCCGACACCGAAGAGCATCGAACAGAGCTTGGGCGCGAAGAGGCGCCGCTGCAGTGGCGAGGGATCCGCGGACCAGATGCGTGGCGGGCGGCTGAGTTCGCGCACGATGCGCCGCACCTCGGAGAAGCGGTTGCTCGCGACGAGCACGCGGCGCGGCGCGAGCCCGGCGTCGTCGAGCTCCGCGAACAGGCGCTCGCCGGCGATGCGCCACGTGACCTCGTCGCAGAGCACGACGGGCCGGCGCAGGGTGCGCAGCCGGAAGTGGCGATCGAGGACCTCGAGGTATTTCGTGGGCTCGCGCTCGAGCTCCACGAAGCGCGGGATGATCAGCTCGTTCGGACGGCGCGGCTGGAAGCCGACGTAGTTGCGCAGGATCCAGTTCAGGGAGACGTCAGCGGCGGCACCTGCGAGATTTCTCAAGCTCGGCATCGCCGCCCCCTCCCCGCTCTCAGCTAGCGCGCTGCGCGCCGCGAGCCGCCGCCGTCGCAGCCGAGACGTACTCGATCGCCGAAGCGGCCGACACCGCGATCACGATAAAGGAGATCACGTGCACGGTGAACCCGCCCGTCCACTCGATGGTGACGATCTGCGCCGTGGCGAGGATCGCGCCGACGGCCTGGACGATCGCCTTGATCTTGCCGCTGAGCTTCGCGGAGACCGTATGCCCCTGGCGGGTCAGGACGATGCGCGCGTAGGCGACGACGATGTCGCGCAGGGCCATCACGAGCGGCACGAGCGCGTAGACGAGACCGATCTCGGCGAGACTCCAGAAGACGATCAGGCGCGTGATGCTGTCGGTGAGGGGGTCGAGCATGGCCCCCCACTCGGTGACGACTCCGAATCGGCGCGCGAGCAGGCCATCCATGATGTCGGTCGTCTCGCACGCGAGCAGGATGACGATGCCGAGCGCCGCAACCGCGAGACCGGGCAGGACCTCGGGGTAAATGGCGAGCAGCAGCAGCGCGTACGCCAGCGCGAGCGGAACTCTCGCGACGGTCAGCGCCATCACCAGACGCAATTGCTTTGTCTCCACCACCTTGGACAACCTGACCTCCGACGGACGAGCCGAGCCCCGGCCCGCTCGCGATCCCGCCACCCGGGCCGGCTCGCACCGCGCCGCTCGCTGCCGGCGCGGATTCGCGGCACATTCTACTCCTCTGACGCGATCGGTCTCGCTCCGCGCGGTGTAGGATGCTGAGCCTTCGGCCGTCAGTCGGGTCGGAGGCGGCTTGGAGAGGCACGCGGTGAGCGCTTCGGGGAGCAAATCATCGGCGGCGACGAAGCGGCCCGCGCCACGCGGCGCGCGCTTCTGGCTCGCCCATTTGCCCTCGGTCCTGTTCCTCATCGCGTTCGCCCTGTTCTACGCCAGCTACACGCCGTACCGCGTCGTCGGGGAGAACCTGCTCCCCGCAGGCGACTTCGAGGTCGACCCGACGACACCGGATTCTCCCTGGAAGGAGCGCCACGGNNGCGAGGGCAGCGGCGCGATCCGGCTCGAGGAGCGCCTCGGCTGGCTGCAGTTCATCGTGGAGAACCCGCGGGACTACGAGGCCTTCGTCGTCGACGGTCACATGAAGGCGGACAGCATCGTCCTCGGGGAACGCCACTGGCGCGTCGCACGCATTCTGCTCTTTTTCAGCCAAGCCGACGGGCGCGCACGCTGGGACTGGCCTAGCGAGGTCTGCCGCTTCGAAGGCAGCGTCGACTGGACCCACTGCCGCACCGGCTTCACCGTGCCGGACTTCGCGACCAAGGCCCACCTGCTCCTGCAGAACTCCGCCGCGGAGGGCGTCGCCTGGGCGGACGACGTCAAGCTCTATCCCGCGGAGCTCAAGGGCTCCCGCTACGTGGCCTGGACCGTACTCGCCTTCGGCTGGCTCGCCCTCTTCGTGCAGACCTTCGTCTCGATCCGGCTATGGCGCCGGCGCTACGGCGTCTTCGTCATCGTTTTTGCGGTCGCGATCGTCGTCGGCGTCGCCGCGCCGGCGAACAGCTTCCACGCGGCGCTCGACGTCCCGCTCGAGGCCTACGAGACGGTGAAGAACGCCGCGCTCGCGAGCGAGGAGCCCGAGCCCCCGAGAAAGGCCCCACAGGCCGCCCCCATGCCCGCGACGGAGGCCCCCGCCGCGGATACCCCGCCGCCTCCCCCGCTCACCGAAGAAGAAAAGGCCGCACGGGAAGCCGAACGCATTCGTCGGGAAGAAGAAGCCGCGAAGCGCAAGGCCGAGGAAGAGAAGCGCCAGCGCGACGAGGAGCGCAAACGAGCGATCGAGCGCGAGGCGCTGATGCACCGGGTCCAGAAGACCGGGCACATGGTTCTCTTCGCGCTTCTCGCCGTGTTCTGCTTCGCGAGCGCGAGGCGGGCGTGGATCTCCCGTCGCTGGGCCCTGCTCGGCACGCTGCCGGCCCTGATGCTCTTCGCCGCAGCGACGGAGCTCCTTCAGCTCCTGATCGAGCAGCGCACGCCGCGTGTCGGCGACTGGGTTCTCGACGTGCTCGGAGCGCTGGCAGGTCTGGTGCTCGCCGCAGGCTTCCACAGACTCCTGCGGCGGAGCACACCCGAAGCGAGCGCCGCGGAGTGAGCCGCGGCGCGCTTCGCGCTCAGAGCTGAGACGGGATCAGGACGCGGCTTTGGCCGCGGCCTTCTGGCGGACGAAACCCGCGACGAGATCGATCGAGTCGAGGTTCTCGGGGGTGAGCTCCGCGTCGTCGACCTTGATGCCGAACTCCTGCTCGAGGAACGCGACGAGCTCGAGCACGCCGGTCGAGTCGAGCACTCCCTTCTCGATGAAGGAGTCCCCGTCCTGCACGTCCTCGTCCTCGCTGATCAGGTAGCTCTCGAGCAGGAACGCCCGGATCTTTGCCTCTTCCTTCATCGACGAAACCCTCCTCGAAGATCGGCCGTCACCTACGGGCTGACGGACCCTGGGAAGAAATAAGCCCTCCCGGCGCGGAGCGCCACCCGCGAGCGGCCCAGGGTCCGGCGATTCTAGCCTTACTCTCGGCGAAGGAAAGTTACTCTTCGCCGTTCTTCCCGGCCTCGTCCTCGAAAGCCTGCCCCTCGGCGAAGTCCGCAACCGTCCACTCTGGCCCGCCGCCGCCCAGGGTCTCCGCGAAGAACTCGAGGTGGGCCGTGTAGTACATCGCCATCTCGTACCAGTTCGGCCAGTGGCCAGCTTCGGGGAAGACGACGAGCCGTGCCGGCACGCCCTGGCGGCGCAGCGCGGTGAAGAGCATCAGCGACTGGGTGTAAGGAATGCGGAAGTCCTTCTCGCCCGTGACGATCAGCGTCGGCGTCTTGTGCTCGCCCATCTTCTTGGCGCGAGCCGCCGGGTTGAAGCGCTGGTAGTCGTCCGAGTCCCACGGCCGGCCGGCGAGGTCCCACTCCGGGAACCACAGCTCCTCGGTGCCGTAGTAGAACGACGCGAGGTCGAAGATCCCCATCATCGACGCGATGGCCTCGTACCGGTCGGTGCTCCCGAGCAGCCAGTTCATCATGTAGCCGCCGTAGGACCAGCCCATCGCGCCGATGCGCTCGCTGTCGACGAAGGGCAGCTTCTCGAGCGCGTCGGTGACCTTCATCACGTCCTCGAAGGGCTTGCCGCCCCAGCTCCCCGAGATCGCGTCGGTGAAGTCCTGGCCGAAGCCGGTCGAGCCGTGGGGGTTCGGGAAGGCGACGACGTAGCCCGCACCCGGGTAGACCTGCCAGTCCCCGCGGAACTGATCGGCCCACTGGTATTGCGGCCCGCCGTGGACGTTGAGCACGAGCGGGTACTTCTTCGCCGGGTCGAAGCCGTGCGGCTTGACGACGAAGACCTGGATCGGCTTGCCGTCCGCTCCTTCGACTTCGATCGTCTCGGCCGGGCGGATGTCGACCTCGCGTTCGAGCTCCGCGTTGTGGAAGGTCAGCCGGCGCGGCTCCTCGGCGCCACCGAGGGCGTAGGCCCAGAGCTCGGCCGGCTCGCCGACGGAGCTGCGCACCGCGTAGGCCGTCTTGCCGTCCGGCGCGACGACGTAGCTCGCGAAGTGCGCGTCCGCCACGCGCTCGCGCGCCGGGCCGCCGTCGAGCGGCGCGAAGAAGATCGGCGTCTGCCCTGCGCGCGGCGCGCTGAAGAAGATCCCGCTGCCGTCTCCCGCCCAGGTGAAGCTCGTCACGGTGTCGGGGAAGCCCGGGGCCAACTCGCGCGTCGCGCCGCTCTTACGGTCGAGCACGACCAGGCGCTTCCGGTCCGCCTCGAAGACGGGGCGCTCCATCGCGAGGTAGGCGACGCTCTTGCCATCCGGCGAAAACGCCGGGTGCCCGTCGAAGGCGAGGTTCGGCTTGGTGAGGTTGCGAGGCGCCGGCGTCCCGGCCAGCGGGCGCTCGAAGACATCGGTGTTCGTCGACCACGCGAGCGTCTCGATCGGGTCCGGGTTCTGGGTGTAGACCAACGAGTTGCCGTCGGGAGAGAAGACGAACGCCGCACCGCCGAAGTACGCCGGCGCCTCGCGCTCGCCCGGGGTCAGGTCGCGCACCTCTCCGCTCTCGAGCTCGATCAATAGGATGTGGGAGACGAGCCCGTCTGCCCATGCGTCCCAGTGGCGGTAGAGCAGCTCGTCCGCGACGTGGACCTCGAGGGGATCCGCCTCGCGCTTGGCCACGCGCTCGCGGTGGCAAGCGGCGTCCGCTCCACACTCCGGGAAGACCTTGCTGACGACGGCGATGTGCGTGCCGCCGGGCGCCCAGACCGGGTGGGACGCGCCACCCGGCAAATCGCTGATGCGCCGAGCCTCGCCGCCCGCCGTCGGCAGCAGCCAGAGCTGCTCCCCCTCCTCGCGGTTGCTGATGAAGGCGAGTCGGGTACCGTCCGGGGAGAAGACCGGGCTCCACTCTTCCGCGTCGGCCGTGTGGGTCAGCGCGCGGGTCTTCCCGGTGGCGAGCTCGAGGCGGTAGAGGTCGCGGTTCCGATGCCCCGCCCGCAAGTCGAATGTCGTCAACGGATAGACGAGGGCCCCGCCATCTGGCGTCATCGCGGGTGCACCGGGGACTGCCGCCCGGTAGAAGTCCTCGATCGTGAACGCGCGCCCACCCTCGGCAGCGGGAGCCGTTGGGACGAAGGCGGCGAGAAGAGCGATCAGCGCGAGCTTGGACACGAGGCGAAGGTGCATGGCGAGCTCTCCGGGGTATCGACAGATCCCACCACTCGGAGACCGGAGCGTGCCTCTCGCGCGAGGAGAGTGAGGTGCCGGTGAAACCAAGTGGCGGGGCTCAGCGTTCCTGTGCACGTTGACGGTCGACTACTATGAATCGAGACGGGTACGAAAACACGGTTCTGGCGCTGAAGGATCGCGTACACAGTTACGCGACCTACGTGCTTGGGAACGCCGAAGAGGGCGCAGAAGTCGCCCAGGAAGCGCTCGTGCGCCTTTGGCAGCACCGTGAACGTGTGCCCGCTGAAGGAGGCGCCGCCCGCGCCTGGCTTCTCCGCACCGCCCACAACCTGTGCATGGACCGCCTGCGGCTGAGAAAGAGCCGCCCGCAGGTCGACCCCGAGCACCTCGGCGTCCTGCCCGACGCCGAGCACCGCAGCCCGGAGCGCGGCGCGCGCGGGCGCGAGATCGCGACGGGGATCAACCAGGCTCTCAAGCAACTCTCGCCCCGCGACCGCGCCGTGATCGTCATGCGCGAGGTCCAGGGCATGAGCTACGACGAAATCTCCGCGGCACTCGAGCTCCCCTTGGGAACGCTCAAGGCCGCTTTGCATCGCGCACGAGACAGGCTGCGGACCCGCCTGGTCGAGGCCGGAATCCGGCCGTGAGCGCAAAGGGGGGGACGCCAGCGATGGAAGACGACAAAGTGAACATGGATCAAAAGAAACTCCAACTCGCCCGCACACTGCTCTCGCTGACCTCGCGGGAGAAGGCGGCGGCCGTGCTCCACGACGTGTACGGCCTCGAGGAAGAGGAGATCACCCCGTTGCTCGGTGGTAAACCCACCGCTCCCCCGGCTGGCAAGAGCGAGCCACGAAAGGGTGGAAAGACGGGGTAACTTTTTGGGCCTTGGGGTGTTTATTGGGGTGCGGGCGTGAGAGGCTCGCGGGAATCGGCCCTTCGAGAACCTCCCTTCGGGAGCCTCCCTTCGGGAGCCTCAGGGCAGGCAGGGCAGGCAGGGCTAGGAATAGGTGGGGAACTGCGGATGAACGAGCGAAGCCAGGAAGAACGCTGCGAGGAGGCCCGGCGGGTGATTCAGACCCGTCTCGACGGGCCTGTCTCCGCGGCGGACGCCGTGGCCCTCGAGCAACACCTCGCGAGCTGCGAGGCCTGCCGCAGCTACCGCACCGAGATGGAGGAGATCTCCTCGGTGCTTCGCCTCGCGCCGGAGCTCGAGTTCCCGGAAGAGGCGCTCGAAACGGTGTGGGAGCAGACGGTGCGCAAGCAGGCGCCTCAGCGCCGTCGCTGGCCGATGTGGGCCGCCGCCACGGCCTCGCTCGCCGCAACGGTCCTCGTCGCCCTGTTGATCGGCTACCCGAAGCCGGTGGATCCGCAGGAAGCCGAGCTCCTACAAGCCGAAAAGGACCTCGCGTTCGTGCTCTCGATCACTCGCGACGCGATGCAGCGCGGCGGCCAGGCGTTCGAGGAGCAAGTGCTCGAAGAGAACGTCCGGCCGGCGATGCGCCGTAGCCGCTACCAAGCCCCGAACATGTTCCGCCCGACCTCCGGAGAGGTGCTTCGATGAGGACGAGACTCGCCCCCGCTCCCGCCCTCGGCGTTCTACTCGCGCTCGCGCTCGTGGCCTGTTGCACGAGCTCCGCGTGGGCCGCCGGCTGTGAACGCGGCACCATCGACGGCAGCTTCCTGCTCGACTTCGCCGACGAAGACGGCGACCTCGTCGAACTTCACATCCCCGGCATCCTCCTCAAGCGCATCACTGAAAAGAAGCTCGCCAAGGGCCACGAGGAGTGGGGCCCGATCCGCAAGCTCTGCGCGGTTCACGCTCTTGTCATCACTCCCACCGCCACCAGACGTGAGCAGGCCGTCGCCGCGGTCAAGGATCTCGAAAAGAAGCTGATCAGCAAGAAGTGGGAGCGCATGGTCCGCGTCCGCGAACAGGGCTCGCGCATCAACGTCTTCGTCGACACCGACGGCCAGATGGCCTACGGCGTGGTCGTGCTGATCATCTCGCAGGAGCCCGGCGACAAGAGCTTGGTCTTCGCGAACATCGCGGGCGAGTTCGACCTCGACTCCCTCCTGGCGATTGCCGACGACATGGACTGGCCGGGCTTCGACCGGATTCCGCGAAACTGACGCGGCGCTGCTCCCGAGCTGCGCTCTGGCGACCACGCCACCTCTCGAGAACTGAAGCGACTCGCCGAGGCACGAGCCGCTCGGACTACTAGCTCGAGAGGGCTCGCGCGTCGATCGCGAGTCGAACGCTCTCGACGCCCTCTGTCATGACCTGCTTTCCATCGCGCTCGTCGTAGCACCGGTACGTGACAGAGACCGTGTACTCACCAGGCGAGACGCGATGGGTGGCTCCAGCATGCCGAAAGGCGACGAGGCGGCTGACGCGCTCGCCAGCTCCGAGCCCCATTAGCCCGGATTATTCACGAGCCCTTCGGCTGAGAATCCGTATCTACCCGCTGGCCGGGCACTTCGTGCCCTCTGCCCAGTACTCGGGATCCATCCAGCGGTCGGACAGTCCACTGGACTGTCCGCCAATCCGTTTGGGACTC
>NPIF01008881.1_pt1 | contig 12600 bp, 8 predicted proteins | sample 8637461 | NCBI WGS metagenome assembly NPIF01 (sample SAMN07420641, study PRJNA396082) | bioreactor metagenome | isolation source: sample BR12 brine-fed electro-methanogenic bioreactor BR | place: Japan: Kochi | collected 2016-12-09
CGCATAAGGACGCGTTTGTTCTGAACGTCGATCTGATCAATCGTCTTTTTGGACACTGTCCTGCTCCTCGTTATCAATGAGCGCTTCGCGGATCACCTGGTCCAGGCTGAAATCCTCCGGCCCGGGATCGTCGCTTCTCAGGTTGTCACCTTCCGCCGCGGCATCGACATCGCCGAAGTCACAATCGGGCCCCGCCGACACAAACACAGGGATCGGCCGTCCGCTGTGCGCCTTGACATATCGCGAATCCGAATCGGCCGGATAATAGCGTAGGGGCGTACCCCACGGATCGACCAGATTTCTTCGTCCCTGCCCCTTCCAGACGCCCTCGGGGAACGCCTCCAGAATCGGGCGCGTCTTGCTGTGATCAAGCAGTACGACTGTCGCCTGTATCGCGGAGTCGGCGCCACGGTAAGCAGGATAAGAGCCCGTTGAGCGATAGTATTTTGCCAACGCCTGATCGAGATCGGCCAGCATGCGTACCGCCAGATCGTGCTTGGCTTCGCGCTGCTGAATGCCCGTCCAACCAATCAGCAGCGAGAGCACGACGGCGACGAGGAATACGACGACCGTCATCTCCGCGATCGTCATCGCTCGACCTGCGCGCGGCACCTGTATAGTCTGCCGGGCGGGCGGGCCAAGGCCGAGTTTCCCTGTGAAACGCATGGCGTGGATGGTAAGACATCCGCCTTCGCGGTCAAGCGGCCTCGATGGACATGGGCCGATATTGAGGCTCGCGAAGGCATAATCCGCCCGGCAAGCGGCTTCCGGTTTGCTTGCAATCACGCCGGCCGGCTTCAATAATCTTAAAGGGGATCCATTGTGAGACACGCACGATGCAACCGCCTGCCCCGCGGCTGTTGCCATCGATCCGGGGTGCAATATGTCGATTGCGGTCCGCTGCAAATGCGGCAAAACCCTGAAGGTCAAGGATAAGTTCGCCGGGAAGAAGGTGCGCTGTCCCGATTGTAAGGGTGTGCTGGCGATCCCGGCCGCGGGTGCGAAGAAGGCCGACCACAAAGACGCCCTGCTCCGATTTGAAAAAATCCAGGAGGGCAGACAGAAGTCCGCCGAGGAGGAAGCCTCTTACAGAGCCGAACAGAACAAGCTCATCGAGAGCTACGACCAACTCACTGGCAAGGCCGGGAAAGAGAAGGAGGCGGACAAAGCGAAGCGCGTTCGAGCGGGAGAACGCAAGCGCAAAGCCACCGCGATTGACAAGGCCGCCGATGCCGCCGGCGTCATCAAAGGCAATCTCTTCGTCAAGTACATCGTCTTTGCCGCTATCTTCCTCGCCATGGCCGTCGGCATGGTCTATCTTGTGACCTACGTTGCCACCTACGCCGAGTTCCAGACCTCGCCGCCGCAGGTTTCCAAAGAGGAACGCGTAGACGCGCTCTTCCAGGAAGCCGAAAAGGCCATCACGGAAAAGCGATGGAGTGCGGCGAACGACGCGCTCGATGAGATTCAACGCATCGCGCCCGAGAAAGAAATCCGACGCGACTACAAGCGCATGCGAAAGAAGCTCGAAGAGGAGTTTTCGCGACAGTCGAGCAAGAAGCGGTAAGTCGGCGCGCTGCATCGGATTCCGGCCCACCTCCAGAACCCATCCAGACATCCCGTTTCCTTGACCCTCCCGTCCGATATCGAGTATCTTCGATACTGTGCGCCGATCGGCCGGCGCGGCCGCAGCGTGTACGCGCGGCGAGGATCGGAAAGGGGGCCCGTCTCTCGTGCCACCGATAATCCCGTGGCCGACAGCCCAAGCGTAACCAGCGCAATCGGTCGGATACCAGAGCCGATTGAAGAAAGAGAGACCGCCTGTCCCGGCGTGCCGAAGTTGATTGCAGAGTGGGTGCATTCCACCCCGGGAGATGCCGTATGAGTAGCCAACGTGCCTGCAAGCCGCCCGCCGTCATGGTGGCCGTGCTTGTGCTGAGTCTGTGCGCCAGTGCCGTGCCGGATGCATCCGCAAGTTCGGTCGCCCCGATGTCCCTGACGAAGATGTCGCAACACACCGCGCAGGCATTCGTCGGCGAAGTGACGACGACGACGTCACGCTGGGCTGAGAATCCGAAGCGCATTGTGACGGACGTCACGTTCGTCAACGTGCGATACCTGAAGGGCGGCCCGGCCGCAACCAATGCCACCTCGCGCACGCTCACGGTCCCCGGCGGCGAGGTAGAAGGTGTTCAGGCGAGAATCTGCTGTGCGCCGCGATTCGAAGTAGGACAGAGGTGGGTTTTGCTCGTGCTGCCGGAATACCGCGTTTATCCGGTGGTCGGCCTGCACCAAGGCGCCATCAGAGTTCAAAAGGACGAGTCGGGAATCGAACGTGTCTATCACGCATCGGCAAGACCGATCACCGGAATCGATGCGGAGGGCTTCGTGCTGATCGAAAACGCCCGGTTCGACCTCGAAACGCAACAGCGCCTGCATGCCGCGCACGTGAATTCCCGCAACCTCCGCATCAACACCGAGCCGGCGGCGGAGAAGACGTCCTCGGAAGCAATGCCGCTCACGGATTTCCTCGCGGCATTGCAGCCGAAGCTCGACGCCAGCAAGTCTTACAGCAACGCCGAGCAGGCGGGGCGCAGGGTGCCGGGCGTCATGAAGGCCGTGCCGCTACGCAAGGCCGCGCCTCATGCCGATCAAGAGGAAGTGGAGAACCCCAAGTCAAAGTCAGCAGTCAAACTCCGCGGGGCGGAAACGACGCAGCGATCCGACTCGCACCGTCAGTCCGAACCGCAGGCTGAGCAGCAGGAGGTGACCCGATGAGAACCTCCTCACTCAGACTCGCCGTGATTTCGTGCTGCCTGCTCGCAACTGTGCTGCTTTCCAGCGATCGTGCGCGCGGCTTCAGCTACTTCAATGTGGGCGGACAGGTCGTCGTGTGGACGGAAGGGCTGAGCGTGCGATACCTGTCACCAACCAGCTTCGGCGAGGGGACTGAGTTCTATACGCTGCTGCTCGCGGGGATGGGCCTCTGGAATCTCTCGCCGGGGTCGAGCTTCGAGTATTACTACGACCCGAACGGGCTTGATCAGATTGATCCGTATGACGGTTACAACGACACGATAGCGGCCGATCTCGATCCGGGCGTTCGCGGGGTCACGTACATGGTGAACCAAGGCGCCGCGTGGTTCGACATGGATCAGGTTTATAGTCCGTTTCCTGACAACGTTGGCTGGAACGCCGAGACGAATCCCGATTGCGAAACGGCATCGAATCCCGACATCTATGGATTCTCATTCCTGCTTGTCTGCACACACGAACTCGGGCACGCATTGGGGCTGGGGCACGACCCCATCGGCGACGAGCCGCCAGGCACGCCGTGGTTCATCGCCACCATGAATCCCTCGTATCCCGCGGGCGGCGGCTTCGGGCAGGCCAACATCGTCGAACTGCACACCGACGACAGGCGCGGATGCCGATTCCTCTACCCCGGCACGGACACGCTCGTCGACCTCGGCAACGCCAACTTCTGTGCCGCCGGTGGACCGCGTCTCGGCAAGGCGGGACCGATCTTCTTCGAGCCGCAGACGATCACCTCGGGCGCGGACCTGACGGTCTGGTCGGTCATCGAAAACCTCGGCACCGTCGCCGTCAGTAATGTGCGACAGGGCTTTTATCTCTCTACGGATGACGTCATTGACACCGGAGACCTGCTCATCGGTGACACGCGCTGGAGCATCGCTGTTGGCGACGGCTACGAATTCAGCGCCGACATCACGATGCCCGATCTCGTCCCCGGCACTTATTACGTCGGATCAATCCTCGACGATCTGGACGAACTCGCGGAAGACTACGAAGACAACAACGATGTCCGCTACTGCGGCGAGTTGACGCTGGCAGCCGGCGTGCCGACGTTCGGCCCATTCACGCAAATCGTGACGACCTGTGCCGAGCCGTTCGTCGGCCCGACCCCGGTCGTCGACTACCCGATCAACACCGCGCCGATCACATGGAGCATCGACAATCCGCAACCCGGCATGACGATCGACCCCGCGACCGGCGTGATTGCGTGGCCGACGCCCGTTGCCTCGCCGTTCGAATACGAGATCGTCGTGCGCGCGACAAACAGCGCGGGCTCGTTTTCACAAACCCTCGATCTGGGCGTATTGAAGGCGGCGCCGGCGATCACGCCGATCGCTGATGACGAGGTGGACTGTCGCGGAGCGTATCAGGGACCGATCCCTGTCCTGACCGCACCGACCTGCATGTCGCCGATCACTCATTGGACGCTGCTGGCCGGTCCCGACGGCATGACGATCAACCCGACGACGGGTCGGGTCACGTGGCTGGCAACACCGCCGGTGGAGGAAAGTTACACTGTCGTCATTCAGGCGACCAACGACATCGGCGTCGGTACCGAGGATTGGGAACTGACCGTCATCTCTGACGGCGGCGACCTTGACCAGAACGGCACGATCAACACTGCGGATATCGCGCCGTTCATCACGGTTCTGCTCGGCGGCTCACCCGGGTCGGGTTTTGACGCGTCGCAGGCCGACATGACGTGCGACGAAATCGTCAATGGTCTCGACATCCAGCCATTCATCGAGATGCTCCTCTTGCGGCCGCCGGCACCGGGCGCGTGCTGCTTTTCCGACGGCACCTGCCAGCAGGTAAGCGGCGAAGAGTGCTACATCCTCGGCGGTACGTTCCGCGGCGACGGCTCGAATTGTCAGATCGTGGATTGCGAAGGGGCGTGCTGCTTCTACACCGGTGGCTGCCTCGATTTCACCCAAGACAATTGCGCGATCGCGGGCGGCACCTTCCAGGGGATGGGCACACTCTGCGTTGAAGTCGGCTGTCCGCCTTCCGGCCAGGGGGCCTGCTGCCTGCCGGATGAGACGTGCATTCTCACCACATCGGCGCTCTGTGCCGGTCAGGGCGGCACCTATAAGGGCACCGGCAAGTCGTGCGAAGCCGTCGATTGCGCGATCCCATTAGGCGCGTGCTGCCACGGTGACGGCACCTGCTCGATCGGCTCCGACGACTACTGCACGACGGCCGGCGGTGTTTACATGGGCGACGACACGACCTGTGCTTCGATTTCATGCGACGGCGCCTGCTGCTTCCCGTCGGGGGCGTGCCTCGCTCTCAGTCAGCCGAACTGCGCCGTCGCCGGCGGGTCGTTCCAGGGGCCGGGCACCGAGTGTGTCTCGACCGCATGCCCGATCGAACCGCAGGGCGCATGCTGCAATGATGACGAAACCTGCACAATCCAGACCGGTGCGGTCTGCGCGATCATCGGCGGCAGCTACCAGGGCGACAACACGGATTGTGCCACGGTCGATTGCTCGGCGGCGGCGCGCGGGGCGTGCTGCCTGCCGGATGAAACCTGCGTCGAGGTGACGCAGGCCGCGTGTCTGTTGCAGGGTGGCGCCTTCTTTGGCGCCGGCACGGACTGCTCCGGCGTAGACTGCGTCCTGACCGACGTCGGCGCGTGTTACAACCCTGTGGACTGGACCTGCCAGGAGACCTCCGCCGCCATCTGTGACGCGCTCGGCGGTTCATATGAGGGCGACAACACGACCTGCGCCGGCACCAGCGCGCCGGAATACCGCAACGACGCCACCAGCATCACCACCTATTACAACCCAGGCGCCAACAGCGCCATGGGTGATGATATGCAGCTTGCGGGAACCGCCCGCGGGCTTGTTTACTACGACATCGCGGTCTATGGCGGCAACAGCGGTGGGGGCACGTTCGACGTCACCGTATCGCTGTATAACGCCTGCCCCGGCGCGGGCGGCACGTTGATAGCCGACACAACCGCAACCTGGGAGGATGTGCCGGACGACGACTTCATCTACACGCTGAGCGCGACGTTTGATCCGCCGATCGCGCTGCCGGACACCGTGTGGATGGTCGCCACCTTCTCGACGCAACTGGCCGGCTGGGTCGTGATGGACGAGGCGGAAGTCGGCTTTACTGACGACATCTACGGTGAAAACGATCCGCCGTGGGGCTGCACCTTCGCGTTCGGCGGCGCCAATCCTCCGTACTCCGGATTCGGCGCGAATATCAACTGCGTCGACATCCCGGAGCCGGAGGGCGCATGCTGCCATCCTGATGAGTCATGCACGGAGGGCACAGTTTCCGCATGCAACACTTCGGGCGGGCTCTTCATGGGGGCTGACACGACCTGTGCGGGCGTTTCGTGCGTCGGGCTTGACGTCGGCGCGTGCTGTGACGTCGTGAACTGGACCCGTTCGATTCTCTCGGAGTCCGAATGCGACGCCGCAGGCGGCATCTATGACGGCAACGGCTCGTCCTGTTTTGAAGCCTGCCCCGAGTACGAAAACGTCATTAACCCGATCACTTTGTCTTACAACCCTGCGCAGCCGATGGCCGACGACATCACGTTCGGCGGCTCGGCCCGCGGACTGGAGTATTATGAGATCGCGGTGTACGGCGGCGGGGGAGGTCCATTTGACATTGCCGCCGTTTTCTACGACGGGTCACCTTGCGCCGGCGGTCAGGAGATCCCCGGCACGCTCGTCACGGGCAGCGGCCTGCCCGACAACGGACAGGTTCTTCCGCTGACGGTGCATTTCCCGTCGGTCACGATGCTGCCCGAAAACCCATGGCTGGTCGTCGAGTTTTCCACGGCCGCCGCCGGGTGGATCGTTGCGGAGGAGGCCGAAGTCGGCTCGACCGCGAGCACGTTCGCCCTGGCGACTTTTGACGAGGGCAGCCAGCAATTCATCTGGTCATGCTCGGAGACGATTGGCGATCCGCCGGATACGACCTTCGGCGGCTTCTGGACCCGGTTACAATGTGTCCAGAGTAGTGCCAAGGCGGGCGGCACCGCGAATGTCGCCGCGCCGTACATCGTGTACACGCCGGCAGGCGACAAGCATGCTGCGCCGCAGGTAGTCAGACCGATTTCGATAACACCCGGCGAACAATCGCCGCTGATGCTGCTGGGCGGTAACGGCAACATCGATTGAGCCGGCCGTCTCGCGCGAAGACGCAACCGGAGGGGAGTGGGGAGGAGACAGGCATGCGTAATTCTGAGTCAAGTTGCTTCAGGGCAGCGTTGTCAATCTGCGCGATCGGCTTGTGGGTTTGCGTCGCAAACGCCCAGGAGACGAAGACAGCCGCTGAACTCGGCATCGGCGGCATGCCGCCGGCGACTGAGATTCTCGTCCTCGAAAGCGATCCGAACGCCGTGCCCGCCGAGCCGACCAACGGCTGGCTGACGTTGCCGATCACGAAAATGTCGGAGCGCGGCATGGGACACTCCGACTATGAGGTGAGCGTGCTACCGAAAGACGGCCACGCGGCGCCGAGGCTCGGCTGCCCCGACGAAGGCTACACCACACGCGCTTACGGGCGTGACAGCGGCAATGACTGGCCGTGGATTCCCGCCAATACGCTCGTGGCCGATGACCTGACGCTCGAACCGGGCAACTGGGTTATCAGCTGCTACGACGTGCTGATCATCGCGGACAACTCACCGGCGTACGGCTGCAACATCAACCGCACAGTAACGCTGCGGGCCTACGACGACTGCAACGGTAACCTCATCCCCGGTTCGGAAGATAGCTGGACGGTGCCGCCACACGGCGGGCCGATTCTGTTGACCGGCGTGACGAACATCAACTTTCAGGCGTCCGGCACGATCTGGTTCGGCCTGACGACTACTTCCAACGAATGCGACGGGTGGTATCTCGGGCAGCAACAGTACGAGGGCTCGACGGAGAATCGGTTCCAGTACATCACCGACTGCAACGCGTGCATCAACCCGCCGACCTGTTCTCCCTGGGCGGGTTTCATCGTTGTGCTCTATGCCTGCAATCTACCGATCGTCGATATCGACCCGGCAAACGCCGAAATCTGCGACGGCCAGCATCACCAGTTCTGCACCAACGTCTCCGGCCAGGGGCCGTTTCAGTACCAGTGGCAATCCTACGAGGACGACATTCCCGGCGCGACGCAGCCGTGCTATATCGCCACGTCCACATCCGAGTATCGATGCAAGGTCACGAACAGTTGCGGCGCCGTGTACAGCGATCCGGCGACGTTGACGGTGCGGACCGGTCCGTCGATCACGCAACCGCCGGCAAACGCTCAGGTCTGTGTCGGCGGCGAATACGAGTTCTGTGTTGAGGCCGAAGGTATCGGTGATCTGTCCTATCAGTGGAAACGTAACGGTCTTTCTCTGATCGGAGCGACGCAGCCCTGTTTCACAGCGTCCCTGGTTGGCAACTATACCTGCGTCGTCACGGACGACTGCGGCCCAACGGAGAGCCCCGCCGGCGTGTTGTCGTTCCACAAGATCGTCGACGTCAACGACGACACGTTCATCAACGCCGGCGATATCGATGAGTTTGTCGACGTGCTGCTGCTCGGGGAGGCCGCGGCGCCTGCACGGATCGATGCCTGCGATATGGATGAAAACGGCGTCGCGGACGGTGAGGACATCCCGCTCTTCGTGGCGTGCTATCTCGCCGCGTTCTGAGCAGTCAACACGCATCCAAAACAAAGGCCCGCGGACGAGTCACCCGCGGGCCTTTTGCTATGACGGAAGTGGGTTGCCGAGCAGTCGATCAGGCGACGCCCGCCAAGTGCAGCATCAGCGCCTTCTGCGCGTGCATCCGATTCTCAGCCTGATCGAAGATCGCCGAATTCGGCGTGCGCGTCACTTCGTACTCGATCTCCTCGCCGTAATGCGCAGGCAGGCAGTGCAGCACGACGCAGTCCGTGTGCGCCTCGGCCAGTAACTTTGTGTTGACCTGGTAAGGCATGAAGAATTTGCGGCGATTCTCGGCGTCGGCCTCCTGCCCCATGCTTGCCCAGACGTCGGTGTAGATCACGTCGGCGTTGTGACACGCCTCCACGAGATCGTTCATCACGCGGATTTTCGAGCCGGTGGAGTCCCCGATCGTCCGTGCGTCGGAAACCACGTCTGCATTCGGTTCGTAGCCCGGCGGCGTGACGATGGTGACGTTCATCCCGACAAGTGCTCCTCCGAGCAGAAGCGAGTGGGCGACGTTGTTGCCGTCACCGCTGTAAACGAAATCGAGCCCTTCCAGCCTGCCGTGCCGTTCCTTGATCGTCTGGAGGTCCGCCAGGATCTGGCACGGGTGCTCGTGGTCGGAAAGACCGTTGATCACCGGCACCGTCGCATACGTCGCGAGATCGACGACGATATCATGGCCGAAGACCCGGGCCATGATGATGTCGACGTAGCGTGCCATGACCATCGCGATGTCTTCCGTCGTCTCTCGTTTGCCAAGGCTGATGTCGGACGGCGCAAGATAGATCGCGTGACCGCCCATCTGCGTCATACCGGTCTCGAACGACACCCGTGTGCGCAACGACGGTTTCTGGAAGATCATCCCAAGCGTCTTGTGCGAGAAGCGATCTTTGTACTTCCCGGGAGAGGCCTTCACGTCCGCCGCCGTGTCAAGCACCAGCTTCAGTTCATCGACGGACAGATCCTTCATCGAAACGAGACTGCGCCCTTTCAACGACCCAGCCATGTTTGTCTGCTCCTTAACCCGGAATGTCGAGCCGCCGGGCCACGGCGATCGCGTTTACTTGAACTTCGGGTGTTCCCGAATGACCTTCTCCACCATCTGTGAGCCGGCGCCGTCGAGTTCGTAGCTCACGCGCACCGTGGGCTTGTTGACCTTCACGAGCGTCGCGAGGTCGATCGGCGTACCGATGAGCACCGCATCACACGGCGTCGCATTGATCGACGCCTCGAGATCGGCTATCTGCTTCTTGCCGTACCCCATGGCGGGCAGGATGTCGGTCAGATGGGTGTACTTCTCAAAAACGCCCTTGATGGTGCCGGCCGCATAAGGTCGAGGATCGACAATCTGTCCCGCGCCGCATTCACGCGCCGCGACGTGACCCGCACCATACTTCATCTCGCCGTGCGTCAGGGTCGGGCCGTCTTCAACTACCAGCACCTTTTTGCCCTTGACCAGGGACGCGTCGGCACAGACGACGGCCGAATCGGCCCGCACGACCTTCGCCCGCGGGTTGAGCTTGCGGGCGTTCTCCTCGACGACCTTGATGCTCCCCTCGTCCGCCGTGTTGACCTTGTTGATGAGAAGCAGGTCGGCCATCCGGAAATTCGTCTCGCCGGGGTAGTAGCTCACCTCATGACCCGCGCGATGCGGATCGGCGACCGTGATGAACAGATCGGGTTTGAAGAACGGCATGTCGTTGTTGCCGCCGTCCCACAACACCACATCGGCTTCCTTCTCGGCCGCGGCGAGGATCTTCTGATAATCCACGCCCGCGAAGAGAAGGTTGCCGTTTCTGATGTGCAGCTCGTATTCTTCGCGTTCTTCGATCGTGCATTCGTGCTTGTCCATGTCGGACAGTTCGCCGAAACGCTGGCACGCCTGCTTGACCAGATCACCGTAAGGCATGGGGTGGCGAACAACCGCGACCTTCTTGCCCATCGCCTTCAGCACTTCGGCCACCTTGCGTGTGGTCTGGCTCTTGCCGCAGCCGGTGCGGACGGCACAGACGGCGATGACGGGATTGCTCGATTTGAGCATCGTCTCCGCCGCGCCGATGAGCTGGAAATTGGCGCCGGCGGCGTTGGCCCGGGCACACTGATGCATGACGTAGGTGTGGGGCACATCCGAGTAGCTGAACAGAACCAGTTCTGCGTTGTGCTTCTCGATCAGCGTTTCGAGTTCCTCTTCCGCGTGAATCGGAATGCCGTCGGGATAGCCCTCGCCCGCGAGTTCCGCCGGATAGACGCGTCCTTCAATGTCCGGGATCTGCGTCGCGGTAAACGCCACGACTTTGTAGCGTGGATTGTTGCGATAGCAGCAGTTGAAGTTGTGAAAGTCGCGGCCTGCCGCGCCCATGATGATGACTTTGATCGGATTGGTTTCTGTCGCCATGTACTCTTCTCTCTGTCAGGAACTCCGTGTCAGTCTTGCTCAGATTGTGTCAAAAGATCTACGCTTATGGTTTGTCAGACTGTCTCAGCCGAAAGCAGGGCCGGGGCGATGCGCTCCATCGCCCAGTCGATCTCCTCCTTCTCAATCACGAGCGGCGGCGCGAAGCGAATGACGTCCTCGTGGGCGTCCTTGCACAGGATGCCGCCTTCCATGAACTTCTCGCAGAAGTACCTCGCCTTCGGATAGTTGTCTTTGATCTGCACGCCGATCAGCAGGCCGCGTCCGCGAATCTCTTTGACACAGGCTGCGCCCACGCCCTCCAGCTTCGAGCGGAAGTGTGCGCCGAGTTCGCGCGACCGCTTCTCCAGCCCATCGTTGCGGATCATGTCGATCGCCACGCGCGACACGGCGCACGCAAGCGGATTGCCGCCGAACGTCGAGCCGTGATCGCCCGGTTTGAAGACGTCCATCACCTTGCGATCCGCCACGACCGCCGAGATCGGCAGAATGCCGCCGCCGAGTGCCTTGCCGAGGCACATCATGTCGGGCCGCGCATCCGGGCCGTCGTGCTGCCACGCGAACCGATCACCGGTGCGGCAGAGGCCGGTCTGAATCTCGTCGGCGATGAACAGGATGTTGTGCTTCGAACAGATCTCACGAACCTTCTTGATATAGCCTTCAGGCGGAACGAGGATGCCGCTCTCGGCCTGAATCGGCTCGCACAGATACGCGACGGTGTTGTTGGTGATTGCCTTTTCAAGCGCCTCCGGATTGCCGAAATCCACAAGCGGGAAACCGGGCGTGAACGGTCCGAAGCCCTCGCGGTACTGCTTGTCCGTGCTGAAGCTGATGACCGTCACGGTGCGGCCGTGGAAGTTGCCCTTGGCGCAGATGATCTCTGCCTTCTCCGGTTCAACCTTCTTGACGGTGTGGCCCCATTTGCGGGCCGCCTTGATCGCCGTCTCAACGGCTTCCGCGCCGCTGTTCATCGGCAGCACAGCTTCGTAGCCCGTCAGTTCGCACAGTTCGCGGCAGAAGGGGCCGAGTTGATCATTGTGGAACGCCCGCGACGTCAGCGTGACCTTGTTGAGCTGCTTGACCGCAGCGGAGATCAATCGCTCGTGCGAGTACCCGAAGTTGAGCGCGGAGTACGCCGCCAGCATGTCAAGGTACTTGTTGCCGTCGACGTCGTGGACCCAGCAGCCTTTGCCAGATTCGATGATGACCGGCAGCGGGTGGTAGTTGTGAGCGCCGTACTGCTCCGCAATCTTCAGGTGTTCAGCCGTCTTTGTGTCTTGTGCCGTCGCCATCACATTCACTCCCAGAGCTAGCCAATAGTGTCGTGGTGTTTGCCGAGCCGCGGACGTACACACACGCAGTCCCACGCGGCCGCCCCCATCGCCATGCTCTCTAATAGAGTGAAGGAAATTGGGGAAGTCAAGCGCGGCGGTGCGCAGTCGAGGCCGAAACGGACGGCCGAGCACATGCGCGCACGACGATGCGCAAAGGTTGCTCGCACAATGCCGCGCGCGGCACCCTCGTTTAAACGCTTTAAACTCGGTTGGCGTTAAGCGCTCGGCGAAACCCGGCGTTTCGGAGGTATGCCGCAACGCAAAAACATCATGCTTGCGAAGCCGACGCACACGATTAAAATCTCTGCTGATGTCGGCCCGTGGCCGTCGATGTCCTCGTAGCTCAATTGGATAGAGCG
>NPIF01002589.1_pt2 | contig 12595 bp, 10 predicted proteins | sample 8637461 | NCBI WGS metagenome assembly NPIF01 (sample SAMN07420641, study PRJNA396082) | bioreactor metagenome | isolation source: sample BR12 brine-fed electro-methanogenic bioreactor BR | place: Japan: Kochi | collected 2016-12-09
TTCTCGATTCCCGGCGGCACTTCCGGCCATCTGCTCGGTGGTGTGCTGGCAGCGGCGCTGCTCGGCGTCCCCTTCGGCGTCCTGGCCATGACCCTGGTGCTGGCGGTACAAGCGCTGCTGTTTGCCGATGGCGGGCTGCTGGCCTTTGGCGCCAATGTACTCAACATGTCCCTGATCGGGGTCGGCATCGGCGGCCTCTGTCTTCGCCCTCAATGGAGCCGGCTCGGCCAGGGCACCCTGCTGGCCCTCGGCGGTTGGCTGTCGGTGATGGCAGCGGCTCTGGCTGCCAGCGCCGAACTGGCCATATCGTCTTCCCATAGCCTGATCACCGTGGCCACGGCCATGCTCGGCAGTCACGCCTGGATCGGAATCGGTGAAGGGATCATTACCGTCGCCGCCTGGCTGGTTTTGGCTCCGGCGCTACAGCACAGACATCGCCGCCTGGCCCTGGCCGCTCCGGTGCTCGGCGCTTGCGTCATCGCTTTGCTTCTGAGCCCTCTGGCCAGCAGCCTGCCCGACGGCCTGGAGCATGGGGCAGCCCAGCTCCAGCTGTTGCTGCAAGGCGGCAGCACTTTTGCGCCTATGGCCGACTACCTGCTGCCCGGCATCGCCAGCGAAGCCCTGGCCACCGGTCTGGCCGGCCTGCTCGGCACCCTGGCCACCTTCGCCGGGGCCTGGTTTTTGCGGCGCGGTCTTGCCAGCCGGCCCCTGGAAGCCCTCGACTGATCCTCTCATCCCGAAATGTAAAGAGGCCCGCACCAACAAGGTGCGGGCCTTTTTACTTTCAGGTCCGTTGCTTCCGGGAACCCGGCTAGGGCACCCGACTTAGTCCTTATCTTCCCGGCCGGCCTGCCCTGCGAGCCAGCGCTGTTCGGTGTAGGTCTGATACACGATCTCTGCCCGGCAGCGCCGGCAAACCAGATTCCGCCGTCGGCGCTCGGCGGTGGCGATCCAACAGCCGTTGCGGCAGGAAATGATATAGCGCGGCGGACAAAAGCGCACACTGTGACAGCGTTCGCCGCTACCGCCAATCTCCACGGCCTTGGCCCGCCAGTGGGCGTCGTGATGATGCTTTTTTCCTATCAGAGCATGCGCGATCTCATGCAACAGGGTGTCCCGGATTTCCGCGGCGCTGGCCCGGCGGGCAAACTGCAGGGCCAGAGAGATCCGCTTGCGGCCATAATCACAACAGCCCGCGCGACGGGTGGCATGATCAAAGGCAAAAAACCAGTCCGTCAATCCATGCTCCATCAGCAAGCCTTCCGCAAGTCTGGTGACAGCCGGCAGTTCATCAGCCGGTTCCTCGCCAATACCTGTGGCGCAGCGCTCGATACGCCCATAAGGCACAGCATACTCCGCCTCGTTATCGCACAGCACATGGGCCCGCTTGGGGTTCAGGCGCACAATCCGCCCCGCCAGTCGACGGCCGCGACAAACAAAAATAACGGCCTCATCGATCTGCAGAGTGGCGGCGGCAGGCCGGTTCTCCGGGCTCTTCTCGGTTGACGCCGCAAGGGGTTCCGCTGGCGACAACGTCTCGGATTCCGGTTTTTGCGGCAAGGGAGAGAGCCCGTCGAGGGGCAAGGAGTAGCTCTGACGATCCGTGCCGAGGACAAAACCAATCGACCCGACAATCCGGGCGAGCACCCCGGTCCGTTGTTCCTTTTGGCGATAAAAAAGGACCTTCTGTCCAACTTTAAAGGGGGACTTTGTTTGTGATGCCATCGCTTTCTGCCGGGGGAAAACGGTGCCGAGTAATCGACCGCCGCGAGTTCTGGTTATGGAAAGATGCCATCTGCGCGCTAGAATAACAGATAGGTGCAATGGGAAGAAGCAGGAAACATCCGCGCTGCGAGAAGTTCGGCTTTTACAGGAAAGGATAGGCCATGAGAGTCTGCTTGCTGGTGCTGGCAGGGACGTTTCTGATGAGCTGCACCGGCCTGCCCCGGGGCATCGAGCCCGTCGGAAATTTTGAACTGGAACGCTACCTGGGGCATTGGTACGAAATTGCCCGCCTCGACCATTCTTTTGAACGGGGGCTGGACAAGGTCAGCGCCAGCTACGCCAGGCGGCCCGAGGGCGGAGTGGAAGTGGTTAACCGGGGCTATGATCTGCGCAACCAGCGCTGGAAAGAGGCACGGGGCAAAGCTTTTTTCATCGGGGATGAGACCATTGGTCGACTCAAGGTCTCCTTCTTCGGCCCCTTTTACGGCAGTTACAACATTATCGCCCTGGACCGAAAAGACTATGCCTACGCCATGGTCTGCGGCCCGAATCGCGACTATCTGTGGATTCTGGCCCGCAGCCCTGCCCTTGACCCGCAGGTACTCGCAGAGCTGCTTGACCAGGCCGAAACCCTCGGTTTCGCTACGGCGGAGCTGATCTACCCGAGTCATGACCGGGTTCCTTGAGCGCCGATTCTTGAATAGGGTCAGTCCTCAGAAACGCGGCACCAGCCGTTCCGTGCGCCGTTTGCGGGAGGTCAGGAAATACAGCGATTCCCCCCGACGATGGGCCTCCTCTTCGCAGACCGGGCAGAGGCGGGGCGGATAATCCCGGGCGTAGAAGGTGCGATTACAGGTCAAGCAGATTTCAAACATAAGGGTTCTCCTTGATATGGGACCGATTCAGTCGGTCAGCGGTTCGTAGATTTTTTCAAACACATCCGACCGGCAGGGAAACTTGTAGCCCTGATCGTCGATGCACAGATAGTCGCCGGGATAGACAACGTAAATGTTCTGGTAGAAGGTTTCCGTCGGGGAAATAACCATTCGCTCGGCCACCTGAACGGCTTCGATCACGGTCTGTCGGGTCTGGTATCGAGACATAACTCCTCCTTGACGTTTGGCAGGAGTAAACCACCCGAGTATTTGCGGCGAGTAAGATCTGGACGAAAAATCGATGAGGGGGAGGATGGATTTGAGCGAGGCCGGCCCATATGCAGCCGGCCAAGAAACCTGAAACCGGTTTACTCCAGACCGATCTCGTAGTTGAAGGGCGAGGTTCCGGAGACCCCCTGTCCTCGTTTGTAAGCCTCGAGAACCTGCTTTCCCCGGGGAGAGAAGGGCCCGATGTGGGACAGATCGACAATGAATCGCTGACAACCGAGCTGCTGCAGTTCCGGCAGTCGGTCAAGAAGCGAAAAATCGGTATCGGCAAAGAGCACCGTCAGGCCGGAGCGCTGTTCGATGCGATAGCCGTCGCTGCGATCGGACTGCAGGCGGCTGCCCGGACGAAGTCCGCTGATCTGAATCCGGGAGCTGATCAACGGCACCGGTCCATAGACGGTGATGGCGGCATCCCCGTTCTGCTGGCGGGTCAGCAGTTCCCGCAGATTGTCCCGCTCATCTTCAAGATACAGGACCGTTTCCTGCGCCCCCAGCTCCCGCCAGGCCTGAACCGCCTGGGTGTTGAGGCTGAACAGGCGATAACCGGTGCTTAACTTCATGCCCGCGACCTGCTCAAACAGATCGAAATGGCTCAGATTGTTTAGACGAAAGGCGCTGAAACCCCGCTCGATGAGCAGGGCGGCGGCGGCCCGATAATCGGCCCAGTCCTGGTCGAGAATGATCAAGGGCAGCTCCCAGATCACCTGATTTTCCCGGCCGTTTAGACGCCGCCCAAGACTCTGCACGGCCGACGGCGAGAAGGGAATCTGAACCGTATCGACCGCCGGATCGTTGAGGATATGGGCATCCCGAACCTGTCCGACTACCAGGGTAAGTTGCCGGGAACCGGCCCCCGGCCGCGACTGAGGGGGAAGCAGCGAGGCGAGGGCTTGGCGCTGGTGGCTGTGACGGGCAGCCTGGCGTTCCCCGATCACCCGTTCGCTCAGCTGTCGATAAAAATCACGACGCAGCTCCTTGAGACGACTGGGAGGAATCACCACCGGCGGCAACTCTCCGGCTTTAAAACCCGCCAGCACAAAGGGAGAGTCGCCGCTGCGGGCAAAAACCCCCTGCAGCGTTTCTTCGCTGATGGGGTGGCGGGTGGCGGCATGCACCTCCACCGGATAACTGCACTCCAGACTCCAGGGGCCGCACTGAGCCGTCACCGTCAGCAGATCCCTGACCAGACGTACCTCGAGATGGACCGGCAACGGGGCCTTCCCGGCCTGCTCCAATTTACGTCTGCAGGCCGCTTCACTCAGGGTAAAGGCTTTACCGGAAGAGACTTTGAACACCGTATCGCCCACCCTGAACGTGTCCCGAAAGGGGCTGCTGACCGTCACCTGGGCGCCGGCGTTTATCTGCATTACTCCACGGTTGCCCTGAAACATTTCCCGGATGGTAAAAGCGCTGCCAGCGCGATCTGTTTTAGGCTGAACCCGCAAACGGTCGCCGACATGCAGCCGGTCGCGACTTTTGAAGGTCAACTGGCCGCCCCGAACCCCCTGAACCTCGCCGAGAAAACGGCCGGTGGCGCCCTTGAGAGTCGGAATGGCGATATCGTCGGGACGGGGTCCGCTGAGAAAGCCCTTGGTCGGTAACCGGCCGAAAGAGGCTTTCAGCAACTCTTTGGCCTGCTTGAGTGCCGCAGGCCGCTGCCCTTCGCCGGCGTCGAGCACCTGCCGGTAGGCGGCGACCACATTGGCCACATATTCGGCGCTCTTCATCCGTCCTTCGATCTTGAAGCTGCCAATACCGGCAGCCGCCAACTCAGGCAACAGATCGATAGCCGATAGGTCGTTGGGAGAAAAATAGTAGCCGTCTTTGCCGCGGCTGCTGTAGAGCCGCCGGCAGGGCTGGGCGCAGCGGCCACGATTGCCGCTTCTGCCGCCGAGCCAGGAAGAAAAATAACACTGCCCGGAAAAACAGAAGCAGAGCGCCCCGTGCACAAAATGCTCCAGCTCCAGGGAGGTGTTACGGCGCAGGACGCTAATCTCCTCCAGGGTCAACTCCCGGGCCAGCACCGCGCGGCTAAACCCCATCTGCTCCAGCATCCGCACCCCGGCGCTGTTATGAATCGTCATCTGGGTCGAGGCGTGCAGGCGCAAGCCGGGAAAGTGATCTCGAATCAGTCGCCAGACGGCCAGGTCCTGAAGGATTACCCCATCCACCCCCAGCCCTTCCAGGGCCGCCAGAATCTCCACCAGCCGGGGCAGCTCCTGTTCCTTGATCAAGGTATTGAGGGTCACATAGACCTGTCGGTCACGACTGCGGGCATAGGCCAGCATCCCCTCCAGCTCGCCGAGGCTGAGGTTGCGAGCCTTGGCCCGGGCGGAAAACTCCTTGAGCCCGCAATAAACCGCGTCGGCGCCATTTTCCATGGCGGCGAAAAAAGCTTCCAGGCTGCCGGCCGGAGCAAGGAGTTGAGGTTTTGGGCTGGGCGTGCTCATGGGATGTCTTCTCTCTCTTTGTCGGGACCCCGCAGCATGCTGCGCTTACTCAGGATCCGACGAACTTTTCGTAATAAAAAGGAAAGAGACCGGGCCTGCTCCCCGGTCTCTTTCCCTACAAGTTTCCTGACTTTAGCACGCTCCGCGCCCCCGGGCAACCGCTACAGCAAGCCCCGATCAGCAAAGCTGACATACCCTTCGCTACCGATCACGATGTGATCCAGAACCCGCACCCCCATTAATTCCCCCGCCTCTTTAAGACGCAGGGTAATCTCCCGGTCTTCACGGCTCGGGGTCGGATCGCCGGAGGGGTGATTATGCACCAGCAACAGGGCCGCGGCCGATTCTCTTACCACGGCGGCGAAGACCTCCCGGGGATGAACGATGCTGGCGGTGAGGCTGCCTTCGGAAATCTGCACCTCCCGCAACAGGCGGTTTTTGCTGTCCAGGAGCAGCACGATAAACAGTTCCCGCTTGCGATCGGCCAGACGACCCCGAAAGTGCTGGTAGACCTCCTGAGGCTGGCTGTAGCGACAACCGGCTCGCAAAGGCTGTTCCTGAAAACGGCGGGCAATCTCGAACACGGCCTGCAACTCCGCTGCCTTGGCCGGGCCGATCCCCTTGACCTGTTGCACTTCGCTTAACGAAGCGCCGGCCAACTGCTGCAGGGAACCAAACTGCTCGAGGAGTAAACGGGCATGGTCCAGAGCGCTCATTTTCGAGGTGGCATCGCCAGTGCGCAACACCAGGGCCAGCAGCTCGGCCACACTGAGGACCTGAGCCCCGCGCTGAAGCAACTTTTCCCGGGGCCGTTCGTCCTCCGGCCAATCTTTGATGCGATACATGCTTCCTCCCGCGAAAGATTGGCTTAAACTAACACAAAGCCCAAAAAATACCAATGTAAATCAAGACCGCAGCGGGATATACTGAGCCACAGTACCGTTGAGCTGGATCGTTTTTTGGTCATCGCCAAGACACCGTCGGCCTCTTTCTGTGCCGTCTGCCAATGCGGCCCGGAAGCTCCGACAGGATTCTGAGGAACAAGAAATGTCACTTTTTTCACGCCCAAAAATTGGCCTGGCACTGGGAGGCGGGGCCGCCCGGGGCCTCTCTCATATCGGCATTCTCGAAGCCTTTGAAGAGTATGGCCTGCCTATTGATTATATCGCCGGCACCAGCATGGGCGCGATTATCGGCGCCATGTACGCCACTGAACCTTCGGCGGCGGCGGTAAAGCACCGCTTTATCAGCTACCTGGGCAGCGATTCCTTCAAAGAGTCACGTTTCGATTATCTGGTGGACACCAACCAGGAAAAAGCAGGCTTCTTCGACTGGCTTTCGCTGCTGGCCCGAAAGAGCGTTTTCTATACCCTGATCATGACCCGTAATTCCTTTATCAACCAGGAAACCTGCCGCCAGAATTTCGCCCTGCTTATCGACGATATCGAGCTGGCCGAAACACGCATTCCCTTCTGCACCACCGCCCTCGACCTTGTGGCAGGGGAGGAATTCATCTTTAGAAAAGGGCCCCTGCGTCAGGCGGTAGCGGCTAGCTGTGCGATCCCCGGCATGCTGTCTCCGGTGGAAACCGAAGGCCGGTTTCTGATCGACGGTGGCTGGATCAACGCCGTGCCGGTGACCGCCGCTCGCAACCTGGGGGCAGATGTTGTTATTGGCGTCGACGTCTACAGCGACCTGGACCCTTTTGTACAACCGGAAACGGCCGTCGAGGTCGCGGCCCGTGCGGAAGCCGTCACCCGCTGGAACCTGACCAACCGTATGGCCCAGAAAGCCGACTGCCTGCTCACCCCGGAAGCAGGCAGCAACCATTGGGCCGATTTTTCCGAGTTTGACAAAGCGGTGGCCAGCGGCCGCGCCGAAGTCTACGAACATCTGCCGACCCTGCGCAAACTGGTTCGAAGGCAACTGCGGGTCCGGGGCGTTGCTGCTCTTCTCGACGTCGTTCGTGGGGCTTAGCTGCAGGGCAAGCAGGGCGCCCGGTTGACTACCAGAAACTTCCCGCGTAAGCTGGACCGAAACAGACGAAGCAGGGAGAGAGTCATGCAATATCGCCAGTTAGGGTCCTGCCAGCAGAATATTTCGATCCTCGGCATGGGCTGCATGCGTCTGCCGGTCATCGATGGGGACGAAGGACGCATCGACGAACCCCGGGCGACAAAACTGCTGCACCAGGCCATAGACAAAGGCATCACCTATTTCGACACAGCCTATCCTTATCATCAGGGGCGAAGTGAAACCTTTCTCGGTGAAGTGCTGCGGCGGGACGGCCTGCGTAATCGGGTGCGGTTGGCCAGCAAACTCCCGTCCTGGGCCATCGAAAGCCGTCAGGATTGCGACCGCTATCTTAACGAGCAGCTACAAAAACTGCGCACCGACCACATCGACTGCTATCTGCTCCACGCCCTTAAAAGCGACTGGTGGCACAAACTTACCGAGTTGGGAGTCCTGGATTTTCTGGACCAGGCAGTGGCCGACGGACGCATCGGCTGCGCCGGCTTTTCGTTCCATGACGAGCTGCCGGTGTTCAAAAGCATTGTCGATGCCTACGACTGGGGATTCTGCCAGATTCAGTACAATTACATGGACGAGACGATTCAGGCCGGTCGCAGCGGACTCGAATACGCCGCCGCCAAGGGGCTGGGAGTGATCGTGATGGAACCGTTGCGAGGGGGGCATCTGGCCCGATCCGTTCCGGGGATGATTCAAGATCTGTGGGATCAGGCCGCGATTCGGCGCAGCCCGGCGGAGTGGGCTCTGCGCTGGGTATGGGATCATCCGCAGGTCACCTGCCTGCTGAGCGGAATGAACGAAGCGGCCCAACTGGAAGAAAACTGCCGACTGGCGGACAGGGTCCAAGCGGAAACCCTGAGCCCCGAGGAATTGAGCTTAATCGGCCGGGTCCGCGACCAGCTGCGGCAACGTATTAAGGTCCCCTGCACCTGCTGCGGCTACTGTCTGCCCTGTCCGGCAGGGGTCAACATCCCCAAAATCTTCTCCATTTACAACGACTGTTTTATCTATGGTGACCAGCGCTTCCCCCAGCGCATCTACAGCATTGCCATGAATGCCTCGGCTCGGGCGGACAACTGCACTGGTTGCGGCCAATGCGAGGCGGTCTGTCCGCAGCAGATCCCGATTATCGACAGGCTGGCGGAAAGCCATCGGCTGTTGAACCAAAAACCGACCACCTGATAGTCGGCGTCCAAGACAGCTGCTACCCTCCCCTCAAACACAACAGGCCGACCTTTTCTGAGAAAGGGTCGGCCTGATGACCATCAAACGCTGCAGCTTAATTGATCTGCACGATATTGCCGTTTTGCACCTGCAGCAGAAACAGCACCTTGTGTGCGTCTCCCTGGGAATCAAAAGAAGTAGACCCCGCCACTCCCGGATAGTTCCTCAGTTGGCTCAGAGATTCCCGCAACCCGTCCCGACTCAGTTCAGCGCCCTGGCTGAGTTGCGCCAGGATCATGGCCACGGCATCGTAACCCTGGGCTTCGAGAATCGTCGGTTCTTCACCGTATCGCTCGAAATAGCTGTTGACGAAGGACTGAACGAAGGGATACGGACTGTAGCGAAAAAACCCATCCGGAAACACAGCCCCTTCCACATACTCACCAGCCAGACGCACCAGCTGAGGGTCGTTCCAGCCGTTAATGCCGAGCAGGTCAATATCCCGGACCCCGTAATACGCCAGTTGAGGGGCGATCAAACCGACCTTCTCGGAATAATCGGGGATGAACAGAGCCTCAAAGGGAAGTTCCTCTTTCTGCAGGTTCGTCTCTTCTGACTCTGCCGGCTGCCGCGCATCGGGATTCTCGCCTTTAAGCTGCAGAATCTGTCGCCGGAAGTCCGTCGCATCGGGAGCATAGCTGCGAGAGGCGACGATCCGTCCCCCCAACTTCTCAATCTCGGTCCGAAAACGACGGCTCATGTCCTGGCCCAGACGATTATCCGGAGCCAGAACCGCAAAGCTTCCCAAGCCCTTTTCTTCAACGGCATAGCGAGCCAGGGTCCGGGCCTGCAGAGAACTAGTCAGAGAACTGCGAAACACATAGGATCCGGTTTCGGCGAGCCCGTCCCGCTGACTCAGAGTCAGCAGGGGCAGTCGCTCCAGTTGCGCCCTTGCTGCCGCCGCCTCGGCAGCGACGCCGGTCAGGGGACCAAGGGCGGCCAGAGCCTGATCGGTGTTGGCCAGTTCCGAAACAGCCTGCGCACTTCTTTCAGAATCCCCGCCACTGTCTTTGTAGATCAGCTGTACCGGAAACTCGACAGAACCGTGTTGTTCCAGCGCCAGTTCCATGCCTCGTTGCACAGCCCGACCGAAAGCGGCATAACGCCCGGACAGAGGTAAAATCACACCCAGGACCCGACTCTGGACCCTTACCCCGGACAGCCGATCCCGCAATTGCACCGCCTGTTCCCGACCGGGAAAGGCATTGGGCTGTTGCAGGATTTTCTCCACCTGCTGAAGAGCCATGGCCTCATTTCCGGATCGCCAGCTTTTCAGCGCCCGCTGCAGGCCGACGGACTGCCCCACTGCCGAACCGGAAAACATGAAGGACGCTTCGGCGAGCTGGGTATCGCTGAGCTGGTCGGTGATAACTTCAGCGGCAAGCTTCTGCAATCTTGGAGCTTGACTCTGATCCCCGGACTGGGAAAGGTAGGCATGGATAAAAAACAGCGCCTGCAGCCAGTTCTGCCGGTCGAGATGTCCATCGGCAAGGGCCGCCAAACGCCATCCCTGCTGAACAGGCGTGAGTTTCTGCTCCTCCAGATCAAGCAGCAGCAAGATACCCTCGGCGCTACGACCGATCTGGATCAGGGACGACCCTTCCAGCAGGCGACTCTCACTGTTGTGCATAGAGGCGGGAATGCGTTGCAGATAGTGGAGGGTCTGATCGTATCGGTTTCGCTGATAGTAGATACGCGACAGCACGAGGGCCGCTTCGGCCTCGCTGACAGGATCGGTCTTTCCCGTTGCCAAGCCATCGAGTAACAGGGGCAGAGCCCGATCCAGGTCGCCCCTGTGATAATACTGCAATCCCTGTTGCAGGACACTGGCCGTCTGAGTTGGCCTTTCCTGACCCGCTCCCGGTGCGGCCGAAAGCAGCAGCAGAGCCAGGAGTAATCCCGAAATCCAGACCGGCCTGTTGCCCGGCGCCATCACGCTTCCCGCTAGCCTGCTTCTGAACCTTATCACCTTTGCACTCCCGTTCCTGAGTGAACAGCTTCAGCCGAACAGCTCTTTAACCTTATCCAGAAAGGTTTTGCCCATAGGGTGGATGTCCTCTCCTCCCTCCAGCGCGAATTCTTCCAACAGCTCTTTCTGGCGGGAGGTTAGTTTGGTCGGCGTTTCGACCCGCAATACCACCAGCTGATCGCCCCGGGCATATCCCTGCAAGGAGGGGAATCCTTTGCCGGGCAACTGAACCACCTTGCCCGATTGAGTCCCGGCCGGAACCTTGATGTTCAACTTCTCGTCCAGAGTGGGGACTTCAAGATCGCAGCCAAGGGCTGCCTGGGGAAAAGAAATTGGAATTTCGCAGATAATCTCCTGCCCCTCACGCCGGAACAAAGGATGCTCCTGGACGTTGATCACCACATAGAGATCCCCGGGGGGGCCTCCCTGTAATCCCGGCTCCCCTTCGCCGGTGAGCTTGAGACGGCTGCCGCTTTCAACCCCGGCGGGAATCCTCAGGGAAAGATTCTTTTTACCCTTGATCCGCCCTTGCCCGCCGCAATCGGAACAGGGCTGGTCTATCATCTGGCCGGAACCGTGACATTCGGGGCAGGGACGTGTCATGGAAAAGAATCCCTGCTGATAACGCACCTGGCCGGCACCGCGACAAACCTCACAGGTACGGGGATTGGTACCGGGCTTGGCGCCGGAACCGTCGCAGGTCTCACAGGGCTGATAGCGGGGAATCTGAATCTTGGTTTCAAGACCGAAAGCCGCATCCTCGAACTTGATGCTCAGATTATAACGCAGATCGTCGCCCCGTTGACCGCGACTACTGCGCCCCCCGGCCCGACCGCCGAACAGATCGCCGAAAATATCCCCGAACAGATCCTCAAAAGGGCTGCCACCAAAGCCGCCGCTGGAGAAACCGCCGCCACCACCCATGCCGGCATGACCATACTGATCATAATTGGCACGCTGCTGACGATCGGAAAGCACCGAATAGGCTTCCGAGAGCTCCTTGAAAGCCTCTTCCGAGGCTTTATCGCCGGGGTTTTTATCGGGATGATGTTTGAGGGCCTGCTTCCGATAGGCCTTCTTGATTTCTATTTCGCTGGCGTTGCGGTGGACGCCGAGCACCTCATAATAATCGCGCTTTTCCAAGTCCATGCCCTTTGGGGAGTCACCGCCGGGCAGGCACCCGACGCAAAATCAATGAACAGCAACAGGAGCCGGGAATCCCCGGCTCCTGCCATCGTGGTTACAATATAATCAACTTGGGGTTACTCTTTGTTTTCGTCAACCTCTTCGAACTCCGCGTCGACTACCCCTTCGTCAGCGGCTTCAGTGCCCTCAGCCGCATCGGCAGGACCGGCGGTTTCAGCCCCTTGCTCCTGCTTGTATATAGCTTCGGCGAGCTTATGAGAGGCCGTCGCCAGAGCTTCGGTCTTCTCCTTGATCACCTCGGCATCCGTTTCTTCCATGACTTTTTTCAATTCTTCGAGAGCCTGCTCGATCGCCTTGCGGGTCCCTTCATCGACCTTGTCGCCATGCTCCTTAAGCGACTTTTCGGTGGTATAGACCATGCCGTCGGCCTGATTGCGCACCTCGACCAGGGCTTTCTTCTTTTTATCTTCGTCGCTATGGGTCTCGGCATCCTTGACCATCTTGTCGATCTCTTCTTCACTGAGACCGGATGAAGCGGTAATCCGGATGGACTGCTCTTTGCCGGTACCAAGATCCTTGGCCGATACATGCAAAATCCCGTTGGCGTCGATATCAAAGGTGACCTCGACCTGCGGCACACCCCGAGGCGCGGGAGGGATGCCGACCAGTTCGAAGCGACCGATGGTTTTGTTGCCAGCCGCCATCTCCCGTTCGCCCTGCAGCACGTGTACCGATACCGCCGGCTGATTGTCGGCAGCGGTGGAAAAAATCTGGCTCTTCTTGCAGGGGATGGTGGTGTTCTTCTCGATGAGCTTGGTCATCACCCCGCCCAGGGTTTCGATCCCCAGGGACAGAGGCGATACATCGAGCAGCAGCACGTCCTTGAC
>NPIF01003549.1_pt1 | contig 12594 bp, 8 predicted proteins | sample 8637461 | NCBI WGS metagenome assembly NPIF01 (sample SAMN07420641, study PRJNA396082) | bioreactor metagenome | isolation source: sample BR12 brine-fed electro-methanogenic bioreactor BR | place: Japan: Kochi | collected 2016-12-09
GGGACCTCCGGCCGCCTACGGCGGCCTCCGCTCCCCTGCTTGAAGAGCTCAGGACTGCCCAACAACAAGAGGCGACTGTGCAGTTATCATTGGGCCAGTGATTGGGGGCACGTCAGGTATTGCCTGTCTTCAGGAGGCAAGGATGAAGCGGAGTCAACGCATCTGCATACGCCGTGTAGTTCCGCCGCACTACTCCTCACTGCGGGCTATCACCATGATTCGGTCACCAGGGTAGATAGTTGCATCAGCTCCGACGGGGTTGACAAGAACGCGCCCGGTGTCCCTCCTGACGAGCCCGACTGGGACTCGTCGACCGGGACCACCCGCTGAATCCTTCTGCGCAAACAGACGAGCCACTTCATCGAATGTCACACTTTCTTCAGCTGCTGGGCCTAAGGACAACTCATCGAAATATAGTTCGTTCGAATTCTCCGTTGTTTTAACCAACTCCTCAAAAAAACTTATAACCTGAGGATTCTTTACTGACTGCACTATCAGCTCAGCACCGAACCGCTCCACGCAGATTACGCGCGTCGCACCAAGGCGCTTCACGAGAGGAATACTCGCCGGGCTTCTCACCTCCGCAACGAGAGCAACTCCTGGCCGATTCGTCCTTCGCCACTCGCCCAACGATTCGACTGTTTGCGCCACCCAGAGATCCACGCCCGCGACTCGAGCCCTCTTGGCCAGGGCACGATCGGAAAGCACGATCAGTGCGCCAACTGCTCTCCGAACCACACCGGCGTCGGCTTTCGACGTTCTGCCATCTGGGTGAACGACACCGAGTGCTGTCCCTGAGCTTGCGTCAAGTAGCTCAGCACATACGTCTTCTAGCGTCACATAGGCACGGCCGACACTCCGCAGTTCCATCTTGACGGACTCCCAGGAATCACCCTTTCCGATGACGACGACGATATCCTTCACGTTTCTTCCCCCGATCCAACTCGCGACCTCTGAGGCCGCTCCGTATACAAGGGTCACGCTTGACACTGCGTATCCCATTTTCAACAACCCAAGCCACACTAGCGAGAATCTGGAAGCGAGAGCCAACTCTGTATCGACCCCAATCAAGTGGCCAATCAGCCAAGTGAGCGCCCCGCCTACACCTCTCGCGGTGAGCCCCCCACCCGCCACATTTGCCTCCTCGTAGTACTCGCAGAGCCACACCACTATCGCTATGATCAGGTGAGCCGCCAGGAACGATCCCACTACCAGCATGATCCGGCGGCTGGTCTGCAACTGGCCCCAAACGCGAGCGACAACATCTCGCACCGAACGAAGCTCACGCCATTGGCCAGCGAGGAAGATGACCACATAGACCAAGAGTGGGACGGCGAAGAAGTAGCGAACTAGTGCGGGAGGGAACACTTCCACTAGTCCGGCAGATATCCGGTCTAGCTTCTGGACCCGAGTGAAGTGGTGCATAGCAACAGGGAGTCGCTCGAACCCGTTGTGCCGGAGTCTGTCTTCGCGCTCCGACTCCCCGATATCATCCCATTGGCTCTTGTTCAGCAAGCGATGCTCGTACGCACCATATGCAGTTCTCATCCGGACGTGCCCCACATCGATCTTGTCCCCCGGAGCCAGGGCTCCGCAGTAGACCTCGTAGCCAGGAGTCTCACACGAGAGGTCTAGCGGATGGTTCTTCCAAGCGCGATCGAGCTCTATTAGGATCTTCTGCAGGGCTTGCACCACCGCCTCTGGCAAGTCCCTTGACCCCACGAGAATGGCATCCACAGCAACCGTCGCAGGAGCCTGCCCCCCCGACACCTGAATCGGCTGCTCGGGCAGCAGGCTCTCGAACCAGGGCTCCTCTCCACGGACTGGCGAGTAAGCGCCGGGAAAGGCGTTTGCGAGGATGTCAGCCTCCGCGCGTCCCATGAAGACGGCCCGGTATTGCGCACTGCCTCCATAGGTCTGCTTGAACCAAGGAGAACTGGACATCGTCTCAATGACGAGATCCGGCTTTGCTACATGGCGGGAGGGAACCTCACCGCCGACCTGTGTTCCCGCGCGCAGAGCCAGATCCGAGCTATCGCGAGACTCAAGTGGAGCGAGGTGGCCTTCCGGTCCCCACGAGTCACAGTAATGCAATCGCTTCCATGATGCCTCAAGTACGTTTCTTAAGTTGATCGCCGTCACGAGCGTACCAGTTCCAGGACGCTTGCCACAGACCAGCTGCGCATCTAAGAAGTTGCGATCCTCCAGATCCTCCGGGACCTGGAGGCTAACGAGCTCTGGGAACAGCCGCACCAACGCTCTTACTGTCGAACGAGTACGCGGGGTTGGGAAGTTCGGATGGTGCCCGTGAATGTAGTGATGAAGCACATCCGACTGTACGATCCCTAGCGAGCGAGGCTTACTGTCTACCCCAAGTAGAGCGCTGAGTGATCCAGCCGTCTTGGTGCTTTCAATCACATACTCTCCCTCAAGCTCGATTCTGAGGGACTGAAGGATGTACTCGCCGATGACTCCATAAGGTGTCAATTCGGGCTCAAGTCGAAGGTAGAGAGTAACGGACCGGCTGGAAGGGCTAGAATCCATGCCTCCACAGGCCGTGAGCAGGGGACCGAGTAGCGCCAGCAGCCACAGAATCGACCAATTCAGCCGGCTCCGCGTACGCTCATGATTCTGCCGCATGATCCCCTCCCTCGATAGAGCTTACCACGAGAATCCCGCGCGTTAGCCCAACATCTATCTCGATCGCAGGATTGCTCTCAGCGTGACGATCGTGCCCACGAGTTTCGTAAGGATCTCCGATAGAGAAGTCAGAGCGATCGCGCAGCATCAGCACGCCGAGCCACCGGCGGGCGATTCTCGTTGTAGGCTTAGAGAGTCGAGTCCGCCGCATCGGGGACGAACTCCGCCTCGAGTTCGGCCACTTGGCACGAACCTCACTGCGGCGGAAATCGGGGCCTCGGGCGTTCCGAACTCTGCAGGGCCAAGAGCGGCGCCCTCGCGCAGAGAGAATCGGCGTCTCGATCGGTGCGGGAGGTATGTTTCTCGTCTGCCCATGGCCCCAGCCTTTCAGGGATTGAGGTCTCCTGACGACTTGGCACGAGTCGTTGTCACTGGCTGATGGCGGCACGATCTTCGGAGCCGGTTCGAACTGGGTACTGCAACTGAAGCGGGTTGCCCTCGCATTCGGGCCATTCAGTCTGATCGGCCGACTGCTGGGCGCTGCCGTGAGGCCACGGTTCCTCACCACAGCTCTGCGTTCGCAAGGAAGCTCGATCAGCCTAGAATCCTGAATCCACGAACAACCAGCCCTTCCTCCTGCATGCTGCGCGCCAATACGCCATTCGGGTACCAGAATCGCTGGGGATCCAACCCCAGCCGATCGCGGAGATTGGTTTCGGTGGCAACTTGCTCGCTCAGGTCGAACGCCTCCTCTTCCATGAAGATGGACTTTCTAACAAGAACCGGAGTGCGCCTTCCGAGCGGGAACGTCACGGTGTTGACGTCGCGCTTCGCGAGGTTCACCCGAACCTTCTGCCTTCCAAGAGGCAACGCTTTGCCTTGCAGGTCATCCACTGCGGTGAACGAGACTCGAGGCCCAGAGGACTTGATCTTGGTGATGTCAGACCGGACGTCGCCTCCGAGGAGGACCCTTGTACAGCCAACAAGGACTTGTAGCACAGCGGGGAGACGCCGAACGTTCCCTGAGTGAAACACGAGGCTTCCGCCCGAGGAAACCACCGCGAGGTTCTTCGCGCATGCCTCGCCGAAGGCACTATCCACTGCATCAATCGAGGCGGATTGACTGAGCGCATGAAGCGTCGCAGTGTGGGCTTGCTTGTACGAGCCGAATAGGTCTCGCACGTCATACTGCAAGTCTTGAGGCAACGAGCTAAGCCGCCTTGCTCCCCGAATGAACCGCACCGCAAGCTCCGCGAGCAACTCCGCCCGTCGATCTTGCCGAATGGTCTCATAGCTGTCCCCGTCCTGCGTTCGGAACGCGAATCGGACGGCGCGAGAGAGTGATCCGAAGCACTCACTGATCCTCTGCCGCAACTCAGTCCCCAACTCATCCTCGACTGGAGGGCGGCCGAGTTCGAGAATGAGGCTCCATACCTCGCCGACACACTCCTCGCGAGCTTCTCGAACTTCTGCTTTGTCGGCTTTGCGTTGAAGCCACTCTTGGCTGGCAGCACCACGAGCCCATTCCGCACGAGTTGATTCCAAGGCACGATGTAGAGACTTCGACTTGGGAAGGAGCACGATCCCTGGCGCCGCCGAGATCGGCTGTCCATTCAAAACGTCCGCCACATAGGCTGCGAGCTCAGACTGGGTGAACTCCTTCTGGAACGTCTGTCGTCGAGTGACAACGCCATCGCCGTATGGACGAGCTGTTGGCTGTGCTCCACCCGGCTTCAGAACGGATACGACGAGTATTTCCCGTGCCAGACCGTACGCTCGTCTAAGTACGGCAGCCCTCTCTCTTGGGTCTTCAATGACATTGAGCACGAACCCAAGATTGACGATGTCGGCAGGAACAGGCTCGACACCCGCGGAAAAATGCGGATCCCAGCCTGAAACATCCAGTCCGGCCTGCTTCAACAGCCGTACGTCGTCCCCGTAACCGCAGCCAAAGTCCAAGACCGACATCCGTCCGTCAAGCAATCCCGCGCGCGTGAGAACCTGGAAAGGCGACGAAAGAGCGAATCTCCGAATGGCAGTTCGGTGACGGAGAACAAAGACACGCTCGCCTTCGATCGCCAATGAAACCGGGCAGGCCAGTGCATTGCCCCGAATCTCAAGGCCCGCGTCAGCGAGAAGGAGCTCCCATTGCTTCTTGTAGCCGATCTTCTGTGGCTCGCGGAATAGGCCAGCCTCATCGAGAACGCGGGTAGTAGCTTCGAAGTGAGCACGAAGTGGATGCGTTGGCGGCAGTAGAAGCTCTTTCCGGTGGAGGATGGGGGGATTCCCCCGCAGACCATACTCGCGGGTTTCGGACTCACCCTTGGCTAGGTCCACAGTCCACGACCGTCGCAACTCTGGAAAGAGCTCTCCGAAGAAACGAGGGTAGTCCAGAAGCGACACGGTGTTCGCTTCGACCCGGACCTTCGCTACGCTGAAGTCTCGGCCGGGATCGACACCTGCGATTCGTGCTGCGTCGAGCACCGCGCGGCGTACCGGAAAGGTCGCCTCCTCTAGGGCCTCCCAGTGGACGTAAACAGCGTCACCGACGACTTTTCCGACGGTTCCCATCTCTCGCCCCTGTATCAACGAATCACTCTCGCCCAGCTGTTGCCAGGCCGACCATGCGTACCACAGCAGCGAGAGCCTAACCCAGTATGGAGCTGGTGGTCGCCCTCGGAGCCTGCCGGGGAACGATGGCCCCCAGCAAGCTCACCCCAAGAGGTTCCATCTTAAGAACTTAGCGGGCCCGCAAGACTCCCGCTTCCGCACCCAGCTTGCTCGGTGTACCATCCGTAGTGTTACACCGTGAAACACTCGGAAACGTCCCGGAACGCCATGCAACCTCCGAGAGAGCTGTCCCATGCCAGTAGATGTCGATGGCAGCAAGCACTTCTGTATCAACGAGATTGCAGAAACGCTGGGAGTATCAAGGCAAACTCTCTGGCGCTGGCGCTGCCGGAGAAAGATCCCGCAAGGAAGCCGATTCCGAGATGGACGGATCCTCTTCAATCCGGACGAACTAGAACAGATTCGGTTGCATGCAAACCACCTTGAACCGATGAGCGAAGATGCTAGGCGTCAGCTCGAACTTTTTAGAGACGCGCGGAGCCTCAAGACTGAGGATCCGGGCTAGACGAGGGCTTCCACCATGCGTGGAATCTACCTAGACAACAACGCCACAAGCCCCCCGCTGCGTGCCGTCCAAGAGGCCGTCTTGGAAGCAATGCAACACACGTGCGGAAATCCCTCGAGTGCTCACGCTGCCGGCGACGCGGCGCGCGGCATCGTCGAGAGCGCACGTCGGGAGATTGCATCCCTCATTGGTGCGGCACCAACTCAAATCTTCTTCTTCAGCGGTGGCACCGAGGCGAACAACACCGTGCTTCACAGTGCTGCGCACTATGGGAAGGGACCCAACCACATCATTAGCTCAATGGTGGAGCACCCCTCCATACTTCGTGCGCTCGAGTCACTTGCCTGTCGAGGAACGGAGGTAACGCTCGTCGACGTCAACGCGAAAGGCAGAGTCTCCCTCCCCGACCTCTCCACAGCACTTCAGCGAGGCGCCCAGCTAGTCTCGATTCAGTGGGCCAACAACGAGACTGGCACCATTCAGCCCATCGAAGAGATAGCAGCACTGTGTCTCAAGTATTGTGCACCGTTCCACTGCGATGCGGCGCAGGCTGTTGGACGAGTGCCCATGAGTTTTGGCAACACGCACGTGGACTACCTCACGTTCTCCGGGCACAAGCTCCACGGCCCTATCGGAGTTGGCGGGCTTGCCGTTCGCGAACCATCAACACTGCGGCCTCTACTGCACGGGGGCTCTCAAGAACACGGCCTCCGTCCCGGAACGGAGAACGTCCCGGCGCTCGCAGGCTTCGCAGAGGCGGCTCGACAGCGTAGACTCAATCTCCAGACCTCGATCGACCGTCTAGCAGAGCTGCGTGACTTCTTCGAGCAGGAGGTCCTCCGCAGGATTCCGACGGCGCTCGTCAACGGGTCTAGGGACCACAGGCTCGTAAACACCACTAGTATTCGCTTTCCTGGAATCGATGGACAGGCTCTCGTCGCCAGACTCGACCAGGATGGCGTTCGCTGCTCGCAGAGTTCAGCTTGCACCAATGCTCGACCGGAACCTTCCCACGTTCTGAAAGCCATGGGGCTAACCGAAACGGAAGCCTACGAGAGCCTTCGTTTCAGCGTCTCTGTCGAGAATACGTTAGAGGAGCTACGAGAAGCAGTTGGGATCCTGGAGGGAGTTCACAAGCAGCTCGCGCAATTCGAATCACTACAGAGTCCACCTGCAAGAAGACCGGAGATCAACTAGTGCGATTCGGCGGCCATGAGACATTCGCCATTCGAGAGGGGTGGCTCTACAAGGGGCTTCGTGCTCTACGGAAAGACCCACAGCTTCTCTACGACAAATACGCTGCAGACTATCTTGGCGTGGGCCGGAATATGGCCAAGTCCATACGCTTCTGGCTTCTCGCGACTGAGCTGGCTAGTCCAGTGATGAGCACCAATGGCCGCAAGATTGTCGGCATGCAGTTGTCTCCACTTGGCGGGCTCGTATGGAAGTACGATCGCTTTCTCCTTGAACGCGATACTTGGTGGCTCCTGCATGCGAACCTTGTAGCGAAGCCAGGCTTCGCTGCAACGTGGTCGTGGTTCTTCTCTGACTTCCGGCAACGCCGCTTCGATCGTGCGATGGCACTCTCTGGCCTACAGCGCCATACGGAAGCCCAGGAAGCAAGGACACCAAGCGTTAAGACCCTCCAAAGAGACATCGCTTGTCTGCTCTCGAGCTACTCCCGTGCTCTGCCGCCAGAGGCCAGCGACCCTGAAGACGCGACCGAGTGCCCGTTCATTGAGCTTGGCCTGCTAAGCCATTTCCGAGATTCGGGCATGCACCAGTTCAATATGGCCCAGAAGCCGATCTCTCCGGAGACGTTCGCCTACGCGATGGCTCGCGGACTCGGGATCGAACACGACCAGCCCGGTCACCTCGATGTGACGTTACTTGAGACATTGCGCTGCACTCACGGCCCCGCGCAGGTCTTCTCGCTTTCCCTCGAGAGCCTGTACGAGACGGCGATCCACCTTGAAGCACTCTCCGAGTCGCAGACCATTACGATCTCAGGTTTAGCTGGGGAGCGGGTCCTACGCCAACCACGTCTCGCTCCGTACTCATGGGCAGAGCGCCTCTTCCAGGCGCTGCAGGGAGGTCAGAATGCCGCGTAGTCTCCCCCCAACTTCCCCTGGCAAGGCTCTCCCAACCGAAGCTCTCTTGCGTTCCGTCAACGTCGTTTACGACAGCGAGGAACCTGGGCGCGTCGCGCACTTTCGTCCCACGACCAAGAGCGTCTCGCTCCTCACAGCTCTAGCAGGCAACTCTCCCGACAAGGCTACGATCGCTGTCGCGCCCTACGGAACGGGCAAGTCCATTGCAGCGACCTACTTTCTTCACGTACTCGAGAATTCCCGTAGAGCCTCTCAAGAACTCCGAGAGACGGATCGACGCCTTTCTGAAGTCTCGCCCGAGCTAGGAAAGTGGGTACGCAATCGTAGACGTTCGAGACGCCGCGGCTTGGTGGTGACCTTGTCAGGCCATCACGGAGATCTCCCCGTTTCGATCCAGCGTGGCGTGATTGCCGCAATGGAGCGCCTCCGTTTGGGCCGGGAAGCCCGCCCCATCCGGGCCATAGAATGCAGGACGCTCGACGACGTTACTGGCCTCTTCGACCTACTAGCCGAGAAATGTACAGCGGCGAAGATTGACCGTATCGCAATCGTCTGGGACGAGTTTGGCCGTCACCTCGAGGCGCTCTTGGCGGAGTCCAGAGCCGACAAGCTCCACGAGCTGCAGGTTCTTGCGGAGTACGTCGCACGTTCCGCGGCCCCCCCCATCACACTCGCTCTACTACTTCATCGCAGGCTTGTCCACTACGCCGGGACCTCGTCCCAGGCCGTTCGGCAGGAGTGGCAAAAGATCGAGGGCCGATTCGCAACGCTCCAATACGTGGACGACAGCAGAGAGGTATACCGCCTTATTGCGGAGTTCCTTCACTCGCGTTTCCCTGAACAGAGCCCTTCTATCACTGCCGCTCGCAAGCGCGCACGCGAATGCCGGAAACGGGGAATCCTCACCGACTTTTCGGCGAAAGAGCTAACAGGCCTGATCCAGCAAGCCTACCCTCTAAGCCCGCTCGCCCTACATCTTCTGCCTCGATTCGCCTCCCGACTCTCCCAGAACGAGCGTACGCTCTTCAGCTTCCTCGCTTCCGTCTCAGGTGAGCGAGCTGTAGAGGTTGCGGACCTGTACGACTACTTCGCCCCCGCCATGCAGGTCGACACAACTGCAGGAGGAACCTACAAGCAGTGGCTTGAGACAGAGAGCGCGTTAGGCAAAGCGGCCACTGAGACCGAGGCACGTACACTCAAGACCGCCTGCATCCTAGGTATAGGCGTCGCCGGGGAGCGAGCCCGCGCCCCACTTACACTCCTTCGTTTCGCCCTCGCCGACTTGTCGCACGCCAAGGAAGTCGCAAAGGCACTATCCACCCTCCTCGAGAAGAAACTGCTTCTTCACAGGAAGCACAGCGACGAGATCAGCATCTGGCACGGCGCCGACGTCGATTTGCGCGGAAGGCTCGACGAAGAGCGGCTTCGCCTCGCGCCGGGATTCGACCTCCTAGAGTTCATTGGCCGCGAGGCTCCCCCACCAACCTGGAGGCCTGTACGTCACAACAGCGAGACTGGCGTACGTCGGTTCTTCTCGGCTGCCTATGAGACGCTCTACAGCCTCGATCGGTACTTCTCACTCGACTTGGCCACGAGTGTCGTCCCGACCAGCGAAGACGGCCGCGTGGTCTATGTCATCCCGTCCACGGAGTCCGAGGCGCAACAGACACACGAGCTACTGCGGACAAAGCTACGCGATCCTCAAATCGTCTTTGCTGTTCCCACCGATCCGACGAGCCTACAGGGCGCTGCTCTCGAGCTTCACTGCCTGCTAACCATGAAGCAGGATCCAGTTCTGTTGATGATGGATCCACTGGTTGAAGCTGAGCTGAACCAGATGATTGACGACGCCCGCGCGCACCTAGACGGGATCATGAGCCGAGCGACCATTCCTGGACCGCTCGGCCCCGACTGGTACTACCGCGGCGTCGTGTGGAATGTGACGAGCCGCGCGCAACTGCTCCGAGAGCTCTCAGGCGTCATGGATGGAGTTTTCTCCTGCACGCCCACGATCCATAACGAGATGATCGTTCGCAAAAAGCCCTCAGCAGTCGTTGTCAACGCTCGCAAAAAGCTCGTGCTTGGTATTCTGGAACGTACAGCCTCCGAGACTCTCGGAATCACAGGCAACTTCCCCGATTCGTCCATGTACCGAAGTGTCCTGCTCAATACTGGGCTTCATCGCGAAGACACAGACGGGGGGGCCTGGCGTTTCGCCTCCCCAAGTGAGCTGGAAGACGATAACCTCGCGAGTGTGTGGGCCCAGCTCCGTTCATTTGTCTCGGAGCCATCTAGGCGCCCGAAGGCGCCCAGTCATCTCATCGAGACCCTCACGGCCCCGCCCATCGGACTCCGGGGGGGATTGATTCCCATTCTCCTCGCATCAGCGCTGCGCGCTTTTCCGAGCTGCTTCTCCGTTACGCGAAACGGCGAGTACGTCGACGACATCTTGCCCTCGACCATTGAGGATATCTGTCGAAACCCTGCAGAGTATCGCTTCCACGTCGTGCCGCTCTCGAGAGAGCAAGAGGAACGACTTGACGATCTCCTCAGATTCTTCGCACCCGACTCAACGTCATCAGCACCAGCTGACCGAGCCCGACTTCTTTATGACGGCGTGATTGCCTGGCGGACCGACCTTCCACACGCCGCCCGATCGACCCGCTGCCTGTCCGAGCCTACCGCTATCTTCAGAGATCTTGTTCTACGCTTCTCGGACCCCGTGCGCTTCGTTACGGAGGAGCTAGCTGCCCTAGGCGGTCCTGACCAGATCCCTCACCTGATCGAGTCTGCCAAGCTGGAGCTGGAAGGCATCACCGCTTCGTACGAGAAACAAGCGCGCCGTTGTGTGATGGACACCTTGCGCCTCGCATCAACCCCACAGGACGCGGACCTGGTTCAGGTCGTTAAGGGCTGGACACAGTGTTTTCCAGCGTCTCTCGTGGAGGAGCTCCCGGAGGGCGTGGGCCGCGGCCTGCTGAGGCAGATGACAACAGCGTTCACTTCGGACCGCGTGCTGATCGACCGTATTGCCGGCTTAATCCTCGGTCGCCCTCTTGCCCGATGGGACGATGCTACTCCAGCTACTTTCGCCAAACGTCTACAGAGCCTCGTGAAGGAGTTGGAGGCTTTCGCTCTTTCCGGCACCACTTCAGGATCAGTCAACGAAGCAGCTTCGTCCGCAACTCGCGAGCTTGCTCTGAGCCGGCTGCAACGTCTTGTGCACCAAACCCGAGTCGTTCTTGGCGACGACCGCCTTTACGAGCTGCTGCTCACCATCGCCGATGAATTGAAAGGGACAGCGCGTGCCCACGGTAAGTGAAGCTCTCGCCACAATCGGAGACACTTCGTACCGCCACATTGTCAGCGTCTCCGGCGGCAAGGACTCAGCTGCTCTCGCCCTCTATCTCAAACAGAGGTACCCAGAGCTTCCGGCGGAGTATGTCTTCTGCGACACCGGGTGCGAACTCCCTGAGACGTACGACTACCTGGAGCGCCTCCAGGCAATCCTCGGGGTACAGATCACTCGCCTCAGCGCACTCGACTCCCTTAGAGTCGCCCGCAAGCCCGGGCGAACCGCGTTCGACATCTGGCTACACGAGGTCTACGGCGGCTTTCTTCCCAACCCCAGATCTCGATGGTGCACGCGCGTCCTAAAGATCAAGCCGTTCGAGGAGTACATCTCTGAGGACATTGCCTTCAGCTACATCGGTATCCGAGCCGATGAGAACCGCGAAGGGTATCAGGCCCGGAAACCACCAGTAATATCCCAGCAGCCCAACATCCGTCCCGTCTATCCGTTCAAAGACGACGGCCTGGTCTACGCAGACATACGCCGAATACTAGATTCTTCCGGCCTCGGAGCACCCAGCTACTACGAGTGGCGCTCCCGATCAGGTTGCTTTTTCTGCTTCTACCAGCAGATCGGAGAATGGAAGCGTCTCCAGGCCTATCATCCCGACCTATTCGAGAAGGCTCAGCAGTACGAGCGTGACTCTGATGCAGGGAGGTTTACGTGGGTTCAAGGAAAGACACTTGCACAGATCGCGGCCCAGGAAGGTGACTACCCACTGCCAGATCCTGACGAGGAGACAGGATGTACCATCTGCCATCTCTGATTGCCACATACGCCGCCTTCTTGGATCCCCACAACCGCCACCCGGACATCCTTCACCGCAGGAGATGTTCCGCTCGCAGGCTCGGCTGAGTCGCTGATACATCTCACGGGCGGGTACGCAACGACAGCACCTCCGTGTACGCGGGTTGTTCAACGCGATACCGCGAACCGCAGAAATAGACCATCCAACGTAACATCGTCTGCAGTACAGACGTGGCGCACCCCTCAACACGCATTGTCCGCATCCACTCACGGCAGCGAATTCGCATTTCCCCAAACCGTTGGGGGCCCTCCATCAGCGCATCATCGAAACATCTAGTCAGGGAGTGCTGCCGCAGTGCCAGCCCGACCAGACCCCGAAACTCTTCTTCATCGAGTCCTGGTGGAGGCCCCAAAGCCGCTAGATCCGCACCTACCTGTTGATGAGCGGCACCGGTCGAAAGCACGGCCGGATCCGAATACTGCCGGAAGAGTTTCTCCGGGTTTCGAGTGGCCGGTATCCACACACGCTCACGAACGCGATAATTGGAACCATGGATCTTGGCAGCGATGCCGCCAAGCCCCAGAGAGAGGTGAGCTTGAGACAGATC
>NPIF01001913.1_pt1 | contig 12590 bp, 9 predicted proteins | sample 8637461 | NCBI WGS metagenome assembly NPIF01 (sample SAMN07420641, study PRJNA396082) | bioreactor metagenome | isolation source: sample BR12 brine-fed electro-methanogenic bioreactor BR | place: Japan: Kochi | collected 2016-12-09
CCCGTGAAGGCGCCCTTCTCGTGCCCGAAGAGTTCGGACTCGAGCATCTCTGCGGGGATCGCGGCGCAGTCGACCGGCAGGAAGGTCTCCCGGGCGCGCTGGGAGTGCCGGTGTATCGCGCGCGCGACGAGCTCCTTGCCCGTGCCGGACTCGCCCTGGATCAACACGGACGAGCGCGTCGGCGAGACCTGCTGGATCTTGCGGAAGAGCTCGACCATCGGGGGCGAGCTGCCGATGATGCCTTCGAAGGAGCCCGTCTCCTCGAGGATCGCCTCGACGGCCCGGTACTCGCTGACTTCCCGGGCGAGGAGGACCTTCTCGACGAGGTTCGCGACGCGCCCGCGCAGGACCTCGAGGTTCACCGGCTTCTCGAGGTAGTCCTCCGCGCCCGACTTCATCGCGCCGACCGCCGTCTCGACCGAGCCGTAGGCGGTGATCATCAACACGCCGACATCCGGCACGGCCTCGCGCGCGCGGCGCAGGACCTCGAGCCCGTCGATGCCCGGCATCCTCAGGTCCGTGACGACGAGCTCCGTGTCGGGGTGTTCGCGCAAGTGGGCCAGGGCCTCGAGCCCGTCGCCGAACGCGGCGACCTCGTACCCGACGCGGCGCAGCGCGCGCGCCATCGCCTGGCGCCCCCCCGCGTCGTCGTCGACGATGATGATGCGCCCCCGCAACTCGTCAGTCATCGGACTCTCCCAGCAATGCGGCGAGAGCCGCCTCGTCCATCACCTCGATGCCCAGTTTGTTGGCCTTGGCGAGCTTGCTCCCCGCGTCCTCACCCGCGACGACGAGGTGCGTGCTCTTGCTCACCGTGCCGGTCACCTTGGCGCCGGCCGCCTCGAGGAGCTTCTTCGCCGCGCCGCGAGTCCAGCGCGTCAGTTTCCCGGTCAGGACGACCGTCTTCCCGGCAAAGGGACCGTCGCTCGAGGTCTCGGCCGGGGCGGGCTCGTCGCGACGCAAGCCACACGCGGCGAGACGCGCGACAAGCGCGGCGCCGCTCGGCGAGCGCAGGAATGCGACGATCGACTCCGCGGTCGTAGGCCCGATGTCGTCGAGCTCTTCGAGACGCGCGGCCGCGTCCTCCTTCTCGACGTGCTCGAGGAGCGCGTCGAGGTGGAGGAAGTGCTGCGCGAGGATCCGCGCCGCCCGTTCGCCGACATGGCGGATCCCGAGCGCGAAGAGCAGACGATGAAGGGGCTGGCTCCGGCTGCGGGCGAGCTCGGCGAGCAGATTCTCCGCCGAGACATCCCCCATCTTCTCGAGCGCCGCGAGGTCTTCCTTGCGGAGCGAGTACAGGCCGGCGAGGTCTTGTACGAGCGCACGGTCGACGAGCTGCTCGATCAGCGCGGGACCCAGGCCCTCGATGTCCATGGCCGGGCGGCGCGCGAAGTGCCTCAATGACTCCCGGAGCCGAGCGGGACAGGCCGGATTGACACAGCGCAGCGCCACCTCACCCGCATCGCGCTCCGTGCCTTCCTCGCAGACCGGGCAGCGCTCGGGCGGGACGATCGGCTCCGCTTCGTCGCTGCGCTTCTCGAGGAGCGGGCGGAGCACCTTCGGGATGATCTCCCCGCCCTTCTCGACGAGGACGACGTCGCCGATGCGGATGTCCTTGCGCGCGATCTCCTCGAAGTTGTGCAGGGTGGCGCGAGCCACGGTCGTCCCCGCGAGCTGCACCGGCTCGAGATTCGCAACCGGCGTCAGCGTGCCCGTGCGGCCGACCTGCACCTCGACACCGAGCAGCCGGGTCGAGACCTGCTCGGCGGGGTATTTGTAGGCGATCGCCCAACGGGGCGCTTTGCTCGTCGCTCCGGCCTGCTCTTGCAGAGCGCGGAGGTCGGCCTTGATGACGACGCCGTCAACCTCGTACTCGAGCGCGTCGCGGGACCGCTCCCACTCCCGGATGGTCTCGAGCACTTCGTCGAGAGTCCCCGCTTTGCGACGCGAGGTGCTGGCGACGAGGCCGAGACTCTCGAGCGCGGCGAGACCCGCGAGGTGACTCTCCGGCTCGCTGCCGTCGATGGTCAACGCCTGCCAGAACTGCACGGCGAGCGGCCTCGTCGCCACGACACCCGGGTCGATCAGGCGCAAGGTGCCGGCCGCAGCATTGCGTGGATTGGCGAAGCTCGGCTCTCCCGCCTGCTCACGCTGCTCGTTGAGCCGGGCGAAGGCCGCTTTGGGGAAGTAGATCTCCCCGCGAGCGAGGACCTGCCGCGCCGAGCCGGTGAGCTCGAGCGGGAGGCTGCGGATCGTGCGCACGTTGGCGGTGACGTCCTCGCCGACGCGGCCGTCTCCGCGCGAGACGGCGCGGACGAGGCGCCCATCCTCGTAGAGCACGGAGATCGACACCCCGTCGATCTTCTGCTCGACGGAGAACACGAGCTCCGCGTCCTCGTCGAACTCGAGGGCCCGCCTCAGCCGTGCCGCCCACTCGCGGAGCTCGCCCTCGTCGTAGACGTTGTCGAGCGAGAGCATCGGCACTTCGTGCGCGACCTCCGCGAAGTCGCCGGATGCGGCGACGCCAACCCGCTGCGTTGGGGAGTCGGGGCTCGCGAGCTCGGGGTGTTCCCGCTCGAGCGCGGCGAGACGTCGTTCGAGCGCGTCGTACTCCGCGTCGGAGAGCACCGGGCGCGCTTCGACGTAGTAGAGGCGCCTGTGGTGCCAGATCTCGGCGCGCAGCCGCTCCACTTCCCGCGCGAGCTCCGTCACGTGATCTCCCCCGTCGCCTCGAGTTCGGTGCCCTTCTCGGTGTTGGCTTCGAGCAACGCCGAAGGCAACACGATCGTGAACACGCTGCCCTTCCCTTCCACGGAGACGAGCTCGATGCGGCCGCCGTGAGACTCGATCGCGCGCTGCGCGATCGGGAGGCCGAGCCCGGTCCCTGCCGGCTTCTGCGACCAGAACACCTCGAAGATCCTCTCGCGGCTCTCGGGCGGGACGCCCGGCCCTTCGTCGTGGACCTCGATGCGGGCCTCTCCATGCTCCGTCGCGCCGACGATCACTTCGACGTGGCTCCCGCGGTCGCAGACCTCGAGTGCGTTCTGCAACATGTTGAACAGCGCCTGCCGAATCTGGCTCGCGTCGACGAGCACGGCGGGCGCGCCGTCCTCGTGACGCAGGGTGAGCTGAACCTCGGCGTCTTGGAACTGCGGACGAATGAAGCGCACGACGTCCGCGACGAGATCGTCGGGCGAGAGCTCCCGGCGGTGCGCCTTGCGCGGCCGCGCGAAGGCGAGGAAGTCCCGCACCAGCCTCTCGAGTCTCTGAACCTCGTCACGGCTCGAGCGGAGCAGCGCCACCGCGTCATCGCCGAGACGCCCGCCCTCGACGATCTCCTCCTCGAGCATCTGCATGTTGATGTTCATCGCATTGAGCGGGTTGCGGATCTCGTGAGCGAGTCCGGAAGCGAGCGTGCCGATGTACGCGAGCTTCTCCGCCTGCTGCGAGTCGCGCTCGAGGCGCTGGGTGCGATGCAGGAGGCGGAGAACGAACAGGAACGCGACGACGACGAGAAGCAGGCTGATCACGCCGCTGGCAGCGAGGATCGCGAGGTTGCGGCGCCGGAGCTTGTCCGCCTCGTGGCCGATCGCGTCCTGGCCGACCCCGAGTTGCAGCACACCGGCGCTCCCCGCGAGCGGGACCTCGACGACATGCCGGGAGTCGAGCGCCGGCGCGGCGCCGCGCCCATCCCGCGCGGTGGCGAGGGACGGCGGGCTGTCGGGCATCAAGGGCGCCACCCCGGAGAACGAGCCGCTGGTGGGGCCGACCCTCTCCGCACCCTGAGCACCGCGCTGGTAGTGGATGATCGGGTGCCCCTGCTCGTTGACGACCCTCACGGAGCCCACGACCTCGGTCTGCTCGAGGTGCTCGCCGATCATCAGGCTGAGCGACGCACGGCTCTTCTCCATCCGCACGGGGTCGTCGGCCCAGCCGGGTCCGAGGGTCTCGGCGATCCGGTCCGCCAGCGCCTGGGCCTGGCCGACCGTCTCGATCAGACGCTCCCGAATCACCCGCTGGTCGAATTCGTGGTAGTTGAGCCACCCGAGGATCAGTCCGTTGGCGGCGACGAGCGCGACGTAGAGGCTGACGGCGCGCAAGAAGAGACGTCGCACCTCGCGATCGGGATCTCTCCGAACTTGTGCGCTCACCGGCACCTCCGCTCGTCCCCCCGAGTCTGCGCCTCCGCGCCCCCCCTGTCAAAGCGGCGTACCATCAAGAGGACATCCCAGCGCGACGAGCGGCTGAAAGCTGCACGCGGCGAGCACTCACGGTATTCTTGGGTGCAGGATGCCAGGGGACTCCGCGCCCAGCTGCTGCATCTCCACCGCATACCTTCGCCCCCCGTGGCGCGGCACTCCCCCCCGTCGTTGGAGAATCTAGGACGGAGGTGGGTTTATGGGCCGAGCGGCCACGTCGAAGTCTGGAAGTGGGCAGGCGAGTCCGTCTGCTCAACCCCGCGGCGCCGACATCAAGGGCAGCCCGCGTCTCGGCAGTTATCTCAAGAGCTTGCGAGTCGGTTACGGCTACTCGCTGCGCAAGGTCGAAGAGAAGGCCCGGGTTCACGGCGGGGAAATCGACAACAGCCAGTTGAGTCGCTACGAGAAGGGCATCTGTTACCCGTCCTTCGACAAGCTCCGCACGCTGGCGCGCATCTTCAACGTCTCGATCCAGACCTTCTCGGACGTCGTCGACCTCGAGGAGCTCGAGAAGTTGCTCCCCGGTGGCGACGAGCCGGATGAGCTGATGCGCGCGGGTCACGAGGAGCTCCACCTCGGCGACTACGGCCGGGCCTACGCCTACTACCAGAAGGCCCGCACGCTCTACGAGGCCGACGACTCGTCCCGCGAGTCGGAACGCAACGTCGCGAAGGCGAGACTCAGCTCGGCGATCGTGCTCTATCGCATGGGCAAGATCAGCCTGTCCGAGTACGAGATCCGCCAGCTCCTCCGCCTCGAAGAGCACCTGGACGAAGGGCTCGTCGTTCGCGCGCTGCTGCAGCTCTCGAACGTCCACAGCACCTTCGGCGACTACCTGTTGGCGGAGATCGGCGCTGCGCGCTCGCTCTCCATCGCCAACGACTCCGACGACCGCTTGCTCGCCGCCTACGCGCACCACGCCCTGGGCCGCATCTTCCACGACCGGGGCAAGTCCGAGCAGGCACTCGAGCACTACCACGAGGCCATCCAGATCTACCGCGACCTCGGGAACGACCACGAGGCGCTCAAGGTCAAGCTGAACCTCGGCCCCCTCTACGCCGCACGCGGACAGTACCGCGAGGGTGTCCGCCTGCTGCGCGACGCCCGCGACGAGGCCAAACGCCTCGGCCATCGTTGGACCGTCGCGTCGGCCGGCGCCTGGCTCGCCGAGATCTACTACCGCAAGGGCGACTTCGCGCGCGCGCGGCAGTCGATGCGCGAGTCGAACGCGATCGCCTCGAACGGCGACGTGCAGTACTCCGACATTCTGTTCCTCAATGCCTACTATCTCTGGAAGATCGCCCAGGATGAAGGCAGCAGCGCCGAGGCCAAGATCGCTCTCGGCCGGATGAAATACCTCAGACCGAACCTCGAACAGAACCTCCCCGAGGTCCGGGACTTCGATCTCTTCATCGAGAAAGGGGGCGTCCGATGATTCGCCGCGCAGCCTTGGTGAGTCTATTGCTCGCGTGCACCGTGGCCCTGCCCACGCTGGCCGCATCACCTCTCGCCGGGATTCAACACGACCTCCCGCCCTACCTGCACGGGGACGGTGATGGTCCGCTCGCGATGGCCGTGTCTCCCACGGGCCAGATGTGGGCGGTCTGGAGCTATCGCTACGGTGGCGAGTTCAGCGTCGCGGTCACGAGGTCGCTCCAACGGACATGGGACACCCCGACGTTCATCGGGGCCTTGAACGGCAAGGACGAGCTCGACCCGAAGCTCGCGTTCCTCTTCGACGGGACGCCCGTCCTCACCTGGTGGGTTCCCAGCCAGGATACGACGCCTTCCGGCGTCTACCTCAGCTACCTGGTCTCCGACGGCTGGACGGTTCCGCTGCTCGCCAGTTCGCCCGGGATGAACGCAGAGCGCCCAGCGTTCCTCCAGAACGAAACCGCCACGACCCTCGCGTTCATCGAGTTCGACCCCAACCCGAGTGTGCCGGGCATCGTACGCGCCATCCCGGTGACGCCCCCGTCCAAGACCGGCGGCACGAACGGGCCGGACCCGATCCCGACGATCATCATCGACGGCGACGGGAACATCGTGGGCGGCGAGCTCCCGGAAGTCGGCACGAACCCGGGCGGCGTTCAGTCGAACTAAGACCCGGACGAGCCCAGTCCCGCGCCGTTCGGCGGCCGGAAAAGACCCCGCAGATTGCGGGGTCTTTTTCGTTCCTGTTCGCTCTCTTTCCGCGAAGACAGGCAGCCTGGGCTAAAGCAGGCGATCGCCGCGTGTTACGACCTTGACACGAGGTGCCCCCTTCCCTACGATGCTGGTGGGAAGAAGTGGGCTAATGTGGACCGAGAGGGGAAGCTGGAGGAACCGGCTTCCCGATCCATCGAGGCTCCGTTGGACAAGGCTAACACCGACCCAGAGGACCGACGACGCCCGGCGGCGGTCTCGGAGGTCGGGAGCGGCGGAGAACCCATGCTGCGAGGCCATGCCACGGCGAAGATCGACGGCAAGGGTCGCCTGAAGGTCCCCTCCGAGTTCTTGGGGACTTTCATCGGCTTCTGTCGTGACGATCGCCGTGTCTTCACGACCTCGCGCGACGGCAAGATCGCGCTCGTCTACCCCCTCCCGGTGTGGGCGGAGTACGAGCAGAAGCTGATCAAGCTGCCGAGCGCCGACCCGGTGGTCGAACGCTTCTTGCGGGTCCTGAACTACTGGGGCCGCGAGTCCGCGATCGACGCGTCGGGACGCGTACTGGTGCATCCGCTCCTCAGGGACCACGCAGCCCTGAACTCCCAGGTATCGGTGTTCGGCCGCCAACAGATCCTCGAGCTGATGGATCACGACTCCATGCGGGAGGACGCGCCGACGATCGGCGAGGAAGACCGCGCCACGCTCGCCGAACGCTACGAGGTTTGATGCCCGTGGGCATAGGAGCTTTCATGGTCGATGGGCCTTCGCGCCATCGGCCGGTCCTGGTCGAGGCCGTTCTCGCGGCGCTCGACCCAGCGCCGGGCCGAGTCCTGCTCGACGGAACCGTCGGCATGGGGGGCCACGCTGCAGCGTGGCTCGAGGCGTGTGGTGCATCGGGCCGAGTGATCGGCCTCGACCGAGACGCCGAAGCGCTCACTGACGCCCGCACCCGCCTCGCCCCCTACGGCGAGGCGGTCACGCTCTTGCACAGCGATTACCGCGACGCGCCCGAACTCTTCGCTCATCAAGGACTTGAAGCGCCCCACGCCATCCTCGTCGATCTCGGACTCGGCTCCCACCAGCTCGACGACCCCGAGCGCGGCTTCTCCTTCCGCTTCGACGGGCCGCTCGACATGCGCTTCGACCGCGACCACCCCGGCGAGACGGCGGCCGAGCTGATCGCGCAGGCCTCCGAGCCAGAGCTGACGCGGATCCTCCGCGACTACGGCGAGGAGCGGGCCGCGAAGAAGATCGCGCGGCGCATCATCGAAGAGCGCTCCCGCCGCGCCCTCGACACGACCACCGCGCTCGCGGAGCTCGTCCGCGAGATCCTGCCCGCGTCCCGCCACCAGCGTATCGACCCCGCGACCCGCGTCTTCCAGGCGTTGCGCATCGCGGTCAACGAAGAGCTCGAAGGGCTCGACGGCGCCATCGAGCGCCTCGCCCGTCTTCTCGCGCCCGGCGGCCGCCTGGCCGTCATCTCTTTCCACAGCCTCGAGGACCGGATCGTCAAGCAGACGCTGCGCCGGCTCTCGACCAAGGTCCACCTGCAGCCCGGCGACGACCCCGCCGATCTTCCCGAACAACTGCTCGAGCTCGAGCAACGCAAGCCCGTCCCGCCCACCGAGGAGGAGATCGCGGCCAACCCGCGCAGCCGCTCCGCCAAGCTGCGCTGGGGGATCCGCCGATGAGCCTCCCCGTCGGCATCGTCAACCGGCCCACCGTCACCGCGCCGCACCCCGTGATCTACGGGGGCATCTTCCGTGTCATCGGCCTCGTCGCGCTGATCGCTCTTCCCCTCCTCGCCCACGTCGCGGTCAGCCATCGCGGGATCGACGCCCGCCAGGCGGCGAGCCAGCTCCAGACCCGGATCGACCAGGCGCGCCGCGCCCGCCGCGAGCTGCTCGCCGAACGCGAGGCCCTGCTCGCCTCCCCGCGCCTCGAGCGCGAAGCGCGCCGTCTCGGGCTCGTCCCCGCGCCACTCGAAGCGCAGCCCGTGACCCTCGAGATCACGGCCGACGAGGCCTCCCGATGAGCCCGATGCTCCCAGCGCCCGCGTGGCGCGCGAAGGTGCTCTTCGGAGCGCTCGCCGTCGGGGCGAGCCTCCTCGGGCTGCGCCTCGTCGAGCTCCAGGTGGGGCTCGGAGACGAGCTCAGCCGCAAAGCGCGGCAGAACACGCAAGAGCGGCTCGAGATCCCCGGCCCCCGCGGTGAGATCGTCGACCGCCACGGGCGCATCCTCGCGCTGAGTGTGCCGGGCCACGTCCTCGCCGCGCGCCCCGTCGACATCTCCCGTGCCGGCCTCGTCGCGCTCGAACGTGCCGCCGGCCGGCCGGGCCGCCTGACACGCCGCGCGAAGCGGGAGACCTGGATCGACGTCTCGTTCCGTTGCGACGAGGCTTGCGCCCGCACGGTGCGGAAGCTCGTCGCCGACGGCGTCGTCCCCGCCAACAAGGTCCACCTCAGCCCGAGCTACTTCCGCCACTATCCCCACGGGTCCGTCGCCGCCCACGTCCTCGGCTTCATCAACCGGGAGAACCAGGCAGAGGGTGCGGAGGCGGCGTTCGACGACGCGCTCTCGAGCGCCACGCGCCAGTTGCTCCTGATCGAAGACGCGAAGCGCCGGGTGCTCGAGACGCGTCTGAGCGAAGAGGTCGGCACGCCGCCCCGCGCGGTGATGCTCAGCCTCGATCTGCGGCTCCAAGAGACGCTCGAGGCCGCGCTGCGCAAGGCCGTCAAACAACACGCGGCCCAGGGCGCCCAGGGCATCGTGCTCGACCCGGCCACCGGCGAGATCCTCGCGATGGCCGGCACGCCGAGCTTCGACCCCAACCGCTACTGGGCCTACCGGGCCCACTACGCCGGTGACGTCGCGCGGACGAGCTTCGAGCCCGGCTCCGTCGTCAAGCCGCTGACCGCCGCTGCGATCCTCGAGAGCCAGCTCTATCGGCCCGGCGCGACCGTCGACTGCGAGCAGGGCCGCTGGCACTTCTCCGGTCTCGGCCGGCCGATCTCCGACTCCCACGAGCACGGCCGCCTGACTCTCCCGGAGGTGATCGAGGTCTCGAGCAACATCGGCATCGCGAAGTTCAGCCGCCCGCTCCCGGCCGAAGCGCTCGAGACTTGGCTCCGCCGCTTCGGCTTCGGCCAGCGCACCGGGATCGACCTCCCCGCGGAGCAGGCGGGCTACGTCCTGCCGCACACCCGCTGGAAGACCCGAGACCGCTTCGCCGTCTCGTACGGCTACGCGGTGCGCACGACCGTCCTCCAGCTCGCGGTGGCCTACGCGGCGCTCGCCAACGGCGGGCTTCGCGTCGAGCCCCACGTCGGGCGCGCGCTCAGCGGCCCGCGCGGGACCTGGGAGCCGATCGAGCACAGCGCGCCGGAGCGCATCCTCCGCGCCGGCACCAGCGAGACCTTGCGCACGTGGCTCTCCCGCGTCGTGCAGGGAGAGAACGGCACCGGCTACCGCGCCGCCATCGCGGGATACGAAGTCGCGGGCAAGACCGGCACCGCCGAGAAGTACATCGCCGGCCAGGGTTACGACCGCCGCCGGAATCGCGCGACCTTCGCGGGCTTCGCACCCGCGGACGCACCGCGCGCCGTCATCGTCATCAGCGTCGACGAGCCGCGCGAGAGCGGCCGCGACGGCGGCGCCGCCGCCGCACCCGCCTTCGCCCACGTCATGCGCGAGACCCTGCGCCTGTTGCGCACGGCCGCCCACCCCGAACTCCGCCGCGCCGCGGCCGAAACCCAAGACACGAGGATCGACGGATGATGCGGCTCGGTGATCTGCTCCACGGCATTCGCGGCGTGCGGCTGCGCGGCCCGCGCACGGCCGATGTCACCGGCCTGGCGCTCAGCTCCCGCGACGTGCGCGCGGGGCACCTCTTCGCCGCGCTGCGCGGCCGCCGCTCCGATGGGCGGCTCTTCGTCCCCGAGGCGCTCGAACGTGGCGCGATCGCCGTGCTCTCCGAGCCGCCGCGCCCGCCGGGCTGCCGGTCGGAAGTCGCGTGGCTCGAAGCGGAGCACCCCCGCCGCGTGCTCGCCGAGATCTCCCAGCGCCTCTACGGCTCTCCGGACTCCCGCCTCGACGTCATCGGCATCACCGGGACCGACGGGAAGACGAGCACGGCCCACATCCTCTCTTCGGCGCTGTTCGCGGCGGGTGTCCCCGCGGCGATCGGCGGTACCCTCGGCCAGCGCTTCGGCGGCGCCTACACCACGACCTCGCTGACGACGCCCGAAGCCCCGGAGCTCTACAGCTTCCTCGCCGAGTCGGCGGCCGAGGGTGCGCAAGCCGCCGTGCTCGAGATCTCGAGCGCCGCGATGATCGCCGAGCGCACCCACGCGATGAAGATCGCGGGCGCGATCCTGACGACGCTCGGACACGATCACCTCGACCTCCACGGCAGCCACGACGCCTACATCGCCGCGAAGCGCCTCCTCTTCGAGCAGCTCGAAGAGGACAAGTTCGCGGTCCTGCCCGGCGACATCCCCGGTTTCTCGGAGTTCCGGCGCGCGACGAAGGCGCGCGTCGTCACCTTCGGTGAGGCCGAGGGCTGCGAGTGGAAGGTCTCGGCGCACGAACGCTCGGGCTCCGGCGCGCGCTTCCAGCTCGACGGACCGGGATTCTCCGAGCTCGTCGAGACCTCGCGGCCCGCGCTGTGGGACGCGCGCAACCTCGCCGCCGCCGTCGCCGCCGCTGTCGCGCTCGGCGCGGACCCGCACGCCGCGGTCCGAGGCGCCGCGAGCTGCCCGCCGATCGACGGCCGCTGGGAGCTGATCGACGAAGGCCAGCCGTTCCGCATCGTCGTCGACTACGCCCACACGCCCGAAGCGCTCGAGCGCGCCCTCGCCGCCCTGCGCAGCCAGGTCGGCGGCAAGGTGCTCGTCGCGTTCGGCTGCGGCGGTGAGCGCGACCAGGCGAAGCGCGCCGAAATGGGCAAGATCGCCGCGCGCCTCGCGGACCTCGTCATCGTCACCGACGACAACCCCCGCCACGAGGATCCCGAGGAGATCGCCGCCGCGATCCTCGGCGGCGTGCAGTCCGCCGGGGGCCGGGGGCGCCGCATCGCGAGCCGCTCCGAGGCCATCCGCCAGCTCCTCGTCGAGGCCGGAGCGGACGACGGCATCCTCGTCGCGGGCAAGGGCCACGAGACGACTCAGGACTTCGGCAACGAGCGCGTCGCCTTCGACGACCGCGAAGTCCTGCGCAACTTCCTCACCGGCCGCGGAGAGCCGGCGTGATCCCGCGCGACGGCGCGGAGCTCGCGGCCGCCATGGGCGGCACGCTCGTCGCCGCAGGCGGCGCGCACGCCCACGGCGTGTCGATCGACTCCCGCACCGTCGCGGAAGGTGACGTCTTCTTCGCGATCCGCGGCCCGCGCTTCGATGGGCACCGCTTCGCCGCCGACGCGGCCCAGGCCGGCGCGGCCGCGCTCGTCGTCTCCGACGCCATCGAGGCGCCCGCGGACACCACCGTGATCCGCTGCGAGGACACGACCGCCGCTCTCGGCGCGCTCGCGAAGGACGAGCGGGCACGTCGCGACCTGCAGGTCGTCGCGATCACGGGCTCGGGCGGGAAGACGACGACCCGGCGCCTGACAGAAGCGGCGCTCGGCGCACGCTTCGCAGTCTCCGGCACGAAGGGCAACCTCAACAATCACTGGGGCCTGCCCCTCTCGCTGCTGCGCATCCCCGCTGACGCGGAGGTCGCCGTCCTCGAGCTCGGCATGAACCACGCGGGCGAGATCGCCGCGCTCACGAAGATCGCAGACCCCGACGTCGGCGTCGTCACGAATGTCGGCCGGGCTCATCTCGGCCACTTCGCGAACGTCGCCGCGATCGCGGCCGCCAAGGCCGAGCTCCTCGAGACGATGCGCGCCGGCGCGACCGGCGTCGTCCACGCCGACTCGGAAGAGTTGATGCCCCTCGCGGCACGCACTGGAAGGCGCCTGATCCCCTTCGGCTTCTCCGAGCGCGCGACGCTCCGCGCCGAGAAGCTCACCACGGACTTCGAGAGCGGGACGCGCTTCGAGCTCGAGCGCACTCCGGTCGAGCTCAAGCTCTGGGGCCGCCACGCCGCGCTCAACGCGCTCGCCGCCCTCGGCGCCGCGCGCGCGCTCGGCATGACCGTCGGCGAGGCCGCACCGCGCCTGGCCGAGGTCGAGGCGCCGGCCGGCCGCGGCCTCCTCGTGCCGCTCGCTGGCGATGTCCTGCTCGTCGACGAGTCCTACAACGC